>OJQP01000065.1_pt1 | contig 107876 bp, 98 predicted proteins | sample 1598871 | NCBI WGS metagenome assembly OJQP01 (sample SAMN03922520, study PRJEB24848) | human gut metagenome | isolation source: stool sample | host: Homo sapiens | place: Germany | collected 2010-02
AGCGGGCCGATCCGTATTCTTCATCCCGTCTAAATTTCTTTGCGTTCTTGCTTTTGAAGTAGATCAGCAGGCGGAACCCCACTGCACCTACAATGCCGATGAGCCAGTCAAAGGGAGCAAGCCCCGGCGCAAAGTCGGCAAAGGCCGGGCCGATAGTCTGCCCCAGCCCCATGAGCTTATGGGCGAAATCCGCGCCAGCGGCCAGACGGTAAGCCGTCCCCAGCTTTAAGCAGGCCCACAGCACAAACAGATAGGGGATGTTTGGAAGTACATATTTTTTAATGTTATCTGTCCTCACGAACCGCCTCCTTTACCCGTTCCCGCTTGCGGGGCTTTTCCTTTGCAAGCTGATCCGCCGCCTGTTTAAGCTGTTCCCGGATGGGGATGCGGCGGGATTTGGATTTATTCAGCACCTTCCGCGAGTATTCAGAAAAGCAGGCGGTGATCGCATCCGCCTGCCCCGACTTGAAAAACAACAGGTATTTGTCCGGCCCGGTTTTATAAAAGGCATAGTCCACATTCCACTTCCGGGCCACCCGGTCAAATGCCTTCGTGTCCCCGGAAAGCTCGATGCTGTTTGTAGCCGCGCCGTGTCCCATGAGCTTTTTCACGCTCTGTCTGCCGTGGGGCGTCTGGTGTTCCCGGTAAGCCTTGCGGATCTTCCGGCCCACAGCCCCCAGCACATAGGCAAGGCCCCGCGCCGTCAGCTTGCTTGCCCGGACAGAAATTGCTATGGTACGCCGGGAAACATCTTCATCAATCAGTTATACCGCCTCCTTTCCGGCGGCCGCCTCGGGACAAAGTGTCTCGAAGTGCCGTCTATCGTTCCTCACGCTCCTTATGGGAAAGTTTCCGATAGCCTTCCAAAGAGGAACCGTCAATAATCTCCTTGTAAGCCGCCATCTGTTCCCGGATAGAAAGTTTCGGGTAGGAGAAAACCCTGTGTTCGGCGGGAATGTCCTTTGTATCATGGTAAAATTCCTTGAAGTCGCCGCTGGTCTGGACGATATAGCCGCCGGGGGCAAGATGGCCGCCTCCCTCTATTAGTACATCCCGTCCATACGCTTCATAATTAAAATAGTCTCTTAGTGCGTCAGGAATGTCCAAATCTTCCATACAGTAGCGGCCCAAATCCTCCTCGCTTTCAATATCGGGAAAAAGATCATAACAGTCCAGGTTCTGCGTAAGGTTGATGAGGTCGGCCACGCTGGAAGTGTGCTCGCCGCTATCGATCACAGCCTCGAATTTCTCCAAATCGCTCTGCTCCAGTTCGGAAAGCAGGCAGGCCAGATGGTTGAGCTCGTCAAGGTTTTCGTATTCCGTCAGATAGTCATAGAGCCCCAGCACATCGCCGTCAAAGCTGGTAATGAAAAACTCCTCATACCGCACGCCATCCACGCCGATGCGCTTTAGGAGCGCCTGCACCTCCTCCGTGGTAGTGGGGAATTTCAGCGTTTCTCCTACCAGCTCGCCCTCGTTGTATTTTCCCAGGTTCGTGATGTAGGCTTCGAAAAGGGCCGCCATCAGCGGCGGCCCTGTCCCTTGACGGTAAGGATGCCCTCAAGGGTGGTAGCAGTAATCCCCAGCCGCTGGGCAACGGCGATGTCGTTTTTCATGGCCTCGGTCATGGTATGGCCGCAGACTACCAGCACATGGGAGCGGCGGAGCAGGTCGCGGCTCATGTCAATACCGCTTTTGTGCTCCTCCGGCACTGCGTCATTGAGGAATAAGGGCAGATACAGGGTAGGGCAGATGGGCGAAAATCCCGCCTCATATACCGCCCGGCAGTAGCGGGCCGCCTGTTCCGCGTTTTCACTGTCACCGCCAAGCCATCCGGCGGTAATATAAGCAAGTGGCCGTTTCATTGTCAAAACCTCCATTCATTGAAGAAAGATACTTCAGCCCAATCCCCCCGCCCTTTCCCAGTCATGGGAAAGGGGGCGGCTCTGGAGGATATATATACCCCCGCCGCGCCGCTGAAAATAGCACAGCCGGGGCAGACCGTAAAGGGCAGGCCGCCGCAAGCGGCGGTGCGTTGCACCCTTGACGGCCCACTCCCGGCTGTACAGGAAGATAGGCGGCGACGGGGGATATATCACCACAGAGCCCTTTGCAGGAGGGGCGGGGCCCCCTCGGGACAATTTGTCTCGAAGTGTGGTCGGGTTACTTGTCTTTTTCCATCTTTTTCGGGGCCTTTGCCAGCTCGGGCGGCTGTCTCTCCTTCCACTCGTCCAGCAAAGTCATGATCTGCTCCTTCATTTTGGCGGGAGTGGCCTCCTTGCCAAAATACTTCTCCAGTTCGGCCATCGAAATAATCACGCCGCGATCCTCCTTTTTCTTTTCGCTTAATATGCCGTCAATCACATCGCCGTTGAGCTTGCCTTCCTTATCCAGCTCCCGGAGCTGTTTCGCCTGGGCCAGAGAGGGGGACGCCTGTTCTCCGTCAATGGAAACGGCAATCAGCCTTTGGTTTTTCGGCTTGATATAGGAAAGCTCCACCGCAGGCATGAAGCCCATCTTTTTATCGTCCACCTTATCCATGAGCTCCGGGACAAGGTGGTTAAGGCGCAGATACCGCATAACCTTTTTATAGTTCATGCCATGCGCCTCGCCCACAATCTCAACCGAGCGTTTCCCCACATCGCCCTCGGCCACACCTTTCAGCCGGGAGCCCTGGTGCTTGATGTCCTCTACCTCCAGATCCAAAAGGGCGGCCAGTTCGCTGGGGAGCGTCTGATCCCTCTGCTTGTTGCTGTCCTTCATGGCCTCCACCGCCTCGTGGTCGGTCATATCCCGGACAATAAAGGGCATTTCCTCCAGCCCGGCCAGCTCGCTGCCACGGCAGCGGCGATGGCCTGCCACAATCTCATAGCCGTTTCCGTCCTTTTCCGGGCGGGCAAGTCCGGGCACCATAACGCCGTTGAGCTTGATGGATGTCACCGTTTCCTGCATTTTGGCATCGTCCCGCACCTTGAACGGATGGGGGCGGAATGTATGGAACGGATGGAGCTCGGAAAGTTTCAGATAGACCAGCTTTCCCTCCTCCACAGGGCGGGGCGGCGCAGTCGGCTCCGTCACACCCTGCTCCGGGGGAGCGGCCTCCTTTGCGGGCTTATCCTTTCCGGCATCCGGGGGAGCAGGAGCTTCGGGAGCCTTCCCGCCACTTCGGGACAATTTGTCTCGTTGTGACGGCTGGGCCTTGTCGGGGGCCGCCTTGTCAGCCTTAGACGGGCGGCCCTTGCGGGGCCCGGCCTTTTTGGGTTCTTTTTCAGCCTCCGGCCCGGGGCGCTCTGTTTTATCAGACTTAGGGGGACGGCCACGGCGCGGCTTTTCAGCTTTCTCGCTTTCAGCGGCAGGATGCTCCGGTGCAGGAGCCCCGGCCTCCTGTTCACGGGATGCCTCTGCCTTTTCCACCTCGGCCCGGGCCGCCTGCCGCTTTTCTGCCATGAGCGCGTCAATCTGCTCCGCAGAGATTACCACATCTCCGGGATCGGCAGGCCCGGCCTGTTCCGGCGGGTGTTCGGGAACGGGGGCCTCCCCGTGGGCCGGATCAGCCACAGCGGGCGCGGGGGCCTCTTCGATTTTCTGCACCTCGGGGCCCGTGTTCAGTTTTTCATCTGCCATTCACTAACCTCCTTTTCGTGAAAGTTGCACAATTTTCGAGCTTAAATTTCTGTAATTATTTTTCTACCTCCTTCCGGTCTATCCACGCAAAAAAGCCGCCCAAGATAGCACCTGGACGGCTTTCTGCGTAATGTGATAGATCAAATATTATTTTTTTCGGATTGCAGGCTCCGAAAAGCCTTGTATTTACAGCGTTCCTAATAAGAAACAATCATATGAAGTCTCCGGCACCTGCATAAACGACGGCGGCGTGACCTTCCTCACCGATTATACGTTCAGCAATCTGCTGGACCTCTATCTGGTCAAGTGAGATAATACAGATAAAAACCACGGTGCTCCGCCTTTGGCAGAGCAGCGTGGTTTTTGTGCGGACGTGTAGATAAATGTGATGGGACGTAAGTTTAAACCGCGTCTCGTGCCTTAAGGTTGGAAACGGCTTTGAGCCACTGGCTTTGAAACGGGAAGGAGGAGCGAGAGAACGGCGTGAGACGTGTTTTTAATCGAAAGATAAAAAACGCGTGTTTTACAGCGCTTGAACGTATAAAAGAGAAATTGAAACAAAATTGAAGCCCAGCGCAGCGGGTTCAATTTTGGAAGGAAGGGCAGCAGAACGAGCGCGACCTGACTTTTTTCAGAATGAATAAAAGTCAGGGCAAGCGATGTGACGCTTGCCCTGACGTGGTGCGAGAGATGGGACTTGAACCCACACGCCTGTAAATGAGACACAGGCACCTCAAGCCTGCCTGTCTGCCAGTTCCAGCACTCTCGCATATTCATGCGCCCCGTGTCGAGCGCATGTGTTATTATAGCACCGATTTCGCATTTGTCAAGAGAAAATTTACATTCCTGCGGCATTCCTACGACTTTCGCCTGGCGGGCCTGAGCTGTGCAGCTGTGTATGCGACGGCCCCGGCCAGGACGACTGCGAGGGCTACGGCGCCGTAGCTCATCGGCAGGAGATAACGCATCTTGAGATAGGCGTGGTATCCCAGCAGGCTGGCAAACTCGCAGAGCACCGGCAGTACCATGAACTCGGGCGCGGCGACGGCGAGCAGCAGCGTGAGTATGTCCGCCACGAAGAAATAGCGTTCATGCATGTGCGGCAGCAGGTAGGGGATGCCGACGGCGAGTATCACGGCGCAGCCGAGTATGGCCCAGTCGTTCAGATAACGGCGGCGCATGAAGGCCCACAGGAACACGCCGCCCATCAGCGTAAAGGCGGCGAGTACGCCCAGCGCGCTGGCCAGACTCTCGTTCGAGACATTTCCGAAGAGGGCGTAAATGCTGCTCGAATTGTAGTTGAGCGCGCTCCCCACGGTGCCCATCTGGTCAAAATAGAGCGTGATGGTGTCCAGCAGTGGGTAGCCGGCCATTACGGCGGGCAGCATCAGCACAACGTATGTGACGGGGAAGAGGACAAAGTGCCAGAGCTTGACGCGTTTGGCTATCAGCAGCACGACGAAGATGGGCATGATGAACACGGCCTGGAGCTTGAAGGCAAAGCTCACGGCGATGCATATCATCGCCGCCACGCCCCGGCTGCGCAGCGCGAGATAGATGCTGATGACGGCGAATGCCGTATAGATGCTGTCGCACTGGCCCCAGTACGCTCCGTTGAGTATGACCGTCGGCCAGTAGAGCACTAGGAAAAACGCGGTCAGGCGCTTGGCCGACGAAGCGGTGTACACCCCGATGAGCTGCATCGCGCCCCAGGCCAATATGACGTCGAAAACTATGCTCAGGGCCTTTATTAGGTAGAGGTCGTTCACGCCTATGTAGGAGAAAAAGGCCAGGAAATAGAGATAGGGCAGGTTGTAATTGCCTATCTTGTCGCCCAGCGCGGCAAAACCGCCGTTCCGGCGATAGTAGTCCACCCACTGTGAGAGGAAGTCCTCATAGTCAAGCGTGACGTGGCTCATGCACAGTCCGCGTATGACAAAGGCGCCTGCGATGAGCGCGGCGCATATGACTACATGCTCCGGCCGGCGGAGCACTCCGGTGAGATACAGCAGCACAAGCGCTCCTGCGGCTATCACCAGCAGGATGGTAATGGTTACAGCGTCCATGTTCTTCTCCTTTGCGAGGGTTATGCCGGTTAGACGTAGGAAAAACCTATAGGTTCCGGAAGAAACCCGGCCGTGCGCTCTGACAGCGCGCTGCTTCGGCCTGCGGACGAGGCGTTCTGTGAGATTGGAATAACGTCTGCACAACAAAAAAGGCGGAGCTCTGAACCCCGCCGCAAATCGTCACTTCTTTACAAAAAAGCCCTTGACAATTAGGGCATTCTGATGATACAATAACTTGCTATGTCTTTGAGGAAGGATATTATCCCATTCTCAAGCTGCTTTTATTTTATCAGGTTTTCCGCAAAAAGCAACAGAGTGCGAAGAATATTTAACAACGCAGCCGGGTGTACACCCCAATCCGACGATAAGGAGAGTGCATGATGCCAAAGGACGTTTACTACGGGAAGACGTTGAGAAAGAGCTTTGCCAGGAGCACCGAGATTCAGGACATGCCGAACCTGCTGGAGATTCAGAAGAAGAGCTACCAGTGGTTCCTCGACACGGGCCTGCGCGAGGTGTTTAAGGACGTTGACTCCGTCACGGACTACTCCGGCAACCTCGAGCTGAGCTTCGTCGACTACTCCATGGACGACAAGCCGAAGTATTCCATCGAGGAGTGCAAGGCGCGCGACGCCACATATGCCGCTCCCCTCAAGGTGAGCGTCAGGCTGCGCAACCGCGAGACGGAGGAGATAAAGGAGCAGGAGATATTCATGGGCGATTTCCCGCTCATGACACCCGGCGGCACCTTCGTCATAAACGGTGCGGAGCGCGTCATAGTCTCGCAGATAGTGCGCTCCCCCGGCGTGTACTACGACAAAAAGACCGACAAGACCCAGATTTCCACCTACGGCACCACGGTTATCCCGTATCACGGCGCCTGGCTCGAGTATGAGACCGACGCCAACGACATCTTCTATGTCCGCATAGATAAGAACCGCAAGCTGCCTGTGACGCTGTTCCTCAAGGCTGTGGGCCGCTACGACGCGGACAAGCCCTACACCTGGCTGACCTGCCTGCCGGACCCCGTGGCCGGCTGCGTAACCACCGAGCAGCTCAAGCAGGTGTTCGCCGAGGACGAGCGCATAGTCACCACGCTCGACCGCGACACCTTCGTCACGCGCGAGGACGCCCTGCTCGAGATATACCGCAAGCTCCGTCCCGGCGACCCCCCGACGGTGGAGAGCGCCGAGAGCCTCATAGACAGCCTCTTCTTCGACAAGCGCCGCTACGACCTTTTCAGCGTCGGCCGCTACAAGTTCAACAAGAAGCTCGGCCTGGCCGGACGCATCATGGGCCACCAGCTGTCCATGCCGCTGGCCGACCCCGCCACCGGCGAGATAGTCGCCGAGGCCGGCGAGGTTGTGAGCTTTGAGCGCGCCCAGTATCTCGAGAGCTGCGGCATAACCGAGGCCTGGGTGAAGGCGCAGGACGGCAAGGAAGTCCGCGTGTTCACCAACGGCATGGTCGACATGTCGCACTTCGTCGACTTCGACCCCGCCGAGGTAGGCGTCAACGAGAAGGTCCGCTATATAATCCTCAACCAGCTCATGAGCCAGTACTCCGGCGAGAGCCTAAAGGACGCCATCCGTGAGAACCTTGACCTGCTCATCCCGAAGCACATCATAGTCGACGACATCTACGCCTCCGTCAACTATCTCTGCTGCCTGGCCCACGGCGTGGGCACCCCCGACGATATCGACCACCTCGGCAACCGCCGCGTCAGGTGCGTCGGCGAGCTGCTGCAGAACCAGTTCCGCATCGGCTTCTCCCGTATGGAGCGCGTCATCCGCGAGCGCATGACCCTGCAGGACCTCGACATCGTCACCCCGCAGAGCCTTATAAATATCCGTCCTGTCACCGCGGCCATCAAGGAGTTCTTCGGCTCCTCGCCGCTGAGCCAGTTCATGGACCAGACCAACCCCCTGGCTGAGCTGACGCACAAGCGCCGTATGTCGGCCCTGGGCCCCGGCGGCCTGAGCCGTGAGAGGGCGAGCTTCGACGTCCGAGACGTACACTACAGCCACTACGGCCGTCTGTGCCCGATAGAGACGCCTGAAGGCCCGAACATCGGCCTTATAAGCTACCTCGCCAGCTACGCCCGCGTGAACGAGTACGGCTTCCTCATCACCCCGTTCCGCAAGGTGCGCAAGAGCGACTGCTTCGTCACCGACGAGGTCGAGTACATGACCGCCGACGTCGAGGACCGCTACATTGTCGCTCAGGCCACCGAGCCGCTGGACGAGAACGGCTGCCTCAAGAACAGGCGTGTCACCTGCCGCCACCGTGACGAGACTATCGAAGTCGACCGTGAGCGCGTCGACTACGTCGATATATCCCCGCGCATGATGGTCTCCATAGCCACGGCCATGATACCGTTCCTCGAGAACGACGACGCCAACCGCGCGCTGATGGGCGCGAACATGCAGCGCCAGGCCGTGCCTCTGCTGACCACCGAGGCCCCCATAGTCGCCACCGGCATCGAGCACAAGTGCGCCGTTGACTCCGGCGTCTGCATCCTCGCCGAGGACGGCGGCACCGTCGTGAGCTCCAGCGCCACCCATGTCACCGTGCGCTACGACTCAGGCGACGTGAAGGACTACAAGCTCATAAAGTTCTCCCGCTCCAACCAGGGCACCTGCATCAACCAGAGGCCCATAGTGGGCGCCGGAGACAGGGTGGAGAAGGGCGACGTGCTCGCCGACGGACCCTCCACCAGCAACGGCGAGATAAGCCTCGGCAAGAACATCCTGGTCGGCTACATGAACTGGGAGGGCTACAACTACGAGGACGCCATCCTGCTCAACGAGCGCCTGGTCATGGAGGACACCTTCACCTCCATCCACGTCGAGGAGTTCGAGTGCAACGCCCGAGACACCAAGCTCGGCCCCGAGGAGATTACCCGCGACATCCCCGGCGTCGGCGACGACGCGCTCAAGTACCTCGACGAGCGCGGCATAATCTCCGTCGGCGCGGAGGTCCGCAGCGGCGACATCCTCGTCGGCAAGGTCACCCCCAAGGGCGAGACCGACCTCACCGCTGAAGAGCGCCTGCTGCGCGCCATCTTCGGCGAAAAGGCCCGCGAGGTGCGCGATACCTCGCTCAAGGTACCCCACGGCGAGAGCGGCATAGTCGTCGACGTCAAGGTGTTCACCCGCGAGAACGGCGACGAGATGAGCGCCGGCGTCAACCAGGTCGTCCGCGTGTATATCGCGCAGAAGCGCAAGATTTCCGTCGGCGACAAAATGGCCGGCCGCCACGGCAACAAGGGCGTCGTATCCCGCATACTGCCGCGCGAGGATATGCCCTACATGCCCGACGGCACCCCGCTGGACATAGTCCTGAACCCCCTGGGCGTCCCGAGCCGTATGAATATAGGACAGGTGCTCGAGGTGCACCTCGGCTACGCTGCGCAGGCCCTTGGCTGGAAGGTCGCCACCCCCATCTTCAACGGCGCCAACGAGAGCTCGATACGCGAGAGCCTCAAGCTCGCCGGGCTGCGTGAGGACGGCAAGAGCTACCTCTACGACGGCCGCACCGGCGAGAGGTTTGACAACGCCGTTACCGTCGGATACGTCTACTTCCTCAAGCTGCACCACCTGGTTGACGATAAGATTCACGCCCGCTCCACCGGCCCCTACAGCCTGGTCACTCAGCAGCCGCTCGGCGGCAAGGCTCAGTTCGGCGGACAGCGCTTCGGCGAAATGGAGGTCTGGGCCCTCGAGGCCTACGGCGCCGCCTACACCCTGCAGGAGATACTGACCGTGAAGTCCGACGACGTCACCGGCCGCGTAAAGACCTATGAGGCCATCGTCAAGGGCCACAACATCCCCGAGCCCGGCGTGCCCGAGAGCTTCAAGGTCCTGCTCAAGGAGCTGCAGAGCCTTTGCCTGGATGTGCGTATCCTCGACAAGGAGGGCAACGAGATAGAGCTCAAGGACGACGACGATGACGACTTCATCCCGAACGCCAGGGACGATTACCGCGCCGACGACTCCGAGATTGAGTCCTCCGGCTACAGCATAGAGGACATGCCCGAGGACGCGGGAGTGGACGCCTACGACGGCATGGATTCCGATATGAACGACGATGACGACGAGTTCCCCGGATTCGGCGGGGACGTGGATGATATGGAGGAGGAATAAACTGTGAGCTACGCACCGTTTGACGCTATCAAAATAGGAATAGCCTCCCCTGAGCAGATTCGCGCCTGGTCCTACGGCGAGGTCAAGAAGCCCGAGACTATAAACTACCGCACGCTCAAGCCCGAGCGCGACGGCCTGTTCTGCGAGCGCATCTTTGGACCCACCAAGGACTGGGAATGCCACTGCGGCAAGTACAAGAAGATACGCTACAAGGGCAAGATTTGCGACCGCTGCGGCGTCGAGGTAACCCGCGCCAAGGTGCGCCGTGAGCGCATGGGCCACATAGAGCTGGCCGCGCCTGTCAGCCACATCTGGTATTTCAAGGGCATACCCTCCCGCATGGGCCTCATTCTCGACATCACCCCGCGCACCCTCGAGCGCGTGCTCTACTTCGGCGCGTATATAGTCACCGACCCGGGCGACACCCCGCTCGAGCGCTGCCAGATACTCACCGAGCGCGAGTACCGCGACATGCGCGAGAAGTATGAGGACGACTTCGACGCCGGAATGGGCGCCGAGGCCATCAAGAAACTGCTTCAGCAGGTCGACTGCGAAGAGCTCAGCGCCAAGCTGCGCGCCGAGCTCGCCACTGCGGGCGGCCAGAAGAAGGCGAAGATAGTCAAGCGCCTGGAGGTCGTAGAGGCCTTCCGCCAGAGCGGCAACAAGCCCGAGTGGATGATAATCGACGTCCTGCCGGTCATTCCGCCCGAGATACGCCCCATGGTACAGCTCGACGGCGGCCGCTTCGCCACCAGCGACCTGAACGACCTCTACCGCCGCGTCATTAACCGCAACAACCGCCTCAAGAGGCTCATCCAGCTCAAGGCGCCCGACATCATAGTCCGCAACGAGAAGCGCATGCTTCAGGAGGCGGTCGACTCCCTCATCGACAACGGCCGCCGCGGCCGCGCCGTCACCGGCGCCAACTCCCGCGCGCTAAAGAGCCTCTCGGATATGCTCAAGGGCAAGCAGGGCCGCTTCCGTCAGAACCTGCTCGGCAAGCGCGTCGACTACTCCGGCCGAAGCGTTATAGTCGTCGGCCCGGATCTGAAGATTTACCAGTGCGGCGTGCCGAAGGAGATGGCCATAGAGCTGTTCCGCCCCTTCGTTATGAAGAAGCTGGTCGAGGACGGCGTCGCCAACAACATCAAGAGCGCAAAAAAGATGGTCGACAAGCAGCGCACTGAGGTCTGGGACGCGCTCGAGGTCGTAATCAAGGAGCACCCCGTGCTGCTCAACCGCGCGCCTACGCTCCACCGCCTGGGCATCCAGGCCTTCGAGCCCATCCTGGTCGAGGGCCGCGCCCTCCGGCTGCACCCCCTGGTCTGCACCGCGTACAACGCGGACTTCGACGGCGACCAGATGGCCATACACGTCCCGCTCTCCGCTGAGGCCCAGGCCGAGGCCCGCATCCTTATGCTCTCGGCCAACAACCTCCTGCGCCCGCAGGACGGCCACCCCGTCACCGTCCCGACCCAGGACATGATACTCGGCTCCTACTACCTCACCTACCTGCGTCTCGGCAAGGCCGAGACCGGCGCGGAGCGCGTCTTTGTCACCGACGCCGGCGACACAGAGCTGCCCGCGGGTGAGATAGTCGACGCCGACGACTTCGTAGCCGCCAACAAGGCCGCCAAGGCTGAGGGCAAGCGCGAGGCCGAATACCGCCCGATTCACGCGTACTCCACTGCCGCCGAGGCCCTCATGGCCTACAGCGAGCACATCATAGGCCTGCACGCGCCCATCATGCTGCGCGTGGAGAAAACCATAAACGGCGAGCCCGCCCACAAGCTGGTCAAGACCAGCGTCGGCCGCATTATCTTCAACGAGCCAATCCCGCAGGATCTCGGATATGTTGACCGCAGCGACCCCGAGCACGCCTTCGACCCCGAGATAGGCTTCCAGGTCGGCAAGAAGCAGCTGGGCGACATCATCGACCGCTGCATCCAGAAGTACGGCTTCACTATCTCCGCCGAAGTCCTCGACAGCATCAAGGCCCTCGGCTACAAGTACTCCACGATAGGCTCCCTGACCATATCCATAGCGGATATGACAGTGCCTGAGGCGAAAAAGACCCTCATTGAGGCCACCGAAAACAAGGTCCTCGACATCGAAAAGCAGTACCGCCGCGGCTTCATCACCAACGACGAACGCTACCGCCTCGTTGTCGACGAGTGGGAAAAGACCACGAAGGATGTCACCGACGCCCTGCAGAACTGCCTCGACGAGTTCAACCCCATCTACATGATGGCGAACTCCGGCGCCCGTGGCTCCATGAACCAGATTCGTCAGCTGGCAGGTATGCGCGGCCTGATGGCCAACACCTCCGGTAAGACCATTGAGATACCCATCAAGGCGAACTTCCGTGAAGGCCTGTCCGTCCTGGAGTACTTCATCTCCAGCCGAGGCGCCCGTAAGGGCCTGGCGGATACCGCGCTCCGTACCGCCGACTCCGGTTACCTGACCCGCCGCTTGGTTGACGTCAGCCAGGAGGTCATCATCCGCGAGGAGGACTGCGGCACCAACCGCGGCATCTGGGCCAGCGCCGTCTACGAGAAGGGCCAGGAGGTGCAGTCCTTCGCCGTCAGCATCCACGGCCGTTATCCCGCCGTGCCGGTCACAGACCCGGCAACAGGCGAGGTGCTGTTCGACACCCACCACATGTTTATGGGCAACGACGCGGAGGTGCTCGAGAAGCACGGCATAGACCGTGTGCTCATCCGCAGCGTGCTGACCTGTGAGGCCGCCCAGGGCGTCTGCGCCCGCTGCTACGGCATCAACCTGGCCGTCGGCAGCCCGGTCAACCCCGGCGAGGCCGTCGGCGTCATCGCCGCGCAGTCCATCGGCGAGCCGGGTACCCAGCTCACCATGCGTACCTTCCACACCGGCGGCATAGCCGGCGACGACATCACCCAGGGCCTGCCCCGTGTCGAAGAGCTGTTCGAGGCGCGCCGCCCGAAGCGTATGGCCACCCTCAGCGAGATTTCCGGCACCGTCTCCATCGAGGAGACCCGTAAGAACGCCATGTTTGCGATTACCGTCACCAACGAGGCCGAGGGCGCCACGGTTGTTTACACCGTGCCGTACTCCTCCGGCATACTCGTCCAGAACGGCGACCACGTCGACAAGGGCCAGGAGCTCACCTCCGGTGCGCTCAACCCGCATGACGTGCTGCGCATACGAGGTGTCGACGACGACGAGTTCGGCCGTCCCGGCGTGCGCAACTACCTCGTACAGGAGGTCCAGAAGGTCTACCGTCAGCAGGGCGTCGATATCAACGACAAGCACATTGAGGTCATTGTCCGCCAGATGCTCCGCAAGGTGCGCGTAGAGGACGCCGGCGACACCACACTGCTCTCCGGCGCTACCGTGGACGTCACCGACCTCAGGCGCGAGAACAAGCTGATTGCCGAGCGCAGCGCCGCCGGCGAGAGGCGCGAGGACGGCAGCGAGCTCCTGCCCGCCACTTACACCCAGATACTCATGGGTATCACCAAGGCATCCCTCGCAACCGAGAGCTTCCTCTCCGCCGCCTCCTTCCAGGAGACAACGAAGGTGCTCACCGACGCCGCCATCAAGGGCAAGGTCGACCACCTCGTGGGCCTCAAGGAGAACGTCATCATCGGCAAGCTCATACCCGCAGGCAGCGGCCTGACCATGTACCGCGACTTCGAGATGGAGACCGATGACGACGCCGAGAGCAAGGCCGACTATGTCGACCTCTCCGTCCTTGTCAACCGCTCCAACGCACTGTAAAACTTTTCATCGAGGAAGGCTCCGCCTTCCTCGATGTTTTTCTCCCGTAAGGATGCCGGCACTGAGAGAACGGCCGTTTACATTTGAAGCCGGCGGGTATAAAGAGGCCCGAGGACACGCGCAGCGTTGTACGGCAGTTTTGCGCGATTTTGTACGAAATTGACCCTGTCTGCGAAAAACCCGGACGCAACTTAACATAATTGTAACACTCTCGCGCTTTTGCGCTTAACATTTGGCCGGTATTATATTACCTGCAAGCAAATTTCTTCATTTTCATTACTCCCCCTTCTTTCTTGACCGCGCGGTTTGAGCGCGGTCAAGTCTTTTTCTGCCATTTGCCCTCCGCTCTGCGCCTGCGCCCCAGACGGGCGGAGGTGCGCGCTGAAAACTACACTATATTTAAAAAATAACTGTTGCAAAGGCGCTGCATGTATGGTAAAATACTTGCGTATGTAGGCATGTGAGGTTTTCGAGTGGGTTCATCCCACTCTTCTTTTTGGAGAAATTTCATTTGTCAGAATATGGTTATATGGAGGAAATATGAGCAAGGTGACTGAGCGTGTGCTGGCTCTGGCGGAGCCGGCGGCGGCGCAGTGCGGCTGCGAGATCTGGGACGTGGAGTACGTCCGCGAGGCCGGAGCCTGGTATCTGCGCGTGTACATTGACAAGCCCGGCGGCGTGTCCATAGACGACTGTGAGGCAGTCTCACGCACGCTCGACCCGATACTCGACGAATATGACCCTATACCCACGAGCTACATCTTCGAGGTCTCCTCGGCAGGAGCGGAGAGGGCGCTCAAGCGCCCCGGCGACTTTGAGCGCTTTACAGGCGAGCAGGTCGAGGTGCGCCACTACCAGCCGGTGGAAGGCGCGAAGAGCCATGTGGGCACGCTGGTCTCCCGCACGGAGGACGGGACGGTCACGATAGATTGCTCGGGCAGGCAGATGGCTTTCCCGAGCGCGCAGGTGGCACAGGTCAGGCTGCGCATGACGATATAATACGGAGGCAGGTACAATGAACGCAGAATTTTTCGCCGCTATTGAGGACATAGAGAAGGAAAAAGGCATCCCCCGCGAATACATGTACGAGAAGATACAGCAGGCGCTTGTTGCGGCCTTCCGCCGCGACAACCCCGACTACGGTGACAACATAGAGGTCATAGTCGACGAGGACAAGAAGCGCATGGAGCTGGTCGTACACAAGACTGTTGTCGAGGAGGTCGGCGACGGCGACCCGACGATGCTCATTGACCTTGAGAGTGCGAAGAAGATATCCAAGAAGGCCGCCCCCGGCGACGTGCTGGCCATCCCTGTCGAGACCAAGAAGTTCGGACGCATCGCCGCCCAGGCTGCGAAGCAGGTCATAATCCAGGGCATACGCGAGCACGAGCGCGGCATGGTGTACAACGAGTTCACCAATCGCGCTCACGAGGTGCTCACCGGCGAGGTGTCCCGCATAGACCCGCGCACCGGGGCCGCCTATCTGCGCCTCGTCTCCAACAGCGAATACACCGACGCCCTGCTCGCCGCCAAAGAGCAGATGCGCACCGAGGAGCTCGTCGAGGGCTCCCGCATAAAGGTCTACGTCCTTGAGGTGCGCCGCGGCGCGCGCGGAGTGCAGGTCCTGGTGTCCAGGACGCATCCCGGCCTTGTCAGGCGCCTCTTCGAGATGGAGGTACCCGAGATATTTGACGGTACGGTGGAGATTAAGTCCATCGCCCGCGAGGCCGGTTCCCGAACCAAAATGGCCGTCTGGAGCGCCGACCCCGACATCGACGCCATCGGCGCCTGCGTCGGACCGCGCGGCGGCCGTGTCGCCGCAATAGTCGACGAGCTGCGCGGCGAGAAGATAGACATAGTCAACTACAGCGAGTCGCCTGAGAGCTATATTGCCAATGCGCTCGCCCCGGCCGAGGTCATAGACGTCGCCATGCTCGAGGACGAGCACAGCTGCCGCGTGACCGTACCGGAGAGCCAGCTGTCCCTCGCCATAGGCAAAGAGGGCCAGAACGCCAGGCTCGCCGCCAAGCTGACCGGGTTCAAGATAGACATCAAGGCCGAGGGCTGAAGCGAACAGTCCTATCTGAGAGCGGAAGGAGGCTGCCATGCCCAAGAAAATACCGATGCGGCAATGCCTGGGATGCCGTGAGATGAAGCCGAAGCCCGAGCTGCTGCGTGTAGTGCGCTCGCCGGAGGGTGAAATCTCGCTCGATACCAGGGGTAAAAAGCCGGGGCGGGGCGCCTATATCTGCCCGAACAGCGAATGCCTGCGCCGGGCGGTAAAGTCCCGCGCGCTGGACAGGGCGCTTGATACTAAAATACCCGACGAGGTCATGGAGCGTCTCGCCGAGGCTATGGAGTCCGGGGATGGCTGACCGGGCGCTGAATTATCTCGGACTGATGCGCAAGGCCGGGAAGCTGGAGATAGGCGAGACCGCCACCGGCTTCGCTGTCAAGGACGGGAAGGCACGCATAGTGTGCGTGGCCGCCGACGCATCTGACAACGCTGTGCACCGTGCCAAGGGCTATTTAAACGGGCGGCGGGCACTATACGTTACGCTTCCGTACACGAAAGAAGAGCTGTCCCACGCATTGGGAAAGAGCGGCTGCTCCATGGCCGCTTGTACGGATTTCGGGCTGGCCAGCGCGTTTTTAAAGGCTCTGGCGGAAGATGCCCCTGAGAAATACGGCGCTCTCTCCGAGGAGATGACGCGCCGCAGCGACAAAGCCGCTTACCGCAAGGCCAGAGGGCCAAAAAGGAAACCGGGGAGGGAACTTAATGAGTAGTTTTGAAAAGTACAGGGTTCACGAGGTAGCTAAGGACTTCGGTTTGCCCTCCAAGACCGTGACTGAAATATTGACCAAGTACGCTACCACGCCGAAGAACCACATGCAGGTGCTGAGCGATGAGGAGCTCTCAGTTATCTTCGAGAGCCTGACGCAGCAGCATCAGTGCGCGACGATGGAGGACCTGGTGCGTATGCCTGAGGCCCCCAAAAAGGCGGAGCCCAAGCCCGAGGCCAAGAAGGAGCAGCCCGCTGCAAAGCCGCAGCAGGCCCAGCAGCCCGCTCAGAGCAAGCCGCAGGCTCAGCCCCAGCCTCAGCAGCAGGCCCAGCCTGCCCAGCAGAACGCGCAGCCCAAGAAGGAGAAGCAGCACGTCCCGCGCCAGGTGCCCGAGAAGAGGGTCATCGACACGCGCGGCGGCGGCAATGTAAACCTCGGCAAATACGACGAGCGCTTTGACCGCATGGCGGGCGCGCACGGCGCCGACACCAATAAGCAGCGCGGCGGCAAAGAGAAGTTCACCAACAAGCAGAAGCAGCGCCAGCAGCAGGCTGCGGCCAGCGCCAAGCGCCGCGCAGAAGAGCGCGACCGCATGCAGAAGCTGCAGTTTGAGATAGCCAAAAAGGCCCCTGTCAAGGTGCAGATTCCCGACACAATCGGCGTCGGCGAGCTGGCTTCCCGCATGAAGAAAACCGGCACAGAGGTCGTCAAGGCGCTCATCAAGAACGGCGTCATGGCTTCGCTCTCCGACATCATCGACTACGACACCGCGGCCCTGGTGGCCATGGAGCTTGGCTGCAAGGTTGAGCACGAGGTCGTTGTCACCGTTGAGGAGAAGCTCATCGATGACCGCGAGGACAGGCCGGAAGAGCTCGTCTCCCGCGCCCCCGTCGTCGTGGTCATGGGCCACGTCGACCACGGCAAGACCAGCCTGCTGGACTACATTCGCCACGCCAACGTCGCGGCGGGCGAGGCCGGCGGCATAACCCAGCACATCGGCGCATACACCGTCAACATCAACGGCAGCCCGATAACCTTCCTGGACACCCCGGGCCACGAGGCCTTCACCAGCATGCGTGCCCGCGGCGCCTCCGTCACGGACATCGCCATCCTGGTTGTCGCCGCCAACGACGGTATCATGCCGCAGACCATTGAGTCCATCAACCACGCCAAGGCGGCAAACATCCCCATCGTCGTGGCCATCAACAAGATGGATATGCCCGGCGCCAACCCCGAGCGCGTAAAACAGCAGCTCACTGAGTACGACCTCGTCAGCGAGGAGTGGGGCGGCGACACCATCGTCTGCCCGATCTCCGCCAAGACCGGCGAGGGTATAGACAACCTGCTTGAAAACCTGGTCGTCCTGGCCGAAGTCCTCGAGCTCAAGGCCAACCCGAACCGACCCGCCAAGGGCACCGTCATAGAGGCACGCCTCGACCGAGGCCGCGGCCCCATTATGACCGTGCTTGTCCAGAACGGCACGCTGCACCACGGCGATATCATCATAGCGGGTACCGCCGTCGGCCATGTCCGCACCATGATAAACGACAAGGGACAGCGCGTCACCGAGGCCGGACCCAGCGTCCCCGTTGAGATTGCGGGCATGAGCGAAGTCCCCAACGCGGGCGACGTGTTCAACGCCGTCGATGACGAGCGCATGGCGCGCGAGCTGGTTGAGGAGCGCAAGCAGCAGGCCAAGGAGCGCACGCTCGGCGTCGCCAAGAAGGTCACGCTCGACGACCTCTTCGCCCAGATAAAGCAGGGCGAGATAAAGGACTTCAACATCATCGTCAAGGCCGACGTCCAGGGCTCTGCCGAGGCCGTCAAAGCTTCGCTTGAGAAGCTCACAAACGAGGAAGTCCGTGTCAAGGTCATCCACTCCGGAGTCGGAGCCATCAACGAGAGCGACGTCATGCTCGCTGCCACCAGCAACGCGCTGATAGTAGGCTTCAACGTCCGCCCCGACAGTGCCGCACGCGATTACGCCGCCCGCGCCAACGTGGAGATTCGCACCTACCGCGTCATCTACGACTGCCTCAACGAGATAGAGGCCGCCATGAAGGGCATGCTCGCTCCCAAGTTCGAGGAGCAGGTCATCGGCCACATCGAGATACGCCAGCTGTACAAGGTCAGCAAGGTCGGCACCGTCTGCGGCTGCTACGTCCAGGACGGCAAGGTCCAGCGCGGCTGCAAGGTGCGCGTCGTGCGCGACGGCATCGTCGTGTTCGAGGGCGAGATGGCCTCGCTGCGCCGCTTCAAGGACGACGTCAAGGAGGTCGCCTCCGGTTACGAGTGCGGCATCCAGATAGAGAAGTTCAACGACGAGCGCGTGGGCGACATCATCGAAGCCTACGTCATGAAGCAGATAGAGGTGTAAAGACTCCGGCCGAAAATGGCTCGACGCCATTTTCGTGCCAATTAAGGTCCCCCGGCGCATTGCGCCGATGATGACCGGCACTTCGCTCAGCGCACTCTTACCAGTCTGAGGACTGGTAAGAGCACGTTCTCTCCGCGAGAAGTATTTTTGGCGAGGCTAAGCCCCGCCAAAAATAGATTGCAATAAGCGCGCGTTAAACGTGGAGGCAATATTATGACAGGGGAAGAACTCGTGGGGTTTATAATAGTCCTGGTTACCGCAATTCCACTCATCATAATCTCCATCGTGCTTATGACGGGGCGCGGAGGCGACTTTGTTGCGGGCCTCAACACCATGAAGCACGCCGAAAGGGAGAAGTACGACGAAAAGGCCATATGTAAGTGCGTGGGCCGGTTTACGCTGCCTGCCGGGCTGCTGATGCCGACTATCGTGTTCGGAGGCGCGTTCGCGGTGATATTTATAGCATACACCGTAATAGGCTCGGTCGTGGTGCTTGTTAGGCTTAATACGGATAAATTCAAGCGTTAAATACTTTTAAGAGGTAATTATATGGCAAATTCCACTAGGATGGGCCGCATAAACGACGATATACAGCTCGCGCTCAGCTCTCTGCTGCGCTCCGTGAAGGACCCGCGTGTGCAGCAGGGACTGATAAGCGTCACCCGCGTGGAGACGACGGGAGATCTGCGCTACGCCAAGGTCTGGCTCAGCGTGCTCGGCGAGCTGAACGAGAAGGAGTTCAAGCGCGGGCTCAAGAGCTGCGGCCCCTGGCTCCGCCATGAGCTCGGCGAGAGGCTCAGCCTCCGCTACACGCCGGAACTCGTGTTCGAGCTCGACCACTCAATCGAATACGGCGCGAAGATAAGCCGCATGATAGAGGAAATTGAGGAAACCGAAAAACATGACGAATCTGACAGCGAGTGAGTGCGCCGCCTGGCTGGGCGAGCACGACGACTACATTATAATGAGCCACCGCCGCCCGGACGGGGACACCCTCTGCTCCGGCGCGGCTCTCTGCTCGGCGCTCCGCAGGGCTGGGAAGCGCGCTTGGTGCTTCTACAATCCGGAGACGACCGACACCTACAGGCCCTTCGTGGCACCGTATCTGGCGCCGGAAGGGCTTTCGCCGTCTACGCTTGTGACCGTAGATGTGGCGAGCGAGGGCCTGTTCCCGGCGGGAATCTCCACGCCGGTACCGCTGGCCATAGACCACCACCCGTCAAACAGCCGCTTCGCCGAAAACCTCTGCCTGGCCGCCGAGCGCTCGAGCTGCGGCGAGCTGGTCATGGAGATTATCAAGGCCCTGTGCGGCTCTATGACTGCCGGGGAGGCAAACCTGCTCTACGCCGCCGTGAGCACCGACACCGGCTGCTTCCAGTACTCCAACACCAACGCCGCTACGCTCCGCGCCGCTGCCGAGCTGGTGGAGTGCGGCGCGGAAAACAGCGCGCTGAACACCCTGCTCTTCCGCACCATGAGCCGCGCGCGCATGGCCCTTGAGGGCAGAATGCTCACCGGTATGCGTTACTTCAAGGACGGCAGGATTAGCGTAAATATAGTCACTCAGGCCATGCTCGACGAGTGCGGTGCGGACGAGAACGACTGCGACGACCTGGCCGGTATCGCCGGCAAGGCCAAGGGCAGCCTGATTAGCCTCACTATACGCGAGGTCGCCGAGGGCAGCAAGGTTTCCGCCCGCAGCAAGCCCGGCATCAACGTCTCAGATGTCTGCGCCGTATATGGCGGCGGCGGGCACGCAATGGCGGCCGGGGTAACTCTGAACTGCGGCGTGGAAGAGGCACTGGAGCTCATGCTCCGAGCGATAGACGAGAAATGCCCGGAACTGTAAGCGGACTGCTGATAGTGGACAAGCCCGCCGGATGGACAAGCCACGACGTGGTGGGTAAGGTCCGCCGCCTTGCGGGCATGCGCCGTGTGGGCCATGCGGGTACGCTCGACCCGATGGCGACCGGCGTCCTCGTCGTCCTGCTGGGACGCGCCACCCGCGCCGCCGAGTACGCCGAGGCCCAGGTCAAGGGCTACAGCGCGCACATCCGCTTCGGCGTTACCACGGACACCCTCGACACAGAGGGCAATGTCACAAGCGCGAGCGGCGTTGTGCCGGGGCGAGAAGAGATAGAGGCCGTGCTGCCTCGCTTCCGCGGTCAGATTGAGCAGATACCGCCCATGTACAGCGCCATCAAAATCGGCGGACGCAAGCTCTACGACATCGCGCGCGCGGGCGGAGAGGTGGAGCGGAAGGCGAGACAGGTTAACATAACACGCCTGGAATTGGGCGATAGCCTGTCGGGCGGGGACTATGAGCTTGCCGTCGAGTGCTCCAAGGGCACATATATACGCTCGCTGTGCGCGGACATAGGCGAAGCGCTCGGCTGCGGGGCCTGCATGTCGGCACTCCGGCGCACATACTCAGGGGACTTCCGCGCCGAGGACGCGCTGACGCTCGAAGAGATAGAGCGGCGAGGCGTACAGGAGTGCCTGCTGTCCGTGGATTCGCTCTTCGCCGGACGGCCGGAGCTGAGGCTGTGGAGCGATAGGGCGGAGCGCGCCGTGCGCAACGGCACATCTGTCACCTCGCCGGAGGGAACGCCGGAGGGTGAGACGCGCGTCTACTCCGTAAACGGCGAGTTTCTGATGCTCGGCGAGGTTAGAGGCGGCGTTTTACACACGATAAAGAGTTTTTTTGAGGTTTGAACTATGCCCGATATAAAGAGAGTTATCGCACTGGGATTCTTTGACGGCGTCCATTTGGGCCACGCTGCGCTGATGCGCATGACGAAAAAGCGCGCCGAAGAGCGCGGGGTCACACCGGCTGTGCTGACCTTCGATACGCACCCGGACACACTCGTGTTTGGGCAGGAGGTGCCGTTGATCACTTCACCGGAGGGACGCGCGGAGATAATCCGGCGCGTCTACGGTATAGACAGCGTCATATTCATCCACTTCAACCGCGCGGTCATGCAGATGCCCTGGCAGGACTTCCTGCGCTCTCTGATTGACGAGCTGCACGCGGTGCATGTCGTAGTGGGTTACGACTTCAGCTGCGGCTATCGCGGCGAGGGCAAGGCGCTCAAGATTGCCGGTTGGTGCTCTGAGCACGGCCTGGGCTGCGACATCATCAGCGCCGTCAAGGTCGACGGGGACGCCGTCAGCTCCACACGCATCAGGAAGTGCATCTCCGAGGGCAACATTGAAGAGGCAAACCGCCTGCTCGGCCACCCTCACTGCCTGGTGGACACCGTGCACTACGGCTTCCAGCTCGGCGGCAAGCTCGGTACGCCTACTATAAATATGCGCTTTGCCGAGGGAGTGCTTGTCCCACGCCACGGCGTCTACGCCGCGAAGGTGTTCCTGGATAACGGCGAAGAGCACATGGCCGTCACGAATGTGGGCGTGCGCCCGACCGTCTCCGGCAGCGACCGCGTGAGCGTCGAGAGCTATATTCTCGACTTTACCGGCGACCTCTACGACCACACCGTGCGCGTGGAGTTCCACCACTTCATACGCGACGAGCACAGGTTCTCAGATGTGGAGGAGCTCAAGGCGCAGATACTGCGCGACGCGAATACGACAAGGGAATACTTCGCCAATGCCTGACAAACGCGCCCCGTCCTTCCGGCCGGGGCGCGTTTAGTGTGTGAAAGCCCCGGATAAACCGGGGCTTTCTCTGTTGATGGAGGTGAATTTAAAGCCTGACGGCAAGCTTGTACGCGGTGTGGATGGCGTCCATTATCTTCGCAGGACCCTTTGCGTCGCCGACAAGGTATACCTCACGGCCCTGGGCCTTGAGCTCGTCGCAGAGCGCGTGCTGGGCGGCTGCGCCGAAAGCGTAGACCACTGTATCAGCCTCAATTTTGCGCACCTCACCCTTAAACTTGACCATGACGCCGCCGTCGACAATCTCCAGCGGTGTGGTATTCGTGCAGATATTCATGCCAGCCTTCTCGATGCGCTCCGTATAGGCAAGCGCGTCCGTTGACGCTACGCCCTTCATTATCTGCGGACCGCGGCCCACAAGCGTGACATCGTGGCCGTTTTCAGCCAGCCATAGCGCGGTCTCGCTGCCGACAAGGCCGACGCCCAGCATGACGACCTTGTGGCCGACCTTAGCTTTGCCCTTCAGTACGTCGGCCGCATCTACCGCCTTCTCGGCTCCGGGCAGCGGGCAGGCCTTGGGCCTGCTGCCGGTGGCGCAGATTACGGCGTCAAAGCTGGTGAGGTCGGACGGTATGGCGGCTTTATGCTCCAGCTTGACACCCTGCTTGTTAACGGCAGTGATTAGGTAATCCCTGAAACCACGGATGTCGGCCTTGAATTCGGGCACAGAGGCTTCGTTGAGCTGACCGCCCAGTTCGCCCATCTCGAAGAGAGTGACGGAATGACCACGCAATGAGAGAACACGCGCCGCCTCGAGACCAGCAGGGCCGCCACCGACAACGGCGATGTTCTTTTTAACAGCAGCAGGAGTGATTTCCAGCTCACCTTCGCGGCTTATCTGCGGATTGAGGGCACATGTGACGGCCTTGTAGCAATAGAAGGAGCGCTCAAGGCAGCCTTCGTTGCACCGGATACAGGGACGAATATCCTCCGGATGGTCGGCCTCGGCCTTTTTCGGCCACTCAGGGTCGGCCCAGAGCGGGCGTCCAAGGCCAACAAAATCTCCCTTTCCGGAGGCAATAATCTCTTCAGCAAGGTCAGGGGTAGTAATAGAGCCGGAGGCTATAACTGGGACGGAGACCGCCTTCTTTACCTCAGCGGCCGCCCAGGTGTTGTGGCAGTGGCTCATTGCCATAGGCGAGGTCTGATGAATCATAGTGTGGTGGTCACCGCCGGAGATGTGGAATGCATTGATGCCCTCGTTTTCCAGCACTTTAGCCAACGCTACTGTCTCCTCAATCGGGAAGCCGTCCGGTTCATAGTCTGTGCCGCTCAAGCGGATGGTAACAGGAAAGTCCGGGCCGACCTTTTTGCGCACATCGCGGGCTATCTCCACGTAGATGCGCATGCGGTTTTCAAGCGAGCCGCCGTAGAGGTCGGTGCGGTGGTTCGTGGTGGGTGAGAAGAAGTTGGTAAGCAGGTAGCCGTGTGCACCGTGAATCTCAACGAGGTCGAAGCCGGCGGTCTTTGCGCGCCAGGCCGCGTCGCCGAAGGCATGTACTATGTCCTGTATTTCATCTATAGTCAGGACATGCGGCACAGCCTGCACACCGTACTGGTCCCAGAGCTTTGGCCAGGGGATGGCGCTTGGGGCGCAGATGGGCTGGGTACCCAGGAACTTCTGACGGCCGCAGTGCTCAATCTGGATGCCTGCTGCGGCGCCGCACTCCTTTATGTTTTCTGCCAACCAAGTGAGGCCGGTGATATGCTCATTCTGAGAGATGCCCAGGTGGCAGTGCGCGCTCTTTGAGCCTATATCATCTACGTAGGCATACTCGACGATTATCATGCCCGCGCCGCCTGACGCCTGGTTGCGGTAATAGCGTATCAGCCTCTCAGAAACGGTTCCGTCCTTGTTGCTCATTCCGGAAGACTGAGGGGCTTTCATTATGCGGTTTTTAAGCTCCAGAGTTCCGATTTTGCCCGGTGTGAATACATGTGGGAAAAGCTTGCTGGCCATAGATGTACCTCCTTACGTTGTGTTATGTCTGAATCAACCGCGCAGTACAACTGCATTTCCAGTATAGAGTATTGACAAATAAAAAACGATATCTTATGATATATTTATAAAATTTTCTGGTGATGGAAATGGAAAACAAATACCCGAATCGTTTGACATTTGTCTTAGAGGACAGCTTGGCAAAATATAGAAACTTAATTATAAACTGTGGGATTGAGAGCGTTACAGTACCAAGAAACACTGTTCTGAGCAGAGGCGGAGAATCTACTCGGCACGTATATTTTATACTGGATGGCATGACGAAGGCCAGTGTGGTGAACGCGAACGGTTATGAAAGGATTTTAGGCTACCAGAAGAAAAACACCTTCTGCGCAATGGACGGACTGAGAAACGACGAGGGCGTGTTCGTGACAGTCACGACTGTGGTGGACTCAAATGTCATCCCTTTGGATATTGACCGAATCGCCGGGCTTATGTCCGGCAACAGGGATTTCGCAAGGGATATGCTGCTCTACTATTCAGATGTGCTGAAAATCATGTGCTTGGACGCGGAGTCGCAGAGCAGCAACTCAGTCCTGAATAAGCTGGCGAACTTTATACAGTTGTATATGCAGAGCGAGGACTATCTGCGCTATGGATATCTGCCGTTTTCCCAGCAGGAGCTGGCTTCGGCAATAGGTGCTTCCCGCGTGCAGGTAGCGCGCGTGTGTGAGCAGCTGAAAAGGGCGAGGATAGTTGACATAAAAAAGAGGAGGCTCTACATACTTAAGCTCGATGAGCTGGCTGAAATGACCAGCCTGGAAGTTCCCTCTTATAGATAAGCAGCGTCGGCTCAAACTCTGCCGGTTTTACCAAACTGCAGCCCATGACCGTAAAACAGATGCGGGCAGCGGATGTCTTTCAAGTGACCGTGAATGCAAGGATGCAGAGATAAGCGGCGGCTTGTATGAGCCATATTTGTGTTATAATATAATAAAATTTTACAGTTAATTGACCCTCATCCACGGCAATATCCATTTCGGCAGGAGGCGGAACTGGAATGCTGAGGGCAGGAATTTGAACTGGGAGGCCATCAGCCATGAGGAAGCATAGTTTGGATAAGCTGATGAACCGGCTGAGCCTGCTGTTATTGCTGTGCACGGCGGTGTTTCTGGCAGTCTATTGGCGGCGCATCCCGGAAGAAGTCCCTATGCACTTTAACGCCGCAGGCGAAATTGACCGCTGGGGCTCCAAGTGGGGGCTGCTGATGCTGCCGGTGATCACTTGGCTGGTGTACGGTTTTCTGACGGTGGCCGAGCAGATCTTCGGCATATGCGGCAGCGGGGCCAAAGGGCCTGAGAAAAACCGGGAGCAGGCCTTTATCCTGCTCGGCCATCTTCTCAGTACGCAGAAGCTGCTGTTCACAGCCCTGTTTACCTGGATTACTCTTTGGTGCGCCCTGGCTCAGCCCCTGCCGGCGTGGTTTTCACCGGTAACACTGGCGGTGGTGTTTGGGGACATGGCCTACTGGATAGTCAGGTTAATCCAGAACAAATAACTCCGATAAGAGTAAGAAAGGTGCGTGCTTCCGCAGCGCCCTTTTTATATCGGAGCAAGTTCCGGCAATTCACGGAGTTTTCCAATTTTACTTAAAAAAGGGGCCGGGAAGTACACACTTGAAGTGCGGCGCGAAATCTGGTATCATAATTCGGATTTTGTGCTAAAGAGGTGATTGCCGTGCGTGCAAGGCTGCTGTCTCTGCTGTTGACTGCGAGCATATGCTTGTCTTTCGCAGGCTGCGGCGGCCTGGCGGGTGCGCTGGGCGGTATTTTGATAGAGCCGATGGGGTACGAGGACGCAGAGGCGCACATTCTCAGCCTGAAATACGCCCGGGCGGGAGGCTCCGACATCGAGTTTGAGGTGTTTACGCTTCAGGACGGAGCCTGGACTGGGCCCGCTCCGGAGTTTGCTATACCGGACGTCAACAGAGAGGGCTCGATGGACGTCATCTTCAATTTTATGCCGGAGAGGATATCAGCCCGGATAACCGGCGGGAACACCGATACGCTGAACGCCGTGTCCGACATGGGCGACATGGAGGAGCCTGAGAGCGCCTCTCAGGGTGTGGTTTACATAACCTCACAGGCCGGCCTGCAGCCGGGCGAGCGCCTGCCTGTAGCCATGCAGTATTACGGCGGGGATGGGGAGCCGCAGCTGAGTGCCTGCGCGGAGCCCGAGGCGCTTGACGGCTACGATGCCGTCTATGTGCTGACAGTAAAATTTGAATAAAGCAGCGCCGCCCGGAAAATTGCTCCGGGCGGCGCTTTTTAATGCGGCTTATGAGAACAGCTCCTTCAGCGCCTCGGTGACGGCCTCGAAACCCATTGCGTGGCTGGCCTTGACCAGGACGACGTCGCCCGGCCTGACGTACTCGGGCAGGGCCGAGATAAGCTCTTCGCGCGTGTCGAAGTGTACGCCGCCCATGGCGCGGGACTCCTCGCCGGAGCAGAGCAGCAGCGCGCCGCGCGAGAGAGCCGCGTCTCCGACCTCGCGGTGCATTTTCGCGCTGTCGGGGCCGAGATTGAGCATGTCGCCGAGTATGCACACGAGCCTGCCCGGCAAATCTGAGGCGGACTTCACGGCGAGCACGGCAGAATCCGGGTTGGAGTTGTAGCAGTCGTCGACGATGGTGACGCCGCCTGCGCGTATTACGCTGGTGCGGCGGCCGACGGGGGCGTACTTTGCCACGCCCGCGGCTATCTGCCCGTCGCTCAGGCCGAGCTCCATGCCGACGCAGGCCGCGGCCAGTGCGGCGCTGATGAGCTGGCGGCCGAAGGCGTTCACGCTCACAGTGAAGCGCCGCTCGCCTCGCACGACGTCGAAGCTTACGCCGCCGTCAAGGCGCACGTTCTCAGCGCGCACGTCGTTGCCCCCGCCCAGCCCGTATTTTATGAGCCGCTGGCGGGGCTTGAGCGAGGCGAGCTTTTGGTCGTCGCCGTTGACAATGACGAGCGCTCCCTCGTCCATCTCGTCGAGCAATTCCGTCTTGGCCTTGAGCACACCGTCGAGGTCGTGCAGGAGGTTCAGGTGCGAGCGGCCTATGAGCGTATAGACCGCAATATCTGGGCGCGCCATCGAACCGAGACGGTGCATTTCGCCGAAGTCGCTGATTCCGAGCTCGACCACGGCGGCTTCGGTGTCGGGCGCGATGCGGAAAAGCGTGAGAGGCACGCCGAGCTCGTTGTTGAGGTTGCCCTCGGTGCGCAGGGTGTTGAAGCGTTCGGCCAGGACGCAGGCGCACATCTCCTTGGTTGTGGTCTTGCCGCTGGAGCCCACGACGCCCACGACCGGTCCGGCGAACATGTCGCGGCAGCGGCGCGCGAGCGCTGCCATGGCTTTTGTCACGTCGGGCACGACTATGACGCCGCCGTCCACGCCCTCGGGCACACGCTCTGCCAGGACGCAGGGAGAACCTTGGCTGAGCGCCGAGGCGATGTAGCTGTGTCCGTCCACACGCTCGCCGCGCAGGGCGCAGAACATTACGCCGGGCGCGGCCCTGCGGCTGTCTATAACAGCGCCGGTTACGGCGGCGTTTGCGTCGCCGCCAATCAGCCTTCCGCCTGTTGCGGCGGCTATGTCTCCAACTGTGAGTCCGGTCATATCCTTACCTCCGTATCTTTAGAACGCCAGGTCTATAAGCGCCTGGCAGAGCTGTTCGTAATCCATCCCTGCGGCCGCCGCCTCCTGCGGCGCCAGGCTGGTCGGGGTCATGCCTGGCAGGGTGTTTATCTCGAGGAACCACAGCTTGTTGTCGCCGTCGAGTATGAAGTCGGCCCTCGCCAGCGCGCCGAGCCCGAGCTCATCGTAGACTGCCAGCGCGTACCGGGCGAGCTCCGCCTCGGTCTCGGGCGGTATGGGCGCGGGCGTAACCTCTAGCGCACGCCCGGGGACATACTTGTTCCTGTAGTCGTAGAAGCCATCACCCGGCATTATCTCTATGCTGGGCAGGAGCTTGCCGCCGAGAATGGAAATCTGCACATCCCGCCCGGCTATGTACTCTTCAACCAATATGCCGCTGCCCTGCGCTTCGGCGTGACGGACGGCGGACGCCAATTCCTCTTGGGTGCGGGCGATGGCCACGCCTATGCTCGAGCCGGAGTCGACCGGCTTCACCACGCAGGGCAGGGGGAAGCTGAGAGCCCCGGAGACCTTGCCGCGGCGGTAAAAGCGCCACTCCGGCGTAGGTACGCCGGCACGTCCGGCGAGGATTTTGGTCAGGCGTTTGTCCATCGCCAGCGCGCTGCCCAGATAGCCGCTGCCGGTGTATTTGATGCCCATCAGGTCGAAGGCGGCCTGGACGCGGCCGTCCTCGCCGCACTGCCCGTGCAGGGCGAGAAAGACAAGCTCTGCGTATGAGCAGATATTCAGCACGCGCTCGCCGAACATGCCCGCGCCGCCGTATCTCCTGGAGGCTCTTACTTTTTCAAGGTCCGGTTCCGACTCCGCCGCAGACGACGTATCCGGCAGCGGCAGGTCAAAGGCCTCGTCCAGCGAGCCGTCAAAGCCCTCGAGCCCTAAGTACATGTCTACGAGCGCGGCGCGGTGGCCGAGTGAGCGCAGGGCCGAGGCTATGCGTCCTCCGCTGGATATCGAGACGTTACGCTCCGGAGAGAGCCCGCCGCAGAGCACGACTATGTTCACACACATACCTCCCGGGATTTTTGTTCATTATATTCTAACACAAGGCGCCTGGTGATACAAACGGTTTGTTCGGCGCGGGACGGACTGCGCAAAATAGTGAAAAACATCGCAGGGGTAATTGCCATACAGATTCAGCTGTGATATAATCTGTGGCGAATGTGTGAACAAAGGGGACGGTTGACTAATGAATTATGTGGTGGTGGATTTGGAGTGGAATCAGGCCATGAGCTCCAAGTCCTCCGTGTTCAACAAGCTGCCCATACATCTGCGCGGAGAGATAATACAGATAGGCGCCGTGCGCCTGAATGACGACATGACCCCCGGCGAGGAATTCCAGATAGACGTAAAGCCCGTCTATTTCAAGCGCATGCACTACAAGGTGAAGAAGCTCACCGGTTTCGACAAGGAGCGGCTGAGCCACGGCGTGCCTTTTGCAGAGGCCTTCAGGCAGTTCCGCGAGTGGTGCGGCGAGGACGTGACTTTTATCACCTGGGGCTATGACGACCAGGGTATAATGGAACAGAACATCATAATCCACGACCTGGACTGGGACTGGATAGCCGGCTGGATAAACCTGCAGCTCATCTACAACCTGCAGACCGGCGGGGACAAGAATCAGAAGAGCCTCGGCACTGCCATGGAGCACTTCGGGATAGAGCAGACCCGCGTGGCGCACGACGCCCTCGGCGACGCATACAACACTGCGCTGGTGTGCTCAAAGCTGGACATGGAGTCGGGGCTTGCCCAATATGCCCAGGCGCAGGAGATACTCGCCCGGAGAACGCCCTGCGAGCACAAGCCGCAGGACGGCCCAGAACCCATCGCCCACGCCTCGCGCACCGGCTACGCCTCCAAGGGCGACGCCTTTGCGGACAAGACGCTGTCGGAGCCTCACTGCCCCATCTGCGGCGGGGATCTGAGCTTCGCCAAGTGGGTCAACCAGGGAGACCACAGGTATATGAACCTTGCCGAGTGCCACGCAGACGGCAAGCTGCTGCTGCGCATACGTTTCAAGCACCAGCCGGACGGCACATACTCGGCCGCGTGCCTGGCCTACAACGCCGACGAAGCGATGCAGGAGTACTACGCCGCCAAGGCCGCGCAGCCCAGGAGCCGCGGCAGGCGCCGCCGCAAGAGGAAAAAGGTGCAGTAATATTAAATCCAGTATTTCTGTCAAATATAAATAATGCTTGCATTTGTCGTGGAGATTGTTAAACAATGAAAATAGTTATAGTGGGGGCGGGCCGCATGGGCAGGGAGATTGCCCTGCGCCTGGCTGATGAGGATCACGATATAACTGTGGTCGACACTGAGGAAGAGAATCTGGAAAGCGTTTCAAACAGTATAGACGTAATGACGCTGCTCGGCAACGGCGCGGATTACAGCGTGCTCAGCCAGGCGGAGGTGGGGACCTCCGACCTGCTGATAGCCGTTACGAACGACGACGCGGTGAACCTGCTGTGCTGCCTCACCGGCAAAAAGCTGGGAGTTACCAACACGGTGGCCCGTGTGCGCACGATGGAGTATTTCCGCCAGATGGTGTTCCTGAAGGACGAACTGGGACTTTCCCTGGTTCTCAACCCGGAGCAGGCTGCTGCGGCGGACATCTCGCGCATACTGCGCTTCCCGAGCGCCGCAAAGGTGGACTCCTTTGCCAAGGGCCGCGCCGAGATGGTCGAGCATGTAGTGGACGAGCATTCGCCGCTCTGCGGGCTGAAGCTCGAGAAATTCCGAGGCAAGTACGGCAGCGGCATCCTGATTGCCGTTGTGGAGCGCGGAGAAGAGGTTACGATACCCAGGGGCGATTTTGAGCTCCGGGCCGGCGACGTCATCCACGCTGTGGGCGCGCCGACGGCTATGAGCGCCTTTTTCAAGGCAATCGGCGCCTACAAACGCTCCGTCAGGAACGTCATGGTGCTCGGCGGAGGCCGCATAGCCCTCTATTTGGGCTCCTATCTGATTGGCGCGGGGATACGCGTCAAGATAATAGAGCGCAACGAAGAACACTGCGAGATAATCAAGGAAATTATGCCCAAAGCTGAGGTGCTGCTCGGCGACGGCACGGACCCCAAGGTCCTGGAGGAAGAGGGCATACGCACCTCGGACGCCTTCGTCGCCCTCACCGGCAGCGACCAGAACAACATCATCACCAGCATGTTTGCGCGCCGCAGTGGGGCGGGGAAGGTCATCACCAAGGTCAACGAGGACAGCTTCCGCTTCATGGCCAGCGACGCCAAGCTCGACAGCTTTGTACTGCCCAAGAACAGCGCCGCGGAAATTGTCGTGAGCTATGTGCGCGCCATGCAGCACTCAATAGACACGGTGGGCATCGAGTCCCTGCACGACATCGCCTACGGCAAGGCCGAGGTGCTCGAGTTCTCGATAAACGGCGACGCGCCCGGCCTCGGCGTGCCTATCCGCGAACTAAGTATACGCCGCGACACCCTGATTGCCGCCATCATACGCAAGAACCAGTGCATAATCCCCGGCGGCAGCGACACCCTCGAGAAGCAGGACACTGTAATCGCCGTCACCACCAAGTTCGGTATGAAGGGCTTCTCCGACATATTTGAGGGCTGAGGGCGATGAACTATCCTGTAATATCCAAGGTCCTGGGCCGCGTCATGGGCCTGGAGGCCGTGCTTATGATACCGAGCATGATAACGGCCCTCTGCTACGGGGAGAGCCTGCTCTGGTATGTGGAGACTGCGGCCGTCGCCGCCGTGCTGGCCGTGCTGCTAAACCTGCCCAAGGTCAAGGACAAGGATTTTTACGCCAGAGAGGGTTTTACCAGCGTGGCCTTGGCCTGGGTGCTTATGAGCGCGGTGGGCGCGCTGCCCTTCGTGTTCTCCGGCGAGATACCCAGTTATATAGACGCCTTCTTCGAGATAGTTTCCGGCTTCACGACGACAGGGGCCACAATACTTACCGATGTCGAGGCTATGAGCAAGGGCCTCCTGCTCTGGCGCAGCCTGTCGCACTGGATAGGCGGCATGGGCGTGCTGGTGTTTATCATGGCCGTGCTGCCGATGAGCGAGGAGCGCAGCATGTATATCATGCGGGCCGAGGTGCCGGGCACGACCTTTGGCAAGCTGGTTCCACGCATACGCACCTCCAGCGCGATAACCTACCTCATATACATTGTGCTGACGGTCATACTGATTGTACTGCTCTGCGTGGGCGGGATGCCCTTCTTCGACTCCATCAACCATGCGATGGCCACGGCGGGCACGGGCGGCTTCTCGGTGAAGCAGCTGTCGGTAGGCTACTATGACAGCGTGTATATCGATATCGTCACGAGCATCTTCATGCTGCTCTTCGGCGTAAACTTCTCCGTCTACTTCCTGCTGCTTGTGCGCAAGTTTAAAGCGGCGCTGACCGACAGCGAGTTTTTGGGCTATTTCGGCATAGCGCTTGGGGCGGCGGTGCTTATCGCGCTGGACATCATAGACGAGTACGGCGGGTTCTGGAACGCCTTCAGGTATTCGCTCTTCCAGGTCTCGTCGCTGATGACAACGACGGGCTTCGCCACGGCGGACTTCACGCTCTGGCCCGCCTTCTCTAAGAGCATACTCATAATTGTCATGCTCATCGGCGCATCGGCGGGCAGCACCGGCGGAGGATTGAAGGTCTCGCGTGTTATAATCTTTTTCAAGTGCGCTGCGGCCGAGCTGGGCCGTATGCTCAACCCGCGCCGGACGGTCAGCATCCGCGTGAACGGCAAGGCCATTGCCACGAGCACGGTGCACAACACGCTCGTGTTCATCTCGCTCTACTTCCTGCTGACCTTCGTCATAACCGCGCTTGTATCCCTCGACGGCTATGATTTTGAAACCACCTTCGCCAGCGTCGTCAGCTGTATGTCCAACGTCGGACCCGGCCTCGGCCCCGCCGGGCCTATGGGCAGCTTCGACATCTATTCCGACCTCTCCAAAGTCCTGCTCAGCTTCGCAATGCTCGCGGGCAGGCTGGAGATTTTCCCGATGCTGCTGCTGTTCTCACCGGATACATGGAGAAGGCACTGATGATTAAAAGCCCGGACGTTTTCCGCCCGGGCTTTGCTATGTAGCTTCAGATGAAATTCTGTATCAGCACCAGCAGTATGACGCCTGGGATGCCGAGTATGCCGGCCACCAGGGCGTTCACTGTGTTGATGCCGAGGGAGAAGTCGAAGAAGCCGCCTATAAAGTTGAAGATGAACAGCAGCACCAGGCCGCTTATCATGTTCAATATCAGTTTGAATATCAGCTTCAGCGGCAGACGCAGTATGGTGAACAGCAGCCATAGCAGCAGTACGCAGACCACTATGACGATGACTGTCGCCACGGATTCGGGGATTGCAACGGGCATGGGTTTACCTCCTATACGCCCGCTGTGCGGGCTACAGATAGAATGACTTTATTGCGCGCACGGCGCAGTTGTACTTGCTCTTGAGCGCGCTTATCTCGTATATGCAGGCCTCAAGCGCGGCGTTGTCGCTGACCGCGTTGAAGCGCCCGTAGGTCTCATCCAGCTGGGCCTTGACCTCGTCGAGCTCGCTTATGGCCTTGGCGTAATCGGCTTCACGAGCCTTTCTCTGCTTGCGTTTGGACAAAGAAATCACTCCTTGTCCATATTGTATTCAGATAAGCGGCGGTTTAAACACGCTTTTGACGCAAAAATTGGCTTAAAGTTCCTATAATAAAGCGCGGAGGGTTTCACATACTAGACTCGGACACAGCAGGAGTGCGGCGGGGCCGAGAGAGATAGAAGGCCCAAGGCCGGTGCCGGATGCGCAAAAGCATCTTAACGGCGGATGGCCGCCCATGAGGGACGCCGGAACGGGTACGGCTCATCCGGGTGATGAGGCCATCGTTCAATACTGAACTTGCTGGTCAAGTACCGGGGCAATGCGCGAGGGCGCATTCCCGAGCGGTGCGGCGGGGGCTAGAAAAAGCTCCCGCTTTTTTATGTGCAAAACGCCGGCATACCTTACGCCGAGTTTCATGCGTACAGCCCACTTGAAAAAACGCGCAAGATAAGATATAGTATACTGGTAATAATAGCGAACAACATCTAGTGATATGTGAGGGAATATCGACTTATGGCAAAAAAGACTCCCGTGGAATACGGGAACGAAAGCATTTCCCAGCTCAAAGGGGAAGACAGGGTGCGGAAGCGCCCGGCGGTTATATTCGGCTCCGACGGCCTCGAGGGCTGCGAGCACGCAGTGTTTGAAATACTCTCGAACTCCATCGACGAGGCCCGCGCCGGAAATGGCAACATTATAACACTGACGCGCTATCTCGACAAGAGCATAGAGTGCGAAGATTTTGGCCGCGGCTGTCCCGTGGACTGGAACAGCGTCGAGCAGCGCTGGAACTGGGAGCTGGTATTCTGCGAGCTCTACGCCGGCGGCAAGTACAAGAACAACGACGGCGGCGACTACGAGTATTCGCTCGGCCTGAACGGCCTGGGCAGCTGCGCCACGCAGTACGCGAGCGAGTACATGGACGTAATTGTCCGCCGCGACGGCAAAAAGTATACGCTCCGCTTTGAGAAGGGCCGCATCGCCGGCGAGATGAAGGTGGAGCCTGCGGACCGGAAAAAAACCGGCACGGACATACACTGGCGCCCCGACCTCGAGGTGTTCACCGACATAGACATCCCGCTCGAATACTATCAGGACACGCTCCGCCGCCAGGCGGTTGTCAACGCGGGCGTCACCTTCAAGCTCCGCAACGAGATTGCGCAGGGAAAGTTCGAGGAGCAGGTGTTTTACTATGAACACGGCATACTCGACTACGTCCAGGAGATAGCGGGCGAAGAGGTGCTCAGCGCGCCGTACTTCATCCAGACCGAGCGCAAGGGACGAGACAGGGCGGACAAGCCCGAGTACAAGGTCAAGCTCTCGGCGGCGTTCTGCTTCTCAATAAAGGTCAATCTCATCGAGTACTACCACAACAGCTCCTGGCTGGAGCACGGCGGCGCGCCCGAAAAAGCCGTGCGCAGCGCCTTCGTCTACGCCATCGACGCCTACATAAAGAAGGTGGGCAAGTACCAGAAGAACGAGAGCAAGATAACGTTCCAGGATGTGGCCGACTGCCTCGTTCTGGTGACAAACTGCTTCTCTACACAGACAAGCTACGAGAACCAGACCAAGAAGGCCATCACCAACCGCTTTATACAGGAGGCGATGACCGAGTTCTTCCGTGAGCAGCTGGAGATATACTTCATAGAGCACAAGGCCGAGGCCGATCGAGTGGCCGACCAGGTGCTCATAAACAAGCGCTCGCGTGAGCAGGCCGAGAGCACCAGGCTGAACATCAAGAAAAAGCTCACGGGCAGCATGGATATCTCAAACCGCGTGCAGAAATTCGTCGACTGCCGCAGCCGGGACGTGTCCAGGCGCGAGATATACATCGTCGAGGGCGACAGCGCGCTCACAAGCTGCAAGCTCAGCCGCGACGCCGAGTTCCAGGGCATCATGCCGGTGCGCGGCAAGATACTCAACTGCCTCAAGGCGGACTACAGCCGCATATTCAAAAGCGACGTCATAACCGACCTCGTAAAGGTCCTAGGCTGCGGCGTGGAGACGAGCAAGCATGTAAAGGAGCTGCCCGCCTTCGAGATGGACAACCTCCGCTGGAGCAAGATTATAATTTGCACCGACGCGGACGTCGACGGCTTCCAGATACGCACGCTTATACTGACGATGCTCTACCGCCTTGCACCCACGCTGATACGCGAGGGCTACGTCTACATCGCGGAGAGCCCGCTGTACGAGATTGAGTCCGGAGGCAAGACCTGGTTTGCTTACTCGGAGCGGGAGAAGGCCCAGATAATGGAGGAGATAGGCTCCGCCAAGGCCAGCATAAACCGCTCAAAGGGCCTCGGCGAGAACGACCCGGACATGATGTGGCTCACAACCATGAACCCGGAGACGCGCCGTCTCATTCGCGTTATGCCGGAGGACGCCGAGCGCACCGCGCAGTGCTTCGATTTGCTGCTGGGCGATGACCTTCAGGGCAGGAAGCAGCATATATCTGAATTCGGCAGCCAGTATCTCGACCTGGCCGACATATCCTAGGGAGGGGAAAGCATGAAACTGCAAACCGTAAAAAAGGTGGTTATGGCCGGTTTTACCATCTGTATATTTGCCAGCCTTATCGGCATCTTCGCGGGAGCCGGGAACCCGCAGCTCTCAAACTACATGCTCGTGGCGGCAGTGATTGTGCTGCTGTTCACGCTCGCCATCATAATGAAGTGGGCGCGCTGCCCCTGGTGCGGCGGCTCGCTGCTGCGAAAGTTCTTTAAGCTTGAGGTCTGCCCGCACTGCCACCGCAATCTGGAGACGGGCAAGAAGAAAAAGGGCCACGGCGGCAGAGGAAGGAAATAAATGGCGCGAAAGAGTAAAAAGACAGACGAAACCAAACACAGGAGGGCCTCGGCGGAGAATGTTATGGGCCTGCGCGCCGAGGTGCTTGAACAGCCCATAACCGAGACGCTGGAAACCAACTACATGCCCTACGCGATGAGCGTCATCGTCTCTCGAGCCATACCCGAGATAGACGGCTTCAAGCCCAGCCACCGCAAGCTGCTGTACACGATGTACAAGATGGGCCTGCTGAGCGGCGCGCGCACGAAGAGCGCGAATATCGTCGGCCAGACGATGCGGCTGAATCCGCACGGCGACGCGGCCATATACGAGACCATGGTGCGCCTCGCAAAGGGCTGCGAGGCGCTGAATACACCATTTGTGGACTCCAAGGGCAGCTTCGGCAAGGTGTATTCGCGCGACATGTCCTACGCGGCCTCACGCTACACTGAGGCGAAACTGGCGCCGATATGCGCGGAAATCTTCGCGGACATAGACAAGGACACCGTGGACTTCGTGGACAACTATGACGGCACGATGAAGGAGCCGGTGCTGCTGCCCACGATGTTCCCGAACGTACTGGTCAGCGCGAACACCGGCATAGCGGTCGGTATGGCCAGCCAGATATGCGGCTTCAACCTCACAGAAGTCTGCGAGACGGCGATAAACTACATCCGCGACCCTGAGTGCGACCTCATGGCCACCCTGCCCGCGCCCGACTTCCCGACGGGCGGCGAGATTGTCATGGACACGGCCGCGATGCGCGAGATATACCGCACGGGGCGCGGCAGCTTCAAGGTCCGCTCCCGCTGGCGCTACGACGAGAAGGCCAACCTCATCGAGGTCTACGAGATACCCTATACATCCACGGTGGAGAGCATCATGGACAAGGTGGCCGAGCTCGTCAAGGCCGGAAAGGCCAGGGAGATTGCCGACATGCGCGACGAGACCGACCTCGGCGGCCTCAAGCTGGCCATAGATTTGAAGCGAGGCACGGACCCGGATAAGCTAATGGCCAAGCTCTTCAAGCTCACTCCGCTGATGGACTCCTTCCCCTGCAACTTCAATATACTCATCGCAGGCACGCCCCGTGTAATGGGCGTCGGCGAGATACTTGGCGAGTGGGTGGCCTGGCGCACCGAGTGCGTCAAGCGGCGCATACACTTCGACTTGGGCAAGAAGCGCGAGAAGCTGCACCTGCTGAAGGGCCTTGCCAAGATACTGCTCGACATCGACAAGGCCATCGCCATCATCCGCAACACGGAGCGCGAGAGCGACGTCGTGCCGAACCTCATGGAGGGCTTCGGCATAGACAAGGTGCAGGCCGAGTACGTCGCAGAGATAAGGCTGCGAAACATAAACCGCGAGTATATACTCAAGCGCACGAGCGAGACGGAGGCCCTGGAAAAGGACATCGCCGAGCTTGAAGTCATTTTGGGCAGCAGGCGGCGCGTGCAGGGAATAATAATCGACGAGCTCAAGCGCATCATAAAGCAGTACCCTTCGCCTCGCAAAACCGGCATCGTCTTTGCCGACGAGCTGCCCGACGAGCCGGAGGACGACGGCACGCCCGATTACCCGGTGAACGTGTTCGTTTCCCGCGAGGGATACCTGAAAAAGATAACCCCGCAGTCCCTGCGCATGGCCTCCGAGCAGAAGTACAAGGAGGGCGACGGCCCGGACAGCCAGTTCGAGGCCACGAACAAGGGCGAGATACTTGTGTTCACGGACAGGCAGCAGGTGTATAAGGCGCGCCTGGCTGATTTTGAGGACACCAAGGCCAGCCAGCTCGGCACATATTTGCCCAGCAAGCTCGGCATGGACGCCGGCGAGGGAGTCAAGGCCGTAATAAGCGCCGGGGATTATTCCGGCGAGCTGCTCATATGCTTTGAAAACGGCAAGGTCGCCAGGGTGCCGGTGGGCGTCTACGAGACCAAGACCAACCGCAAGAAGCTCGTGAACGCGTACTCCGACAAGAGCCCGCTGGTAAAGGTCCTGCCCATAAAGGGAGACATAGAGTGCGCCGCCTTCTCAACCGAGGGCCGGGCCCTCATTTTCAACACGGCTCTGCTCTCACCCAAGACCAGCCGCAGCACCCAGGGCGTGGGCGTAATGACGCTCAAGCCCAGATACAGGCTCTCCGACCTCGTCCCGCTGGACCAGACCGGCATAAAGAACCTGTCCCGCTACCGTGTGCGCAGCGTACCCGCTGCCGGCGCCCTGCTCAAGGACGAGGACAGGGGAGAGGAACAGATGACCCTGCTGTAAGGCGGGATAAACTAAATATGCGCTGAGCGCAGACCTTATAAGCTTTTGTGGAGGTAGTTTGTATGCCTAAGCACGACGCCAGGGATATCTTCCGCGAGTGGGCCCTCATTATCGTGGGTGCGGCCTGCTATGCCGTTGGCTACAGCTTTTTCTTCTACCCGAACGGAGTAGTCCCGGGCGGGGTAACAGGTATTTCCACCATAGTCAATTATCTCACCAAATGGCCCGTCGGCGTGGTGAGCATGGTCATAAACCTTCCGTTGTTCGCTTTCGCCTGGCGGCACTTCGGCAGGCGTTTCATGCTGATGAGCCTGGCCGGCACGGTGCTTATCTACGTCTTTGTGGACTCCTTTGCGGTTTTGAATATTGCAGCGACGGAGAATATTCTGCTCGCGTCGACCATAGGCGCGTTCCTGAACGGCATGGGGCTTGGCCTCGTATACCGCTCTGGGGCGACTACGGGAGGCGTGGATATCGTCGCAAAAGTGCTCAGGCAGAAATACCCCTATCTCAATTTCGGTACGCTCATAATGCTGCTCAACGTGGTCATCGTGGGGGCCTACGGCCTGATGTTCCGCAAGTGGGACGCGGTTATGTACACAATCATAGCGCAGTTCGTTGTGTCCAGGGCGATAGACACCGTGCTGTACGGTCTGAACACCAGCAAGGTCTGCTATCTCATCAGCGAGTCCAAGAGCGAGGAGATAGAGCACGCGATAACCGCGACCATGAACCGCGGGGTTACGCTCCTGCACGGCGCCGGAGGATATACAGGCGCAAGCCGCGAGGTGCTTATGTGCGTAATTAAGAAGCGGCAGATAACAGACCTGCGTAAAATAATCAAGGCCGTGGACCCGAGCGCCTTCTTTATCGTGACCGACGCCAAGGACGTGTTCGGCAACGGCTTCGGAAATATCAACGAAGATTGAGAGGAGACAGGAAAATGGACGCTGAAAAACTTCAGAGGAGCCTCAAGGCCCGGGGCTGGGACTTTAAGCACTTCGCCACGGGCGATGAGGCGGCCGACTATCTGGCCGGAGAGCTCTCCGGGGCGAGCGTCGGCATAGGAGGCTGCGGAACAGCGGACGCCATCGGCCTCTACGACAAGCTCAAGGCCGTGTGTCCCGACGTCGCGTGGCACTGGAAGGAAGAGGACCAGCTTGCCGCCCGCATGCGCGCGATGACCACCGACGCCTATGTGTGCAGCGCCAACGCCATAGCCGAGACCGGCGAGATAGTGAACATCGACGGCATGGGGAACAGAATCGCCGCCACAACCTTCGGCCACAAGCGCCTGTACATAGTCGCCGGAAAGAACAAGGTGTGTCCCGACCTGGAGTCGGCGATACACCGTGCGCGCAACGTCGCGGCCCCGCTTCGTGCGCGCAGCATGGGCATGAACACGCCCTGCACCCGCAGCGAGGAGCTCAAGTGCTACGATTGCAGCGCGGCCGAGCGCGTATGCTGCGCCATGACCATACTTATGCACAAGATGATGGGCATGGACAAGTGCGAGCTGATACTCATAGACCAGGACCTCGGCATGTGAGCCCGTGACAGAAAGGAGGCGCGCATGAAAAAAGCGGCTGCCGCTACTATATTGGCTCTTGCGATGGCGCTGTCGCTTGCAGGCTGCGCCTCCATCTTCGACAGGTCGTACTTCTCCAGCACGGCCTATGACCAGCCTGCGGGTCAGACCCACTACGACGGCGCGACGGAGGTCAGCACCTATCTGCAGCTCACCCTTGCCATAAACAACCTCGTCTCTGAGCACGGGGACAGTCTGCTGCTGCACTTCACCAACTACAGCGGCAACATAGAGGAGGACATGGCGGCGGCCTGCCGCGAGGTCAGCACAGGCACAGCCCTCGGCGCTTACGCCGTGGACTACATAAGCTATGACCTCGACCGCATAGTCGCCTACTACGAGGCCGAGGTGTACGTCTATTACAAGCGCACGGCAGAGGAGCTGGAGAGCATCGTCAGCGTAGACACGGGCGACGGGCTGTACGACGCCATATGCAGCGCTTTGTCGGAGATGGATACCAGCCTGGTGGCTATGGTTGGCGCGTCCGACGTGAACGAGGCCGCCGTGCTGGACTATATAGACGAGGCGTTTTTCTCCAACCCGCTCGCCTGCGTGGAGCGGCCGGACGCTGTGGTGAATGTGTATACGGGCAGCGGCTTCCAGCGCATAGTTGAGATACACCTCGACTACGGTGCGACGGCGGGGGCGCTCAGCTCACAGCGCGGCGTGATTGAGAACAGCGTTGAGCGCCTGCTGGGCTCCGCTACGAGCGAGTCGGCGCCCTACAGGGCCCTGCAGTGCCTCACGGCACTGACGGTGGAGTGCGTATGCTCCGAGGATGCACCGGGTACGCTCTGGTCGGCGCTGATGACCGGGCAGTCCAACAGCGAGGGCATGGCCCTGGCCTACAAGGTGCTCTGTGACGCAGCAGGCATAGACTGCGTCATCGTCGAGGGCAGGCTTGACCGCGAGGAGCACTACTGGTGCATCATCACCGTGGACGGTGCGAGCTATCACGTCGACCCCTCCCGCACGAGGGAAATGGGCTACGGCAGCACCTTCCTCGTGAGCGATGCGCAGATGTGGGGCAGCTACTGGTGGGACAACGAGGACTACCCCGAGTGCACCGGGCCGCTGAGCTACGCAGCGCTCACCGAGAGCGCGGATTCGCAGCAGGACGTTAGCCCCAGTCCAGAGACTTCGGTACAGCCCAGCACATCGGCGGAACCCAGTGCGTCCCCAAGCTAATAAAGCAGAGCCCCGGCGCGTCAAGGTGATGCGCCGGGGCTTTTCCTAGCTCTCAATATGCAGCACAGTGCGTTCACGGACAGGGTTTCGACCATGCAGAGCGGCGCGGCCTCAAAGAACACATCCCAGGTGAAGGTTTCGTTCAGGTCATAGCGTAGCAGGCCGGGATTGACGACAAGCTCCCGATACAGGTCCTCAAAGAAGAAAACGCCGCCGAGGATAGCAGTGGCGGCAAACGCAGCTGCCGCGCAGTAGATAAAGCTCAGCCATATTCGCTTCCCCGGGAAAAGTGAGCGCAGGGCTAAGGGCGCTATTATTGGAATTACGACGAAGTCCAGGGCGATAAACGCCGCCGTGTTTATGGGGATATCCGACCAAAAGAGCGCGACGCCGTAGTACAGCCACAGGAAACACCCGGCCAGCGGGACGATTACGCCGAGCAATATCCCCAGCGCGAGCCGAAGCGCCGCTCGTTTTTCACGAGAACGCGAATATTCGAGGCCGTGCAGTACGGCGCAGTCCATGACCGCCACGGACAGGCTTTCCGGCGCTATGCGCTCACCCGACACGAGCTCGGATATGGATATGCCCAGCTCGTGTGCGAGCGGCTCCAGCAGCGACACATCTGGGAAACCTTTGCCGGTTTCCCAGCGGGAGACCGCCTTGTCGGTTACGCCTATGCGTTCGGCCAGCTGCTTCTGTGTCAGGCCGCTCTCGCGGCGGAGCGCGGCGATAAACCGTCCGGTTTTTACGAGGTCCAAAGTCCTCACCTCCATGACCGCATTGTACACGGAGCGCACCTTTTTGTCACCCTATGGAGCGTAGAGTTGAAGCAAATCGTCCTCGTCAATCGCTGCCTGCTTCGCCTAGTATCGGACTCTGGCGAGGACGTAGGTGTAAAGCACATCGTAGCGGATGTAGTGCGGTGTGCAGCGCCCGGTGCCCTGCCCGTAGTTGCTGCAATGGTAGTGGCTGTATGGAGTCTTGATCTGAGTTTTCAGAGCGTATGCCATTGACCAGCCGCAGTCAGCACACTTCACCAGCCCGGAGAGAATATGTAGGGAAATGTTTGCTTCGATGGTATGTCCGATATAAGTTTCTTCTTTCAGAATACTTTTTACCTGCATATCGTACATACACAGGCTATTTCCTCCGGCGCTCCGGCATAAATGTGCCGTATGAAAGCTTTCCTGACGTCTATACCAGCTGATTGCTGCTGCCGGCCGGCGATGCGTTAGACTGCAGGGAACGGAAAGGCGCCTCCTTTCGGACGCTTTGCCCATGACGCATTGACCCAGTGACAACAGAGCATCAAGCTGCTCCCCGGCTATTGCTTTTCTGAGACGTTTCCTATATACTGTGTATGGGACTGGCAGGTTACAAATGTGCGTTTCCGCCTGAGCGCACCTTACAGACTCAGGGCGGCGCCGGGGACGAACGCTCCGGCGACTTTATATCAGTGCATAGAGAGGGTACCCTTTGAATATCAGTCAGGATAAACGAAAGCGGTTGGCCTATGTAGCCCGCCGCTATTATCTGGAGGACCAGAGGCAGAGCGACATAGCCCGCGAGCTGGGAATTTCCCGCCCGATGGTCAGCCGCCTGCTGGCGGAAGCGCGCGAGCTGGGCGTGGTCGAGATAACCGTCCATGACCCGGAGACCAGGGCGGCCAGGCTGCTGGATAGGCTGAGGAGCATAAGCACCATCCAGGGCGGTGTGCTCGTAGAGGACAGCGGCGACAACGACGAGGTCAACCGCCTGCTCTCGCAGGGCGCGCTGCAGCTTTTGCAACAGCTCGGCGCCAGGCGCCTCGGCGTCGGCTGGGGATACCTCATCGGCCAGATCGTGAGCTGGCTCGAGCAGAACCCGCAGTCCGGCAGCACTGTCACAGATATATGTCCGCTGGTGGGGAATGCAAGCATACCCGCCCGCAACTATCAGTCCAACGAGAATATACGCCTCATGGCCCAGCAGATGGGGGCCACCCCCCATTTTCTCTATCTCCCGGCCCTTCCCGAAAGCCTGGAAGAAAAGGAGGTACTCTGCTCAACCGAAGTCTACCGCCGCATCTACCGCGAGTGGGAGCTGCTGGACACGGCGCTGGTCAACATAGGCGACTACCCCTCCAGCCCCGACTTCGCCTCCCTGGTGCGCTACGGCAGCCTGCTGCAGCAGCGCAGAGCCTGCGGCAGAATGCTCATATACTATTTCAATGAGGACGGCTATGTTATTCAGTCGGATCAGGACTTTGCGATACAAATACCAATAGACGTACTAAAACGCTGTCCAAACATTATAGGTGTTTGCTCTGCAAACACAAGTCCGAAAGCTGTGCGCGGCGCGCTGAAGTCCGGCTTCTTCACCCAAATAGTCGCGCGCTCCGAGGTGATCGAGGAGCTTTTGGAACACTGATTAACATATGTAACCCCGCCCCTGGAGATACGAGTATCTCCGGGGGCGGGGTTTGTGCTGTTCTGACAAGCGGCTTGGCCGGTTTTTGTTCATTATATGGGAATTGACTTTGACTGTTGACATACGTAACCGAGTGTGATAATGTGTAGTTACGAATGTAACAAAGTTGTATCCGAGCGCGCTCCGGCGAATCGCCGCGCGCCGGGAGAGGAGGTACAAAGCAGTGACCAAAGCTGAATTTGCGGTCAGGCTGCAAAATGCTTGTGCTGCCGTGATTGGAGCAGAGCAGGAGCTGAGCGACATAGACGCCCGCTTCGGAGACGCCGACCACGGCCTGACTATGAGCAAGATTGCAGGTGCCATTTCTGGCGCGGTGTCCGCGTCCGAGGGAGGCATACAGTCAATGCTGGACGACGCGGCCATGGCCGTCATGGAGCTCAACGGCGGCAGCGCCGTACCGCTGTGGAACACCTGGCTGGACGGTATGCAGGAGAACGCACCGGATGGCAATGAGATTGATGTAGAAGGGTTGAAAGCCGTGTTTGCCGGTGCTTTGGAGGCGCTTGAGGATATATCCGGGGCCAAAGTTGGCGATAAGACCATGATGGACGCGCTGATACCCGCCACGGAGGCCGTTGAAGCCTATGAGGGCGGCGATGAGGCCGGGCTGTTTGCCGCCGCTGCGGCTGCGGCCGAGGCCGGCGCGGAAAACTCCAAGAACTTCGTATCCAAGTTCGGCAGGGCTAAGAGCTATGGGGAACAGACTATTGGGACGCCCGATGCCGGCGCGGTGTCAATGTCGTACTTTTTCCGCGGGCTCGCCGAGTGAATGAATAAAATACTGAACAGGTGGTATTAACTATGAAAATGAAGAAGTTCATCAACGCCCCCGAGACCATCACCGACGAGGAGCTTGTCGGCCTTGGCCTGGCCTATCCCGACATCGTGACTGTCGACGGGCATCTTGTTATAAGCAAGGATCTGGAGAACGCCGACCGAGTGACCATCGTCACTTATGGCGGTTCCGGCCACGAGCCCGCGCAGGCCGGCTTTGTCGGCAAGGGCATGCTGGACATCCAGGCTGTGGGCGACATTTTCGCCGCGCCGAACGCCAAGCTGGTTTTCGAGGCCATGAAGCGTGCAGACAAGGGCCATGGCGTGCTGCTGCTCACGCTCAACTATGCCGGCGACCAGCTTGCAGGCAAGCAGGCAATCAAGCTGGCGCAGAAGGCGGGACTCAATTTCCGTCAGGTAGTCACCGGCGAAGAGATACAGTACGACCCCAACGGCGAGGACAACAAGCGCGGCCTTGCCGGTGCCGTAGCGCTTTACCACATTGCTGCCGCTGCCGCCCGCGAGGGCAAGAGCCTCGACGAGGTGGCGGAGATAGCCCAGCACTACGCCGACAACATGGCCTCCATCACCGTCAAGTCCACCGACGCCACGCATCCGCAGAACGGGATGCCCTTCGGCGACCTCGGCGAGACGGACATGATGGAGATAGGCGCCGGCCAGCACGGCGAGGGAGGCGGAGTGCGCGTGCCGATGATGTCTTCAAAGGATACCGTCGCCACCGTGGCCGGGGCGCTCAGCTCCAAGCTCGGCCTGAAGTCCGGGGACAAGGCCTTCGTCATGATAAACGGCTGCGGCGCAACCACCATGATGGAGATGCTGGTGCTGTTCAAGGACACTGTGGAGTTCCTGCGCGCCAAGGGCGTCGAGGTCGTGGCGAGCATGGTCGGAGAGATACTGACCGTGCAGGAGGCCGGCGGCTTCCAGATGAACATCGCCAAGTGGGACGACGAGACGCTCCGTCTGTGGAACACCTCCTGCCACACTCCCGCATACAGCAAGGAGTAAGTTATGGCTGACAACATTGGAAATAAAGCCGCCCACGACTATCACCTGGACGTGCCTGCGGCTCAGGAGGGCTTTTACGTAAAAGGCGCCGCCAACTGTGATTTCGGCATGAAGAGCCGCCTCGCCCGCATCTTTAATCCCGAGTCCGGCAACACGGTCATGCTGGCCTTCGACCACGGCTACATCATGGGACCCACGTCCGGGCTGGAGCGCATCGACGTGGCGATACCGCCTCTGATACCGCATGTGGACGTGCTGATGGGTACCCGCGGTGTTTTCCGCACCTGCATATCCCCGGCGGCGCGCGTGGCCAGGTGCGTGCGCGTGACATATGACTCCACCGTCCTCTACGATGACATGTCCAACGGCGGAGGCATCGCCTGCGACATGGCCAACGCCATACGCACCGGCGCCGACTGCGTCGCGGTGCAGACCTTCATCGGCGCGCCGGGTGAGAGCCGTTCGCTCGAGCTGCTCGCCCGGACGGTCGACGCCGCCACCGGCTACGGCATCCCGACGCTGGGAGTCGTCGCGGTGGGCAAGGACATGGAGCGCACGGAGAAGTTCTTCCTGCTGGCTACCCGCGTCCTGGCCGAAAACGGCGCCAATATCGTCAAGAGCTATTACTGCGACGGCTTTGAGCGCGTGGCGGCGGCCTGCCCGGTGCCGATAGTGATAGCCGGCGGCAAAAAGCTGCCTGAGCTCGATGCGCTCGAGATGGCGTACAAGGCCATACGTGACGGCGCGCACGGCGTGGATATGGGGCGCAACATCTTCCAGTCCGACTGCCCGGAGGGCATGGCTCAGGCCATAGGCAAGGTGGTACATGAGGGCTACACCCCCAGCCAGGCCTTTGAGGTCTATCAGGAAATAAAGCACAATAAATAACCCTGCTGCGCGGGCCGGGGACAGCCTGTCCCATCCCAATTGTACAGGAGCCTTTAGGAGGAAACACTATGTCCGCTGAATACATGCACATCGGTATTCCCATTACCAACAAGAAGCCCGGAATGGTCCACAACGAGGGCGCCGGATTCTGGGTCAGTAACGTAGACGATTACGACTACAAGATAGAGTACCTTAAATTCGAGGAGGGCACCCCCTTCCCGGAAGTGCTGCACCGCAACCCGCATGTGGCCTATAAAGTTGACGACCTGCAGAAGTACATAGACGACGCAGACTCTGTAATCTGCGGCCCTATGGACGCCAACGACAAGGGCGACAAGCTTGCCTTCGTCTGGAAAGACGGGGCTATCCTGGAGCTGTATCAGGAAGCATAAAAATAAAGTGCCGGGGCGCTGGGTTTAAACACAGCGCCCCGGCACTTTTTATATCAGTGAATTGTCAAGATAAGAGCAGATGGTCTAATTCACCATGTGCGGAAACAGCCCGGGTGCCTGAGCATTCGGGCTGTTTTACGGCGCTGCGCTCCGGGCTACTTTATTGGAACGGAGATTTCAGTAAGAAACTCGGAAGTGTCGTTCGTTAGGCCGTAGTCTACCATTGTTGTTTCCAGAGCAGGGCCGCGCACCTCGGGGCGCTTTAGATCCAGATAATCAAACAGCTTACCGTAAGAGGGTCCGGCCTTCTCGTGGCCTCCGATAAAGCGTATGGTTGCGCTTAAGGACTCAGGTATACACAGGACTTCTCCATCATATGCCTCGTTGTCCTCGAGCACCATGAACAGAAAGTCACATGGGCGAAACACTCGCTGCCGGAGGTGTTCTTCGCAGATGCCAACCCCTATTTTCCCTAGGAAGACGGCCGCGCTGTCACTGCTGCCCTCAAGCTCGGATATGGCAAGCTCCAACTCCTCGGAGTTTTCCGGCACGATTTCCCTGGTGAGTACGGCGAGCCGACGCGCCGGCATGAGCTCTACGGCAACTACATCAGTCACTGCGGCCCCGGCGCGGCTCATCTGGCACAGCCGGTTTTCAATTTGGCGCTCTATGGCTGTCAGCTCCGAGATCCTTTCCTTCACCTGAGCCCGTTGCAGCTCAAGAAGGGAACGGATGTCGTCAAGGTTGCGGTTGTTGACAAACGACGCTATTTCTGCCAGAGGCAGACCAAGCTTTCTCAGATATTTTATGGTATACAGCGTTTCAAATTGACGTGTGCTGTAGTATCTATAACCGGTTTCGGCGTCAGTGTGTTCAGGACTCAACAGGCCGACCTTCTCATAGTATCTCAATATGCTGACACTGACATGGAACATCTTGGCCATGTCGCCTATCTTAAAGAGCCCGTCGCGTTTCATTGCCGCACCTCTCTTCCGAATAAAACTGCCGTCCGTGTCATTATAACACGGACGGCGGAAAATTTGCACGGGTTTAATTACACCACGCCCTGGGCGAGCATGGCGCTGGCGACCTTGAGGAAGCCCGCCACGTTCGCGCCGACCATCAGGTCGCCGGGCTTGCCGACCTCGACGGAGGCGTCGTAGGCCGCGTGGAAGATGTTCTTCATGATGCCCTGCAGCTTCTCGTCGACCTCCTCGAAGCTCCAGCTCAGACGCATGGAGTTCTGGGTCATCTCGAGGCCGCTGGTGGCCACGCCGCCGGCGTTGGAAGCCTTGCCGGGGCTGTACAGCAGTCCCGCCTCCTGCACGGCCGCGATGGCGTCCGGAGTCAGCGGCATGTTCGCGCCCTCGAATACGCCCATGCAGCCGTTGGCTATGAGCGCCTTCGCGCCCTCGAGGTCCATCTCGTTCTGCGTGGCGCAGGGCAGGGCGATGTCGCACTTCACGCCCCAGATGCCGTGGCAGCCCTCGTGGTACTCGCTGCCGGGGACTTCCTCGGCGTACACCTTGATGCGCGCGCGGCGGCGCTGCTTGATGTCAATTATCTTCTTGAGGTCGACCCCGTTGGCGTCGTATATGTAGCCGTTGGAGTCGCACATGGCCACTACCTTGCCGCCCAGCTGCGTGGCCTTCTCGGCCGCGTAGGTGGCGACGTTGCCGCTGCCGGAGACAACTACCGTCTTACCGGCGAAGCTGTCGTTCTTCATGCACTTGAGCGCTTCCTCCGCGAAGTAGCACAGGCCGTAGCCGGTCGCCTGAGTGCGGGCCAGCGAGCCGCCGAAGGGGATGCCCTTGCCGGTTATCGTGCCGCCCTGGAAGGTGCCGGTGATGCGCTTGTACTGGCCGAACAGGTAGCCGACCTCGCGCGCGCCCACACCGATGTCGCCTGCCGGTACGTCCGTGAACTGGCCGATGTGCTTGTACAGCTCGTTCATAAAGCTCTGGCAGAAGCGCATGACCTCGCCGTCGCTCTTGCCCTTGGGGTCAAAGTCGCTGCCGCCCTTGCCGCCGCCCATCGGCAGCGTGGTCAGGCTGTTCTTGAGCGTCTGCTCAAAGCCGAGGAACTTTATAACCGAAGCGGTGACGGATGGATGGAAACGCAGGCCGCCCTTGTAGGGGCCGATGGCGCTGTTGAACTGGACGCGGAAACCGCGGTTGACGCGGACCTTGCCGTTGTCGTCAACCCAGGGGACGGAAAACTGTATGAAACGCTCGGGCTCAACAAAACGCTCCATGATGCCGTTGGCCTCGTACTCGGGATGCTTCTCAACCACACACTCTAGGCTCTCGAGCACCTCCAGGACCGCCTGGTGGAACTCACTCTCTCCGGGGTTGCGCGTCTGGACTGTCTCGTACACTCGCTTGAGATATTCGTTGGTCAACATTGTAGTTCTCCTTTCTCAATCGGATTCAAACACTTCTTTGAACACAGGCAGGGAGCGCTCTATCATCTCCCTGGACACGCAGTAGCTCAGACGGAAATATCCGGGCACGCCGAACCCATCGGAGGGAACTATGAGCAGATTCTTGGCCTTTGCCTTTTCGGCGAAGGCCTTCGCGTCACCGCCCGGAGCCTTTACAAAGAGATAGAAGGCGCCCTGCGGTTTGGCACACTCGTAGCCTATGAAAGAAGCGTGGGCCCGATGATAACTGATGAAGCCTTGTGTAATGAAATGGCACAATATATATCTGAAATAGTAGGCCCTGAGAAAATGCGTACAGAGCCATTTGGACAGGGGGCCGGGGATTTTGCCGCAGTGTGCCGCGAGGTGCCGGGCATGTTTATAAATTTGGGCGCAGGGCATCCGAGTGAAGGATATATGTCTGCGAACCACACAAGCACCGTTCGTTTTAATGAGGACGTTCTACCTATTGGGGCGGCGATACATGCAAACTGTGCCTTCAATTGGCTCAATAATCACAAGGATTGACGCATTCCTTATAAAACTGTGCCGGCACTATTGCCGGCACAGAATCTAGGGGAAAAGAGGTTAAATAATGGATTTCAAGCGCGATATAAGTCTGGGTACTTTTTTGGCCTATGGAATAGGCGGCCTTGCAATAAACACCGTGGTTATAGCCGACCAGTTTGGAATGTACTTTCTTACAGATATCGCGCTGCTCCCTGCGGGAGCTGTAGGAATCATAAATCTCATAACTACTTTATTTGATGCTGTTAACGACCCGATTATTGGCCATCTTGCAGACCAGAGCAATACGCGCTGGGGCAAATACCGACCTTTTTTGATGATAGGCGGCATAATAATGGCTATATGCATGGTGCTTCGGTTTCATATTCCCAACTTGGGATTTTCGGGGACTATGGCATACTATCTCATAGTGCTTATGAGCTTCAGCATAGGGTTTACAATGGCGTGCGTACCCGGTCAAGCGCTGATCAGCGTATTGTCCACTGATTACAACAAAAGGAACATACTTATGACGATACGCGCGCTCAGCGGGACTGTACTGGGCGCCATAGTAAGCATAGCCGCGTTGCCTTCTGTTAATTATTTTGGCGGAGGGGCAAAGGGATGGGAAAAATTTGTGCTGTGTACTCAGGTGCTGGCTGTCATATGCATTTACATATACCAGCGTGGTATGAGGCGTGTAGATTACCCAGGCGCAATTGCAACACCCGAGCACAGCCCGTTGCTGAAGCGTATGTTTTCCCTTTTGAAATGCAAACCGGTGCTGTGCGTGTCGCTTGCCACAGCGCTTAATGCACTCACCCTAACCCTGAGCGGAGTTTGCTCCATGCATTTTTACGATTATGTACTTGGAGATGTAAACATCCTAACGGAGGTGTCGGCATATAGCCTGCCAATTGCAATTATATGTCCGCTATTAACTCCTTTTATTTTGAAAAAGATAGACAAAAAATGGATGCTGGTTGCCGGCTTCGTTATAAGTCTCATAAAACCGGCGGTCATAATGTTACTCGGCGAGGACATAACAGTACCAATAACCATTGTGCTCATCCTTATATCACGGGTTGGACAATCCTTTTTCGGTTCGGCCTTTATAGCATGGGTGCCTGAGTGCGTAGACTTTGTCTACCTTGAACACGGTGCCGTATATGCCGCGCTTATAAGTGCAATAGTAACTTTTATGCAAAAATGCGGTAGGGCGCTTGGCCAGGGCCTTGCCGGCATATTGCTGGACGTTGCAGGGGTCCAAGGAGGCACTGAGATTACAACCCGCGCACTGCATGAGATTCTTAGGATTAACGGCTTGTATCAGATCATAGGTCTATGCTTGGCGGTAATACCCATTATCCTGTTCCCGATAAGCAGAAAGCAGGGAGAAGAGATACGCCGCAGGCTGCACGAGCGCGACGGCATTTAAAATGTCCTCGAACGTGCGTCGCAACTTGACGCTTGTAATCGGGTCGTATATAATTGCTAAGTGCAATGAAAGTTTAAAACGGGGTGGCCCTTTTGCTTAATAAAAGAGAACAAACGTACGAGATTTTAAAGGACAAAATCTTGAAAGACGAATATAAAATGGGCAGTCTTTTGACAATTAGAAAATTGTCTGAAGAACTCAATGTCAGCAATTCGCCAATCCGTGAGGCTTTGAATATGTTGGAAAAGGAAGGGCTTGTTGTCATTACTTCAAACACGTCTCTCCGCGTTGTGGAGCTTTGCAAGGAGGATATGTTTGAGATAGCTCAGATGGTTTTCTTTTGGATAGCCGGCGCCTTTCGGTATTGTGTGCACACTCATAGGACTAAAGGAATGCTGGCTGGTATGGACGAGGCAATTTCAGCGCAGAAAAAGGCTATAGATGCAGATGATCGTCCGGAGTATTTAAAACAAAGCGTATATTTTATTCGCAGTGTTATAGCAGCTACGGAGAATCGCCGGCTGCTTACACAGTTTGAAAATGTTTATGCGCTTTATTATTTATGCAATCGCTATTCCTTAACAACACTGCAGAGCTTTCGCAATAACACAGAGTATAATATTCAGATTACTGAACATATTCGTGACCACAAATATACAGAAGCTCTGGATATGTTCGCACAGCTTTTTTATAAAGACGATTGGGATGGAGGCCGGGTTTTATAAATTGTAATCATTGCGATTATGCATTTAAAGGCTTCCCTGAAGTGCGTAACTCTTAAAGTTCAAAAAGCTCAACAACGGAATAATTTCCATAGCAATGTAACGAAGCAGAAAAAACCGCCCGCAGAGTACGACTGCGGGCGGTTTGAATGTTTTTTATGCGAGCTCGCGGCCCATGAGCACGCCCATGGCGCTGGCCATCATCAGGCCGCGCGTCCAGCCGGAGCTGTCGCCCAGGGCGTGTAGGCCCTGCACGTTGGTGTTGAAGTGGGTGTCCATAGTGACCTTGTTGGAGTAGAACTTCAGCTCAGGGGAGTAGAGCAGGGTCTCGTAGCTGGCAAAGCCGGGGACGACGACGTCCATTGAGTGGATGAAGTTGATGATGTTTATCATCGCACGGTAGGGCATCGCGGCGGTGATGTCGCCCGCCACGGCGTCGGCGAGCGTCGGCTTTACGTTACTGCGGGCGAGCTCCTTTTCCCAGGTGCGCTTGCCGTCCAGGATGTCGCCGAAGCGCTGCACAAGGATGTGGCCGTTGGCGAGCATGTTGGTGAGCTCACCGACCTTCTGCGCGTAGGCGATGGGCTGATTAAACGGCACGGAGAAGTTGTGCGAGCAGAGTATGGCCACGTTGGTGTTCGGGCTCTTGAGCTCCGCGCCCTTGTAGGCGTGGCCGTTGACGACGGCGAGGTCGTTGTCGTAGTTCTCCTGGCTCACGACGCCGCCGGGGTTCTGGCAGAAGGTGCGCACCTTGTTCTTGAAGGGCTTCGGGTAGCCGATGAGCTTGCTCTCGTAGAGGACGTCGTTTATCTCCTCCATTATCTCGTTGCGCACCTCGACGCGCACGCCGATGTCGACAGTGCTGGGCTGGTGCTGCACGCCGTGCTCGGAGCATATCTTCTCGAGCCAGTCCGCGCCGCGGCGGCCCGTGGCCACTACGGTGTGCCCGGCATAGAGCTCGAAATCCCTGTGGCCGTCGTTGAGGTAGACGCCCTTGCAGACGTTGCCGTCCATAATGAGGTTGGTGCACTCGGTGTCGAACAGCATTTCCACGCCGTGCTCCATCAGCCAGTGCTCTATGGCGAGGTAGACGTCGTGCGCCTTCTCGGTGCCGAGGTGGCGGATAGGGCAGTCGACCAGCTTCAGCCCTGCCTTGATGGCGCGGGCGCGTATCTTGCGCACCTTTTCGTCGTTGCCTATACCCTCAATGTGCTCGTCCGCGCCGAACTCCAGATAGATGCTGTCAGCGTAGTCTATGGTCTCCTGGGCGAGACGCTCGCCAATGAGCGTAGGCAGGTCGCCGCCGACGTCGCAGCTAAGGCTGAGCTTGCCGTCCGAAAACGCGCCGGCGCCGGAAAAGCCGGTGGTTATGTGGCACACGGGCTTGCAGTTCATGCAGACTCCGGTCTTGGACTTGGGGCAGCTGCGGCGTGTCAGCTCACGGCCCTTTTCGACCATGACTATTTTCTTCTTGCTTCCGCGGCGGAGCATTTCCAGCGCCGTGAAGATGCCGCCGGGACCCGCACCGACAATTACAACATCAGCGTTCATATTTACCTCCAGACATAAAAACAGCACGCTCCTCCGCGTGCTTAATACCTACAAAACTGACAAGCCGGGCTTACACCGTTTACCGCCTGATGGCGGCAAACGGTGTGGAGCGGGCAACGAGATTCGAACTCGCTACCTCCACCTTGGCAAGGTGGCGCTCTGCCAAATGAGCTATGCCCGCATGACCGGGAGACAAATATCTCACAAACGCAGATTATTATATCACAGATTGACGGATTGTCAAGAGACAAATCGCGTGACAGCGCCTAAATTGCACAGTGAGCGCCTGTGACACGGATTCGGCTCTATTTGCCATCGACATGCGGCCGGAAATGTGTTAAAATAAAGGAACAATTGCCGGCGGCCTGGCGTCAAAAGCCAGTCAGGAGGTAAAGCTATGTCACTTATGCTAACATCTGCGGCCCAGGAGGGAGTTATGATGACGGCTGTCGTTGTCGTGCCGCTCGTGCTTCTGATTGCCACGGTAATTATAGTAGTGCTCGGCGCGGCAGTCATGCGCAGGGCCAAGAAGAAAATAGCCGAAGAAGAAAGACGCGCCGCGAGGCGCGAGGAAGAGAGGAAACGACCATGAAGAAACGTGTGATAGGCCTGCTGCTCGCGGCGCTCATGCTGGCGACCCCGGCCCTAGCCTACGGTACGGGTACCGGGGACGCGGCCTACATAAATTCCACGGAGCTGCTGAACGGCTTTACTTATACCAACGCAGTCAGCTACGACTCCGACGGCCGGGTGGAGACCTACTCGCTGGAGCTTGACGGCGGCAGCTCTGTCTATCCGATAGTCATGGCATGCGACACCATCTACGGCGGCTTTACCGTCACACAGATGATTTCCTACGCAGAGAGCCTGGGATACAACGTCGTGGGCGCGGTAAACGCCGACTTCGGTGAGAGCACGGGCGTACCAACGGGCATGGTGGTCGAGAACGGCGTCTACAAGTCCTCGCCGGAGGGTAACAGCGCCGTGGCCTTCACCGGCGGAAGCGCATATGTCAGCGAGAAGCCCGAGGTCGAGCTGGTTTTCACCAATGAGGAGAACGACTACGAGTTCACGACAGAGCACCTGAACAAGTCCCGCACGGGCTCCGGCGCTTACGTCTTTACGGAGTACTTCTCGACCGTCTCTACACGCACGTCGGGTGACGGCTGGTTCATATGCTTCGAGGCGGATGAGGACGATGAGCTGAGCATCGGCGGTGAGATAGACCTCGTTGTCACGGACATAGTCACGGACGCCGAGAGCGTAAGCATAGGAGATAATCGTATTATCCTGAGCGCAGCCGACACTGCCGGGCTGGAGGATGTCCTCGCCTACTTTGAGCCGGGCGACAGCGTCGCGCTGGAGGTGAGCTGCTCCGACAGCAGGCTCGAGGACGCCGAATGGGTGACCGGCTGCGGCGACATAATCGTCAGCAACGGCAGCATTTACAACAGCGGCAGCTGGAACTCCACCATTACGGACGCCAACCCGCGCACGGCCCTCGGCATAATGGGCGATGGCAGCGTCGTGTACTATGTCATGGACGGCAGAGCCTCCCACAGCGTCGGCGCGACCATGGAGGAGCTGGCGATGGATATGATAAGCATGGGCTGCGAGACTGTTGTCAACCTCGACGGCGGCGGCTCGTCCGTGATGAGCCTGCGCATGCCTGGAAACGACGGCTTTACCGTCGTCAATGAGCCCTCCGACGGGAGGCTGCGCTCTGTGAGCTCATATATCCTCTTTGTCACAGACAGCGAGCCCAACGGCAGCGCCTCGCGCCTGTTCCTTGACCAGAACGGCGCCTACGTCCTCGCGGGCAGCACGGTCGGGCTGAGCTACTCCGCTGCCGACAGGGCGCTGCACAGCGTCGCCGCCCCCGACGGGGTGGACGCCAGGGCGCAGCGCGGCACGGTGTCCGGAGACGCCTACACCGCTCCCGCGAGCGCCGGGACCGACAGGATAAGCCTGTCTGCCTTCGGCGTGAGCGGCAGCGGCACGATGCATGTCATCGACCGCGTGGATTCCGTCACCGTGACCGACGCCGCAACCGGCAGTGAGATAAAGCAGCTGATGCTTGAAAACGGCGAGAGCGTGGAACTCTCCGTCACGGCCGAGTACCTCATGCGCGACGTCGAGCTCGGCAGCGGCGCTGTGGAGTACACGGTCAGCAGCAACGCCGGCAGCGTCGACGAAAACGGCGTGTTCACCGCCGCGCTCTCCGGGGCGGCGAGCGGCTCCATCACCGTCGAGTGCGGCGGCGTGACCGTCGAGATACCCGTTCGCGTGGCCTTTGAATTCGAGGACATGCGCGGCCACTGGGCCTCCGAGCCTGTCAAGGAGCTCTACGAGGCCGGAATAGTCACCGGCATCACCGATACACAGTTCGGCCCCGGGCTGAGTATGAAGCGCGGCGATTTCGTCCTCATGCTCTACCGCGCGGCGGGTTCCCCCGCGGTCAGCTCGACGGGCGCCTTTGACGACGTGGCCTCGGATGCGTATTACGCCGACGCCGTGGCCTGGGCCGTCGCCAACGGGATAACCGAGGGCAAGGCCGAAGGCCTGTTCGCGCCTGACGACACGCTCACCAGGCAGGAGGGCTTCACCTTCCTGTACCGCGCTCTCGACGCGCTGGGCGCGGACTTCACCGAGGGCGACACAGCGCTGCTCGAGAGCTTCCCCGACGGGGCCTCGGTGGCGGACTGGGCCCGCAGCGCGGCGGCCACCCTGGTGGCGAACGGCGTCGTTGAGGGCGGCGACTCCGGACTGAACCCGTCCGGCAGCCTCACCCGCGCTGAAATGGCCAAGATGCTGGCCGCTGTCGTTTGACAGACACAAAAACACACCTGCCGCACCGGCCGCTTTTGCGAACCGGTGCGGCATTTTTCTACAAATGTCAGAAGATTAGGACAATAGTCCCTATTTCCTTGCAATTGGGAGCAAAAAGTGTTAATATGCCTCAAACAGCCACGCCGGACGCCCAAAGGAGGGGGAATATGTACGACTATTACAAGGAGCTCTACCTGCTTTTGTTCAACCGCGTGACGGACGCGGTGAGGTATCTCGAGGAGGGGAGCCCCGGCCAGGCCCGCAGGCTTCTCAAGGCGGCGCAGAGGGAGACGGAGAACAAGTATATAGAGCTTTACGCGTTCGCGGGCATCGAAGATTGATGCCCGCTTTTTTGCGCTCAGCGGCCTTGCATACGGCGCGGCGATATGGTAGAATGATTCGCTATGAATAAAGACTTTGAAAAGAGATATGCCGCCGCCAGGCGGAAAATAATCGAACATGATTTCCAAAGCCTGAACCCCATGCAGCGCGAGGCTGTGCTGGCCACGGAGGGGCCGCTGCTCATCCTCGCCGGGGCGGGAAGCGGAAAGACCACCGTGCTCATCAACCGCGTGGCCAACCTGCTCAAATACGGCAGGGCCTCGGACACCGACGAGGTGCCGGAGAACGCTACGGAGGCGGAGCTTGCCGTGCTGGAGGCCGGACCCTCGCCCGAGGCTGAGGAACTTGCGGCGTATGAGCCCGTGGAGCCATGGCGAATTATAGCCATTACCTTCACGAACAAGGCCGCCGACGAGCTCAAGGCCCGTCTGGCCGCCAAGCTCGGCCCCAAGGCCGACGACATCTGGGCCCGCACCTTCCACAGCGCCTGCGTGCGCATACTGCGCCGCGACGCGGACAAGCTCGGCTACCCGCGCGATTTCACCATCTACGACACGTCGGACCGCAACAGCGTGATGAAGGCCATACTGCGCGACATGGATTTGGACGAGAAGATATACCCGCCGCGCAGCATCCTCGCCATGATAGACGCCGCGAAGGACCAGCTCATGTCGCCGGAGCGCTACGCCGCCGCCAACGGGCAGAGCCCGGACCCGAGGCAGAGGAAGATATGCGAGATATACACGACCTACGCCTCGAGGCTCTTCAAGGCCGGGGCCATGGATTTTGAGGACCTCATATACAATACGGTGCTGCTCTTCAAGGAGCACCCTGACGTGCTGGAACACTATCAGCGCCAGTTCAAGTACGTCCTCATAGACGAGTATCAGGACACAAACCACCTGCAATACCTGCTGGCCAGCCAGCTCGCGGGCGGCTGGGGCAACATCTGCGTTGTGGGCGACGACGACCAGAGCATTTACAAGTTCCGCGGCGCTACCATCGAGAACATACTCAGCTTCGAGAAGCAGTATAAGAGCTGCCGCACCATACGCCTCGAGCAGAACTACCGCTCCACGGGGCACATACTGGCTGCGGCCAACGCCGTCATCGCCAACAACACGGAGCGCAAGGGCAAGACGCTCTGGACTCAGGCGGAGCCCGGCGACAAGCTGCACATATATACGGCTATGAACGAGGACGATGAGGCGCAGTACGTCGCGGCGCACATCCTCGCCCACCGCGGCCAGGGCGGAAGCTTCCGTGACTGCGCCGTGCTCTACAGGATGAACGCACAGTCCAACCGGCTCGAGTTCGCCTTCAAGCGCAACGGCATACCGTACAGGGTCGTGGGCGGCATGCGCTTCTTTGACCGCGCGGAGATTAAGGACATGCTCGCCTACCTGAGCGTCATAGTCTCTCCGGCGGACGACCTGCGGATGGCCAGGATAATCAACGTCCCGGGACGCGGCATAGGCGAGAGGACCATAGAGAACGCCCGCAGCATTGCCGCGCGCGAGGGACTGAGCCTTAACGACGTCGTCGCCCGCGCAAACCAGTACGAGGAGCTGCGCCGTGCAGCGCCGAAGCTCATAGAGTTTTCGGACATGCTCTCCGAGCTGCGCGCCCAGGCGCAGAATTTGCCGGTCGACCAGCTCTACGACCTGGTGCTTGAAAAGACCGGCTACGAGAAGGCCCTGCGCGACAAGGGCGGGGACGAAAACCTCGCCAGGCTCGAGAATATCGCAGAGCTAAAGACGAACATAATCGGCTACATGAAGGAGACAGGCGACGAGTCTCTCGCCGGCTTCCTCGACCAGGTCTCGCTCTATACGGACATCGACGGCTACAACGCCGACGACGACTGCGCCATAATGATGACCATGCACAGCGCCAAGGGTCTGGAGTTCCCGGTCGTGTTCATCGTCGGCATGGAGGAAGGCATCTTCCCCGGCATGAGGAGCATCGGAGACCCGAACGAGATGGAGGAGGAGCGCAGGCTCTGCTACGTTGCCATCACGCGCGCCAGGCAGGAGCTGTACATAACCAACGCGCGCCAGCGCATGATTTTCGGCCGCACCACCATGAACCTGCCCAGCCGCTTCGTCGACGAAATACCCGAGGAGGACGCCGAGCGCAGCGGACACAGCGCCGAGCAGCAGCGCGAGTGGAAGCCGCGCAAGCGCCTTGCGCCCGAGCCCAGGGCCCACGCCGTGCAGGCCGTCAAGAGCGAGCCCGCCGCGGCAAAGCCGACCTTCTCTGTGGGCGACAAGGTGGAGCACATGGCCTTCGGACGCGGCGAGATAACCAAGCTGACGCCCATGGGCGGGGACGCCCTTGTAGAGATAAGCTTTGACGGCGGTACGGTGAAGCGCCTCATGCTGCGCGCAGCCAGCAGCCACATGAAGAAGGTCGACTGATGTCCGAGCGCAAATACGGCCACATAGGCCGCCTCGCCCTGATAGGAGCCACGCTGCTCTGGGGCAGCAGCTTTGTCGTGCTCAAGACCACGCTCGACAGCGTACCCACCCTCTGGATACTCGCAATCCGCTTCACAGGCGCGGCGATACTGATGGGCCTGCCGAGCATAAAGCAGCTGGCGAAGATTGATAAGCGCTGCCTGGCTTCCGGCGCGCTCATGGGCCTGGCGCTCTACGCGGCCTACACACTGCAGACCTTCGGCCTGGTCTATACCACGCCGGGAAAGAACGCGTTCCTGACCGCCACCTACTGTGTGCTGACCCCTTTCCTGTGGTGGGCCTTCACGCGTAAGCGCCCGGACCTCTACAACATCCTCGCCGCGCTGGTGTGCATCACCGGGATGGCCCTGGTTTCGCTCAACGGCGACCTCTCCATCGGCCTGGGCGAGGGCCTGACAATGTGCTGCGGCTTCTTCTACGCGCTGCACATCATCTTTACCTCCAAGGGCGTGGCCCGGTACGGCGTCGGCGAGCTCACTACGATACAGTTTGCCACGGCTGCCCTGCTGTGCTGGATAAGCGCGCCCATATCTGCGCCGTTTCCCGACAGCGTGCCGTCAAGCGCCTGGCTGAGCATAGCTTACATGTGCGTGCTCTGCACCTTTGCTTGCTACTACCTCCAGACGATAGGCCAGAAGTACACCTCGCCGCAGACCTCGTCCATACTGCTCACGCTTGAGAGCGTGTTCGGTACGCTCATCTCCGTGGCCTTTTACGGAGAGCAGCTCACGCTGCGCGAGCTTGCGGGCTTCGCGCTCATATTCATAGCCGTCATAATAAGCGAGACCAAGCTCCAGTTCCTGAAAAGGCCGGAACGGAGCTCAACCTGAAGCAAAGCAGCCTTCCATGAGGAAGGCTGCTTTTTCGCGCGCGCTTTTTCTTGACAAGCCGTCGCGCCGCCTGTAAACTGAAATTGGTAATACAGTGTTTGGGAGGTGTGCGCCGTGAAGGAGAGGGCGCCTGGGAAGGCCATAAAATATGTAGTCGTCTGCCTGCTGGGCATGGTGCTCGTCACGGCGCTTCTGTATGTCATACATGTCTCCACGCTCAGGCGTGACTTTGAGAGCGCGCTCAGCCTGCCAGAGGACGCGGAGTACACTGTGACCGTCGGCAGCGTCCTGGGACGGGATGAATTCAGCGTCACAGGCGGGCTGGCAAACAGGATAATCAGCGAGCTGGACAACCTCAGCTGCGCCGGGCGCGTGGGCCGCGAGGCGTGGCAGCCGAAGGAGGGCGACTACGACCTCTTCATCACCTCGGAGGAGACGGGGCTCACGACCATCACGCTCTTCTCGGGAGGGGAGAGAGGCGAGTTGGTGTGCCCGAACGGCAACATAGAGCTGGGCGGCACCGAGGGGCTGTACCAGCTCGTGGAAAACGCGCTGAATGCGGGCGGATTATACCCGGAGGGCAGCGCGATGCTTTGGCCGCGCTTCACCGCCGCAGAGTTTTCCCAGGCAATAGTCACGGCAGACAAGGTGTACTCGCAGCCGGGATTCGGCTCTGCGCCCTACCCGTATTGCTCGCTGGAGGGGCAATACTGCCTCGTGCTCGCTCAGTGCATCGCCGGGACGGAAAACCAGTGGAGCTCCGGCAGCTGGAATGAATTCATGGATGACGGCTGGGTCTTGATAGCCTTTTTCTCGCCTGAAATGCCCGCGAACCTCGGCTGGGTGCCGCTCGAGTGCTGCACAGAGTACACCGAGGAGACAAAATCGCAGATGCGCGGCGCGTTTTCGGCCAGAGAGGGCGCCAAGATCTATGACGCCGACGGCAATGCATCCGGACGGACGGCCAGGGAGAACGATATATATTATATTGTGGACGGCGTCCCGGACGAGAACGGGATCATCTCGCTCGGCTGGGTTGGCACAGGCATGACGGTGAAGCTCAGAGCCGGCGACCTCATATATCCCGAGGTGGGGCTGGACTACTTCGACGGCGTGCTTCCGCCGGGCGAGGCGGAATGAGGGCAGCGGCCGCACAGCGGCTTCCCGCTTGGTGGATGCGGCGGGAGAAGGCATAATGACGGAAAAAGGAGACGGAATGAAAAAGCTGATAAAATCCGAACTCTTCAAGGCGCTGCTCGGCCTGATTGGCCTGGCGCTGATAATCGCCGCGATACTCGGCGTGCGGCGAGCGGTCTATTACATGACCTTCCGCTCCGAGCTTGATTTGCCGGAGGGCACGGAGTACACGGTGAATATTATCGGTCCGTCCGACGGCATGATAAGCCTGTCGGGCGAGGATGCGCTGGATATAATCGGCGCCGCGCGTGAGCTGAGCTTCGCGGGGCCGATAAACAGGGACATATACCAGGGCTCAGTTAACGATTACTACGTGACCATATCCGGGCAGTCGGGCTATGCCAGAATCACGCTCTTTGAACTTGACAACCCGGTGCTGTGGACACCTGAGCGCGACGTAAAGCTCGGCAACACCGGGCCGCTGCTCGACGCGGTGGAGGCTGCGTACTCTTATGCGACGGACATAGAGCTGCCCGCTGAGCCGTACTCCGAGCTCTCCGCTGAGTGCGAGTGGTTCACGCTGCGCGACGCTTCCGCCTCTATGCTGGAGGGGCGGGACTACAGCGCGTTCCGGCTCGGCGACGGGGCTAAGCTGCTCATTGAGCCGAAAACGGAGCTCTCGAGCTTCACGGTCAACCGGCTCGAGTACACGGACGCAGGCTGCGCCGAGGGAGAACAGCTATTCAGAGTCAGCTTAACGCCGCAAGAGCCGCTGCTGCTCGAGCTGCCCTTCGACGGCGCTGCGAGCGGGTACAGCCTCAAGTTCTTCGGCGGTGATACGGTATACACCTACGCGCTCACGATGGGCGGACTTGGCCCGGACGAGGCCTGCCCGTACAATTTGGAAGAGTACGAGAGATAAAGAAAGCGCCGCACACAAAGTGCGGCGCTTTTGCTTTGCTTATCTTACAGAGCGGAGACGATGTCGCGGGTGTCGCGGGCGATGACGAGCTCCTCGTTGGTGGGGATGACCCACAGCTGGACCTTGCTGTCCGGCTTGGAGATAAGGCGGTCGTCGCCGCGCTTGGAGTTGGCCTCCTCGTCGAGCTCTGCGCCGAGGTAGCCGAGGTAGGAGCAGATGCCGGCGCGGGTGGTGGGGGCGTTCTCGCCGACGCCCGCAGTGAAGATGACGGCGTCGACGCCGTTCATCGCGGCGACGTAGCTGCCGACGACCTTGGCGACGGAGTAGTCGAACATGTCGAGGGCGAGCTTGGCGCGCTCGTTGCCCTCTTCGGCGGCGGCCTCAAGGTCGCGGAAGTCGCTGCTGACGCCGGAGATGCCCAGGACACCGGACTTCTTGTTGAGAACGTTCAGCATGCTGTCTATGTCCATGTTGTACTTGTTCATGATGAACTGCATCGCGCCCGGGTCGACGTCGCCGACGCGGGTGCCCATGGGCAGGCCGACCAGCGGGGTGAAGCCCATGGAGGTGTCGACGCTCTTGCCGTTCATAATGGCGCAGATGGAGGAGCCGTTGCCCATGTGGCAGCTGATGAGCTTGAGCTCTTCGATGGGCTTGCCCATCAGCTCGGCGCAGCGCTTGGAGACGTAGCGGTGGGAGGTGCCATGGAAGCCGTAGCGGCGCACTCCGTCGTTTGTGTAGTAGTCGTAGGGCAGGGCGTACATGTAGGCCTTGGCGGGCATGGTCTGGTGGAAGGCGGTGTCGAAAACGCCGACCTGCGGCACGTCCTTGCCCATGACCTCGACGCAGGCGTTGATGCCGGTGATGTTGGCGGGGTTGTGCAGGGGCGCGAAGGGGGTGCACTCCTCGAGGGCCTTCATGACCTCGTCGGTGATGAGCACGCTGCTGGCGAACTTCTCGCCGCCGTGGACGACGCGGTGGCCGACGGCGTCAATCTCCTTCATGGAGCCGACAACGCCGTACTCGACGCTGGTGAGCTTGTCGATGACGGCGGCGATGGCCTCGGCGTGGCTGGGCAGGGGGATGTCCTCGTTGAACACCGGCTTGCCGCCGACCAGCGGGGTGTGCTTGAGGTGGCCGTCGATGCCGATGCGCTCACACAGGCCCTTGGCGAGAAGCTGCTCGTTCTCCATATCAATGAGCTGATACTTCAGGGACGAGCTGCCGGCGTTGATAACAAGTACTTTCATTTGTCTTACCTCTCTTTGCTATTGTCAAATTGGCTTAGGGATAGTAATATTTACACATACATTCTTATTTTATCTCTACACGGAGAAAAACGCAAGAGCTTTCTGGAGGTACAGTATGTCGACAGCCGGTATCGTCGCCGAGTACAACCCCTTTCACAACGGCCACGAGGCCCACATAGAGGCCACAAGGGCCGCGCTGGGGCCGGATACGGGCATAATCTGCTGCATGTCGGGCGACTTTGTCCAGCGCGGCGAGCCCGCCCAGTGGTCGAAATTCGCTCGCGCCGAGGCCGCCGTGCGCTGCGGCGTGGACCTGGTGTTCGAGCTGCCCGTGCAGTGGGCGCTCTCGAGCGCCGAGGGCTTTGCACGCGGAGCCGTGGGCCTGCTCGACAGCCTGGGCGTCGTGGACTACCTCTCCTTCGGCAGCGAGTGCGGCAGCGTGGAGCCTCTTGAACGCATCGCCGAGGCCCTGCTGAGCCCGAGCATCGACGCCGAGATACGCGCCGAGGCGCAGACGGGCGAGAGCTACGCCGTTGTGCGCGAGCGGGTGCTGGAGCGGCGCATCGGCGAGGAGGCAAAGCTCATCGAGACGCCGAACAACATTTTGGCGGTTGAGTACATCAAGGCCATCTATGACCTCGGTTCGCGCACAAAACCGCTGGCTGTGCAGCGCAAGGGCGCGGGACACGACCGCGCCGCGACGGGGCGCATACGCTCGGCGAGCGAGCTGCGCACGATGACGGCTGCAGGCAAGTCCATATCTCCCTACATGCCGCGCGAAGCCTTCGCGGTGTTCGAGAGGGAGCGGCAGCAGGGGAGGGGGCCGGTGCTGATGTCCCAGCTGGAGGGCGCGCTGCTCAGCCGGCTGAGGATGCTCGGGCGCGAGGACTTCGCCGGGGTGCCCGACGCCACCGAGGGGCTCGAAAACCGCCTGCTCGCCGCAATGGAGGAGCCCACTCTCGACGGCGTCCTCGCGGCGGCAAAGAGCAAGCGCTACGCCCTGGCCAGGCTGCGGCGCATGTGTATGTGCGCCTGCCTGGGCGTCAAGGCAGGTATGAACGAGGGCACTCCGCCGTATGCGCGCCTGCTTGCCGCGAGCGGGCGGGGACGCGAAATGCTGCGCATGATTGAGGGCCGCAGCTCAGTGCCGGTAATAACCAAGAGCGCCACCGGTCGCAAGCTGCCCTTCGAGGCGCGCGAGTGCTTCGAGCTGACGGCGCGAGCCCGCGACCTCTTCGTCCTGGGAGCGCCGGTCGTGAGCGAGCGGCGGGGCGGCAGCGACTGGCGCGCAACGCCTGTGGTACTGTGACGCCGCAGGGCATACATTATATTATACCCTCACCCGGCATAGCGCCGGGACGGCCGGTGATTGCTGCCGGCCGTTTTTGCCCTCTGAGTTTCGTTCACAGCCAAATAAGGGCAAATACGCAACTCAGGGAGGGGGATTACACGATTTAGCTCATTCGCACAACGATTGGTCAAAAAGATAACGACATTTTTCGCGTGTTTGTCTGCGAAAGACACTTGATTTCTTGCTAAAGATGGAGTATAATTTAGCGCGAGGCTGAGAAAAACATTTGTCCGCCTTACACGGACAACTCGGTCAAGGAAATAGGAGGAATGAAAATGAAGAAGATTCTTGCACTGCTTCTTGCTCTCGTCATGGTCTTTGCTCTCGCGGCCTGCGGCGGCGAAGGCGGCACAACGACATCTGCCGACCCAAATGCAAATAACAGCGACAACTCCCAGGCCAGCGGCGACAACGTCATAAAGATTGGCGTGTTCGAGCCCCTGACCGGCGACTCCGGCGCGGGCGGAAAGCAGGAGTATCTCGGCATGCAGTATGCCAATTACCTGACCCCGACCGTGGAAGTCGGCGGCGTTGAGTACACCGTCGAGCTCGTCCCGGCCGACAACGCATCTTCCGCCGACCGTGCTCCTACGGCTGCCGCCCAGCTCGTCAGCGAGGAAGTGAGCATCGTGCTTGGCACCTACGGCTCCTCCGCCGCTATAGCAGCTGGCCCGACCTTCGAGCAGGCTCAGATCCCGGCCATCGGCGTCACCTGCACCAACCCGCAGGTCACCGAGGGCAATGAGTACTACTTCCGTATCTGCTTCCTGGATCCTTTCCAGGGCACCGTCCTCGCCAACTACGCCATTGATCAGCTCGGTGCCTCCAAGGCTTACCTGCTCGGCGAGCTGGGCAACGAGTACGACAACGGCCTTATGAACTACTTTGAAGAGGCCTTCACCGCTCTCGGCGGCACCGTTGTCAAGGACAACTTCCCGACCAACAACTCCGACTTCACCAGCTATCTGAACAAGGCTGTGAGCGAGCAGGCCGACGTCATCTTCTGCCCCGTCTCCATTGCCTACTCCACTCAGATAGTCTCCCAGGCCAAGAGCATGGGCCTTGAGACCACAATTCTCGGCAGCGACACTCTGGACAACAACACCGTCCTTGAGGCCGCTCAGGACAGCACTGTAGACCTGCGCGTCTCCACCTTCTACGCCGACGGCGCTAACCCGGAATTTGACGCCGGCTTCAAAGAGTGGATTAACTCTGACCCCGAAAACCTCACCAACAACGGTGGCAACGACAACATAGCCGCCGTCTCCGTCATGGGCTATGACGCCTACTACGTAGCTCTCGAGGCCATCAAGGCTGCCGGCAGCACCGATCCCGTCGCCATCAAGGACGCCCTGTGGGATGTTGAGTACGACGGTATCACCGGACACATCGCTTTTGACGATGTGAATGGCGACGCTGTGCGTGATACGGCCTTCATTAAGATCGCCGACACCGAAAACAACACCTGGACTTCCGGCGGCAGCCAGCAGGTAGCTTCCTGAGTGCGGTAAAACAATACATAATATAGCTAACAGTTAAATCTTATTGTCACTTGCTTTGGCGAGGGCTTAAACGCCCTCGCCAAACAGTGTTAAAGAAAGACGTGGGCTGTCTCGTAAGGGGTCGTTTTGACCTTTTACGAGGCAGTCCAGGCTACGAAAGGAAGAGGAAAAGTGCAATTTGCAGTCTCCATACTGCTGTCGGGCATCTCCGTGGGCGGGCAGTACGCACTCATTGCAATAGGCTATACCATGGTCTACGGCATACTGCGACTTATAAACTTCGCTCATGGCGACGTGTTCATGGTGGCAGGCCTTGTTTTGGTGTATATGTCGGCCAGCATGCCACTGTACATCAGCATACCTCTGATGATAGTGTTCATCATTGCTCTCGGTTTTGTGATAGAGCGAGTGGCATACAAGCCGCTCAGAAGCGCGCCGCGTATGTCTGTCATGATAAGTGCCATCGGTGTCAGTTTCCTGATACAGAACTTTGCCACATACTACACCGGCGGCCTGCCGCAGATATACCCCATGCTGCCGTTCCTGAGCGACACGGTGACAATCTACGGCACGAGTACGAAGTGGGTAACCATTGTCACCCCGTTCCTGGTCATAGCGCTCGTCATCGTGCTGACCATACTTATAAACAAGACCAAGATAGGCCTTGCAATGCGCGCAGCGTCCAGGGATTTCGAGACCTGTCAGCTTATGGGCATTAAGATCAACTCGGTCATCAGCTTCACCTTCGTCATAGGCAGCGCGCTTGCGGCCATTGGCAGCCTGCTTTATTTTACTAATTACCAGAGTATAGTTCCGCTCTCCGGAGCTATGCCCGGCCTGAAGGCCTTTGTTGCAGCCGTCTTCGGCGGCATCGGCTCCATCCCCGGCGCTGTCATAGGCGCGTTCATCATCGGCATCTGCGAGAACATAATCAAGGGCACCAGCCTCACGGTGTTCTCCGACGCCTTCACGTTTGCATTGCTCATCATCATCCTGGTGGTCAAGCCCACCGGCTTGTTCGGTGAGAAGTCCACCGACAAGGTCTGAGGAGGTGCGGGATATGCCAGCTGTTACACTAGAAAAGAGGAGCAGGAAAGGCTCTGTAGCTGCATTTGTCTGTGTGCTCGCCGTCCTCGTCCTCGTTATTATACTCGAGAACACTCTTGATCCGAACAAAAATATCATAGTTTTCACGGCTCTCAAGAAGGGCGCTGTATACGCCCTTGTTGCAGCCAGCATGAACCTTCTGAACGGCTTTACGGGCCTCTTCTCTCTGGGCCAGGCCGGCTTCATGCTGCTGGGCGGCTATGTTTATGCCATACTCACCATCCCCGTTGAAGCGCGTGAAAGCGTTTATTACATCTTCGACGGCTCCGCAATCAATTTTTCCATCACGGAAACGCTGCAGAATCTCTTTGGCGGCTCCGGCGTCGGCGGCGCCATCGGCCTTGTGCTCGGCGTGCTCATAGCTCTGGCCTGTGCTGGACTGGTCGCCGCTTTCTTCGCCTGGCTTATCGGCCTGCCTGTACTGAAGCTCAAGAGCGACTACCTCGCCATTGCCACGCTGGGCTTTGCTGAGATAATCCGCGCCATTTTCCAGTGGGATCCCCTCGGAAAAATAACCAACGGCGCCAACGCCCTTAAAAGCTTCCCCACTTTGAGCAACTTCAATATAACCAATGCAGACGGGCAGGTTGTTCTCCGTCTCTCAACTTTTGCCGCTTTTGCCATTGCCGGACTGTGCATATGGCTGATTGTACTGCTGATAAACTCCAGCTACGGCCGTGCTTTTAAGGCCATCCGCGAGGACGAGGTCGCCGCCGAGGCCATGGGCATCAACCTGGCCAAGCACAAGCGCATGAGCTTTATCATCAGCAGCTTTTTCGCCGGCATCGGCGGCGCGCTGCTGGCCATGTTTATGAACCAGGTGCAGGCCAAAACCTTTACCTCAACCATGACATATGAGATTCTTCTAATAGTTGTCCTCGGCGGCATAGGATCCATATCCGGCAGCGTCATTGCGGCCTTCCTCTACATGGCATGCAGCGAGTGGTGGCTCCGCTTCCTCGACGTGCCTGCTACATTCAGCAGCGCAGGGAGCCGCTGGACCTTCATCATCATCGTGGCCGCAGCCGCCATAGCCATAACCGCGCTGCTCATATACCGCCGCCGTAAGAACGGCGCCAAGAAGTTCGGAGAGCTCTGGACGGCCTGCATAGTGGGAGTAATCGTCTTAGTCTGGGATATATATTACGCTATAACAGGCGGTATGGAAGTGCCCTTCCTGAACAGTGGATTCCGCATGGTCGTTTTCAGCGTCATAATCATGGTCGTCGTGCTGTTCTTCCGCAAGGGTCTGTTCGGCGACAAGGAGCTGCCGTATATCGCCAAGCGCGTTGCCGCGTTTTTCAAGCGGCTGCTGGTGGGCGGCAAAAAGACCGCAGCGGCCAGTGCAAACAGTGGAAAGGAGGGCGGCGCCAATGAGTGAGAACGTTGAAAACGTCCTGCGCATGGAAAACGTCACCATGCAGTTCGGCGGCGTAGTCGCCGTCAACAACCTCTCCATCGAGGTTAACAAGGGCGAGATCGTCGCCCTCATAGGCCCCAACGGCGCAGGAAAGACCACTGCCTTCAACTGCGTCACGGGCGTATACCAGCCCACGAACGGACGCATAGAGTTCATGGGCGACACCATCATCCGCAATCATCCGCAGGGAAAGATGGCGAAGGAGTACCTGGGCGAGGACGCCAAGCTCTACACCGCCGCCTATGACGGCGAGGACGACCCGGACACCGTCGCCGCTCTGGACGCGCTGAACGCCGAGTGCGCCGCCAAGGTAGCCGAGGCCGAGGACGCGATAGTGAAGAAGCTCGACGGCGAGAAGGACGATGAAAAGCGCAAGGCGCTCTACGCCGAGGCAGAGGCCAAAAAGGCCGAGGTTGAGGCCGGTTACGCCGAGCCGCGCGAGAAGCTGCTTGTGCAGCTCAAGGACAGGGCTGACGCCAGGATGGAGTTCAGGCGCAGTATCGACCCGGACGTCGGGACGAACAAGGTCTACGCGCCCACACCGGACAGGATAACCAACCTCGGCATCGCGCGTACCTTCCAGAACATCCGCCTGTTCAGCGCGCTGAGCGTGCTGGACAACGTGCTGATAGCCAAGCACATGCGCGCCAAGCAGAACGTGTTTTCCGCCACGCTGCGCATCAACCACAAGGAGGAGCGCCGCATGCGCGAGGAAGCCATGGAGCTGCTGGCCGAGCAGGGCCTCGACCACCTCAAGGACGAGGTGGCGGGCAGCCTGCCCTACGGCATCCAGCGCCGGCTGGAGATCGCCCGCGCGCTGGCCACCAGCCCGAAGCTGCTGCTGCTCGACGAGCCTGCTGCCGGCATGAACCCGCAGGAGACGCAGGAGCTGGGCGAGTACATCGTGGAGATCAAGAAGAACCACGACCTGACCATACTCATGATAGAGCACCACATGGACCTCGTCATGCAGTTTTCCGACCGCATCTACGTCATAGACTTCGGCAAGATGATTTCTTCCGGAACTCCCGACGTGGTAAAGGCGGACAGGAGAGTTATAGACGCATACCTGGGGGTGGTCGAATGAGCGACGTAATTCTGAGCATAAAGGACCTGAAGGTCAGCTACGGCGGCATCGAGGCCGTCAAGGGCATATCCTTCGACGTCAGGCAGGGAGAGATAGTGACGCTGATAGGCGCAAACGGCGCGGGCAAGAGCTCCACCCTGCGCGCCATAACCGGCCTGGTCAAGCCCTCCGGCGGCTCGATAAGCTTCGAGGGGCAGGATATCACCGGCAAGAACCCGACGGATATAGTCAAGCAGGGCGTGACGCTCGTGCCCGAGGGCAGACGCATCTTCGCCGACCTCACCGTGCTTGAGAACCTGCGCATCGGCGCTTACCTGCGCCACGACGACCTCAAGGATGACATCGAGTGGGTGTACAGCCTGTTCCCGCGCCTCAAGGAGCGCTCCTGGCAGGCCGGCGGCACGCTCTCCGGCGGCGAGCAGCAGATGCTGGCCGTGGGGCGCGCGCTGATGAGCCGCCCCAAGCTCATAATGATGGACGAGCCCAGCCTGGGTCTCGCGCCCATCGTCGTGCGCGGTATCTTTGATATCATCCGCGAGATAAACAAGCGCGGTACGACCATACTGCTCATAGAGCAGAACGCCAACATGGCCCTCCAGACCGCCGACACCGGCTACGTCATGGAGACCGGCCGCATAACCCTCACCGGCACCGGCGAGGAACTGCTGAAGAACGAGGCCGTCCAGGCCGCGTACCTCGGCACCTGAGAAAAGCTGAAGGCACCCCAAACGGGGTGCCTTTTCTTTTGCTGTGTGCGCCGCGGGAGGCGTTGTGAACGCTGTTTAGTATCGCTTACGGGCCTCAGCTCACAAGCCCAGTACGTTTATGAGCAGCAGCCACGCCAGGCCGTAGTATGTAACGACGGCAATGAGGTCGTTGACAGTGGTTATCAGCGGGCCGGAGGCCACGGCGGGGTCTATGTGCAGCTTGTCGAACACAATGGGTATGACCGTGCCCGCCACGCTGGAAAGTATGATTGACACAAGGAGGGCTATGCCCGTGCAGGCGGATACAGCAAAGGCCGCGCCGGGCGCCTGACCCTTGAGCGCTATCAGGTAGAGGCCTATAAAGCCCACGGAGAGTACGCCGAGGGCGAGCCCGTTGGCAATGCCCACGCGCGTCTCTTTGAGCACAAGGCTCAGCTTCTGACGTCCGGTGACGCGCTTGTCCATCAGCACACGGATAGTGACGGCCAAAGACTGCGTGCCCACATTGCCCGCCATATCCAGTACGAGCGACTGGAAGGAGACTATAAGGGTCAGGTGAGCCACGACGTGCTCGAACGCGCCTACAACGCTGGACACGACCAGGCCGAGGCCCAGCAGTATCAGCAGCCAGGGGAAACGCTTTTTGATGCTGCGGCGGAGAGGCTCGTTTAAATCCTCGCCGGAGCTCAAGCCTCCGAGACGGGCGTAGTCCTCGCCCAGCTCGTCGCCGGCGAGCCGCATGATGTCCTGCCCGGTCAGCGCGCCGCAGAGGCGGTTGGACCCGTCAAGTACGGGGATGGAGTCCTCGGAGTAGCTCTTAAGACGCTCTATGCAGCCGTCGATCTCTTCGCTGGCATAGACGTAGGGGTAGTTCTGCGAGGTTATAGAGGCGAGGGCGGTGTCCTCACGCGCTATGATGAGCTTCTTGAGCTCGATTGCGCCCCTGTACTCGCCGGACTCGGAGGTTACATAGATGGTGGATATGTTGTCGTTCTCCGCCGCCTGGTCGATAAGGGAGCGCATGGCCTCACGCACACTGGAGCCCTCGTGTACGGAGACGTAGTTGGTCGTCATGTGGCTGCCTATTTCGTCGGCGTCGAAGGAGCCCAGGAGTACGATCCCGGCCCTGGCCTCGCCGTCCATGAGCGCAAGCAATCCCTCGCGCTCGCGCTTCGGCAGCGTCGACAGATAGTCCGCCGCGTCTGCGGCCTCGAGGCTTGAGAGCAGGGCGGCGCGGTCCCCGGCGCCCAGCTCGTCGATGTACACGTTGCGGGAGTCGCTGTGCTCCAGTACCCCGGCGTATGCCTCGGCCCCCAGCGCACGGCACAGCCTCAAGCGCCCGTCCGCGTCCAGGAAAGCCAGCGCGGCGGCCAGGTCGCCTTCGTGGTACGCCAGCAGCCTTTCGCGCAGCGCGGCCGGGGCCAAATCCTCGCGCAGCGCTTTTACAACATCCGAGGCGAAGTCCGGGCGGGAAACCACCGCGGCCTCGCTCGCCAAATTGAGGTTCTTCTTGGTCATTGTCCTTCCTCCTTTGCAGGTTAGCAGCCGGAGGAGCGGTTGGCGGACAAAAACGGCATTATTCCTCTGCGAAAAGCATAGAAAAAGCCATTGCCGCGTCCGCTCGGCCCGGCATGCGTGGGAAGCAGTTAGCCCGAGAAAACGGCAATGGCCCTACAATATCGTTGCGCACATCTACGCGCAGCAAAGCACGGACAGCGGCCTGAAGGGCCTGTCCGCAGATATGGGGCCATAGCGTCTTCGTGTGCAGCTGCTGTCCATGTTCTCACCTCACTTGAAAATTAGTGCACTTTTGTGCACCATGAGTTTACCACATGCGGCTTCGGGAATGCAAGCTTTTTTGCTACGCGAGGAGATATTCGTCAACCAGCTCGCCGAGACGGCAAATGGGCCTCCGGCCCGCAAGCGATACTAAAATTGCTAAAGAGTCAGGTGGCTATGTAACAATGCTAAAAAGCCGGCAGAGGATATTAATCAGCATTTTTGGTATCGTTTCTCCGGCGTTTGCAGCGCGCAGGCCGCACCATCACGTTTACAACGCGGGCTTTGTGTGGTACAATATTCTGCCGAGTGAGGAGGATGTAAATGCCTGAAAAACTCAAGGAAATAATAGCCAGATATTCAGAGATAGAGCGTCTCATGTCGCTGCCGGAGAACTATTCCGACGCAGGTGCGTATTCGCGCCTTGCAAAGGAGCTCAAGGAGCTCACGCCGGTGGCCGAGTGCGCGAAGGAGTATTTTGAGTGCGACGCTGCGATGGCTGAAGCCGAGGGCTTCTTTTCCGACCCGGAGATGGGCGAGATGGCCCGCGAGGAGTACGAGGACGCCAAAAAGCGCAAGGCCGCGCTCTCGGAGCGCATAAAGGAGCTGCTCGTGCCCAAGGACCCGGACGACGAGCGCAACGTCATAATAGAGATACGCGCGGGCGTTGGCGGAGAGGAGAGCGCGCTCTTCGCGCACAGCCTGTACCGCATGTACACGATGTACGCCGAGGCGCACAGGTTCAAGGTCTCCGTCGCCAACGTCAACGAGACGGAGCTCGGCGGCATAAAGGAGATAAGCTTCATGGTCGAGGGCGCGGGGGCCTACTCGCGCTTCAAGTACGAGAGCGGCGTCCACCGCGTGCAGCGCGTACCCGAGACCGAGGCGGGCGGGCGCATACACACCAGTACCGTCACTGTGGCCGTGCTGCCGGAGGTCAGCGAGGTCGAGATAAATATCGACCCCGGCGATCTGCAGATAGACACCTACCGCTCGTCGGGCGCGGGCGGACAGCACGTCAACAAGACCGAGAGCGCCATACGGATTACGCACATACCCACGGGTACGGTGGTCGAGTGCCAGGACGAGCGCAGCCAGTACAAGAACAAGGACAGAGCAATGAAGATTCTCGCCTCCCGCCTCTACGAGGCCGAGCGCGCCAGGCAGATGAGCGAGCGCGCGGCCGAGCGCAAGAGCCAGGTCGGTACGGGCATGCGCAACGAACGCATCCGTACCTATAACTTCCCGCAGGGGCGTGTGACCGACCACAGGATAGGCCTGACGCTGTATAAAATAGAGAGCATTATGGACGGCGGGCTCGACGAGCTAATAGACGCCCTGGCAGCGGCGGAGAGGGCCGGGGAGCTGGGCGCGTCGGAGGGCAGCGATGAAAACTGAGATTATAACCGCAGGGAACATAGACCGGGCCTCGGAGATAATACGCTCGGGGGGCCTAGTGGCCGTGCCGACGGAGACGGTGTACGGACTTGCGGCCAACGGGCTGGACGCCTCGGCGGTGGAAAAGCTGTACGCCGTCAAGGGCAGGCCTCCCGTCAAGCCGATGAACCTGATGGTTCACGGCGTAGAGGCCATGCACAGGTGCTGGAGCGAGGTGCCGGAGCAGGCGCTTACGCTTGCGCGCGAATTTTGGCCCGGGCCGCTGACAATAATAAACAGCAGCGTGCCGGAGATACCGGACATCGTCCGCGCGGGCGGCGCCACGGTGGGGCTCAGGTGCCCCGACCATCCGCTCACTCTGGAGCTGCTGCAAAAGTGCGAGCTGCCTCTCGCGGCCCCCAGCGCAAACCCTTCGGGCGCGCCCAGCCCCAAGACGGCTCAGGACGTGCTCAGCTACTTCGACGGGGAGATAGACGCCGTAATAGACGGCGGAGAGTGCGGCATAGGCACGGAGTCGAGCATAATCACGCTCGCGGAGCGGCCGTATAAGCTGCTGCGCAAGGGCGCGCTGGGCGCGGACGAGATAGCGGCCTGCCTGGCCTCCGGCATGTGCATCATAGGGCTCACGGGCGGTTCCGGCACCGGCAAGACCACCGCGCTGAACGTGCTGCGGGGCATGGGCGCGCTGTGCATAGACGCCGACGAGCTCTATCACGAGCTGCTGGGCAGCTGCACGGACATGCTCGGCGAGATAGCCTCGCGCTTCGGCGAGGGGGTGTGCCGTGACGGCGCGCTTGACCGCAAGGCGCTCGGGAGGATCGTCTTTGCAGACGCCGGCGCGTTGGCTGAGCTCAACGCCATCACGCACAAGTACATAACGCGCGAGATGCTCTCCCGGCTGCGCGCTCACGCAATGGGCGGCGGGACGCTCGCGGCCCTGGACGCCGTGGGCATTTTCGAGGCGGGCATAGACAGGCTCTGCTCCGCCGTGTTCGGCATACTCGCCCCGGAGGAAGTCCGTGTGGAGCGGCTTTTAAAGCGCGAGGGGATAACCCGCGAGTACGCGCTGGAGCGTATCAGGGCGCAGAAGAGCGACACATACTATATGGAGGCATGTACCGCGTGCATCGTCAACGACGGCACGGCGGATGAATTTGCGGCCAAGTGCGAGGCCGCTTTTAAGGAGGTCATCAAGAATGGAAGAAAAGAAGGATTATCGCGCAGAGCTTTTCTATGAGCCGAAGAACGGCTATGACGGGCTGGCCGGGAACGCCGCCAAGCTCATGGGGGGCGAGACCACGCTGCCGCCCGACGCCGCTCACGTCCGCGCCGCCATCGACGCCTACTGCGAGGACTACAAGCGCTTCCTCGACACTTCGCGCACGGAGCGCGAGTGCGTGCGCAACGCCGTCTCGCTGGCGCTTGAGTGCGGCTTCGCGGAGTACGTCCCTGGCATGGAGCTCCATCCGGGCGACAGGATCTATTACTCCAACCGCGGCAAGGCGCTGCTGCTGGCAGTCATGGGCGAGGAGCCGATGAGCGCCGGAGCGGTCGTCACGGCGGCGCATGTGGATTCGCCCCGCCTCGACCTCAAGCAGCTGCCGCTCTTTGAGGACAGCGAAATGGCCTTCTTCAAGACCCACTACTACGGCGGCATAAAAAAGTACCAGTGGACGGCCATCCCGCTTGAGATTCACGGCACCGTCGTGACCCGCTCCGGCGAGAGCATAGACGTGGTGATAGGCCGCGACAGGTCCGACCCGCAGTTCACGGTCAGCGACCTGCTTCCGCACCTGGCGGGCGACCAGATGAAGAAGAGCCTCTCCGACGGTATTTCCGCAGAGAGCATGAATATACTTGCGGGCTCCGTACCCTATGACGACGAGGGCTCCGAGCGCGTCAAGCTGGCCGTCATGGCCATCCTCAACAGCCGCTACGGCATAACCGAAGAGGACTTCATCTCCGCCGAGCTCTACGCCGTGCCCGCCTTCGACGTGCGCGACATCGGCCTCGACCGCAGCCTCATCGGCGGCTACGGCCACGACGACCGCGTCTGCGCCTATGCGGAGCTGCGCGCCCTCTTCGACCTGAAGGGCACGCCGAAGCGCACCGCCGTGTGCATCCTGGCCGACAAGGAGGAGACCGGCTCGGACGGCGTCTCCGGCATGAAGAGCGAGGCCTTTGAGTGGTTCATGAACAAGCTCTGCAAGGCCACGGGAAGCGAGCTCGACGACTGCTTCGCCAACAGCCTGTGCGTCAGCGCGGACGTCACCGCGGCCTTTGACCCCAACTATCCCGAGGTCAGCGAGAAGCGCAACGCCGCCCACCTGAACTACGGAGTCGGGCTCAGCAAATTCACCGGCGCGCGCGGCAAGTCCAGCACGAACGACGCCCCGGCAGAGCTCGTCGCCTACATGCGCGGCATCCTCGACAGGCACGGCGTACAGTGGCAGATGTGCGAGCTGGGCAAGGTCGACCAGGGCGGCGGAGGCACTGTCGCCATGTACATGGGCAACCGCAACATCGCCACCATCGACGCGGGCGTCCCCGTGCTCAGCATGCACGCCCCATTTGAGATAGTCTCCAAGTACGACTGCTATATGACTTACCGCTGCATGCTCGCCGCCTACGAGGGCTGAGCAGGGCAGACAAAGGCGCCGCTTGCGCGGCGCCTTTTCTTTTTCGGCCCGGTAAAGCGGCTTCGTTCTTGTGCTTTTCGGAAAAGTATGCTAATATAATAAGTCGGCACATGTTGTGACCAAGAAAGTTTCTGGAGGACTTGTCTGTGGATATATGGTCTGCAATCTTCCTTGGAATAGTGCAGGGATTGGCCGAATTTCTGCCCATATCCAGTTCCGGACACCTGTCCGTATTACAAAACCTGTTTCACATGAACTCGCTGGAAGAGGGACACCTCTTTTTTGACGTACTGCTGCACCTGGGTACACTGGTCAGTATATTCATCTGCTACTGGAGCGACATCAAGGCCATAGTGCGCGAGGTGTTCATAGTCCTACGGGGCGGCAGGACCGTCACGGGCGAGCGGATAAGCGGGCCGCTGCCCGCGGCGAGGCTGTTCCTGATGCTGGTTATAGCCACTCTGCCGCTTGTGCTCATCGTGCCGATAAACGGACTGGTTGAGGAGCTCTATTACCAGAGCTGGTTCATAGGCGTGGCGTTTATGCTCACCGGCTGCCTGCTCTTCGTGTCCGACAAGATGACGCCGGGCCACAAGACCGAGAAGAACATGCGCATCCGTGACGCGCTCATCATCGGCTGCTGCCAGTGCGTGGCCACGATACCCGGCCTTTCCCGCAGCGGAACCACCATCACAGCCGGCATCGCCACGGGCCTCGACCGCGGCTTCGCCATGCGCTTTTCCTTCCTGCTGAGCATCCCGGCCGTGCTGGGCGCGAACGTGCTGTCCATCGTGGACGCAATACGCGAGGGCTTTGACGCGTCCCTGCTGCCGATTTATCTTGTGGGCATGCTTGCGGCCGTAATTTCCGGCATAGGCGCCATACTGCTGATGAAGCTTATCTCGCGCAAGAACAAATTCGGTTTCTTTACATACTACTGCTGGGCGGCCGGTATAATCACGCTGGTGCTCTCGCTCGGCTATGGCTATTGAGAAAGGCAGGCTAGTGTAAATGGCTAATTCCTCCGGGGGGACGAAGAAATCCACCGGCGCCGCAAAGAAAAACACGTCGTCGCGCTCGAGGGCCGCGTCAAGTAAAAAGGCCAACGCCCCCCGTCCGATAAGGCGCGAGGTGGGCGCGGTCGTCTGCGCCTTTCTCGGCATCTTCTCGCTGATAGGCTACTTTGACGTAGAGGCGCTGTTCATAGACGTGTTCTGCTCCTTCATCAAGGGGCTGCTGGGCTGGGGTTACTTCATCTTCCCGATATCCCTGCTCATATCCGCCGGTATACTCGCCACCCACAGGGGCAGGCCGGTGGTGCTGAGGGTCACCTGCACGATGCTCATGCCGCTCTTTATAGGGGCGGCGACGCATCTTTTCTTCGCCGGGGACGGCTTCGCCTTCGGCGGGGACTTCCTCGACCTCTGCAGCCGGCTGTACGCCAGCGGCACAAGGCTCGCCAGCGGCGGACTGCTCGCCGGACTGCTGAGCATGGCGCTCGAGGAGATGTTCAGCGTCTACGGCGCTATCCCCGTGCTGCTCGCCATAATAGTTTGCCTTGTTATGTGCGCGGCGCGTATGACACCGGGCCGCCTGCTGGACATGTGGCAGGGGCGTGAGCGTGCGCAGTATGAGTATGAGGAAGAGCCGGGTCAAGCTGCGGCCAAGCCCGCCAAAGCGCGCAGCAAGCGCCGCGAAGAGGAGGAGCCGGCGCGTCCGGCCGCGCGCCGCCGCGTCCCGGCCAGCATAGACGTACCGATGGACGACGAGCCTGGCGAGGACGACGAGTATGAGGGCTTCTCCAACTACCCGATGGACGAGCCCGTCAGCGCTCCCAGAAAGACAGAGCGCCGCGTGGACAGCTCTCGGGGCAGCACACCCATACCAGTCTCCGGGCAGTACAAGGCCCGGCCCGAGGTGGAGCGCCCTGCGCCCCAGCCCAAGATGACCGGCTTCAAGCCCGTCTCCACCGGCGGCGCGGCGGGCGTCCCGGACAACGCCCCTGCGGCGGAGCAGGAAGAGGACAGCCTGCCGTGGGAGGAGGCAGCGCCGCAGCCTGTCCTGGCCCCCGCCCCAGCGGAGCAGGAGGCCAAACCCAAGCGCGCTTCCAGGCCGCAGCCCGACGAGAAGGTCAACGCCGAGATGGCGGCCGAGCTCGACCGAGCGGCGGAGGACACGCCGGAATACGAGTTCCCGCCAATAGACTTGCTTCGCCGCGGCACCGCCGCCGTGGTGGACGGGCGCGATGAGATAGCGCTCAACCGCGAGCGCCTGGATGCCTCGCTCAAGAGCTTCGGCGTGGCCGCACGCATAGTCGGCGCGACGCGCGGCCCCACGGTCACGCGCTACGACTTGGAGCTGGACGCGGGCGTAAAGCTCACGAAGCTCACGAACCTCGCCAACGACATCGCGCTCTCGCTCGGCGTCATGAACGTGCGCATCGCGCCGATACCCGACAAGATAAGCACGGTCGGCATCGAGGTGCCGAACAAGATAGTCAGCCTGGTCTACCTGCGCGACGTCATAGAGTCGCCGCAGTTCAGGAACGCGAAGAGCACGCTCTCCTTCGCCATAGGCAAGGACATATCCGGCGAGTGCGTCGTCGGCAACATAGCCAAGCTGCCCCACATGCTCATAGCCGGCACCACCGGCTCCGGCAAGAGCGTGTGCATAAACTCGCTGCTGCTCAGCCTGCTGTACAAGTCCACGCCCGAGCAGGTGAGGCTCATTATGATAGACCCCAAGATGGTCGAGCTGGGCATTTATAACGGCATACCGCACCTGTACGTCCCCGTGGTCACGGACCCGAAGAAGGCCGCGGGCGCGCTGCAATGGGCCGTCGTCGAAATGCTCAAGCGATATCGCCTCTTCTCCGAGGTCGGCGTGCGCGACCTCGCGGGCTACAACGCCCACCAGAAGAAAGTTGGCGGGGACACCATGCCGCAGGTCGTCATAGTAGTGGATGAGCTGGCAGATCTCATGCTCGTGGCCAGCAAGGACGTCGAGGAGAGCATATGCCGCGTGGCGCAGATGGGCCGCGCGAGCGGCATGCACCTCATCATAGCCACGCAGAGGCCGAGCGCCGACGTCATCACCGGCCTCATGAAGGCCAACATACCCAGCCGCATAGCCTTCGCGGTCTCAAGCGCGATGGAGTCCCGCATCATACTCGACAGCGCGGGCGCCGAGAAGCTAATCGGCATGGGCGACATGCTATACTCGCCGCTCGGCTCCGGCAAGCCCATCCGCGTCCAGGGCGCCTTCGTCTCAGACGAGGAGAGGGAGGACGTCATCGACTTCATCAAGGGCTCCAGCCAGCCTGAGTACAGCGACGAGGTGCTCGCCGAGATAGAGAAGGCCGCGCAGGAAAAGGACAAGCCGTCCAAGGGCAAGGGCGCAGCCGACAGCAGTTCCTCTTTCGACGGCGGAGAGCCCGCCGACAACGCCTTCGCCGACTACGACGAGCTGCTCCCGCAGGCGGTGGACGTCATATTCGACACCAAGCAGGCCAGTGTCAGCATGCTACAGCGCAGGCTCAAGCTCGGTTACTCGCGCGCGGCCAGGCTGGTCGACCAGATGGAGGAGCTGGGCATAGTCGGACCGTTTGAGGGCAGCAAGCCCCGCCAGGTGCTCATAACCAAGCAGCAGTGGCAGGAAATGCAGCTGATGAACGGCACCGCGCCCACGGAGCGCAGCATGCTCGAGGCCGAATTCGGCACGGACGGGCCGGAGGACGAGGAATGACGCGTACCGAGCTTAACGGATTGAGTATACTCGCCCTGGCCCATGTGGGCGACGCGGTTTACGAGCTGTTGGTCCGCACCTATCTGGCCGGGCACGGCCAGGCCAGGGTGATTGACTTGCACCGCGCGACTGTAGCTATGGTCAAGGCGGGCGCGCAGGCCAAGGCGGCGGCGGTGATACTGCCCCTGCTCACCGAGGAAGAGCGAGCCGTGTACAAGCGCGGACGCAACAGCCACGTCAACAGCGTGCCGCGCGGCGCAAGCAAGGCCGAGTACCACGCGGCCACAGGACTCGAGGCCGTGTTCGGCTACCTGCACCTGGCGGGTGAGGACGAGCGGGCGAGGGAGCTCTTCGACGCCGTGCTCAGCGCCCGGGACGCTGGGGAAGATAAATTGACATAACACTAAGGCGGGCGCGGCTCGCCGCCACTGAAGGCGCGCTTGACGCGCCGGCGGCCACGCGCCCGCCGGGCATATCAGGAGGGATGGACATGCCTCTCGACGCGGCCGTATTGACCGGCCTCACGCGCGAGCTCGCGCCTGCGCTTAACGGAGCGAGGATAGATAAGGTGCAGCAGCCCGCCAGGGACTCGCTGCTGCTCTCGGTGTACACGCGGCAGGGCGCGAAGCGGCTGCTCATATCTGCGGCGGGCTCCGGCGCGCGCCTGAACTTCACCGATGAGAAATACGAGAACCCGGACAAGCCGCCGATGTTCTGCATGCTCATGCGCAAGCACCTCACCGGCGCGAGAATAGATTCGGTCACGCAGCCGGAGTGGGAGCGCATGGTAGTGCTCTCCCTTACTGGCCGCGACGAGCTGGGCGTGGAGTGTGCGCGCTCCCTGGTCGTGGAGCTGATGGGAAGAGCGTCCAACGTCATACTCTGTGACGAGGACATGCGCATCATAGACTGCATGCGCCGCGTGGACTTCGGCGAGGAGGCCTACAGGCGTCTGCTGCCCGGTATGCTGTACAAGTACCCTCAAAGGCCGGCAAAGCCCTGCTTCTTCGCCCTGGAGGCGCAGGAGCGGCGGCGGCTTCTCGAGGCCATGCCCCGGGAAAAGGAGCCCTCGGCGGCGCTGCTGGACACGTTTTCCGCCCTCTCGCCGCTGATTGCCAGGGAGCTGGCCCACAGGGCAGGGGGATACGAGCACATCTGCGAGGCATCTGAGGCCCTTTGCGAAAGCCTGGAGGCCGGTGAGCTCACGCCGACGCTGCTGAAGTTGGACGGCAAGCTAAAGGACTTCTCCTTCATGAGCATAGGCCAATACGGCCCGGAGGCGGAAAACGTGGCCTGCGAGAGCTTTTCCGCCATGCTGGACGCCTTCTACGCTCAGCGCGACCGCTCAGAGCGCATGCGCCGCGCGTCCCACGACACGGTGAAGGCCGTGCGTACACTGCGCGACAGGACGGCCCGAAAACTGGCCAGCCAGCGCGAGGAGCTCAAAAAGAGTGAGAACCGCGAGGAGCTTCGACGGCGTGGAGACCTAATCACGGCCAATCTCTGGCGCGCCCAGAAGGGCGCGCGCACGCTCGACTGCGAGGACTACTACACGGAGGGCTGCCCCACGGTGACGATAAAGCTCGACCCGCTCAAAACGCCGCAGCAGAACGCCGCGCAAGCCTACAAGGAGTACCGCAAGGCAGAGACGGCAGAGAAGCATCTGACGGAACTCATAGCTTCAGGGGAGAAACAGCTCGATTACCTCGAGAGCGTGCTGGACGTCCTCGGCAGGGCCGAGAGGGAAAGCGATGTGCAGGAGATACGCGCAGAACTTATGTCAACCGGCGTGCTGAAGGCCCCGAGAGGCGGCAAACAGCGCCGGGTGAAGCCGGCCGGGCCGATGAGCTTTGTTTCGAGCACGGGCTACGAGATACTTGTCGGGCGCAACAACACGCAGAACGACGAGCTCACCACCAAGACCGCGCGCCGCACGGACATATGGCTGCATACTCAGCGCGTGCACGGTTCGCACGTCATCATCCGCTGTATGGATACGGAGCCGGACGAGCAGACCATCGCAGAGGCGGCATGCCTCGCGGCGTACTACTCCGAAGGCCGCGGCGCGGGCAAGATACCCGTCGACTACTGCCAGGTGCGCCGCGTGAAGAAACCCTCCGGCTCCATGCCGGGCAAGGTTGTCTACACCGACTACAAGACAATCTTCGCCGAGGGCGACGCGCAGCTCGCCGAAAAGCTCAAGGCGTAAGCTGTAAAAAAACCCTGCGCCGCACGAGGCGGGCAGGGCATTGAAAAAGAGAGGCCGAAGGGCCTCTCTTTTTTGCTTTCAGTCGTCGTAGTCGTTTTCGGCCTGGAGCACGGTGCCGGAGTAGGCGTCTATCTTGTACTCGTACTCCATACGTCCGACGCGGAAATCTACCTCGTATATGGTGTAGCCGTCGTCGCGATCGAGCTCTACTCGCATGCTGCTGGCGTCGGACTCACTGACACCGGCGTGGGAGAGGGCGGCGGACTTGGCCGCGGCTTCGCCTATGACGCTGCCGGAGGCGTTCTGACCGCCAGTACCCTGGCCGGCGTTGAAGGTTTCACTCTCAAACTTCACAACGTCCCCGCTCGTGGCGTCAACCTTGTACTCGTACTTGGTGCTGCCGGCCACAAACTCCAGCTCGTAGACGTAGCGGCCGTCATCGCGCTCAAACTGGGCCTTTAGCCAGACGACATTGGCGCTGTTGGCGCCGGAGTGGTCAAGCGCGGCCTGCTTGGCGGCAGTTTCGCCGATGTAATCGCCGCTTGCAGGGGTGGCCGGCGTACCGGTGTCGGAGTTGTAGCTCTCGCGCTGGGACTTCACCACTTCGCCGGTGAGCGCGTCGATATCGTATTCGTATTCGGTGCCGGAGGTGTACATATCTATCTCATAGACCAGGCGGCCGTTTTCGCTGTCAAAGCTCACGTCGCTGGCGGAGAGGCTGTTCACATCTATGCCGGCGTGGGCGCAGGCGGCCTCCAGGGCGGCCTGAGCGCCGATATACGCGCCCTCGCTGGCGGTGCCGGTGGAGGTGACGGAGTCGTCGGTGATGCCCCTGGAAGAGGCGATAAGGGCTATGTCGTTGATGGGCAGGCCCACGAGGCTTTCAACCGTGAGTGTGGCGTCGGCGGCGACAAGCTTGCTGATGAGGGCGGCTTTGCCCTCGGTTATGTTATAGCTGGCGGCAAGCTCGGTGACGGAGGCGTCCGGCGTTACGGTCTGGGATATGACCGCGCCGTCCACGCCGCCTGTGCCGAGGGCGTCGCTTATCATGCCCGCCACGCTGTTCTGCAGGGCCTGGGCGCGGGCGCTGTCGCCGTCGGTGACGGAGACAAGGATGGAGTTGCGCAGATCGTCGAGGTAGCCGTTCTGCAGCATCGAGCCGATGAGCGCGTTGACCGCAACATCGAGGCTGCTGCCCTCGAGTTCCATGGAGCCAATGACTATGCGCGCGTCCTCGTTGAGCGCCTTGACGCCGGTGACGGTGTCGGTCTGGTCGACGTCTATCTCTATGCTGGGGTTCACGTCGAGCGTGATGACGCTCTCAATCAGAGCCTGGGTCTCAACGGCGGGCGAATCCTGACCGCTGCCGAGCGAATATCCTACGAAGCCGCCTATGATGGCGAGCACGAGCGCCGCAGCTATGGCGACGGGGACAAATCTGTTCTTCTTCCTCTCGTTCATATTGATAACCGTTCCTTTCCTGTCCTCGCAGGAGGCCAGAATCTTGTCCAGGCAGTCGGGGGTCGCGTGAGAGTAAGCGGAGCGTATGCGCTCATTGAGCCTGTTCTCGTCCATGCCTTAGCCTCCTTGCAGTGTGGATTTCAATTTTTTGAGTGCGCGGTGATACTTGCTGAGTACGGTGGGCAGGGCCAAATCCATCATCTCGGCTATCTCGCGGTGCTTGAAGCCGGTCAGCGCGTGCAGCGAGACTATCTCGCGCTCCTCATCCGTGAGCGCGTCCATGAGCTGTGTGAGCGTCATGGCGTCCTCGCTCGTGAAGTCGGGCCGGTCGGCGAAGGCCTCCATCCAGTCCTCGGGGGACATAGTTACCGAATTTTTGCCCTCGCGCAGCTTCATCAGCGCCAGGTTGCGCGCTATGCGCAGCAGCCAAGCCGTGGGCTTGCCCTGCGAGCGGTACTGCCCGGACGCCAGGTGGGCCCGTACAAAGGTCTCCTGCATCACGTCCTCGGCGTCGTGAGCGTTCTTGGTAAGGCTCAGCGCGTAGCCGTAGACCGCCTCGCTTGTGATTTCGTACAGCCTGCCCAGCGCGTCGGTGTCGCCCTGCGCCATGCGGGCCAGGCATCGGTCCAGCTCCTCGGCACTGCTCCCGGACAGCGGAGCCGTCTGGACCAGGAATAAAGTAAGCATCTTTTTCCCGCCTCTACACTAACAATGCACCCGGGAACGGTTTTATTGCACGGGTGCAAAAAAATTTTTTCAAGCATTATTATACTCCTGAGTTAAATCTGCGTAAAGTGCATATTTGCGCCCGACTGGGCGAAAACTAGGCTTACACTTACATTGGAGGTATATACATGCACAAACGCAAATTTAAGGCGGCGGCACTGCTGCTCGCCCTCTCGCTCATCCTGCCCGCAGGAGCCGCCCTGGCCGTCTCGGGCGCACCCGTGGCCGAAAACCTCAACCTTACTACCTACCGCAACGTCTGTGTCGGCGGACAGCTCGCCGCAGTAGACCCGGAAGGCGACGCCGTGACCTTTGAAATCACCACCCAGCCCACCAAGGGCTCGGTTGAGCTCAACGGCGACGGCAGGTTTGTCTACACACCCGACGCCAACCGCAAGGGACGCGACTACTTCGGCTACCGCGCCGTGGACGACACCGGCGCCAGGAGCCAGGAGGCCACCGTCATCATCAACATCGAGAAGCAGAAAACCGACGTGAGCTACTCCGACATGGAGGGCAACTCCGCATCCTATGCCGCCGTGGCCCTGGCAGAGCGGGGCATTTTCACGGGAGAAAAGCTCGGCTCGCAGTGGGTGTTCCAGCCTGAGCGCGAGGTATCCCGCGGCGAGTTCCTCTCCATGTGTATGACGCTGACGGGCGAGGACCTGCTCAGCGGCGTGGCCTCCACCGGCTTTGCCGATGACGCCGACATCGACGCCTGGCTCAAGCCCTACGTCGCCACCGCGCTCATGGACGGTGTCGTGAGCGGCTACTCCGTCAGCGGCGGCGCGGTTTTTGAGCCGGGAGAGCCGATCACCATACAGGAGGCGGCAGTCATGCTGGATAACGTCCTCGACACCACGGACGTGGCGGCGGTATCCTTCACCGGCAGGACGGCCGACTGGGCGTCCCAGGCCACGGCGAACCTCGCGGCCTGCGGCGTCATAACCGAGGGCGAGGCCTTCTCAGAACCGCTCACACGCGCCGAGGCGGCGGAGATGCTTGTAAGGGCCATCGAGGTCCTTGAAGCGCGTGAGGATTGACAGCAACAACAGGCCAGAGCAAAGCTCCGGCCTGTTGTTATTCATCATGGTGAACATGTTGTCGCCCTGTATGCAGCTCTGCGGCCCGGGAAATTCAGATTTTCAGCGAAAAACTTATTATCTGTTGACCTGATGCCGATTTAGGGGCTATTATATTGATATGAGCCAAAGCCAGGGGCGCGCGCGGCGCGCCCCTTTTTAAAAGCAGGGAGGACTGACATGGAGTACAAAACCGACATCGAGATCGCGCAGGCGTGTGAGAAAGAGAAGATAACCGCCATAGCCGAGCGTGCGGGTATCCCGGAGGAATACCTCGAGCTCTACGGCAACTACAAGGCCAAGATAGACTACAAGTTCATGCGGGACAACGCGGACAGGCCGGACGGCAAGCTCATCCTCGTGACCGCCATCACACCCACGCCCGCGGGAGAGGGCAAGACCACCACCAGCGTCGGCCTCACCGACGGCCTGCGCAAGATCGGCAAGAACGCCATGGTCGCCCTGCGCGAGCCCTCGCTCGGCCCCGTGTTCGGCGTCAAGGGCGGCGCGGCCGGCGGCGGCTACGCCCAGGTCGTGCCGATGGAGGACATAAATTTGCACTTCACCGGGGACTTCCACGCCATAGGGGCTGCGAACAACCTGCTGGCCGCGATGCTGGATAACCACATCCAGCAGGGCAACGCGCTGGGAATAGACCCCAAGCAGATAACCTGGAAGCGCGCCGTAGACATGAATGACCGCCAACTGCGCCACATCGTGGACGGCCTCGGCGGCAGGATGCAGGGCGTACCGCGCGAGGACGGCTTTGAAATCACCGTCGCCAGCGAGGTCATGGCGGTGCTCTGCCTCGCGAGCGACATCACCGACCTAAAAGCCCGCCTGGGCCGCATGATTGTGGGTTACACGTACTCTGGCAAGCCGGTGACCGCGCACGACCTCAAGGCCGAGGGCGCTATGGCGGCTCTGCTCAAGGACGCGCTCAAGCCGAACCTGGTGCAGACGCTTGAAGGCACTCCCGCCTTCATCCACGGCGGCCCGTTTGCGAACATCGCCCACGGCTGCAACTCCATCACGGCCACCCGCATGGCGCTCAAGTGCGCGGACTACGTGGTCACCGAGGCGGGCTTCGCCGCCGACCTCGGCGCGGAGAAGTTCATAGACATCAAGTGCCGCATGGCGGGCATCCAGCCGAGCGCTGTCGTGATTGTCGCCACCGTCCGTGCGCTCAAATACCACGGCGGCGTGCCGAAGGCGCAGCTGAACAACGAGAACCTCAAGGCGCTGGAAGCCGGCCTGCCGAACCTCCTGCAGCACGTCAGCAACATCAAGAACGTGTTCGGTCTGCCCTGCGTGGTGGCCATTAACGCCTTCCCGACCGACACGAAAGCTGAGCTGGACATGGTCGAGGCCAAGTGCAAGGAACTGGGCGTCAACGTCGCGCTGAGCGAAGTCTGGGCGAAGGGCGGCGAAGGCGGCAAGGCTCTGGCCGCCGAGGTCATGCGACTCTGCGAGCAGCCGAACGACTTCCACCAGAGCTACGAGCTTGAGAGCAGTATCATGGACAAGCTGACCGCTATCTGCACGAAAATCTACCACGCGGACGGCGTACAGCTCGTGGGCAATGCGGTGAAGCAGATTAAGCAGATCGAGGACCTCGGCTTCGGCAATCTGCCCATCTGTATGGCCAAGACGCAGTATTCGTTCTCCGACGACCCGAGCCTGCTGGGCGCGCCTAGCGGCTTCACGGTCACGGTACGCAACCTCAAGGTCTGCGCGGGCGCGGGCTTCATTGTCGCCCTCACCGGCGACATCATGACCATGCCCGGCCTGCCGAAAGTACCCGCCGCCGAGAAGATAGACGTCGATGAGAACGGCGTCATTACGGGACTGTTCTGATGGAAAAGAACGTGGACAAGTTCCTCACCGAGTTGGCCTCCTCTGCCCCCACACCGGGCGGCGGAGGTGCGGCGGCGCTCTGCGGAGCGCTGGGCATAGCGCTCGGCAACATGGTGGGCAGCCTCACTTTGGGCAAAAAGAAGTACGCGGACGTGCAGGAGGACATCGCGGCGCTGAACTCACGCGCCGAAGCCCTCCGTGCGGACTTTGTCGCGCTCATAGACGCCGACGCTGCGGCGTTTGCGCCGCTGAGCCGCGCCTACGGAATCCCGAAGGACGACCCCGCGCGCGCCGAAATAATGGAGGCCGCGCTAAAACGCGCCGCTGAGCCGCCTCTGGAGATAATGCGCAAGTGTGCCGAGGCGCTGGACGTCATAGCGGACTACGCGGCCAAGGGCAGCGCGCTCGCCATATCCGACGCGGGCTGCGCCGCCGCGCTGACAATCGCCGCGATGAAGGCCGCCGCGCTGAACGTGCGCATAAACACGAAGAGCATGGCGGACAGGGAAGCGGCGGATAAAATGAACGCAGAAGCGGCCGGGTTATACGAAAAGTACGAGAAAGAGGCCGAGGAAATATACCAAAACGTATACGGGAGGCTGGTCTGATGGCAGAGATGCTTAAGGGCTCGGCGGCGGCAAACGCACTGGACGAGCGCACGGCAAAGGCCGTACAGGAGCTGAAGGCCCGGGGAATCCGGCCTGCACTTGCCATACTCCGCGTAGGCGAGAGGCCGGACGACCTCGCCTATGAGCGCGCGGCGGTGAAGCGCTGCGATAAGCTGGGCATAGCCACGCGGCTTGTAACACTGCCGGGCGACGTCATGCAGGGCGCGCTCCTGGCGCAGATAGCACGGCTCAACGCAGACGAGGGCGTGCACGGTGTGCTGATGTTCCGCCCACTTCCCGAGCAGCTCGACGAGGCCGAGGCCTGCGAGGCCCTGGCGCCGTACAAGGACGTGGACGGCATCACCTCAGGCAGCGCGGCCGCGCTGTATACGGGCTCCGGCGAGGGCTTCGCGCCCTGTACCGCCGAGGCGGTGATAGCGCTGCTGAAGCACTACGGCGTAGAGCCCGCTGGCAGGAACGCCGTCGTGGTGGGACGCAGCCTGGTCATAGGCCGTCCGGTGGCCATGCTGCTCATGCGCGCCAACGCCACCGTCACGGTGTGCCACTCGCACACGAGGGGGCTCGCGGACATCACAAGGCGCGCGGACATAGTAGTCGCCGCGCTGGGCAAGGCCGAGGCACTGGACGCCGGATACTTTGCGCCGGGCCAGGTCGTTGTGGACGTGGGCATAAACTACTCCGAGGCCAAGGGAAAGCTGGTCGGCGACGTGGACCTTGACGCCGTGGAGCCGCTGGCCGCCGCGATATCCCCCGTGCCTGCGGGAGTCGGCAGCGTGACCACCGCCGTGCTGGCCAGACACGTCGTGCTTGCGGCGGGGGGCAGGGTATGAGGCTGCTCTCGGATGCACTGCTCGGATTCCTGGCTGGATTGGTCATAACGCTGGGGGCAACGGCCTATTTGTCGCTGGAGAGCACCATGGCCGGGGCGCTCATGTTCACGGTCGGCCTGTTCGCCATCTGCTCCTTCGGCTGGAACCTTTTCACGGGCAAGGTCTGCTATTCGTTCGGCAAAGGGCCGCGATATATCGGTTTCCTCGCCGTGGTGTGGCTGTCCAATTTTGCCGGAGCCGCTGCCGGAGGGGCGCTTGTGCGCGCCACGCGCCTGACCGGTGTGGTGGAGCGCGCCCAGGCCCTTGCGGCGACTAAGCTCGGCGACAGCCTGCTCAGTGTGTTTGTTTTCGCCATATTCTGCAATATACTCATATACATAGCCGTGGAGGGCTACCGCTCCATACAGCACGAGCTGGGGAAATACCTCGCGGTGTTCTTCGGCGTGACGGTGTTCGTCGTGTGCGGCTTTGAGCACTGCATAGCCAACATGTACTACTTCACCGTGTCCGGCGCCTGGTTCATTGGCGGCGCGGAGCTGGCCGCCAATGGCCTGACAAGCCCATTTGTATTCATAATCGTGAACACGCTGGGCAACGTCGTGGGCGGGCTGCTGATACCCGCATGCACCCTTCTGGCGTCCAGGCTCGGGGCGAAGGCCGAGGTAAAATAAAGAAAAAGCGCGCGGGAGGGAACTCCTGCGCGCTTTTTGCGTCTAAACTCACACCTCGTCGGGATACACGGCGCGGCGTCCGCCGATTAGCTTCGGCCGGGTGCGGGCGGCGTTTACCGGCGCCTCGCCGACCTGCTTGACGGCCAGGCGCAGAGGGACGGCTACGTCCTTTAAATGCATGCCGATGAGAGTGCCTCCGATGTCCAGGCCAGCGCTTGCGCGGATGTGTTCCACGGCGACCGGGTCGGACATGTGCTTCCAGGCCGCTGTGGCCCAGCTGCCGCCGGCCTTGGGCTGCGGGATGACGCAGACCGGCTCATAGCCGAAGCGTTCTGCGCACTCGCGCTCGACTATCAGGGCGCGGTTGAGGTGCTCGCAGCACTGCGCGGCCAGATACAGCCCGCGCTCGCTGAGCAGCGGGGCGACGGCGCTATACACTGCCTCGGCGGCGTCAGGTGTACTGCCCTTGCCGATATTGCTGCCCATTATCTCGCTCGACGAACAGCCCACAACTACGAGAGCACCCTTTGGCAGCTTGGCGCGCTCCAAGAGCTCCTCCATGGCGTCATGCGCCTGTTGGGCTATGGCTTCGTATGACATACTAAACAGCTCCTTATATTGATTTGGCCTGAACGGCCTGTGGAATGTATGGTTTCAACACAGTTGCCGGCATTTTTCATATTCCGACTCGCTTCGACATGGCTTTGAACAATTTCAACAGGGTTTTCAACAGTTATGTCTACTCCGCTGCAACAGCTGTGCCAAGAGCGGTTTTGCACATTTTCAACAGAGTTATCAACATAGTTATGTATACCTGACATTCGTAAAACGGGCCCAAAGCCGCGTTTCGCACATTTCCAACAGGGTTGCCAACAGAATTATGTCCACCTGAATTGCATTTGCAACCGCTCTGTTTTATTATTGTAACACTTCGCGCTGGATTTGACAACAGCGCCGGTGAATAGTATTATATGCGTTAAGCGGCTTCAGTCTGCTGCGCATAAACCCTGTGAGGTGTAACAATGAAACGAATACTCTCCGCCGCACTCGCCCTGGTCATGGTATTTGCTCTGGCTGCCTGCGGCACAAATCCGTCAACGCTGCCCGACCCCGACGCCGAGGCTGTACCCAGCACGAGCGCGGATCCGACCCCGGAGCCGACTGCAACTCCGGCGCCGTACACCAATCCGCTCTCCGGCGAGCCTATGGACGAGGACATCAGCATGTACCGTCCCTTCGCTATTATGATTAACAACCTGCCGCCGAGCCTGCCGCAGCGCGGCATATCCCAGGCCGAGATACTCTACGAGATACCTGCCGAGGGCGGCGTGACGCGCATGATGGCGTTTTTCACGGACATCTCCGACATTGCGAGCATCGGCACCGTGCGCTCCCTGAGGCCGTACTATGCCCAGTGCGCCTTCTCCTACGACGCCATAATCATCCACGCGGGCGGCAGCGAGGCCGCGTACAGCCTCATGTCGACCACCGGCTGGGACCACATAGACGGCGTCCGCCAGACCTACGCCGCCGCGCCCTTCGCCCGCGACCCGGACAGGATTCACAACGGCCTGGAGCACAGCCTCTTTGCCGACGGCGCCAAGCTCATGGACGCCATCGCCGAGCGCGAGTTTGACCTCGAGCACGAGGGCGGGGAGTACGACAACGGGCTCATCTTCTCCGACGACGCCGTTGAGCAGTGTACAGGCGACGCCGAGTACGCCTGCCTCACCTTCAACACCTACAAGTCCATGAGCTTCGACTACAACGCCGACGACGGCCTCTACTACGCCAACCAGTACGGCGACAAGTACATAGACGAGAACACCGGCGAGCAGGTTAGCTTCACCAACCTGCTGTTCCTCAAGACCGCCATCTCCATAGTCGACGGCTACGGCCGCCTGGACGTCACAACGGTCGGTTCCGGCGAGGGCTGGTTCTGCACCGGCGGCAAGTGGGTCGAGATAACCTGGGAGCGCGACGATGAGTTCGGGCCATTCCACTACTACCTTGCGGACGGAAGTGAGCTCTCTCTGGCTCCAGGCCACACCTACGTAGGCATTATGAGCGACGACGAGACTGCCACCGTCAGCTTCACGCGCGAAGAGGCCTGACGAGTATAAGCCCCTGGGGTGCGACCGGGGGCTTTTTCCGTGGCGGAGTGCGACGCAAACCTGCGAAACCCCATCAAAAGCTCCATTTTGCTTATGGCCGCCGAGGGCTACGGCTTCGAGGAGAGCGAGTACTGGTACGACCGGCTGATGGAGCACCTGGGCTGGACAAGCCTAGGTAAAGTGCTCTGCGGCGGCGTTTTCAGCGCCGGAGACATTGCGGGCAGCGACAAGCTCCGCGAGGCCTGCGAGCTGGGAAAGAGCCTTTAAAAGCGGGCATCAGTGCCAACGCAGTCTCGAGGACAAGCATGTATTGCAGAGAGCGGATTACCTCTCGTGCGTTCCATTATGCAGGCGGCGTGCAGCCGCCTGCATCCACAATAAACAGCGAAAAGCGGGACGCTTATGCGTCCCGCTTTTCGTTCTCATGTCTTTGAATCAGACAAAGTGCAGCGCCAGGGTGAGGATGACGAACACCAGGCCGACCCACTTGGTGGCCTTGGCGAGCTTGGCGTCAAGAGTCTTGGCCTTGCCCTTGCTGAGGAAGGTGTCCGCGCCGCCGGCGATGGCGCCGGAGAGCCCGGAGCGCTTACCCGACTGGGTGAGGACTATCACGGTGACGGCAACGGCGCTGAGCAGCTGCAGGATGGTGAGAACGAGTGTCATAGTATATCGACCCTTTCAGTGTTATCATACGCAGTAACTAGCAGTATAGCACAAGATATTGCGCTTTGCAAGAGCTTTTTTCACATGTGCGCGTCCGCAGCCGGGCTGACGGCGGCCTTGAATCCGCACTCGGCGCGGTTGTTGACAGGGTCGAGCCAGAAGTGCAGTCCGGAGGGCTCCGTTACGCGGAACATGTGCGCGAGCTCCTCCGCGTCGGGACAGTATTGCAGGAACACGTTTTCCAATCCGGCGAGCAGCTCCGGCCGATAGGAAACCGTGCGCCTGTCGTTCCATATGGCGCAGTAGAAGATGTTTGCCTCAACCAGGTCCTGGAACATGTGGCTGCCGTAGCTGAGCTCGGGCATGTAGCCCGCGCGGTCGTCGCTCACCTCGCAGACCCCGGTGAAGCAGCTGATATCCGCGAACCGCACGGGTACGCCCAGCTCCGGAGAGCTGGTTCCGAGGCGGCCGGGGGAGAGGAGCAGCACTTTTTTGCCGCTTCCCTTCAGCCTGCGGTTTATGAGCCCGACGGCGTTGGCCACAAGCGGCTTGCGGCTGTACGGGAACTCGTAATAGGCCTTGGCGTCTATCTCTATGACCACGTCTATGTCGGTGCTCGTGGCCAGGCCCATGACGGAGTCGCGAAGCTTGAAGAAGGTGGCCGCCTCGGGGAGGACGGGCATGGTCACCTTGCCTCCGGGCTGGCCGATGTACAGCGGGCGGCACTGTAACAGGTTCACGACAAAGTCGCCGTATTCGTCGGTGTTTACGGCGTATTCTATGTCCACGGGCGTGCCGTAGACGTTTTCCAGCGTCTTGAGCAGTGAGCGCATTATGCGCGGGAACTGGGTGCGCTCGAGCAGGCCCTGGCAGCTCACATACCAGACGTCGTCCTTGTATCCCGCGTCCCTGAGCGAGGCCTCGGCGTCGGTGTCATGCTCGTACGTGAGGTTGCAGAACCAGCCGGGCAGGCACTGGCGTACCGTTTCGCAGTCCACGCTGCGGAACTGCCTCCGCTCGCGGTCGATGACGTCGACGCTGTGCTGGGAGAAGCGGTGCCGCTCCGCGGTGCTTGCGTGGCTGCGGGCGGCGGGGCGGTCGAGGTTGACTATGCGCGGGTAATCGTCGTCAGTGCGGTCGACGGCCTTGGTGCCGAGTCCCACGACCAGGCGGAGCATGCCCGCCTCCGGGTCTGTGTCCTGGCTGGGCCGGTAGAGACAGCGGCTGTAGCCCACGCCCGCAACGCCCGGCAGATAGTACGGCCCGGCCCAGGAGCCGGATACGCGCTGGACGAGGATGCTCATCTGTTCGTCGAGCTGTTCCAGGCCGCGCTGGCGGCGGTATTCAAGGGCGGAGGGGTCCATTGTGCTGGCATAGACCTGGCGCACGGCGTCCTCGAAGGCGGCCAGCCTCTCATCGGGTGAGCCGAAGTTCACGCAGAAAACGCTCTCGTACTTTCCGGCGAAGGCGTTGCCGAAGCCGTCCTCCAGGAAGCTTGACGAGCGCACAATTATCGGGCTCTGCCCGTAGTAGCTGAGCATGGCCCTGAACTGCTCGCGTATCTGCGCGGAGAACTCGCCGTGCAGCATGGCCTCACGCAATTCGGGCGCTTTGGTGAAATACCCGCCTGGCGTGCGCTGCTCTATGCGTAGCTTCCAGCAGTTGTTGTTGACAAGGTAGGTGTAGAACACGTCGGAACCGATAAAAAAGCTGTCGTGCGGCTCGGCGTGGTCACGGAACTCCGGCAGGCACTCCTCGGCAATCTTGCGCGCTAAGAGCATGCCGCAGGCCTTGCCGCCGATGGAGCCGGAGCCAATCATCCGGTCGCGCACGGCGAAGTAGTCCTTGGCGTCGAACATCTGATGGATGAGCTTTTGAACATTCGGGTCCTTGCTCATCATGCTCTCGAGTATGGTCCGCTCAGTCTCGTCGCGGAACTGCCCGCGCCCGAACTCCATCTTAGCCTGGGCAAAGAAGCGGTCGTGACTGTCATAGTTCTGGTCCTGGGTGTGCGAGGATATGTCGTCGAGCAGACGGTAATAGCGGCTGACGGCTACGCCGCCGTCTAGGGGCTTGAAGGGCCCGCCATGAGTGCTGACGTGGGGGATGTAGATGTTGTTGCCCTCGCGGTCCTGGGCCTTGAGCGTGTGGATATATACGCTGCTGTCCGAGGTGTAGACGTCGATGAGCAGCTGCGTGGTGTCCCGTATGCGCGCGACGGAGTCGAAGGAGTGACGCGAGCGCAGCAGCGGGAAGTAGGCCACAGTCTCCAGCTCGTAGAGGTACGGGCATGTGACTCGGAAGAAATTGGCCATCATTTGGTCGGTGTACCAGGCGCTCTGCAGCTCGCTGAGGCAGTCAAACACATAGAAGGTGCCTGGCCCCTCCTCGGTTATGCGGTTGTAAATGGCCACGGTGAAGGGCTCAAAGCCCATGTCAGGGTCAAATTCAAAAATTTTCAGGCCCGGACGCGCGCTCAGCAGGGGCTCGTGGCGGGTGAAGTGTATATAGACCATGTTCCGCCCGTCCTTGACGGCCTGGTCGGCAAAAGGCTGGGCGAACAGTCGGTATTCGGACAGCTCTGTGACCTGCCAGACGACGTTATCGCCTACGCGGATACTGTCAAAGACCTCATCCGCACCCGGGTAACCGCTCTTAATCCTGTCAAACAGCATTTCCAGACCCCCCGTTGTAGTTTTTAGTATATTTAGTATATCAGAGACGGCTTCTCTTGTCTATAAAATGTGCTTGTTGTTTAAATTGTAACAGAGATTGGCTTTCTATCACGTCACTTGACAAGGAAGCGAGTCCGGGCTATCATGTTTTTGTCAGAACAAGACGGGAGAGATATATTTGACAGGGAAGAGCTATACGCTAAGGGAGCTGAGGTTCGGCCCGCCGGGCAGGAGCATATACGGAAAGCTGCTGCTGCCGGATGGGGTCGAGCGGCCGAAGCTGATAATTTTCGCCCACGAGGTGGGATGCACACACTCGTCGGGAAGGCCGTACGGGCCTCATCTGGCGGAGCGGGGCTATGCCTTCTTCGCAATGGATTTCCGTGGCGGCAGCGCTCGCTCCAAGAGCGACGGGCGCACGGAGGACATGTCCGTCATGACCGAGGTTGAGGACATGGAAGAGATAGCCGCCGAGGCGGCGTCGTGGGACTTCGTAGACGGGGAGCGGCCCATACTCATGGGCGGCAGTCAGGGAGCCTACGTCGAGGCCATATACGCAGGACGCCATCCCGAGCGCGTGCGCGCGCTTATCGAGATGTATCCGACCTTTGACATCCCGGCGGTGATGCACCGTGATTTCCCGAGCGCAGACGCGATAAAGGACAGGTACAACTACAGGGGCTGGATTTGGTTCGGTCCGCGCTATCTGCACGACGTCTGGGACTACGACTCCTTCTCCGAGACAATGCAGTACACGGGCCCGGTGCTCATCCTGCAGGGGGACGCCGACGACGTAGTAGATATGCGCTGCCCGGAGCGCGCCGCGAGAGAGTACAAGAACGCCAGGCTGCAAATTATACGAGGCGCGGGACACATATTCTCAGGCGGGCATGTGGGCGAAGCTTTGGCCCATATAGACGCCTTCCTGGACAGCCTGGAATAGGCGCTGCATCTGAATAAAGCTTCAGCCCCCGCCGGGATTCGGACGGGGGCTTTGTTGTCGCACAATATGCGCTTGCGCGCTGCGTCAGACGTTGAAGGCCTTGGCGGCGGAGCTTAGCACCTCGGCGTCGAGCATTTCCCAGCTGCGCTCGGACACACCGGCTCCGAAATGGCCGTAGACGGAGGTCGGGAAGTAGATGGGGCGGCGCAGCTGAAGCGTCTCAATGATAGCAGCAGGACGAAAATCGAAGGTGTCTGTCACCCAGCCGGAGAGCTCTTCGTCGGGGACTACGCCGGTGCCGAAGGTGTCGACGGAGACGGACACGGGGTGTGCCACACCTATGGAGTATCCAAGCTGAATCTCACACTTGCCGGCCAGGCCGGCCGCCACTATGTGTTTTGCGGCGCAGCGGGCCATGTAGGCCGCGGAGCGATCAACTTTGGTTGGGTCTTTTCCTGAGAAGGCGCCGCCGCCGTGGCGGGCGCAGCCGCCATAGGTGTCCGCTATGATTTTGCGGCCGGTCAGGCCGGTGTCGGCGGCAGGGCCGCCCAGTACGAAACGCCCTGTGGGGTTTATGAATATCTTCATGTCGTCGCGGCACAGGTTCTCAGGTATGACAGGGTAGATTACCTCGCGCCACAGCTCTGAGTGCATCTGCTCCACATTTACCTCGGGATCGTGCTGTGCGGAGAGCACAACGGCAGCGACCCCGGCGGGCTTCTCATCTTCATACTCTACTGAGACCTGTGACTTGCCGTCCGGGCGCAGATAGGGCAGCGTACCGGACTTGCGCACCTCGGCGAGGCGGCGAGTGAGCTGATGGGCGAGCTGTATGGGCAGCGGCATGTACTCCGGCGTCTCGTCGCAGGCGTAGCCGAACATCATGCCCTGGTCGCCCGCGCCTACGTCCATGCGCCCGGTGGCGCGTCCCTCGAGGGAACAGTCGACGCCCTGCGCGATGTCGGGGGACTGCTGGTGCAGCGAGCAGGTGATGGTACACTGGTCGGTGAAGCCCAACTCGGGGTCGGTATAGCCTATCTCGCGTATGACCTGCCTTGCGCAGTTTACATAATTCACTTTGGCCCTCGTGGTGATTTCACCCATTATGTGTACGGCGCCGGTCTCGGCCGTGACCTCGCAGGCGCAGCGGCTGAGCGGGTCCTGCTTCAAAAGCTCGTCGAGTATCCTGTCGGCAATCTGGTCGCAAATCTTATCCGGATGACCTTCCGTCACCGACTCGGAAGTAAACAGCCTTTTGCTCATTTACTCACTTCCTTTCCTTATCCCTGTGTATATGTCCTGCATTTCCGCGTCTATGAGGGATATCTGCTCGGCGCAGACCTGCAGCCGTTTGCGGAGGCTCTCGGGTACGTCGGCCTCGGTCTTGTAACGCAGGTGGTGCTCCAGGCTGGCCCAGAAATCCATGGCTATTGTGCGTATCTGTACCTCCACCTTCACCGTGCGCACGCCCGTGGACAGGAACACCGGCACGCCTATGAGAAGATGCAGGCTCCTGTAGCCGTTCTCCTTCGGCCGTGCTATGTAGTCACGGCTGCGCAGCAGCGAGATATCGCTCTGATGTATGAGCAGGCCGGCGGTGAGCTGCACGTCCTCAATGTAATTGCAGATGACGCGCACGCCGGCCATGTCGTTTATATACTCGTCGAGCATTTCCCTTGTGAGCGGCTTGCCCTTCTTCTGCAGCTTTTCCAGGGCGCTGCGGGGACTTTTCAGCCTGCTCTCTATGTGGTGTATGGGGTTGTGCTCGTGCAGGACGCTGAATTCATCGTCGAGCACCTCCAGCTTCGTGGTGACCTCCCTGATAGCCGCGCGGCAGAGCTGGCGGCGTTCCATGAAATAATCGACCAGCTCGGGGCTGCGCTCAATGCTCTCCAGAAACGTGTTGTGCTCGTCGCTTATCATAGCTGTCTCGTCAGTAAACATCCCGCCGCGCTCACCTGTCGCTGCAGCAGGCGCAGTTGTGGGAGCAGGCCCAGAGCTCGTCTGCCTTACCGCTCCAGTTTTCGGCGTAGGGTATGCATTTGCCGCAGAGATGGTCGGCGCTTTCGGGGGACTGCATGTCGGTGGAGTGCGCGCCGGATTTGGCCACCATGCCCTGAAGGCACTTGGGGTTCTCCAGCATCGGGCAGGGACGGAGCATGTTCTCGTTGAAGGGCTGGCCCTCCTTGTAGGCCATGAACAGCGGGGAGCGGTATGCCTCGAGCAGGGTCTTTTCGTAGATGCTGCTGTCTGAGTAGTGGATAAACGCGCAGGGCTCTATGTCGCCGTTGGCGTTGATGTGCAGGTAGCTGCGCGCGCCAGCTATGCAGCCGCCGACGTATTCGCCGTCGTTCTGGAAGTCGATTGTGAAGAGCGCCTTGGTGTTGCGGTACTCGCGTATCTTGCGGTACATCTTCTCGCGCTGCTCGGGACTTGGCAGGAGTTCGGTCACGGCCTCATTGCCGACGGGCATGTAGTGGAAGAACCAGGCGAACTTCGCACCCTCGTCTATGACGTGGTCGAAGAACTCCTCGGAGCTGATGGAGTCTATGTTCTTGCTCGTGTAGCAGCAGGAGACGCCGAATGGCAGCTTCTTGGACTTGAGCAGCCTCATTGCGCGCTCGACGGCCTTGTAAGTTCCCTGGCCGCGGCGGTAATCGGTAGCCTCCTCAAAGCCCTCAACGCTGATGGCAGGCAGGAAATTTTTCACGCGCAGCATGTCGTCTGCGAACTTCTCGTCTATCAGGGTGCCGTTCGTGAAGGCCAGGAACACACAGTCGGAGTGCTTCTCACACAGACGGATTATGTCGGCCTTGCGGACCAGGGGCTCGCCGCCGGAGAAGAGGTACATAAAAGTACCCATCTCCTTGCCCTGACGCACGATGTCGTCGAGGGTCTCAAAGCTCATATTCAGCTTGTTGCCGTACTCGGCAGCCCAGCATCCCGTGCAGCGCAGGTTACATGCGGAGGTGGGGTCCATGAGTATGGCCCAGGGAATGTTGCAATTATACTGTTCCTTGAACTTTTCCTGGCGTTCCAGGCCGATGATTGCGGAGTTGATGACAAAATTCTCGAACATTGTTGCCCGCACTCCGTCGTCAATATCCGTCCACAGGCTCTTGACCAGCCTGTACCAGTTGCTGTCCGGATTGTTCAGGACATTGCTCACGGCGTCGAGCTGGCGCTCTATTTCGCTGCTTTTATCGAATTTTCTGAGCCAGTCCAATATCTTGGGCAGAGCTTTGTCCGGGTCGTCGTTAAGATAGGCGAGTACTTTCTTGGCTGCAAAAGACTTCACATTTTCGGAAAGGTTCTTATCGCTCATTTTTATCTGCTCCTTAAATGCTTTTTTCTCGGCCCACGGCCTCGATTTGCCCACATTCTAGGCCGGCAGGAGCACTGTGTCATTGGACAGGCGCTTGCTTCTATGAAAAAATGCGACAGATTCCCGATGTGTTACATTTAAGGACAGTCGGCATTGATTGTCCATTTTACATTTCAGAGCCGAGCGGTATCCTTATTTAGGATAAATCATGGGGAGGAAACTGCCCATATATGTATAAGCTTGAGCACAAAGGAGCGTGTAAAATGAAAACAGACTTGACCCGCTCGCTGATTGAAACCAGTGTCAGGCGCGCGCTGAACCAAGGCGGCGAGGCGCCGGAGCGCGAATCCCGTAACCTGGTGGACTTGGGGCTGCAATTTTCGAGCGGCGGGCTGCAAAAGCGTATCCTCAGCGCTATACAGACGATTCTCCAGGATCCTGGCAGCGCCTACTATGGGCTGGTCAAGGATGTCCTTGCCAATACCGACCACGACCGCCTTATGACCTTCGGCGTCAACCTGGGCTATGAGGGCTGCAGCAAGGGGGCCAAGGTCATACGCAGGCTTGAGGCCGAGGGAGGCTTCAACATACCCTGGGTCATGGCGCTCCAGCTGAGCGGGGCATATCTCGAGAAGCAGCCGGACATATACGAGAGCATTTTGAACCAGGGCGCAGACTTGGGCATACGCACATATTTGCTGTTCTCCAAAGATGACCTGAGAGCCTTTATTCCCGTGCTCGAAGCTCAGGAAAAGAGCGCATTCGTGCTCTCGGTTTGGGTAAAGCAGGTAACCGACGAGTTTGTGCGCTCCCTTGAAAAGGCGTTCAATATTTTGGTGTCCGTCCGCTGCGAACCCGGATATGAAACGGCCTGCGCCATGCTGAGAAAAGCCAAGATGCCGTATGCCTTGCTGCTGGAGTATACGGATGCCGACAGGGAACGTATACTTAGCGGAGAGTGGATAGAGTCGCTGCTGCCCTCGCACCCTATATTTGCTTTCCTGATTCCGTCTGCCTCCTGCTCTGAGGCCACTCAGAGGGAAGTGTACGAGTATGTGCTGTCTGCGCGGCAGGAACAGAGATATCCGGCAATTCTCATGGAAATACGTCAGGACATAATGATGATAGACCACTATATCTCCGGCGACACCTGTTTTGTGGCCTTTGACGCGGAGGGACGTCTCCACACGGACAAGGGCGTGCTTGACGGTGAGGAGTACAACATCTTCCACAACGAGCTGAAAAGCATACTTCGTCTGGCGCTGCGCAAGGATTGATCACATATAAAGAGAGAGCCCGCTTCGGCGGGCTCTCTCTTTATACTTTATGCGGTTGGCTCTCTTGATTGAATTTTCTCCATAACTCTCTGCGACAATCCGATGAGGCAGCGCTTCAAGCGACGAACAAATTCCTCGGCCGGTATGCAGTCCTTTTGCAGTATCCAGCGCCTTATGGCGCATACGAATGCGTCAGTGTAAAAGACTACGTAGAAGTCCAGCGCGCCTCTGTCATCTTCGAATAGCTTTTCTACGTCCTGTGACAGAATTAAAGTGATTATATCTTTAAAATAGTCTGTAAACGAGTTCTGGCCTTCGACTATGAAAACGCGCCGGTAGAAGTCGCGGTTGTCGTAAAAGTAGACGCACATGTCCGCGAGAAGGTCCATGTTTACATCGCTGTATCCGCGTTCCTTGGCGACTGCTATGAACTCGGTGGAGTATATCCAGTTTACGAGGTCGTATTTGTCCTTGAAGTGATAATAGAAGCTCTTGCGGTTCATATGACATTTCTCGCATATTTCACCGACACTTACCTGGGCGAACGGTTCGGCCTTGAGAAGCTCCTTGAGCGCTTCGGCCAGTGCTCTTTTGGTAATATTAGAATCAGCCAAATGACACAATCCCTTCCAAATAACACATATTTTTGAGGAGTATAGCACATAAAACGACAACATTCAATGAATTTTCTGTGAATTGCAACTGAGGCACATTGGACAATTTCCTCTCAATGTCCGCAAATGTAACAGTTGCAGTGCGCCGGGGAAAAGTGTAACAGGGTAAGATTTTGTCCAATGAAGGGGAATACATTTGTTGATATAATGTGTTCGCATCAATTGATACACAAGAAAGGAGAGCCGCAAAATGGATAGGACTATATTGTTTGTCATAATAGGCTACCTGTCTGGCAGCCTGCTGTTTGCCAGGTACTTCGGCAGGCTGCTGTCGAAGAGGGACGTGGCCGCCGACAGCCCGGATGGCAACCCGGGCACGTTCAACGCATTCAAGTACGGCGGATTCGCCTGCGGCGTTTTGACGCTTTGCGGCGACCTGCTCAAGGGTTTCCTGCCCGTGTACTTGTACCTGCGCAGCCTGGGCGGCATAGACGAGGCCGGGGCCGGTCTGGCCCTGGTGGTGGCTGCTCCGGTGCTCGGGCACATACTGCCGCTTTATCACCGCTTCCGCGGTGGAAAGGGAATAGCCGTGAGCTTCGGCTGCCTGCTTGGGCTTTTGCCCGAAGCGGAGCCTGTGCTGATACTGGCGGCCGTATTTCTGTTCTTTTCACTCGTTGTGAATGTCCAGCCCAACTGGCACAAGACGTTTTTCACTTATCTCGTATCTGCCGTCATTATGTCCCTGTCCTCGATCCCTGCGAACGTGTCTTTGGGGTTCGGGCTTGTGACCGCCATGGTGATGGTAAAGCTTTTGACCAACCGCCCGGAGAGCTCCGGGCAGTGTGAGGTGACACTTGCATGGAAGCACTGATACTCTCTTGCGGGACCGGCGGCGGGCATGATTCCGCGGCCAAAGCAGTGGCGGAAGAGCTGACGCGCCGAGGCAGCTCAGCCACAGTCCTGAACCTGTTTACCCTGGAAAATGAACGCACGGCCGAGCTGGTGAACGAGCTGTACATACAGGTCGTCCAGGCCGCACCGAAGCTTTTCGGCGCGGCGTACAAGGCGGGCGAGGCGTACCGGAACCTGCAGGTACACTCGCCCGTGTACTGGGCCAACGGCAAGTTCGCGGACGCCCTTCGCGGCTACCTGGACGAACACCACTTTGACGTCATCATAGCCACGCACATGTACCCGGCGCAGACCCTGACCAACCTGAAGCGGCAGGGCGTCTCCATACCGCCCACTGTGCTGGTGGCGACGGACTACACCTGCATCCCGTTCATGGAGGAGACCGACTGCGACTACTGCGTCATCCCGTCCCCGGAGCTGACCGGCGAATTCTGCTCACGCGGCTTTCCGGTTGAGCGGTTGCTGCCCTACGGTATACCAGTGCGCGAGGCGTTTTCCGTAAATGGCACGAAGAGTGAGGCGCGCAGACGGCTCGGACTGGAGCAGGACAGCCAGTATATCCTGCTTGCGGGAGGCAGCATGGGCGCCGGAAGCATCGTGGACGCTGTAAAGGCGGTGGAGGGCATCATCCAGATGCGCCTCGATTGCCGTCTGCTCGTCCTGTGCGGCACGAACCGCCGCCTGTTCTCCACACTGGAAAGACAGTGCGCCGGCAGGGAGCAGATAGAGCTTATAGGATTTACGGACAAGATGCCGGACTATATGCGCGCATGCGATTTGTTCATCACGAAACCGGGCGGGCTTTCCTCGACGGAGGCCGCAGTCTGCGGCGTCCCGCTCATACACATATCGCCCATACCCGGCTGCGAGACGCGCAACGCTCAGTTTTTCTCAAGCAGGGGCATGAGTATACTGGCCGCAGAGCCCAAGCGCGACCTCGGCTCCGCTCTGGAGAAGATGTCCGCCAGCTGTTTGCCGGAGCAGATGGTGATGGCGCAGAAGTGCTTGGTGTCCGACAATGCCGCCGCGAAGCTCTGTGACTGCCTGGAGCAGATTTGCCAGTAATGACGCCCAAATAAAAGGAGCCGCAGATTTTCTGCGGCTCCTTTTTTGAAATAGGCAAGCAGAAGCGCGTGACGCTTCTTTAGGTAGAGTGTCAGAAATTACTGCGTGAGTAGCGAATTGTAAGTATAATCACACGACGATTCATTTCCTCAACTCTGAATATAATGGTGTAGTTCTTTACTAGCAGTTGGAGGTAGCCCGTGCCTGCATAAATGCCAATCTGTCTCTCTGGGCAGCGCTGCGGCATGCTGCGCAGCGAGAGCATCCCCGCCTCCAACTCGTCTATCAGGGAATCGGCTGTTCCCGGCTCCTGCAAATTCTTCGCAACGTACCTGAAGATGTTTTCAAGGTCGCGCCGGGCTACGTCAGTCATCCCTACATGATAGGCTGCATTCTCATCCAAGGTATTTACCTCTCAACTCGTCGAACGTCTCTTTGACGTCGTGGAGCTTACCGGTACGTCTGTACTCGGCCTCGGATGCGGCGATGGCGGCGTCGGTCTTGGCGGTTTCAAACATCTCTTCGTAGGTTTCCATGCTCATAACGACCAAATCTCCATATCCGTTTTTGGTTATAAAGACAGGCTCGTGCTTGGCATGGCAGAAGTCCGAAATTTCATTAGTGTTGCGCAAATCCGTTATGGGGCGTATAAGCGGCATATGTGTCGCCTCCTTTACACATTATTATAGCATAATAACAGCAGAATAACAACACATATTATTTGCTCACCGCGTCACGATAGCACGGCCTGACGCAGTCAATGCAGGAGTACGCGCAGTTTCTTAGCTATGCGGCTGCCGCAATGCGCCCTCCTTATAAGGCTCCATGAGGCTGTCGAATGCGGCGGAGAGTTCATGGTATTCCTGTATGGCTTCGTTCAGGTAGCGCTTCCCGGCTTCAGTTATCGCGTAATATATTCTGGCTTTGCCCTCGTATATTTCTACGCCGGATTCTTTAATGTAGCCTTTTTCCATCAGCTTATAGACTGCCGTGTAGGGAGCCGGCAGCGTATACTGGCCTTCGCTGCGAATTTTCATTTCCTGGGGTATTTCGTAGCTGTACATGGGCTTTTCCTTGAGCATGCTCAGGATAACAAGCGGGCTGGTAACTCTTTTGAAATATGCGATGAATGAGGGGCTTCTGAAGTCATTAGATTTTTGCATTGCAATTTTCCTTCATAATTCAAATCTTCAGTTGGCGTGGCGGGAAGGAACTCCATCCTCCGTGCATTAGGCATTATGCTCCTATAGTTTAATGTGTTGGGGAAGGGGATTTGTTTCATGGAAAATAAAAATTTCGAGTATTTAGCTTTTGGGCTAAATACTCGAAATGGTTTAAAGAAGCGTTATTCTCCGGTCACAGTATAAGTCCGTGTCCTTGTATCCCTAACACCGTCTTTTTCGGCAAATACGGTGACAACGACCTTGTACTCCCTGCCCGCTCTGGTGTCATACTGTTTGTTGACCAGATAACCGGCTAAATCTTCTACGTACATATCCGGGTCAGACTCATCGTCATGTCCAACCAAAGTCCACGCAGCCGACCTGTACTCATAGACATAGATGCTTTCACAGCCTATTTTGTCCATTTGGCCAGTACCGTATATTGAAGCCTTCACATTTATGTATCCTGTCGTTGGTGTTACTTTAATGTCATATCTGTTTATCTGATCGCTAGCCTTTGAGTCAACAGCAAGCGCTCCCAATGATAGGAGCATCATGAAAACTAAAACTAGGGAAATAATTCTTATTTTTTTCATTTAAGCACCTTCCTCATAAGAACATCTAATTATGGAGACTAGCTCATCTTTGCTGAGGCTTGTGCTGATACCGCATTCATATTGATTATAACGCCATGCAGCGACATTATTAGCATTATTGCTGAATATATAAAATTTATAATCGCCTACATCAATTATTACTACGTCACTATTATCCTTTTCATAAAAAGAACCGTCAATTTCAGGCTCCTCTATAATAGTGAGCGCTATGTAATCCGCATCGTTGTAATAATTAATAAAAACCTCGTTATATCCAGTTAGCTCATCTTGATAGAAATACGGCCCTGACATTGTAAAACCCTCAGGGACCTCCGGCTTCAGCAATTCTACATATTCAGCAAATGTGCTTGGGACCTTCTCTTGAGCTGCTTGGGCCTCATCCAGTCCGAATCCGAACACGCTGTCCGTCCACCTGGCGATGGAACCGAACACATCAACACCTGCTGCCTGAGCAACGAGCATGCATGAGAAAAGGCAGAAAACGATAATTGCCGCTACCAGGCCGGTGCGAAGCGCGCGTTTTGCTCCGCGCTTCGGCCTGTTTGCAGCCGTGCCGCTGTCCCCACCGGAAGCGCGCTTGTCAAGCTCGACCTTGTCCTCAAATGAACGCCAAGCTCTCTCTGTGGACGGGTATTCGGGCATGGGCGATTTCCTGTCAAGCGCGTCTAAGCATGCTGTAATGAGCTCATCGTCGAAGTTATCCTCCGTCATTGTCTCATTGATGCTCTCGAGCAGCTCCAAAAGCTCAGCTGTGGACATTGAGTCCAACTTTTCTTGGGTAATATTGTTGAACTCGTTACCTCTATTAGAAGGATAGCTCATGACAACCTCCTTTCTCCCCACACTATCCTGATACTTATATGTAATCAGCAGAGTAGTTTGTTTCAGGTATTTTAAAATAATTATTTTATTAATCCGGCTCCCAATACCTACGGCATTTCTCGACGGCCCTCATCACTCTGATGCGGCACGCGTTCTGGCTAATCCCAAGCCGCTCAGACATCTCCTCATAACTAATCTGCTCCTCAAAGCTCCAAATTAATATCTGACGCTCGGCATCCGACAGCTCTTTTGGAAGCACAGCATTGAGCGGTTCCTCCATAGGTTTGGCCTCTAAAGAAAAGAAATCATCTAACGATACCTCGAAAGATGATTCTTTTCTGCGACGTTCATTTAAAATTTGAAACTTTAACGTTACGAACAACCAGCTCTGTGGTTTGGGGTGCTCAATGAGCTCCTGCTCGTGGAGCAGGGCCAGCACGAACACCTCCTGAACTAATTCTTCGGCCCTCTCTATCCTTCCTATAAGGCGGTATGCGTAGCGAAACATTTTATCACGATTTGATTCGTAAAGTTCTGCTATAAACTGCTTCGCTCCGCTGCTCATATTATGCACCACCTTATCTTTCTCTTGGGTATAAATAATCCTTTATCGACTCGGCAACCCTTATAACCAGCCCCAACTCATCGGGCTGCAAACCCGAAACGCTGTCCATCAGCCGGCTTGTGAGCACTTCGTCCCTCACGGCCGGCAGCGAGTCAACAAGCAGGTTGTTGACATCCGTCTGCAGTGCGTTGGCAATGTCGACTATCACTTCCAGGCTGGGTTTCGTGTGCGCAGTCTCGATGTGAGAAATGTGCTGTTCACTGACATGAATTAGTTCTGCCAGCCTCTTCTGAGTGTAGCCGAGCTTTTTGCGGCGGTTCTTGATGTTCGTGCCAAGTTTGATATAATCCAATCCCATTATAATAGATTTAACCTCAAAGTAAATAATAATCAGGTACAAACCTGTACTGTAGATATAGTATATCTACTATGAAGTTAAATAAAATGTATTATATAGATAATTGCCGCCTTTATAGTTATAATTTATGGGGAAAAGCCGAATTTCGTCATAATTGATGAAACATCGTATGCAGTTTGCGAATCCTTTATGAATTCGCTATAATATAATAAATAGATAAATAGATTGGCTTGAGGTGCGGGCATGAATGAATGTATAAAATTGGACATGGACACATGGAACCGAGCGGAATTGTTCCGGGAATTTATCGGCATGACAACGTCTATCTATGATATGACGGTACGCATGGACGTCACCAATCTTATCAACTACTGCAAAGAAAACGGCCAATCCTTTTGCATCAACTACCTTTATCTGGCGCTGCGCGAGTTGAATGCAATCCCGGAGTTCCGCATGCGGGTCCACAATGGAGAGCCGTACCTTTATAACCGGGTAGATTGCAGTTTTACGGTAGCAAACAACTACGGATATTTTGTAAACCGCAGCACTGAATTTACGGACTACAAAACTTTCTATCAGAATGTTTCTACGATTGCTGAAAAAGCGAAAAATGAGAAAAATACACACCCGGAAAATTCAGACCTTAGCCGGACCGACTTGATTTATTTTTCAGTTATTCCATGGGTGGATTGTCAGTCGATGACCCTGCCGGTTCTTACCAACCCTCACGGCACAAGCGACCAGACATACAATACGGTTCCATGTATCGGCTGGGGAAAGTATGTAGAGGAAAACGGCCGTTTCAAAATGTCCATGCACATAAAGGTGAGCCATGCCTTTGTAGACGGCAAGCCATTGGCCGATGCGTTTAACAATATCCAAGCTGCTATCGCTCAGCTCGATTTTTCAAAGTGAATTTTCCGGTTTGCGGCCACGCTCCCGGCTTGAACGCAATATAGAAGTGAATTGTCAAACTAAGTGCAACAGGAATTGAGCTCGAAGTCCCATAGTTCCTGAGGAGAATGGAAGTTCAGAACTTTGCGAGGCCTGGCGTTTATCAACGCCAGGTTTCGTTTTAGCGTGGCGGGAGCGACACGGGAAAGGTTTCTGC
>OJQP01000076.1_pt1 | contig 98625 bp, 81 predicted proteins | sample 1598871 | NCBI WGS metagenome assembly OJQP01 (sample SAMN03922520, study PRJEB24848) | human gut metagenome | isolation source: stool sample | host: Homo sapiens | place: Germany | collected 2010-02
AAGGTAGCGAAATTCCTTGTCGGGTAAGTTCCGACCCGCACGAATGGTGTAACGATTTGAGCGCTGTCTCAACAGGGGGCCCGGTGAAATTGAAGTATGGGTGAAGATGCCCATTACCCGCGACTGGACGGAAAGACCCCGTAGAGCTTGACTGTAGCCTGATATTGGATTTCGGTAACGGATGCACAGGATAGGTGGGAGGCTTGGAAGCCAGGACTCCGGTCTTGGTGGAGCCACCGTTGGGATACCACTCTTCTGTTGCTGGAATTCTAACATGGTGCCGTGAAACCGGTGAATGGACAGTGTCAGGTGGGCAGTTTGACTGGGGCGGTCGCCTCCGAAAGAGTAACGGAGGCGCCCAAAGGTACCCTCAGAATGGATGGAAACCATTCGAAGAGAGCAAAGTCAGAAGGGTGCTTGACTGCGAGACCAACAAGTCGAGCAGGTACGAAAGTAGGGCTTAGTGATCCGGCGGTAAGAGAGTGGAATTGCCGTCGCTCAACGGATAAAAGCTACCTCGGGGATAACAGGCTGATCTCCCCCAAGAGTCCACATCGACGGGGAGGTTTGGCACCTCGATGTCGGCTCGTCGCATCCTGGGGCTGAAGCAGGTCCCAAGGGTTTGGCTGTTCGCCAATTAAAGCGGCACGCGAGCTGGGTTCAGAACGTCGTGAGACAGTTCGGTCCCTATCCATCGTGGGCGTAGGAATCATGAGAGGAGCTGTTCCTAGTACGAGAGGACCGGAATGGACGCACCACTGGTGCAACTGTTGTCGTGCCAACGGCATAGCAGGGAAGCGAAGTGCGGATGGGATAAACGCTGAAGGCATCTAAGCGTGAAGCCCACCTCGAGAATAAGATTCCAGGCAGCAATGCGAGAGACCCCTGGAAGACTACCAGGTGATAGGTCGTCGGTGGAAGCGCAGTAATGTGTGTAGCTTGACGATACTAATCGGTCGATAGCTTGATTTAGTCGATCCAAGACCAAGAGAAGAAATGATGAAAGATCTCGTCAGAAAGGCTCATATGCAGTTGTCAGGGTGCAGAGGCGCCCGATAAAGGAGTTCACCCTTTGCGGTGGCTATGGCCTGGGGGTTCCACCTGTTCCCATTCCGAACACAGAAGTTAAGCCCCAGCACGCCGATGGTACTTGGCTGGAGACGGCCCGGGAGAGTAGGTCGCTGCCGCATCCTTCTTCCCCGCTTGTGTAAACAAGCGGGGCTTTTTCTATATTTGCGCCCACTCCTATCTTTCCAGCTGCATCATCCGCGCCATGGCGGCGTAGCGGGCGATGAAATGCTCCAGGTCAATGGCTCCCTGCACATACTGATTGAGAAGGCCGACCATCTCCCTGGAATCTGATGAAAAGAAATTAAGCCCCGTCCTAGTGCGGATGCGCAGATACGGAGTCAGCGCCTTATATCTTTCGATCATTTCGGCGGTTGTGGCATAGCGATGAGCCTCCAGGTCCGCAAGGTTCAACCGGACGGCTTCCAGCCGGGTTTGTAATGTCATGGATTCATCCGGGCCAGCGTGCGTCAGGGTACTGCAAATGTCGGCTTCCTCCTCCAGCAAAACCGCCTTGTCCTGACGATAGCTCTCTTGCTCAATCGGAGACGCTTCGGCGGGGATGTACTGAATGCGTTTGTGAGGGGGCAGGTTTTGCGCATAGGTCTCGAGATAGGCCAGTGCTAAATCGCGAATTGGCGAGGCGGGATTGATGACGAAAACCGTCACGTCGGCCTCAACAGTGGGAGTGTCTCCCGGACTTACGGTCAGGGGCAAAAAAGCGGTGGGGATTCCGGGTTCATCCTGTGGCAGCAGCGTGGCGCCGGCATAAGACAAAAGGCAGGTTTGGGCGATTTGATCCAAATCGTATCCCGTGGAAGGCAGAGGAGGCGTCGCCGCATAGATGCGCTCCATGGCGGGCAGTGCTTCCTCGTATTTTGCCAGCAGGGCCCGAAACTCGGGTGTGTCGATTTCTACGCTGCCGTCATCTCGGGCAAACTCTGCCAGATACGTTTGCAGGACCAGCTGCAGCATTTCTCTTTTGAATGCCGCAGCGTCGCCGACGTCAGAGAGGAAAAAGCGCCAGCCGTCTGAGAGCAGATCGTCCCGCCGGGAGAAGGCGATGCAGACATCCAGCAGCTCCTGCGCGGTGGCAGGCAGGGGCCCGAGGTTCGCTGCCCGCCATGCTTCCAGATAGACTTCGTACAGGAGCGGCGCATTGATATCGCCCATGGGAAGGGCGGCCAGCGCACCGTCGGGGGTGTAGAGTGCTTCACTCAGGAACGGCGCGTAGGAGGCTGCTGCTTCTGTGAGGGTCTCACTTTGAGACAGATCCAGCGCATAGCTTTTGGAAATGACCGCACGATACTGTGGGGACGCAGCATCAAAAAGATAAATGTCTGCAGCATGCAGGCCCGTAATCAGCTCGACGGCATAATCGGTACCCGGCGGATCGCTGCGAGAATGGATGGTCACCAGCGGATAGGCCTGCGCAAAGGCGGGATTGTCCTGTGGGGAAATGCTCACGCCACCGGCAAACGTCAGCACAACGGGCTCCAGACCGCCCAAATCGGCTGTAACGGTTGTGATGCCGCCGGCCGCGCGAAGCGACAGGTAACGCCCGTCCACAAGGCAGGCGAAGCCGCCAGGCGTGCCCGCACTGATTTTCGCCACGGGAAGGGGGTTGGTATCCTGCCCGCGGCAGAGGTAAACGGTTCCTGCTGTCTCCAGGCATACCTGCCCGCCTTCGGGCACAAAGGCGACGGACTCGGGCCGGAGGGAGGCCAGCGAGGCAAACAAGAGGGTATCGCCGTTTGAAGCATCATAGCGAATGATATCGCAGGCGGACGCCGCATCGCGTATGTCGTAGGAAGACATCACCACCGAACCGTCCCCGCAGGGGGCAATGGCCTGTATGTTCTGATTTTCAAGCGCTTTCCACTGGCCGTTGGCAAGGCATAAGGCGAGCAGATCCGTTTTTAGGGTGATATCGCTTTCCACCAGCAGATACAGCCAGCCACCTGAAACGGCATAGCCGCGCATCAGACGAAGCGCGCCCGCTGCATCCAGCAAAGCGGGTGAATCCAAAGGGTAGATTTCGGAGGAAACGACATGGTCCGCCTCGCTGATGTCCAGCCGGGTCAAGGTGCCGCGTCTGAAATTGAGAACGTAAAGCGACGAGGTGTCGCCCATGAGCTGACCGTCGATTCCCTGCCCCACAAGCGTGACGCAGCCGCTTTCATCCCAACGGTAAAGGCGGGATTCTACGGTGAAATAGAGCGTTTCACCTGCCATTGCAAAGCCGTCCGCAGCAGAAAGCAGCGGGGAAGGGTCCGTGCTGCCGTCGGTCGCCACGGCGACGGGCAGGCTGAATGCGACAGCGAACACGGCGGTCAGCAGAAGCAACAGCCATTTCGGTTTCATGGAGTCGGCCTCCTCTTTTTGCAGTTTGGGCGCGGCGAAACGGTTCGCGGTTCCATCATAATATACGACGGAAAACGCATCCATTTTTATGCAGCGTCAGAACATTTTCCCGGGGCTTGCCGGCATTTGAAAGCCGGCAGAGGCATGGGGATATCTTGCCCTGTTCCCGGCGCTGTGATATGATAAGGCAAATGCAAATCGGCAAGGAGGCAACAGCAATGAAGATCGGCTTTATCGGCATCGGCGTAATGGGCGAGAGCATGGCGCGTCACCTGATGGAGAAAGGTCACAGCCTGACGGTATACAACCGTACTAAGAGCAAGGCGGACCGCCTGCTGGCGGAGGGCGCGGTCTGGGCGGAGAGCGCGGGTGCGTGCGCGAAGGACCAGGACGCCGTGATTACCATCGTGGGATTTCCCAAGGACGTGGAGGAGGTCTACCTGGCGGCGGGCGGTATTCTGGACAGCGCCAGGCCCGGCGCGTACCTGATCGACATGACCACGACCAGTCCCGCCCTGTGGCAGCGCATTGCCGGTGAGGCGAAGCAGCGGGGCCTCAGGCCGCTGGACGCGCCGGTGAGCGGCGGCGACAGTGGCGCGCGCAACGCCACTTTGAGCATCATGGTGGGCGGCGATGAAGCGGACTTTGAGGCGTGCCGTCCACTGTTTGAAGCCATGGGGAAAAACGTCATGCTCACCGGCGGTCCGGGCTGCGGGCAGCATACCAAGATGGCTAACCAGATCGCCATTGCGGGATGTGTGGCAGGTGTGGCCGAGGCCATCCGCTACGGCGAGGCAGGCGGCCTGGATGTGTCCAACATGCTGGACTGTATCTCGGCGGGCGCGGCCGGAAGCTGGCAGATGAGCAACAACGGGCCGAAAATGGTGAAGGAAGATTGGGCGCCCGGCTTTTACATCAAGCATTTCATTAAGGATATGCGCATTGCCGTGGAGGAAGCGGACCAGCGCGGGGCGGAATTACCCGTGCTCAAGCAGGTGCTGAACATCTACGAGCGCCTGCAGGAACAGGGGCAGGGCGACCTGGGAACCCAGGCCATTATCAAGGCCTACCGGTAAGAACATAGCGCAAAAGCGCGGCACCCGAACGTCCCGGGTGCCGCGCTTTTCAAATCAAACCAGGGGAGCGGACTGCTTAGAAATGCCCGACGGGCTCCGTCCCATAGGGGCGCAGCCGGAATAAAAAGGGAGGATAGTGCAGTGTGGCGATGATGCTTTCGCCCGTCTGAAGAGCGGTGAGGTCCTCGTCGCTGATGACGTGCTCGTCCATCACCTGCTCCACCATGCCTCGCTGTACCGTAGACCGGTAGCTTTCTACCGCGCGGTGGCGTCCATAGAGGCTCTTGACATAGGAACGGCTTTCGCGGTCCCAAAGCCGGAAGGCCACGGTCGTACCGATCTGCCCGAGCATGGGACCTGCCGCTGCCTGATAGCGCGCCTTGATCGCGGCTACGCCGGTTTCGGCCATCAGGATGCGCAGGCCCCTGGCACGGCCCAGGGCGAGCGCATCCTCCAGATGGGGCAGACGCCCCAGCACACATGGCCCGTCCAGAAGCAGCGTCACGGTTCCGTCGCGTTCTACCCGGGACAGGGCCTCGGTCAGACACAGGTCCATCAGAGCGGCAAACACAGGCCGCGTCAGGGGGCCGCGTGCCGGGTCGTAGCAGACGAAGATCGTGCGGCCGCCGCGCGCGCGCATCAGCTTGCGGATTCCCAGCGTGCCCCGGCTGCCGAAGCGCCCGGCGAGCAGTTCACGCGCGGCCTGCTGCAGATGCGCTACCACGCCCTGCGCGCGTTCCCCCTCGCCCAGATAGCTGGCAAAGGCGCGAAACTCCGGCGCGGCATCAAGAATCTGGCACATGCTTTCCATGTCGAAGCCATCGATCAGCTCGCGCAGGGCCTGACAGGTACAGAGCTCGCTATCGCCCCGGCGCTTGAGATACACGGCCAGCGCCATGATCAGATCGCGCGCGGCGGTAGGATAAAAGGGATGGGCGGCGCTTTGGATGCGCTCCTCAAACAGCAGGCCGAACAGCGCGGAGGCATCCTCGATCAGGCGGCTGTCATCGGTAAATTCCTCAAACAGATTCCAGCATTCCGGGCCGTCAGGTCCCGCGGCGCGCTTGTCATCGGCAAACACGATGTCTCCCTTCTGGTACAGGGCGTTATAGTACTCGCCGGTGGGGTCCAGGATGACCAGCGCATCGTTTTCGGTCTGGTTGGCCCGCAGGCCGCGGGCCAGATGCAACAGCATGTTTGTCTTGCCGGTGGCAGGACTGCCCAGAATCAGCATGTGCCGGTCGATCAGGCTGGCGCCTACGGGCAGGTAGACGCTTTTGCCCATGCCGTCCGCCCCGCCCAGCGCAAACAGCGCATCCGGTTCGCGGTAGGGAATGTCGCGGGCGATTTGCAAGCCTTTGAGTACCGTTGCCATAACACACCTCCGGGGCGGATCAGGCCCGCCCGTCCGCATCATTGTTTTCGGTTTTTATGTCCTTGAGGAGCTGCGCCATCATGCTGGGGCGGGACGTGCCTTTTGTCCCTGTCAGCTGGGAGAGCGACCGCACCACATATGGCGCGGGTGCTTCGGCAGATTTGGCAGGGGAGGGCGGCAAAGCGTCCGCCGAGGCCTGCTCCACCGCGGTAAACATGTCAATCTGCTCAAAGCGCGGCATAGGGGAAGAGGGCGCTTTGACGACCTTTTTGACCTTGACGCGGCGCAGGGCCTTGGCCGGTCTGGCAATGGGCGCGTCTGCCGGGCCGGAGGGCGCGCTCTCGGTCGGAGTGGCCTCTTCCGCCTCTTCGCAGGGGGCGGGAACCGGGTCCGCCGGCGCTTCCGGTTTGGGTTCGGCCGGCTCGGCGGCGGCTTCCTCCGGTTCGGGCGCAAGCTCTTCTTCAGGTGTTTCGATCTGCAGGTCCGCAAGGTCGAAGGTGCGGACGGAGCCTCGCATGGCATAGCCGCTTTCGATGCACAGTTCGCGCAGCGCGTCGGGCGCGAAGAGCACGCGCTCCTGCTTGTCGTCGTCGGGCACGCCCTCATGGTGACGCCACATGCGGCGCAGGTAGTCGATGTCCGCGTCATAGCCGCTGAGCTGGGCGCCGGTGAGGGAAACGGCGGCGCGCTGTTCCTCGCGTTCCATGGCGTTTACCTGCCGGGTGAGCAGATTACTGGCGCGTTCATAGGCAGGGGTGCCCACCTGAAGCTGCGAAAGGGCGCTTTCACGGCGGTAGAGCGCATCCACCAGCCGCCCCTTCCATTCCTGCCAGCGGGCCATGGCGCGCATGCGCCGGTATTCCTCCACGCCGACGGCAGCGTTTTCACAGGTCAGAGATGCGGGCTCCAGCACCAGACGGCGCTGGCGCAGCAGCTCACGGCTATCCGGCAGGCAGACCAGCTTGTTGAGCATGCCCAGAGGATTCATGCCGCTACCATAGGCGGGGTTGTTCAGCACATCGGCAACCAGCGGACGCAGCTCGCGGTCACGCACGGCAGCGATACGAACCACGTTGGGATACCGGCCGCCGCGGGTGGCAGGATCATAGGCGGGCGCGATCTGGAAGCCTTCGCACAGGGCACGCACATCCAACGTCATGCGCTGCCGGTCGATATACTCGCACGCATCCTGGTAGGGCAGCCACAGGTCACCCGGCGCGCCGTCCTCGTCGTAGGACAGCTGCAACAGGCGCGCCGTGGTGCGTGTGACGGGCGATTCCTCGAAGGTATCGCAGGCGTAGCGCCAGGGTTCATACTGCCGTACGGTCTCGGCGCGCTTGGCGCTCAGGGTATAGAGGCCCTTGGCCCCGGACGCGCCGCCGTCCAGCCCGCGCAGGATACACAGATCCTGCATCACGCGTCCCAGCTCCTTTTGGCGCACGCACACGGCATTTAGCCCGTTGAGCCGCAGGTAATCCTCCTCAAAGCGCACAGGGTCGTATTTTTCGCCCATTTCCAGGCGGGTTTTCAGGTAAGTCATATAGTGCGCGCAGCGGGCCGTAATGCGCAGCTCCCGCTCCGCGCCCTCCAGAATCCCGCCGCCGCGTGGAAACACGCTTTCCGGCACGGCCACGGCCTGGTGGCCGCCGCCGATCAGGTGGATGACCAGACGCTCGCCAAAAAAGGGTTGATATTGCGGAAACAGCGTGGCCCATGCCCTGTCCACCGTCACCGCGCCGCCGCCCCGGTAGCGGCCCTCCGAATCAAAGTTGCGAAGAGCGTTTTCCCCGGTGTACAGTTCGGGGATCTCGGCACAGAGCAGGCGGTGGTATTCGTCGGGATCGGTGGAAAAGCCCGCCGGCGATACTTTGGCCAGGTTGCGTTCCCGGCGGCCCACGTAGCTCATATTCTGGACCAGCTCGATGGGAAAGATGGGTAAAAAGGAGCGAAACCGGTCGGGCACGGATTCGTCCGACTGGGCGAACATGCGCTTGGCGGCGGCCCACAGCGCGCCTTCCTCCAAACCGGCGTAGCTGATGATTCCCGTTTGTCGCGTGGTGAGGCGCATGGCCGCACCTCCTTTCCGGCGAAAGCGTCAGATATCGTAGACGAATTGCAGCTTAGGAAGCAGCCGGTCCAACCCCAGCTTGAGGTATAGCGGCGAGGGGTCGCCCGTCGCATGCTGGATGAAGGCCTGCCCATCCTCAGCGCGGAGCATGAGCAAAAGCGGCTCCGCGCCGTCGCAGGTGGTGGCCATGCAATAGGCCAGCGGCAGGGTGGGGTGTTCCCTGCGGTAGAACCCCGCCTCCTCAAAGGCGCGCGAGGGGGGTGCGGATTCCGTGTTCTTGCAGGTTTCAAAGGTGCGGTTATACAAAAAGCTCAGCGGGCTGTTCATATGTGCTACCGGGAGATGAAAATGGATCTCCAGAAACTGGCACATGGACAGATATTCCACAATGCTGTGGTGAAACTGCTCCGCCAGCGGGCCCAGCGGCACGTTGCCGTCCTGCCAGGGGATAGGCTGCCAGAAAGCGTAGCCGGGCCGTTGGCAGCCGGGCAACAGCAGCTTTTCGTCCAGCGGAGTACGAAGAAACGTAAGGGGCCGGCGGCCCGTCTCCTTGATGGCCGTCTGCTGAAAGCGGATCAGATAATCCCGCATGATAGGCGCAAGCGCCGTCTGCATGGTGGTTCAACTCCCTTTGGTATGGTGGAGGCGTCAGTCCTCCGGCATGTAAGATATCAGCGCCGCGGACTGACCGGTATACGGATCGGTGGACACCAGCAGCTCGCCGAAGGGGCAGCGTACGCGCACGCTGGCCATGGTGTCCGGGCACGGGTCCTTGAGGTGAAGACGGCGCATCAAAAAAGCGCGCTGGCGGTCCATGCCGGGCCGCTCGCGGCCGCCCGCGGCGCTCACGTACAGCGTCACCGCCACCAGTGCCCCCTCCTGAAACAGACAGACCGGGGCCAGCGTGCCACCCGTTACCGGGCAGGGCTCCAGAAACAGCTCCCGGTCGCGAAGGGTGGCATAGCGGCCTGAAAGCGCCGCCGGGGCCATCAGTGCCTCCAGGCGCAGGCCGTTTGAAAAGGTGAGGGTTCCCGTGTCTATGTCCAACAAAGGCGTCATGCACATCCCTGCCTTAGCCATGGCTTTTGAACGCATTGCCAGCGTGCGGCCCAAACCGCTCCAATTTAGAGTCTATCATCCGCTACGGGGCCTGTCAATGATTCCCGAGCGGTTTTTCCAGGTTTGACAGAAGCGGGAAAAGCGGCTATGATGGCTCTGGATGCAAACAGAGGAGGTACGGCCATGCACAACCGGCTGGACTGGCAAAAACAGCTCGTGCGCGCGGCGATGTGCGCCATCACCGTGCTGGCGCTTGCGCAGGAGGCCCTTCCGGCGGAAGAGGGGCCGGTGCTGTCGGGCACGGCTCTTTGGGCGCTGGCGGCAGGCGCGGCATGGGCGCTGTATGGCGCGCTGCTCAGGCTGCGGCGGCCGTTTGCGCCGGCAAGGCTGGGCGTGCTGGCCGCTTTGCTGGCCGGAGTGGTGGTGCTGGGGCAGAGCTTTGCCGCCGTGGGCACGGCGGAGATGGCGACCAGCCGGCTGTCATGGACGGCGCTGGTCCCTGTGGGATATGCACTGTTGATTTTTTCGGCCATGCGGCTTTTGCTGGAGGCGCTATCGGCATCCGGGGAAAAGGGCGACGGGCGGTTTCCGCTGCCCGGTCCCGCGCCGGTCTGGTTGGGGGCGTTGCTGCTGGCATGCTGGCTGCCGTGGTTTGTCTGCCTGTTTCCCGGCACGGTGAGCAATGACAGCATCAGCCAGCTCAAGGAGCTGATGGGCCTTACGCCCATGACCAACGCAAACCCCATCTTTCAGACGTGGCTGTTGGGCGCGTTCCGGCAGGTGGGGCTGTGGCTTGGAGGACCGGACACGGGGGTGGCCCTCTACTGCGTGACACAGGCGGTGCTGATGGCCTGCCTGATGGGTGCGCTGCTGGATGGCATCCGCCTGAGCGCGGCCCCGCGCTGGCTGTTCTGGGCGGCGCTTGTGTTCTATGCGCTGTGCCCCATTTTTCCGGTGTTTGCATTTTGCGTGGGCAAGGATACCAACTTTGCCATGGCGGTGCTGTTCCTGTCGCTGATGGTTAAGGGCGTGGTGGATGAACCGGGACGCTGCGGCGCGGCGCGGGCCGCCGGGCTTTGCGCGGCGGCGGTGCTGTGCGTGCTTCTGCGCAATCCGGGTATTTATTTGGCGCTTCTTACGCTTGCACTCCTGCTGGCATGGACGCTGCGCCGCCGGGAACGCCGGGCGTGCCGCGCATGGCGGATGCCGGCGCTGGCGGCCGGATGCGTGCTCGGTGTTTATGGCGCCCTGCATCTGCTGGTGCTTCCGGGTCTGAATATTGCACCCACGCCGGAAAGCGAAAACTATTCCCTCCCGCTGCAGCAGGTGGCCCGTGTGGCTGTGGGCGGCGGACTGACGCAGGAGCAGGAGCAGGCGGTTTCGGGCGTTCTGCCGGTGGAGGAGCTCAAAGCTGCCTACAATGGTGAGTTGAGCGATCCTGTCAAGGCCCTGTGGCGCGAGGACGCAACCGCAGAGCAAAAGGGCGCCTTCTGGCGCGCGTGGCCCGGAATTGTGCTGGACCATCCCATGACCTGCCTGAGCGCCACCTTCCACAATACCTATGGCTATCTCTACCCCGGCTACATGAGCGTCATCAAGCCCACGTTGCTCATCGGCGATCAATCCACCCGCACGGCGAGCGTCAAGGGGCTGTACGATTATACCGTCAATCCGCTGAGCGAAGGACTGGAGGCACTTACCGACCGCCTGGCCCAGAATCCACTGTACCGGCTGGCGGTGTCGCCGGGCCTGTATGGCTGGATCGCGCTGATGAGCGCGGTGTGGCTGCTGCGCGGAAACAGGGGGCGGCTTTTGGGCGCCGTGCCCGCGCTCTTTACGCTGGGGGGATGCCTGCTTTCGGCAGTGAACGGATACTTCCGCTACGCCATGCCGCTGTACCTGTGCGCCCCGCTGCTGCTGTGGCTGACGACGGACGGTGGAATGCGGCGGCACAGATAGAGAGCTGAATTTTTTTGCCTACCCCATTGACAGGGAGGCGGGGATGCGGTATACTTTGGTCACTGAAACGTTTAAGTGAATCCGCTCCCCCGTTCTGAAAGGAGCTGTCAGGCCCATGAAGCGCGTAAGCATCAAGGATGTCGCCCGTGAAGCCGGCGTGTCCGCCACTACGGTGTCCTACGTGCTTAACCGGAATCCGGATGAAACCATCAGCGCCGAAACCACCCAGCGCGTGCTGGAGGCGGTGCGCAGGCTCCACTATGTGCCCAACCTCAACGCCCGCAGCCTGTCCAGCCGCCGCTCCAACCTCATCGGCGTGCTCATTCCACAGACCGAGCCGGGCAAGGAATTCATGTTTTCCAATCCCTTCTATGGGGAACTGCTCAGCGCCATCGAGTATACGGCCCGCAAAAACGGCTACCACCTGCTGCTCAGCGGCACGCAGGAGGACCAGAGCTATGTGAGCGTGGCCCAGAACCGGGGCGTGGACGGCATTATCATCGTGGGCGCCTATCCTGGGCGCAATCTGGAGGAGCTGCGCGGCATGAACGTGCCCATCGTCCTGGTGGACAGCTACGTCAAGGACGCGGCCTTTCACACCATCGGCATCGAGGACCGGGAGGGCGCGCGCATGGCCACCGAATACCTGCTGCGCAAGGGGCACCGGGAAGTCGCCTTCGTCAGCGGCTCCATCCGCGAGCACGGCGTCAACAGCAAGCGCTATCAGGGCTACTGCGACGCGATGGCGGCGGCAGGCATCCCGATCAACGAGGATGCCCTCTATTCGCAGACCGTATCGTATGAATACGGCGTAGAGGCCGCCGACGAGTTTGTGCGGCGCGGCTGCAAGCAGACAGCCGCCTTTGTCACAGCGGACGTGCTGGCCGTTGGGCTGGTAAAGGGTCTGTTGCAGCACGGCCTGCGCATCCCTCAGGATTTATCCGTTGTGGGCTTTGACGACGTATATCTCTCCCGCATCTGTTACCCCTCGCTGACCACGGTCCATCAGGACATCGCCCGCAAGGGAGCCGAGGCGGTGCGCCTGATCATGGAGGCGGCGGCAGGCGCGCATGAACGGATGGAATGCATTCTGCCGCTGACGCTGGTGGAGCGCGATTCGGTGATGGAAAGGAGGGGGCGGTAATGCTCAAGCACCTGCCGGAGGGGCTGGTTCCCTTTGAGGACTGCGGCTTCGCCCGCCATCCCTTCGCGCCGCTGGCCATGGAGCCGGTCCGGGTGGACTGCCGCGTGGATGCGGAGGACGGGCGGCCCGTGCTGCGGCTGCGCGTGGACGGAGGCCCGGAAAGCGAAATCGCGCCCGAAAGCACAGATGGCCGGCACTATCATTTTGGGCTGGGCGGCTTTGCACTGGGACAGAAGGTCAGCTACCGCATCGTAACCCGGCGGGAGGAAAGCCGCGTTTTCACCTTTGAGCCGCTCCGGGAGCGGCAGGCGGCGCAGCCGCGCGCCATTCTGGAGGAGGAGGACCGCCTGCACGCAGTGTTCGATGGATTTGCCGTCACCTTTTCCCGGGAAGACGGCACGCTGCGTATGGAGGCGCACACCCGGCCTGTCTGCGGCGCCTCCTGCGAGGCGGCACAGTGGACACTCGGGGAGCAGTTTTGTATGACTTTGGCAAAGCAGCAGCCTTTTTGCAAACTGAAACGTTTAAGTGAGCTTGCTTTCGCCATCGACCGCTATGTGCTGCGCGAAACGGCGGAGGGCCGCATCGCGTTCCTGCGGCTGGAAGGACGGCTTCCGGCCCGGTATGTCTGGGGAACGGGCGAACGCTTTGACCGCGTGAACCAGCGCGAAGGGGGCAGCAACGGCCGGGTGGTGGAAAAGTTTACCCGGCAGGGGGACCAGACGTATTTGCCCATGCCCTTCTTCATGACGGAAACCGGCCTGGGCTGGTATTGCGAGGGCGATATCCCCTCGGAACTGCACTTTGCCGGCGGCCTGTCCATCGCCCGGCAGACGCAGGGCGAAACGCTCGGTTGCGACCGGCTGTTTTTCGGCGCGCCCGCGCAGCTGCTCCGGCGCTTCATCGCGCTGACCGGCGAACCGGCGCTGCCGCCGGAATGGGCCTTCGGCCTGTGGATCAGCGCCAACGGCTGGAACTGCGACCGCGAGGTGGACGCGCAGCTGGCGGCCCTGAAAGCGCACGACTATCCCGCCGACGTGATGGTGCTGGAGGCGTGGAGCGACGAGCAGACCTTCTACCGCTGGAACGGGGACGGAAGCTGGCAGGACCCCGCCGCAACCGTGCGCCGTATCCGGGAGAGCGGGCTGCACCTGGTGCTGTGGCAGATTCCCGTCATCAAATATGAATGGAACGGCGCGCCCTGCGAGGCCCTTCAAGCGGATGAACGCGAGGCCATCGCAAAGGGGTACTGCGTGAAAAATGCGGACGGAACGCCGTACCGCATTACGGAAAACTGGTTTCATCACAGCCTGCTGATGGACTTCACCAATCCCGACGCCGTGCGCTGGTGGTTTGACAAGCGCAAATACCTGCTGGATATGGGCGTGGAGGGATTCAAGACCGACGGCGGGGAGTTTCTCTTTCCTAAGGACGCGCGGCTTTACGACGGCACGGACGGCTTGGGCGGACATAACCGCTATCCGGCGCGCTATGTGGGCGCATATCATGACTTCCTGCACGCAAACGGGGTGAAGGGCGTCACCTTCAGCCGGGCGGATTTCACCGGCGCGCAAACGCGCCCCCTGCACTGGGCAGGCGACCAGCTGAGCCTGTGGCCCGAGCTGAAAGCACAGCTTGCGGCGGGCCTGAGCGCCGGGCTGTCAGGGATTTTGTTCTGGGGGTTCGATATCGGCGGCTTTGCCGGGGAATTGCCTACGGCGGAGCTGTACCTGCGCGCCACGGCCATGGGCTGCTTCTGCCCCGTGATGCAGTGGCATGCCGAACCGCGCTCCGGTCAGTTTTATGCCACGCATGAGGACGGCTTCAACAACGACCGAAGCCCCTGGAATCTGGCGGAAAAGCTGGACGCCCCCGAGCTGATGGACATCGCGGCCGCCTATGCGCGCATGAGGCGGCGGCTCAGGCCCTATCTGGTGAGGGAAGCCGCCAACTGCGTAAAAGCCCGGCGCCCCATGATGGCGCATCTGTGCCTGGATTTTCCCGATGATGAACGGGCGATCGCCTGCGAGGATGCATACATGCTGGGGCGGGACCTGCTGGTGGCGCCCATCGTGGAGCCGGGCGCGAAGGGACGCGCCGTATGGCTGCCGGCAGGCACATGGCGCGATTTCTTCACTGGCGAAACCCTTTCGGGCGGCCGGGAACGCTACGCCGAATGCCCGCTGGAGCGCATTCCTGTATACGAAAGGATGAGGACCGATGGCTGATGTGCGCATCAAGCCGTGGCACATTTCGCTGGACGGCCCGGTGAGCGAGTATTCGGAGTCGCTTTTCGCGGTGGGCAACGGTTGTCTGGGCATGCGGGGCTTCAGCCTGCAGACGCCCAAGCGTCGCCCGTACGATCATGCCGTGTTCCGCGCGGGGTTCTTCGAGCCCATTCGTCCCGGTGTGACGGACATGGTGCAGCTGCCAGACGCGCTGGGGCTGCGCGTGGTGGGGGAGGAACCCGCACAGGTTTCGCAGGAACTGGACCTGCGCACGGGGGTATTCACCCAGCGCTGGCGCGGGCGGACCGTGGCCGTGGAGACGCAGCGCATGGCCAGTATGGCGGACCGGCAGCTTTTGTGCGTGCGCCTGACGCTCACGGCCCTTGAGGATACGCAGGTCCGGGTGCAAAGCGTCATGGATGCTCAGGTGTGCAACCTGCCCGTCCACGACGATCAGATGGTGGAGGAAACGCAGACGGTGCGCCTGCTGACGCCCGTGCGCCAGAGCGGTCGGGAGCTGGTGATGCGCGCGGTGCATACGGGACGTGAGCTGCGCATCCTCTGCGACGGACCGGAGGAGATGAACGCCGGCCTGCGCGCGGGCGAGCGGATCACGGTGGAAAAGCGTGTGCGCGTGCTGCTGGACGCAGAAGCGGCCAACCCCGACGCACCGGACCCATGGGGCGAAAATGCCGCGGCGTGGGAGGCTCTGTGGCGGGACTGCGACATCCAGCTGGATGCGGACGAGCGCATTCAGGGCGCGCTGCGCTACAACGTGTTTCAGATGCTGTGCGCAAACGCGCCGGATGACCCCGGTGTGTCCATCGGAGCGCGGGGGCTGACGCACGGGCGCTACAAGGGCAATGTCTTTTGGGATACCGACGTGTTTTTGCTGCCCTTCTTCTGCTGGCAGAGGCCGGACGCGGCGCGGAGTCTCGTGCGCTACCGGCTGGACCGACTGGACGCGGCGCGCGCGCTGGCCCGGCGGCAGAACCTATGCGGCGCGCGCTATCCGTGGATGAGCGGCGAGGACGGGAGCGAGCAGTGCGAAAGCTGGGATATCGGCCTGTGCGAAACGCACATCACCGCCGATGTGGCCTACGCGGCGGACCGCTACCGCGAGATTACCGGCGACGGCACGCTGGACGGGGAGCTGTCGCAGCTGTATCTGGAAACGGCGCGCTACTGGCTCAGCCGTTTTACCTGGGAGCCGGACAGAAACCAGTATTCCAGCTTCTTTGTAAAAGGTCCGGACGAATACTGCGGCGCCGCGGTCAACAACACCTTTACCAACTATCTTGCGCGGCACAACGTGCGGTTGGCGCTGAACCATGCGGCCATGGACGAAGCGGAGCGCGAACGCCTGCAGCATTTCTGCGAGCATGTGACGCTGCTCTATGACCCGCAAAGGCACCTGTACCTTCAGGATGAGCTGTTTGACCGGCTGGAGCCCATGCCGGACGGGCACGCGCAGGGCGAGCCGCTGTACAAGAGCGTGTGCTTTGACCGCATGCAGCGCTACCGTGCGCTCAAGCAGGCCGACCTGGTGCAGCTGATGACGATGTTCCCGGATGATTTCAGCGACGGGGAAAACCGTGCCGTATGGGACCGCTACGAACCCCTGACCGTGCACGACAGCTCGCTGAGCTTTGGCATCCACGCGCTGCTGGCCTTCCGGCTGGGGCTTGAGAAGGTGGGGTGGCGCTACTTTGAGCGCTCGCTGTGCTTCGATCTGTCCGACGAACTGGGCAACACCGGCCGCGAGGGCATTCACATGGCGGCGCTGGGCGCGAGCTGGCAGGCGCTGGTCTATGGCGCGCTGGGTCTGTGGAGTGACGGAGGGCAGCTCCGCCTGTCCCCCAGGCTGCCGCCTGAGATTCGCGGCGCATCCCTGTGCGTGTATCACCGGGGCAGGCGCCTGCGTCTGACCATCAAGGACGGACAGGGACGAATCGAGAAGGAGGAATGAGGGATGTACCTACCCGACAAAGCGGGACGGAGGCGTGCCACAACGGTCTTTTTGCTGCCGTCTCTGGTGGGCATTATAGGCTTTTGTCTCCTGCCCATCGCCGGGTCGCTGTTCTTCAGCCTCATGGACTATGACCTGCTCAGGCCCATGGATAGCATGACCTTTGTAGGGCTGAAAAACTTTGTGCGCGTTCTCACGGGACGGGAGTTCCGCGGCGTGCTGGCGCACACCTTCACCTATCTGGGCCTGTACCTGCCGCTGATCATGGCCGCCTCCGTGGGCGAGGCGCTGATTCTCAACAAATCCTTTCGAGGACACGGGCTGTTCCGCACGGTGTGCTATACGCCGGTCATCACCTCCTGGGTGGCGGCTGCGGTGGTGTGGCAGTGGGTGCTCAGCGGGAAGTACGGCCTGCTCAACCAGATGCTCGCGGCGGTGGGCATTCAGGGCCCGGCCTGGCTGTCCAGCGCCACGTGGGCCATGCCCGGCATCGTGCTGGCCTCCGTATGGAAGGATACCGGCTATTATGCCCTGATGGTGCTGGCCGCCCTCAAGTCCATCGATCCCGGCTACTATGAGGCGGCTGACCTGGATGGCGCCAGCGGCGCCAAGAAGTTCTTTTCCATCACCCTGCCGCTCATCTCGCCGACGCTGTTCCTTTTGATCGTCATCAACATCATCTATGGCCTGCAGGTGTTCGACTCCGTGCTCATCATGACCGACGGCGGGCCCGGCGGCGCGACGACGGTGTTTCTGGAGCGCATCTACAAATACGCCTTCGTGCAGTACAAAATGGGCATGGCCAGTACCTACGCCTGCATCCTGTTCGTGGTGCTGCTGCTGTTTACGGCCGTGCAGTTCTGGATGCAGAAAAGGTGGGTGAATTATGATGCGTAGATCCTCCCGCATGCGCTTCGTCCGGGGTACGCTGTTTTACCTGATGCTGGCGGTCATTCTGCTGATAACGATCCTGCCGTTTCTGTGGATGCTGTCCTCCTCCTTCAAGGGGCAGGAGGCCATCCGCACCATCCCTATCCGGTGGATTCCCGAGCGCCCCACGCTGGAGGGCTACGAACGCGTGTTCAACATGCAGGGCTTCTCCTTCACGCGCGCCAGCCTCAACAGCCTCCTGCTGGCCGTGGGCTGCACGGTGGCGGAGGTGGCGTCCTCGGCCATGGCGGCGTTCGTGTTCGCAAAGCTCCCCTTCAAGGGCTCAGGCAAGGTGTTTGGCATCTACCTGGCTACGATGATGATTCCCAACACCGTCACCATGGTGCCCAACTACATCATCCTGCGATCACTGGGGCTGCTGGACACCTACACGGGACTCATCCTGCCGTATCTGGGCAAGGCATTCAGCGTGTTTCTGATGCGCCAGAGCATGCTGGGCGTGAACGACGCCTATCTCGAATCGGCCTTCCTGGACGGCGCGTCCCTCTACCGCGTGTTCTGGAAGATCATGCTGCCCATGGTCACGCCCACGCTGGCCACGCTTACGCTCATTTCCTTCATGGGCAGCTGGAACAGCTACCTCTGGCCCCTCATCGTGCTCACCTCCACCGACAAGCAGACGCTGCAGGTGGTCATGGGCAACATGAAGGGCATGTACAAAAACAACGAGCACGTGCTCATGGCGGGCGCGGTGCTCACGATCCTTCCCATCCTGGCGGTATATCTGGCCACGCAGCGCTATGTGGACCAGGGCATCAGCCTGGGCGGGCTGAAATGATCCCCTGTACGCCGGCGCGCCAAGGCGCGTTTGCAATAAAGAAAACGAACGGAGGTATCTCACATGAAAAAACTCGTATCCCTCATCCTTGCGCTCGCGGTGGCGCTGTCCCTGACGGGCGCGGCCTTCGCCGAGGAGCCGGTCACCATCACCTACGCCACCTTCTCCGCCTCCGGCGCGCAGGAAGAGACGCTGAAAAAGATGGTCGAGGTCTTTGAGGAAAAGAACCCGGACATCAAGGTGGACGTGCAGCTCACCGGCTACGACGACTACTTCACCAAGCTGGCCACCACCGTGGGCGGCGGCAATGCACCCGACGTGTTCGAGATGAACATGGAAAACTTCCTGGCCTACATGCTGCGCGGCGCGTGCGCGGATCTCACCGGCCTGGTGGACCCCGCCAGCTACAGCGAGGGCACGCTGTCCGCCGTGAGCTCGGACGGCAAGCTCTATGCCGTGCCCATGAGCTTCTCCACCTGCGTGTTGTTCTACAACAAGGCGCTGTTCGATCAGGCGGGCATCGACTATCCGGACGATACCTGGACCTGGACCGAGGCGCAGGCGGCTGCTGAAAAGATCCGCGCGCTGGGCGACGACATCTGGGGCTATTATCAGCCCATCTCCTACAACGAGTTCTACAAGTCCGTCAAGGGCAATGGCGGGAGCCTGCTCAATGAGGACTACACCGCCTTCACCGTCAATACGCCCGAAAACGTGGCCGTGCTGGAGGCCATGCTCGCCCGCGTGCGCGGCGAGGACCGCGTGATGCCCAACGCCGAGGACATGGCGGGCCGCGGCGACTGGGACCTGTTCAGCGAGGGCAAGCTGGGCATGCTGGTCAGCGGCATCTGGGGATTCCAGACCTTCACCGATCAGTGCGACTTTGACTGGGATATCACCGTGGAGCCCGGCTTCAAGGATAAGAGCACCTTCTTCTTTGCCAACGTCAACTGCGTATCGACCGAAAGCGACAAGCAGGAAGCCGCCGCGCGCTTCGTGGACGCCATGGGTTCCGACCCCGACATCGTACAGCTGCGCCTGGACGCCAGCTGGGAACTGCCCACCATCGCCGATCAGACCAAGCTGACCCAGTACCTGGAGGTGACCCCGCCCGACAACCGCGAGGCCGTGTTTGACAGCATGGACTATGCCGTAGCGCCGCCCGCGCTGCTGGAACAGGGCGCGGTGAGCGAGATCATCGGCAACGTCCTTGGAACCCTGGAAACCAACGACATGACCGCCCAGGAGGCGCTGGACGAAATTCAGGCCCAGCTGGAGGAAGCGGACCTGCTGTAAGCGAATCTTCTTTTCCATACGCATGGGGAGGCGCGCCCGCAATGCGCCTCCCCTTTCTTTTGAAACGACAGGAGGAGAGCACATGCCCGCCTATCAGGTGACGGGAAACGAATACGTGTCCCTGCCGGCCATCCGTGAGGATACGGGGGCCGTCCAGGGGCTGACGGTGTTGCATATGGGGGCCAAGGGGCTGTTGGAGCTGTGCGGCGGCGACGCGCCGCTCATTGCGCCCGTGGTGCGGGTGGCGGGGCAGGAGGCCATGCCCGCGAAACTCCGCTGGCGGCGGGAAAATGCCTGGGTGCCCGTGGCGCAGGGAGAGGCGCAGGGCGTGGGCGTGACGCTGACGTATCTGTGCCCATTGGGCGAGCGGGCCTTCTTTGTGCGTCTGGAGGCGGAAAACCGACGGGATGTGCCGCTGGAGGTGTGGCTGGGCGTGCGTGGACAATGGACGCGAACGCTGCACGAGGTGAACGAAACCATTGCGCTGGACGGCCGCCGCACGCAGGAGGCCAGCGGCTGGAACAACGCCTTTGTGATGCAGGAGGTGGCGGGGCTGCCGCTGTGCGCCTTTGCGCCCATCGCGGAAGCGCGGGTAAAATGGACGTGGGGAGATATGGCCTTTGAGGGCGGTTGCGGGGTTTCCCTCGCGCCGGGCGGGCACGCATGCGTGGAGCTGATCTTCGGCGTGGGCGTGGAGACGGTGGCGGCGGCTACGTCGGCCAAGCACCTTTTGCGCCTGGGCTATGAGCGCTGCCTGCGTGAGACGCTGGGATGGCTCGAGGAACGCATGCTTCCGGCGCAGGACGCTACGGTTGCGCGAATGATGAACGAAAATCTGTTCTTTTCATTCTTCTTTGCCAGCGGGCGCACGCTGGACACGGAGGAAATGTGCCTGATGACTTCGCGCAGCCCGCGCTACTATGTCTCGGCGGCCTACTGGGACCGCGACAGCCTGCTGTGGAGCTTTCCGGCGATTGTGCTCACGGATGCGGCCTACGCGCGGGAGATTCTCATGCACGTGTTCACCCGGCAGATCCGCAATGTGGGCCAGCACAGCCGCTATATCGACGGCACGCTTCTGGAGCCCGGGTTTGAGCTGGACGAACTATGTGCGCCGGTGCTCGCGCTGGAAGGCTACCTTGTGCGCACAGGCGACCCGGCGCTGCTTCAGGAGCCCTGCGTGAAAAGCGGCCTTTTTCGCATCCTCTCGGTGCTGGAAACCAAGCGGCATCCCGAAATCGAACTGTATGAGACCTTTTTGCAGCCCACTGATGACGAGATCGTCTATCCCTACCTGACGTATGACAACGCGCTGGTATGGCGCGTGCTTCTGCTGCTTTCAGAATGGCTGGAGCGCCCGGACCTGGCCCGCCGCGCCGGCGGCGTAAAGGCAGCCGTCTACCGCTATTGTGTCAGGGAGGGGCAGTTTGTCTGGTCCACGGATCTGGAAGGACGCTACGATATCTACGATGAGCCGCCGGGCAGCCTGCAGCTTTTGCCGCATTACGGCTTCTGCGCCATGGACGATCCCGTGTGGCAAAGCACCGTACGCGCCATCCGCTCCGAGGCCTATCCCCTGTCCTTCGCGCATAGGCCTATCGCGGAAATCGGCTGCCGCCACGCGCCGCATCCCTGGGTGCTGTCCATCTGCAACAGCCTGCTTTGCGGCCACGCGGACACGGCGCTGGCGCACCTGGCCCGAACCCGCATGGACAACGGCCTGGCCTGCGAAAGCGTCAACGAGGACACCGGTGCCTGCGAAACGGGCGCGGCTTTCGCCACCTGCGCGGGATTTCTGGCCTACGCCCTGTGGAGCGCCGCGCGTTGACAGCGGGCAGGAAACAGGGTATGATAGCCATGGCGGAAGGAGGAACGAAAGATGAACATTGCAGTCGTCGGCATCGGATATGTGGGACTCGCCATGGCGGTGCTGCTGTCGCAGCGGCACCATGTGACCGCCGTGGATATAGACGCCGCGAGGGTGGACAAGCTGGGCCGCCGCCAGGCGCCCATTCAGGACGCGGATATCGAGGCGTATCTCTCCGGGCGCGAGCTGGACCTCACCGCCACGCTCGATGCGGCGGAGGCCTACCGGCAGGCGGACTGGGTGGTCATCTCCACACCGACCAACTATGACCCGCATCTCAATTATTTCGACACTTCCTCCGTCGAGAGTGTGATCGAGGAGGTGCTGGCCGTCAATCCCCGCGCGTACATGGCCGTCAAATCCACCGTGCCGGTGGGATTCACCCAGCGCATGCTGGAAAAGCATCCCGGCGCACGGCTGGTGTTCAGCCCGGAATTTTTGCGCGAGGGGCATGCCCTCAGCGACAACCTCCACCCCAGCCGCATCATCGTGGGCGCGCCGGAGGAGCCGGAGCTGTGGCATGCGGGCGAAGTCTTTGCGGCGCTGCTCAAGGAAGGGTCGCTGGATCCGGACGCGCCCGTGCTTCTCATGCGTCCCACCGAGGCGGAGGCCGTCAAGCTCTTCGCCAATACCTACCTGGCCCTGCGCGTGAGCTTTTTTAACGAGCTGGACACCTACGCCGAGGCACGCGGGCTGGATTCCCGCTCCATCATCGACGGCGTATGTCTGGACCCCCGCATCGGCCGTCATTACAACAACCCTTCCTTCGGATACGGCGGCTACTGCCTGCCCAAGGATACCAAGCAGCTATTGGCCAATTACGATCAGGTGCCCAACAACATCATCGGCGCCATCGTGGACGCCAACCGTACCCGAAAGGACTATATTGCCGACCGGGTGCTGGAACTGGCGGGCTATCCGGCCAACCCGGACCCGCTGGTGGGCATCTACCGCCTGACGATGAAAAGCGGCAGCGATAACTTCCGCCAGTCCAGCATTCAGGGCGTGATGAAGCGCATCAAGGCCCACGGCGTGCGGGTGGCGGTGTACGAGCCTGCGCTGAAGGAGGATACCTTTTTCAACAGCCGCGTGGAGCGCGACCTGGCGCGCTTCAAGCGCGAATGCGACGTGATCGTGGCCAATCGCTATGCCGATGAACTTTCCGACGTGGCGGAAAAGGTCTATACCCGCGACCTGTACCGAGCCGACTGACCAGCTGCGGCAAAAGCCCGAAGGTGCGAAACCTTCGGGCTTTTGCCGTCGGTATGCGTCGTTGACAGGAGGCAGGAAAAACGGTATGATATCGTTGGTTTGATATGCACACCAGACGTAAGGAAGGGCCTGCCAATGAAGCTGATTATTCAGATTCCCTGCTATAACGAGGCGGAAACGCTCCGCGTGGCGCTGGACCACCTGCCCCGGCACATTGACGGGGTGGATGAGATCGAAATCCTGATTATCAACGACGGTTCCACCGACCGCACGGTGGAGGTCGCCCGCGAATGGGGCGTTCAGCATATCGTATCCTTTAAGCAGAACCGGGGCCTTGCGCGCGGGTTCATGGCCGGCATCGACGCCTGCCTGCACCTGGGAGCCGATATCATCGTCAATACCGACGCCGACGACCAGTACCGGGGCGAGGATATCGAGCGTCTGGTGCGGCCTATTCTGGAAAAGAAGGCCGATATCGTCATCGGCGAGCGCCCCATCGACGAGACGGAGCACTTCTCCAAAAAGAAAAAGATGTTTCAGCACCTGGGCAGCTGGGTGGTGCGCGTGGCCTCCAATACCGAGATTCCCGACGCGCCCAGCGGGTTCCGCGCATACAGCCGCGAGGGCGCGCTGCGCCTCAACGTGGTCAACGATTATTCCTACACGCTGGAGACCATCATCCAGGCGGGCTGGAACCGCATTCCCATGACCAGCGTGCCCGTGCGCACCAATCCGGAGCTGCGTCCCTCGCGCCTGTTCAAGAGCATGTGGCGCTATATGAAGCGCTCCTCGTCGGTGATCCTGCGGGCTTTTGCCATGTATAAGCCGCTTCGGTTCTTCGGCATCATCGGCGGGGTGTTCTTCGGGCTGGGCGTGCTGCTGGGCGTCAGGTTCCTCATCATCTTTTTCAGCACAGGGTCCGGCAGCGGGCACATCCAGTCCCTCATCCTGTGCGCCGCGCTTTTGATGATCGGCGTGCAGGTGATCGTCGCCGGCGTGCAGGCCGACCTGATCAGCGATAACCGAAAGCTCCTGGAGGACGTGCAGTACCGCGTGCGCAAGATGGAGATCGACCGCGCGGGGGAGGAAAACAAGCAATGAAGGCCATGATCTGCTTTACCCACCCGGCCTGGGTGCACCAGTTCCATCATATCATCTGGCGCATGCGCGAGCGCGGCGACGAGGTGCTGTGCTTTGTGGCCGAAAAGGACGGCAATTCCACACTTCTGGAGCGCTACGGCATTCCCTATGTGCGCTGTGCCAAATCCACCGGCAAAAACCCCGTGGAAAAGGCGCTGCTGTTTTTGAAGCTGTCCGCCCAGTTTTCCCTGGCGGCGCTCAAGTGGAAGCCGGATATCATGATCGGCCGGGCCGCGCCCATGCTGGCGGTGGCTGCGTGGGTAAGCGGAAAGCCGCACCTTATTTATGAGGATACTGAGGTGAGCAGGTTCGCGCTGCGCATCTGCAAGCGTCTGTCCACCAAGATCCTGACGCCGCGGACGTTTTTGACCGACCTGGGGCCCCGTCAGGAGCGGCTGGATACCTACAAGGAGCTGTTTTACCTGCACCCCTCCGTGTTCACGCCGGATAAGCAGGTGCTCCGCGACTGCGGCTTCAACCCGGACGAAAAGTATATTCTGGTGCGCTTCGTGGCCTGGAACGCAAGCCACGACATCGGCAAGCACGGCCTGGACGACGAGGGCAAGATCCGGCTGGTGAAGCGGCTGGAGCGCTATGGCCGCGTATATGTGAGCGCCGAGGGCGACGTGCCGGAGGAACTCCGGCCCAGGCTGCTCAAAACCCCCTATGAGCTGATTCATCATGTGCTGGCGTTTGCACAGCTGGTGTTCAGCGAAGGCGCGACCATGGCCAGCGAGGCGGCGGTGCTGGGCACGCACGCCCTGTATGTCAATACCATTGTATCCGGCAGCACGCGCGAGCAGAGCGAGCGCTTCCATCTGATGGACTGCTTCAACGAGGGAGAGGACCGCTACGAGCGGGCCGCCGCGCGGGCCGAGGAGCTGCTGGCCACGCCGGGCCTCAAGGAAATCGGGCTGGAAAAGCAGAAGAAGCTCCTGAGTGAAAAGGTGGATATCAACGGCTATTACATGGCCGAGATGGACAGGCTGGCCAAGGCAGGGAGGAAGGGCTGATGACGTGGCTTGACATCGGCAATGGCTGGCGCAACCTGTTTCTGCTCTCCTGCGGGCTTCAGGCGGCGGCGCTGGGCCTGTGGTTCTGCCTGAGGGGCTGGTTCAGCCCCCGGCATCGGGTGGCCTGCTTTCTCACGGGTGTGGCCGCCACGCCCCTGTGCCAGTATCTGTGGATGCTGCTGCTGGCGCTGGTGTGGCCCCAGGCCCCAAGGTGGGTCTATATCGGTGTACCGCCGGTGCTGGCGGCGGCAGGTCTTGCATGGATGGGGCTCAGCCGCCTTACTCGGCTGCGGGCCTTTTTGCGCGGAGGCGCGCCCGCGCATGCCGCCGCACAGCGGCTGCGGGCCTTTTTGCGCATGGATCGGGCCACGGTGGCCGCGGCGTGCTTTGCGGCTTGCGTGGTCATTTTGCTTGCGCCGGTGTGCGTGCGCTACATGTCCAGCATGGAGAGCGTGCGCGGGGGCGACGCGGGCGAATACCTGGCCCTCGCCCAGCGCTACTGTGAGGACCGCGACCTGGGAAACCTCCTGGAAAAGGACGACACCACCGGCCATTTTCGCGGCCACAGCCACTTTCCCTCGCTGGAACTGTACATGAGCTACGGCCTGTTCCATACCGGCGGTCAGGTGGGCTATCCCAACGACAAGGCTGTCTTTACCGGGCTGGGGCTGAACACCTTCTACGTGGCGGCGGCCTATCTGGCGCTGCTGATCGTGGCGTGCCGGGGGCGCAGGCGCTGGGTGCTGCTGGGCGTGGTGCTGTTCAACCTGGTGCCGGATCTGTTCTTCTCCGTGGAAAGCGCGCCCAGGGACATCTGGCGCATTCTGGCGCTTCTGTGGGCGATGCTGTTTTTTGCCGGGCTTGAGCCGCAGGGTTCGCGCCGGTCCTATCTGGGCAAGCTGGTACTGAGCTTTGCCGTGTGCTTTACGGTGATGAGCACGCATGTGGTGTGCTTCGTGGTCCTGCCCTTCATTGTGGCAGCCTGGGTGATCTGGCGGTGGCTGGAAGCCCGCATGACGGAGCTCAAGGGCGCGGCGGGCGTGCTGCTGCGCTCGGTGGGGCTGGCGCTGTCGGGCGCGGCGGGCACGCTGCTGGCGTTTTCGGGCAACCTGTGGTGCTACTTCAAATGGGGAGAGATGTCGCCCTGGCGGCTGATGACCACCTATACCGACGCCCCGTGGTACGATATGTACATGGACATCGAGTACAAGCTGGAGGAAACCACCACCCACCTCCATTTCTTTGAGGCCAAGGATTCCATTTTGCAGTCCTACGCCACGCCGGTGGGGGAATGGGGGCTTCGGCTGGCGCTGGTCGCGCTGGTGTGCGTGATCGCGTATGCCTTGTTCAGCCGGGTGCGTATGCGCCGCAGGGCGCAGCTGGAACAGTCGGACGGTCCCAGCGCCGTGCTCAACCATTCGGAGGGCGCGGCGGTCGCGTCCACGGCCGGGCTGTGGGCGCTGTACACGCTGCTGACCCTCGCGCCCATGACGGGGCTGCTGGACAGCCCGCTGTACAGCTTCTCCGGTTCGTTTCTCAAGCTGCCGCGCTATACGATACAATGGTTTCTGCTGGCCTGCGGCATGATCTGCGGCGCGCTTTCGGCGCTGGAGACGCTCTGGCCGCCGCTCGTGGACCGCATGCAGGGCGCGCTGAGTACCCGCATGAAGTCGCTGCGGCAGGCCGCCGCCTCCATACGCCCGGCCCTGCTCAAACTGCCCGCCTGCCTGTGCATGCTCCTGTGCCTGCTGGGCGTGGTCAAGGGCACCAACCAGACCGGCTACACCAATACCTTTTACCGCTACAGCCGCGACGTGATGGAGAGCGAGCGCATTTTGCTGGACAACGGCTTCCGCGAGCGCTACGGCATGCTCATGGCGGTCGCGGAGCATGTGAAAGAGGATCAGAAGATCCTGATTACAAGGGTCGGCTATCAGTACCCGCTCAGGGGGCGCGGCTACGTGCTTACAACCAATCCCATCGTGCCGCTGATGAACCTGCCGCTGGAGGAGGTGGGGGAGGAGCTGGCGAAAATGAACGTAGCCATGCTGGCAACCGAACCCGATTTCTGGGACGAACGGTACTATCCGCTGTCAACGCTGGCAGACTATCTGGAGGCGCTGCCGGCAGACCAGATTGTGGAAACCGAGGATATGCGCCTCTATCTGCTGGACCGCTCGCTCATCCCCTATGCCCTTGCGGCAAAGGATTGACGCGCGCTCCGGCCCGTGCTATGATGGACCGTATTCCCATGGACCTTTTTGAAGGAGGGACGATATGAACTGTCCCAAGTGCGGAACCCCGATCCCGCAGGGCGCGGCGTTTTGCCCCGTCTGCAACGAGCCTCTTTCCGCCTATGTCCAGCCGGGTTACATGCCGGGTTATGCTCAGGGCATGCCCCAGGGATATCCGCCGCCGGGTCCCGGCGTGGGTGTGCAACCGCCCATGAGCGGGGCGCAGGGCATGCAGCCGCCGCCCGCGGCACAGCAGCCGTATATGGGCGCGCAGCAGCAGCCCTATCCGCAGCAGCAGAACCTCTACCGGCAGTCCTATGCGCAGTATCAGCAGGGAACCTATCCGCCGGGATTCCAGCAGCCCTACAGCTACGGCCAGCCCGCCGCGCGGGAGGCCAATCCGCTGCTCACAGCCCTCAGTGCGCTGCCGCGTACCTTTCTGGACAGCTTTACGCGGCCCCAGGAGGTGCTGCGCGGCATGCTGGAAAAGCGGGATCTGCTCACAGGTCCCATTGTGGCGGGGCTGACGCTGCTGCTCACATTCCTGTGCGGCATGGTGGTGATGCGCAGCTTTGTGGGCGTGCTGCTTTCGGCCATTTCGGCCCTGACCGGGGTCAGCCTGGCCAGCGATGCCGCCTCCATGAATCAGGGCATCAGCTATATCGCCGGGCGCATCGCTCCGTCGGTGGGCGGGGCGGCGGTGCTGTGCCAGCTCATCGGCATGGCGGTGCCGGCTCTGGTGTTTCTGGTTTACCTTTGCGGGGTCGCCAAGGTGCATTTTTCCTGGGAGCTGTTGCTGGGTTTTGTGGCGGTGACCACGCTGCCCACGGCGGCGGTGGCGCTGCTGGCGATGGTGCTGTCATTGCTGTCCCCCTGGCTGGCGCTGCTGGTGGCGCTGTGCGGCATGGCGGTGAGCTATACGCAGGCGTGCGGCCTGTTAAGCGCCGTCACGGGACGGTCGGACGCACAGCTGCTGTCGGTCAAAATGCTGCTGGTGGCCCTGGCCCTGGCGCTGACGCTGATTGTGGGCGGCCTTGTGGGCGGCCTTTTGATGCGCGGCGTTACGCAGCGCGTGATGGTGCTGCTCAATAGTGTGGGGTCCTTGATTTGAAGAAGGAATGGATGAAGCGGCGCTCCGTGCGAATCGGGCTGGCGGCCGGCGCTCTGGTGGCTGTGGTGCTGGCGACGCTGTGGCTGTGCGGGGTTTTTGCGCCCGCCGTAGAGCTGCCATCGCCCTCCCAGGCGCTGATCGAAGCGCGGGATGGGCTGGACGCGGTGCTGATCGAGGCGTCTTTGAACACGGAGGCATCGGAGCTGACCGTTTCGCAGACGCTTACGCTGAAAAACCGCACCGGCCAGGCGCAGGAGGCGGCGGTGCTGCGCACGTGGCCCAACGCGTTCCAAAGCCCGGATACCTCGCCCGCCGCGGCTGAGGAAGCGCTGTATGAAGGCTGCTATCCGGACGGCTTTTCCATCGGGGCGCTGGTGATGAGCGGCGCGAGGGTCGCCCGCGTCGGCGGGGAATCCAAGGCGGTGGCCTATCGCTATACCGATGATGCAAAGACTGTGCTCTCCGTCCCAATAACCGATGGCTGGCAGGCGGAGGAGTGGATCGAAATCACCCTGACCTATACGGTGCAGATCCCGCATATGGCGTACCGCTTCGGTGAGGACAGCGGCATCTGGGTGCTGGGAAACGCCTTTGCCATTCCCGCCGTGTGGGAAGAGGGAGCCTGGCGCACGGATGAATACGCTCCCGTCGGCGATCCCTTCCTGAGCGACTGCATGAACTGGACCGTAAGCGTATCTGTGCCGGAGGGCTTTTTGTGCGCCGGGAGCGGGTATCCCACGGCGGAGACGGCGGACGGACGCACCCGCTATGACTTTGTTTCCCCTGCCATGCGGGATTTCGCGCTGGTGGTGAGCGACCGTTTTCACACCGCGCAGGCAGAGCAGGACGGCGTGCTCGTCAGCGCCTACGCCACCGACGCATCCCGCGCGCGAGAGCTGCTGGACTATGGAAAGCAGGCGCTGGCGTGCTTCTCAGCACGATATGGCGCGTATCCCTACCAGAGCTATACGCTTTGCGAGATCAACTTTCCCATGGGCGGCATGGAATACCCCGCCATGGCGATGATCGCCGCCGGCCTGCTGGACGCGGGGGGCGAGTCGCTGGAAACCGTTGTGGCACACGAGGTGGCGCATCAGTGGTGGTACGCCGTAGTGGGCAGCGACCCGGTCAACCAGGCCTGGCAGGATGAGGCGCTGAGCCAGTTCAGCATGCTGGAATACCTGGAGGACCGCCATGGCCTTGCGCGGCGCGAAGAGTACGAGCAGCGGGAGCTGGAGAGCGCGCTGCGCGTCACGGTGCCGCGGGGCGTTACGCCGGGTGCGCCGCTGGACCGGTTTTCCAGCATGTCTGAATATGCCTTGGTGGTCTATGATCGTGGAGCCGCGATGTTTTGTGCCCTGGACCGCATGCTCGACGGCGGACTGGATGATTTTCTTCGGGCCTACTACGAACGTTATGCCTTTGGGCGCGCCACGCGCGAGAATTTTGAAAGCCTGCTGGCGGAAACGACCGGCGAGGACCTGACCCCCTTGATACGCGATTACCTGGATACCTATATCCTGAATTGACACAGGCGATTCACGAAAGGAATGAACGAATCAATGGCACAGACCTGCGCAGGGCGCACGGCCGTGGTCATCCCCGCCTACAAGCCGGATGACCGCCTGCCCCCCTATGTACAAGCGCTGAAGGACGCTGGCATCGGCAGGATCGTTGTCGTGGACGATGGCAGCGGTCAGGACTACCAACGGTTCTTTGATCAAATTCCCCGGGACGGGGTGAGCCATGTCATCAGCTACCAGCCCAACTGTGGCAAAGGAGTGGCGCTCAAGCGCGGTATGGCCTGGCTTATGGACAACAGCCCCGATCAGGACATCATCGTGACGGCCGACAGCGATGGACAGCACACCGTGGAGGATGTGCTGCGCATGGCCCAGGACCTGGCGCGCGACCCCTCCGGGCTGCTCCTGGGCAGCCGGGACTTTTCCCAGGAGCATGTGCCCCCCAAGAGCCGGATGGGCAACCGCATCACCTCGGTGGTGTTCAAGCTGCTCTACGGATGCTGGGTGGGCGATACGCAGACGGGCTTGCGCGGCTTCCACCGCGACCTGCTGCCCGCCATGATCGCCGTGCCCGGTGATCGCTATGAGTATGAAATGAACGTGCTCATCGAGTGCGCAGCCATGAAGGTGCCCATGCGCCCCCTGCCCATCGAAACCGTGTATGAAAACAACAATGAGGGAAGCCATTTCCGCGCCTTCCGTGACAGCGCGCGCATTTATCGCGTGATCTTCAGCGGATTCTTCCGCTTTGTGGGCACGTCGATGGTCAGCTTTTTGGTCGACTATGGCCTCTATCTGTTGTTTAACAACCTGATCAAATACTTCGGCACCTCCCTGGACCAGGAAGTCGGCGTGCTGTTCATTCGGGTGGTGCCCCATATCCTGATCGCCACCGTGGCCGCGCGCCTGTTGTCGGGAGTTACCAATTTCTTTTTGAACCGCAACTTCGTTTTTACCGATAAGGGCAAGGTGAGCCAGGCGTTCCTGCGCTATCTGGGCGTGTTTTTCCTGGTGATGCTGCTCTCCGCTTTGCTGACCAGCAGCCTGCATCTGTGGCTGGGCTGGAGCGATAACACCGCCAAGATTCCGGTGGACATCGTGCTGTTTTTTGTCAGCTACCACCTGCAACGCCGCTGGGTATTTCAAAAAAAGCCCGCGAAGGCGGGCTGATCGGGCAGGGAAATAAGCCCTAGCGCGCCGCGTCCGGGGGACAAAGGCCGCATCCGGCGCAGCCGCCCCCGCAGCGGTCCAGGCGCACGTCGGCGGCAGCGAGGCCCATGACGGCCCGACCGCCCTGGCGGCACTCCTCACAAAAGCCGTAGCGCGCGAAAAACGCAACGGCCTCTTCAGGCGTCTCCAGACGGAGAAAATGCGCGCCGTGGCTGAGCGCCTTGAACAAAAGCAGGCGCACCAGCAGATCGCCGTAGCCCATGCCGCGGAAATCGGACAGCACGCCGACATCGCCCAGCCAAAAGGCCCCGTCCCGCCACCACAGGCGGGCGGCGCCCACGGGATCCTTCCCGGCATAAACCGCTACCTGCTGCGCCCAGTCGTCCAATGCGTCGCGGCCGCGGCCAAATACCGCACGCCGGATGGCGAGGGGCTGGGAAACATCACTGCCCGTGGGAAACCACTTACCCTGTATCATGCGGAGTACCTCCCGAAAGGATGATAGCATGGAACATGAAAAAATCGAACGCATTAACGAGCTTACGCGCCTGAGCCGCGAGCGGGAACTGACGCACGAGGAGCTTGTCGAGCGCGAGGCCCTGCGCCGCGAGTACCTCGATGGTTTCCGGCAGAACGCGCGGGCCGTACTGGAAAACGTGCGCCTGAAAAGGCCGGATGGCACGTTGGAGCCGCTGAAAAAGAAAGAGGACAAGCATTGACCGCCTGCCCCAACACTCTGATTTTATCAAAATAGTTTACAAAAATCAACCATAAAATTTTCGCAAAAAGCCTTGTTTCTCCGAAGCCTTTGGGTTATAATAAAACCGAACCAAGAGGAATCAGGAAAAGGAAATGCCACTCCCATCGCGGCAATCCGGCGTTCCGCCGCAGGCTGTGATGACACGGCGTTGGAAATGACCGGGAGCGGCGATGAAATTCAGGCAGAGAAAGTGGGGCGATACCGTTGTACTGCGACGATCAGCCGTTGGGCGGCGTAGCCGCCGAAGACGAAACCAGGGATCTCATCGAGGGTGTCGATGAGGATGGAAACAATGTGTTGCTGGAAGTCGTGCGCTATTTCTTCTACAACGGTGAAGAATACGTTGTACTGGGCGAAGCCCATGATGGCGAATGCGACTGTGAATGCGAGCATTGCGACCACCACGAGGAAGAGGAAGCCGTCAATCTCTATATCATGAAGGTTGTCGAATCGGAAGAGGACGGCGAGGAAATCGAGGAATTCCTTCCCGTGGAAGACGAAGACCTGCTCGAGAAACTTATCGAAGTGGTTCAAGCGGATTTTGAAGCTGACGAAGAACTGGACGACGAGTAATACCACCGTATGGGTGGTTTCCTGTACGTGATTTTTTCACCGGATCGGATTTTCCTACCAGCGGTCGTAAGGCCGTAGATATAGACGGTTGGTTTTTCGGATCGAGCAGGCAGGAAAAGTGCATATACCAGGTAACAAAATTTCCCGGACGGCCATTGCCGTCCGGGTTTTCTGTACTGGGGGAGCGGCGGGTCACTTCCCTGCCAGCTCCGACGCGATCTGCGCACCCAGGCGCGCGTTGTTGTAGACCAGCTGGATATTGGCCTTCAGGCTGTCGCCCCCGGTGAGCTTCTGAATCTTGTCAAGCAGGAAGGGCGTGGTATCCTTGCCGTGAATGCCCAGCGACTTGGCCTCGGCAATGGCGGCGTCGATATTGCGATTGATATAATCCAGGTCCATGGCATATTCGTCAGGGATGGGGTTGGTCACCAGCATGCCGCCCGCCAGTCCCATGTCCAGCTTGACGGCAAAGGCGTCCGCAATCTCCTTGGGGGTGTCCAGCCGGTAGTCCACCTGGAATCCGGAATGCGTGGTATAGAAGGCGGGCAGCTCCTTGGTGCGGTAGCCGATGACGGGGACGCCCTTGGTTTCCAGGTATTCCAGCGTCAGGCCCAGGTCCAGAATGCTCTTGGCCCCCGCGCATACCACCAGCACCTGGGTCTGCGCCAGCTCCTCCAGGTCGGCGGAGATGTCCATGGTGGTTTCCGCACCGCGATGAACGCCGCCTACGCCGCCCGTGGCAAAGACGCGGATGCCCGCCAGTGCGGCGCCGATCATGGTGGTGGTCACGGTGGTGGCGCCATCCTCGCCGCGGGAGAGCAGGACCGGCAGGTCACGGCGGCTGGCCTTGGCCACCGCCAGGCCCTTTTTGCCCAGATGCTCGATTTGTTCATGGGTGCAGCCCACGGTGATCTTGCCTTGAATGATGGCAATCGTCGCGGGTACCGCGCCGTTTTCACGCACGATCCTCTCCACGTTCAGGGCAGTTTCCACATTCTGCGGGTAGGGCATGCCATGTGAAATGATGGTGGATTCCAGCGCAACGACCGGCTTGCCCGCGTCGATGGCGGCCTTCACTTCTGGCGATACGTTGAGATACTTTTCAAGGTTCATGCTTGGTTCCTCCTTATGCGTTCTGCACAATGCCTGCAATGGCATCAGGGGTGATGAGGGGACTTACGGCGCTGTCCGAGCGGGCGCAGATCGCAGAGGCGGCCAGTCCATGCAGCGCCATTTCGCGCAGCGAACAGCCCTCCTGCCACGCGCAGGCGGCGGCGGCAAGAAATGCGTCACCGCAGCCGGTGGTGTTGATGACCGGACTGGGGAAGCACGGCAGAATACCGCGCTCGCGCCCATCGTCGAAATAGACGCCCCCGGCACCCAGCGAGATGAACACATTCTCCAGCCCCAGGTCAAAGAAAGCCTTTGCGGCGCGGGGAAGGTCGTCGTTGTTACGGATGTCCACGCCAGTCAGCAGGCTGGCTTCGGGCCGGTTGGGCTTCATGGCCGTCAAGCGCGCGAGAATGGGACGCAGGCGGCCCGCCTTTTTCACCGAGACCGGGTCGGCAAACAGGGGCGGTTTCAGGTTTTCAGCCAGAAAGGACAGGCTTTCGGGCGGCAGATTGGCATCCAGCACCACCAGCGCCGCCCGGTTGAGCGCCTCCAGCTGCGTGGACAGATAGGCAGGGGTCAGCGCGTCGTAGATGGCCATGTCGCTCACTGCGCCAACGATCTCGCCATTGGCGTCGTTGAGGCACAGATAGGTGGAAGTACGCGCGTTGGGTACGGTCAGGCTGTGGCTCAGATCGATGCCCAGTTCGCGGCAGCTGTGCTGAATCTGCTGGGCATGGGCATCCTCGCCCATGGCGGTCACCATCAGCACCCGTTTGCCAAGGCGGGACAGGTTTTCCGCGATGTTGCGGCCCACGCCGCCCAGTGTGACGGTCACGCGGCCGGGATTGCTGTCCGCCGGCACCAGTGCGCTGTCCGGCGTGCCGCCGATATCCACGTTCACCGCGCCTACCACTGCCACATAGGCGCCCTCGCCCAGCAGGTAACCGCGCCCGCGGATCAGCCCCTTACGCATCAGGTTGGAGATATGCACCGCCACCGAGGAACGCGTAATGCCCGCCCGCTGCGCCAGCTCCTGCTGGGAGATCAGAGGATTATCACGAATCCATGCCAGGATTTCCTGTTCGCGTCTGGTCATGTGGCACCTCGATTACTAAGCATATCTTTAGTATACACAACAAAAGCTTACATGTCAATGCGGTATTGGAACAAACTCAAAGCAAAGGATACTCCTTTTTCAGGCTTCTCGACAGCAAAGGATGAACTTTCTTTTTGAACAAACACAGTTGCGCTTTTGAAAAATGATCCCTCAAGGTGCTTGTTCATTCCGGCTTTCCTGCTGCTTCGGATGAAAGGACTCACCTTTGCAGACGCAGGGCACAGACCGGACGAGGCCGGGGAAAGGCGCATGGCTTTTGTCTGGCCTTCAGCGGGGGCGTGCTGAGGTCAATAACAGGCTGGCCCGGGTCATCGGCACCCTGCCATGGGGGAACCAGCAGCATCAATGAGACCAGGGCGGGCGGCGTCGGCGCTTCTTGAGATGGAACGTATCAAGCAGGGCAAAGCAGAAAAAAGGTGCGGCGGTCCATGGTGAGACAAATCAAAAATTTATACTAATTATATAAATTAAAATTATGATATTTTATCTGGTATACTGGTGGGCACATCAAAGAATTGATGCTAGAATTCTGATACAAAGAAAGGGTATGCCCAATATGTTCAAGGAGGGAGAAACTGCCATGAAAATGACCTTTCGCTGGTATGGCAGTCAGGCTGACCCCATTCCACTGAAGTACATTAAGCAGATTCCCGGCATGACGGGCCTGATGGGGCTTTTGGACCGGCCTGCCGGCATGGTGTGGGAAACGGAGGATATCAAGGCGCTGGTGGACGAGGTCCATGCGGCTGGGCTTGAGCTGGAAGTCATCGAAAGCGTGAACGTTCACGAGGACATCAAGATCGGTCTGCCCACGCGTGATGAGTACATCCAACACTATATCGATACGATCCGCAACCTGGCCCGTTATGGCATCAAGGTGATTGTGTACAACTTCATGCCGGTCTTCGATTGGCTGCGTACCGATCTGGCGAGGGTAATACCGGAGGATGGCTCCAACAGCCTGTACTTTGATGAAAAGGACCTGGGGGAAATGGGCCCCCTGGAAATTGTGCGCAGAACCGCCGAGGGCAGCCGTGGATTTACTTTGCCCGGCTGGGAGCCGGAGCGTCTGGCACTGCTGGAGACCACGCTGAAGCAGTACGAGGGCATGACGCCCGACACCCTGCGCGAGCACTTCAAGTACTTCCTGGATGCGGTGATTCCCGTGTGCGAGGAGGTGGGCGTGCGTATGGCCTGCCACCCGGACGATCCCGCCTGGCCCATCTTCGGCCTGCCGCGCATCGCCCACAGCCAGGAGGACTTTGACAAGATTCTCAAGCTGCATGACAGCCCGGCCAACACCGTGTGCCTGTGTACCGGCTCGCTGGGCTCCAACCCCGAAAACGACGTGCCGGCAATCATCCGTCATTTTGGAAAGATGAACCGGATCGGCGCCATGCACGTGCGCAACGTGAAGTACCTTGGATATCATCACTTCCGTGAGGCGGCGCACCTGTCCTCGGCCGGTGATCTGGACATGTACGCCATCATGAAGGCCATTTACGTCACCTGTCCGGATACCTATGTGCGCCCCGACCATGGACGCATGATCTGGGATGAGCAGGGTCGCCCCGGCTATGGCCTGTATGACCGCGCGCTGGGCGCAACCTATCTCAACGGCCTGTGGGAGGCCATCGAAAAGCAGTAATCCGCGGCGCGCTGCCCGTTCCCGTGCGGGCGGCGGGCCGTGCCATACTGCCAAAGGAGGTTCCGATTCACCATGAAACTTACGTATCAGGGCATCCGTGAAGCGCAGGCATGGCATCAGGCCGGCATTGCGCTTCCCGGCTTCGACTGGCCGGCCATGTGCATGCATACCACCGATGAGCCCGTTTGGGTGCACTTTGGCGCGGGGAATATCTTTCGCGGCTTCATCGCCGGGCTGCAGCAGCGGCTCTTGAACAAGGGTCTGCAACGGAGCGGCATCGTGGCGGCGGAGACCTTTGACTACGATATCATCGACCGGATCTATGTGCCGCACGATTCCATGACGCTGATGGTCAGCCTCAAGCCGGACGGCGAAACGGAGAAGGAGGTCATCGCCTCCATTGCCAACGGGCTGAAGGCCGATTGCACAAATGCGAGGGAATGGAAGGCTTTGAAAGCCATTTTTGAAAATCCGTCCCTTCAGATGGCCAGCTTCACCATTACCGAAAAAGGCTACGGACTGCGGGACATGAAGGGCCAGCTGCTGCCCGTGGTAGTCGAGGATTTGAAAAACGGTCCGGAGCAGGCGCGGCACGCCATGAGTGTGGTGGCCGCCATGATGCTGGCACGATTCCGGGCAGGAGCGCGGCCCATGGCCCTGGTCAGCATGGACAACTGCAGCCATAACGGCGAAAAGCTGCGCCAGAGCGTTTTGGAAATTGCCCGCGGTTGGCGGGATAACGGGCTGGTGCCCTCTGCTTACGTGGACTGGATGTCCGATGAGGAGAACGTAAGTTTTCCCTGGAGCATGATCGACAAGATCACCCCGCGGCCCTCCGAAGCGATTGAGAAGCAGCTGGAGGCGCTGGGCGTGGAGGGCATGACCCCCATCATCACCGGCCGCCGCACCTACATCGCGCCTTTCGTCAACGCCGAGGTGCCGCAGTATCTGGTGGTGGAGGACCGCTTCCCCAACGGCCGGCCTCCGCTGGAGCAGGCCGGTGTATACATGACCGACCGCGATACTGTCAACAGGACCGAGCGAATGAAGGTGACCACCTGTCTCAATCCCCTGCACACGGCGCTGGCGGTGTACGGCTGCCTGCTGGGCTATGAGAGCATTGCCGCCGAAATGGGAGACAAGGAGCTGGTGGAGCTGGTCAAGCGCATCGGCTACACCGAGGGCCTGCCTGTCGTGACCGATCCGGGCATCCTCAGCCCCCGTGCGTTCATCGATGAGGTCGTGACCCAGCGCCTGCCCAATCCCTTTATCCCGGATACCCCGCAGCGCATCGCCACGGATACCAGCCAGAAGATCCCCGTGCGCTTTGGCGAGACGCTCAAGAGCTACATGGCCTCGCCCACGCTGGATGCTGCCTCGCTCACGGCCATACCGCTGGCGTTGGCCGGATGGCTGCGATATCTGCTCGGCGTGGACGATGAGGGTCGCGACATGGCCGTCAGCCCCGACCCCATGCTTGAACAGCTGCAGCAGGCGCTGACCGGTGTGAAGCTGGGGCAGCCTCAGAGTGTGCATGGCGCGATCCGGCCCATTCTGGAGAACAAGGTCCTCTTTGGCGTCAACCTGTATGAAGCGGGCCTGGCGGAGAAGGTGGAGAGAATGCTCTCCGAAATGCTGACTGGTCCGGGCGCGGTGCGCGCGACGCTGAAAAGGGAACTGCAATAAGGAGGGACAGGCGTGAGGCTGTTGGCGCGGCGCATGCGTGAAACAGGTCGGGAATATGCTTTGCGCAATCTGAAGGACAACATTATCCATCTGGAGCTGAAACCCGGCAGCATGGTCAGCGAAAACGAGCTGGCCGCACAGATGGGCCTGTCACGCACCCCTGTCAGGGAAGCGCTGATGGAGCTGTCGAAAGTGCGGCTGGTGGATGTCTATCCTCAGCGCGGCAGCGCCGTCGCCCTGATCGACTATGATCTGGTGGAAGAGGCTCGCTTTATGCGCGACGTGCTGGAGGGCGCGGTGGTGGAGCTGGATTGCGATATGCTCACTGAAGACGCGCTTGCCAGGCTGAGAGAGAATATTGCGCTTCAGCGGCACCACCTGGCCGACGGGGCCATGGAACGGCTCTGGTCGTTGGACAATGCGTTTCACAGCCTCCTGTTTCAAATCGCGCGTAAGGAGCAGACCTATCAGATGATGACCGGATTCACCGCGCACTTTGACCGGGTCAGAAATATGTCGCTGGTCACGGTGAAAAACAGCAAGATCGTGGATGACCACGCGCTGATCGTGGATGCCCTGGCCGCGAGGGACAAGGCCGCGGTGCGCCACTTGATGGCGCACCATCTCAGCCGCTATAAGGTGGACGAAGCGGCGTTGCGTGCCCACTATCCCGCGGAGTATTTCAAGCAGGCAAAATAAGGGGCTTTGGCGGCACCACCGGCGCCGTGGAGGTCGGCCTGTTCAGGGGCACCAGCCACGCCTGGCCGCTGGTTCATCAGGCGACGTCCTTCCTGCACTTTTTTTGTCTTCCCCTTGACAGCCCGGGCAAAGCCTGTTATCATTCCGCACATGGCGATGACGGGAAGAGTAGCTTGCCCGCAAGACCTTCGCAGAGAGCCGCCGGGGCTGGAAAGGCGGCAGGGTCGGGAAAGCGAAGAACATCCCCGAGCATCCGTCCCAAAGGGCAGGAAGCCTCAGTAGGCACGGACGGGCGCGCCCGGTACAGCGCGGGGGGATCAATGGCGTTCCCTTTTGTGAGCGGGACATGTTCTGTCCAACGCGGGTGGTACCGCGGAAGGCTTTGGCCTTTCGCCCCGGAGATGCCGGGGCGGGGGGCTTTTTTCATACCCGGCGACAAGGGAGGTTGCAGCTTTATGGAAAGAACGCATTACTGCGGAACCCTGCGCCGCACGCACATCGGCCTGCAGGCTACGGTGTGCGGCTGGGTGCTGACCTGCCGCGACATGGGCGGCGTCATCTTCGTGGATGTGCGCGACCGCGAGGGCGTGGTGCAGACGGTCTTTGACCAGGCCGTGGCGGATCCCGCCAGCTTTGCACTGGCCGAACGGCTCAAAAACCAGAGCGTGGTGCAGATCACCGGCGAGGTGCGCCTGCGCGACGAAAGCACCTATAACCCCGCCCTGCCCACCGGTGAGGTGGAACTGGCCGTCAGCCATATGGAGGTGCTCTCCACGGCGGATACGCTGCCCTTTTCCCTGACCGACGAGGAGCCTGTGCGCGAAGAGGTGCGGCTCAAATACCGCTATCTGGACCTGCGCCGCCCGCAGATGTACCGAAACCTGCTCTTTCGCCATACGCTGCTGAGCGAGGTGCAGCGCCTTCTCAACGATCAGGGCTTTTTGCAGGTGGAAACGCCCATCCTGTGCAAATCCACTCCGGAGGGCGCACGCGACTATCTGGTCCCCAGCCGTGTGCACCCCGGCACATTCTATGCCCTGCCCCAGAGCCCGCAGATCTACAAGCAGCTCCTGATGGTGTCGGGCATCGACAAATACTATCAGGTGGCCCGCTGCTTCCGCGACGAGGATCTGCGCGCCGACCGCCAGCCCGAGTTTACCCAGGTGGACATGGAGCGAAGCTTCGTGGACCAGGAGGATATGCTCGCGTTTCTCACGGATCTGTTCACCCGGCTGTTTGAGCGGGTGATGGGCCGCCCCGTGCCGCATCCCTTCCGGCGGCTCACCTGGCTGGAGGCCATGGACCGCTATGGCAGCGACAAGCCGGACCTGCGCTTCGACCTGCCCATCGTGGATGTGAGCGACATCGCGGGCCGCGCGTCGTTTTCCGTCTTTACGGAAGCGCTGAAAGGCGGCGGAGTGGTGCGAGCCATCAATGTCAAGGGCGCGGGCGCGGTCTTTACCCGCTCCACCATTGAGCTGCTCACCCGCCAGGCCGTTCGCCTCGGCGCCAAGGGCATGGCCTGGATTCTCTACCGCGAAAATGGGGAGATCAACTCCATTCTGCCCAAGTATTTTGAACCTGAGGTGTGGCGGGATCTGGAAATGCGCATGGACGCACGGCCCGGCGACTTCATCCTCTTCTGCGCCGACGGGCTGGAGGTGGTGCGGCGCGTGCTGGGCGGCCTGCGCCTGAAATGCGCGGACCTGCTGGGACTGACCGACCCTGGCGATTTCCAGTTCGCGCTGGTGACGGATTTTCCCATGTTTGAATACAAAAAGGACGAAAAGCGCTATGCCGCCATGCACCACCCCTTCACCATGCCGTTTCTGGAGGATGTGGAGCTGATGCAGGACGACGAGACCAAACCACAGGTGCGGTCGCAGGCCTATGATGTGGTTCTCAACGGCGTGGAGCTGGGCAGCGGCAGCGTGCGCATCCACCGCGCGGATATCCAGCAAAAGGTGTTCCGCGCCCTGGGCTTTGACAAGGAGGAAGCGCGCGAACGCTTCGGATTTTTGCTGGACGCTTTCCGCTTTGGCACGCCGCCGCACGCGGGGTTTGCCTTCGGCGTGGACCGGCTGTGCATGCTGCTGCTGGGTGCGCCTTCGCTGCGCGAGGTCATCGCCTTCCCCAAGACCAAGGACGCGCGCTGCCCGCTCACCGGCGCGCCGGACTACGTGGACGCCTCGCAGCTGGAGGCGCTCAAGCTGGGTGTGTCCGTGGCCGAGACGGGCAGAGAGGAACACGTCCGCACGCTCCGGCGGGAGGCGGTGGAGAACGCGGCCCTTCTGTCCATGCTCACCCTCTCGCCCGGCGAGGAGGAACGCATGAGCCGGGAATTCGCCGCCATCGTGGACTTTGCGGGCGAGCTGGCCGGGCTGCAGCGCGAGGCGCCCCCGCGGCCGCGCACCGTGCCCGAAACGCAGTCCCTGCGGCCCGACGAGCCCGGCGAGAGCCTGCCCATTGATGAGGTGCTCATGAACGCATCCACCGTAGCGGGCCGCCTGATCACCGTGCCCAAGACCTTTGACTGAAAGGGAGGCGCTTTGTCCTATGAAGCCCATACCGGCGCTTTGCCAAAAGACCGTGACGGAGCTGTGCGCCCTGCTGGACGGCGGGCAGATCACCTCCGTGGAAATCGTTCAGGCGTACCTTCGCGCCATTGACGCGCGTGACGGTGAGGTGCACGCCTATCTGGAAACCTATCCCGACGATGCCCTGCGCGAGGCCGCGGAGTCCGACCGGCGGCGCGCGCAGGGACGGAGGCTGTCGCCGCTGGATGGCGTGCCCATCGCCGTGAAGGACAATCTGGTCATGCGCGGGCGCGTGTGCTCCTGTGCAAGCCGCATGCTGGAATCCTTCCGCTCGCCCTATGACGCGACGGTGATTCAAAAGCTGCATGCAGCCGGCATGCCCATCCTGGGCCGCCTCAACATGGACGAGTTCGCCATGGGCGGCAGCACCGAAAATAGCGCATTCGGCGTTACGCGTAACCCGTGGAAGCTGGACTGCGTTCCGGGCGGCTCGTCGGGCGGCTCGGCGGCGGCAGTGGCGGCGGGCATGACCCCCGCGGCGCTGGGCAGCGATACGGGTGGCAGCATTCGCCAGCCTGCCAGCTTCTGCGGGGTGGTGGGCGTCAAGCCTGCCTACGGCATGGTCAGCCGCTATGGGCTGGTCGCCTTTGCCAGCTCGTTGGACCAGATCGGACCGCTGTGCAAGACCGCTGCGGATGCGGCGCTGGTGCTGGATGGAATCAGCGGAGGCGACCCGCACGACATGACCAGCGATCCCGCACTGGCTCAGCCCTGCGCGGTTCGTGAGGCGCGCGATCTTTCCGGACTGACGGTGGGCCTGCCGCGCGAATGCTTCGGCGAGGGGCTGGATCAGCAGGTGTGCGCTGCCGTGGAGGCCGCGGCGGAGGCGCTGCACAGACTGGGTATGCAGGTTCGGGAAGTAAGCATCCCCTCGCTGCCCTATGCGCTTCCCGCGTATTATGTCATCTCCAGCGCGGAGGCGTCCAGCAACCTGGCCCGCTTTGACGGCGTGCGCTATGGTTACCGCGCCCGCGCCTATGCGGATCTGGATGAGCTGTACCGCAAGAGCCGTCAGGAGGGCTTTGGCATGGAGGTCAAGCGGCGCATCATGCTGGGCACCTTCGCGCTCAGCAGCGGCTATCAGGACCAGTACTATCTCAAGGCGCTCAAGGCGCGGGAGCTGCTGCGCTATGAGGCGGCCGAGGCGCTGAAAGGCTGCGCCGCCCTGCTCTCCCCCGTGGCGCCCACTCCGGCCTATCGTCTGGGCGAAAAGACGGGCGATCCGATGAAAATGTATCTGGGCGATATCTATACCGTGCCGGCCAACATCACGGGCCTGCCCGCGGTGTCCCTGCCATGCGGACGGTCGTCAGAAGGGCTGCCGATCGGCATGAGCCTGATGGGCGCGCGGGACAGCCTGCCGCTTCTGATGGAAGTCGCCGTGGCCTATGAGCGAGCGGCCAGGGTGAACGAAGGGCTGCATCCCTATGACGCTGTGGAAGAGGAGGCGCAGGCATGAGCAAGGCATATGAAATGGTCATCGGCCTGGAAACGCATGTGGAGCTGCGCACGAGGAGCAAGGTGTTCTGCGCCTGCCCGAACGTATTCGGCGCGGAGCCCAACACGCATGTATGCCCCGTGTGCATGGGCCTGCCGGGGGCGCTGCCGGTGTTCAACGCGCAGGTGCTGCGCTATGCGGCCATGGCCGGCATGGCGCTGGGCTGCCATGTGCACCACCGCAGCCGCTTCGACCGCAAGAATTACTTCTATCCCGACCTGCCCAAGGCGTATCAGATCAGCCAGTTCTACCGCCCGCTGTGCGAGGGGGGAGCGCTGACCATCCAGACCAGCCAGGGGGAAAAACGCGTGGGCATCACCCGCATCCATATCGAGGAGGACGCAGGCAAGCTTCTGCATGACGAGGCAAACGGCACGGCACTGGACATGAACCGCTGCGGCGTTCCGCTGATCGAGATCGTATCCGAGCCGGATATCCGCTCCGCCGAGGAAGCGGTGGCCTACCTGCGCAAGCTGCGGGCCATTCTCACCTATACGGGCGTGAGCGACTGCCGCATGAATGAGGGCAGTATGCGCTGCGATGTGAACCTGAGCGTGCGCAGGCCCGGCGAACCCTTCGGCGTGCGCACCGAGATGAAGAACCTCAACTCCTTCCAGAGCGTGGAGCGTGCCATTGAAGCCGAGTACCGGCGGCAGGTGGAGGCGCTGGAAACGGGGGAGGGCGTGGTGCAGGAAACCCGCCGCTACGATCAGAAGACCGGCAAGACCACCTCCATGCGCCGCAAGGAAAACAGCGCTGATTACCGCTACTTTCCCGACCCCGACCTGCCGGAAATCTACCTCAGCGATGCCGAAATGGCCGAAATTCGCGCATCCATCCCCGCGCTGCCGGATGAGCGCCGCATGCGCTATATGCAGCAGTACGGCCTGACCGCCTATGCGGCCGAGCAGCTGACCGCCGAGCGCTGGCTGGCCGAGTACTTCGAGCGGGCCGCCGGCCTGGCGCAAAGCCCCGTGGCACTGTGCAACCTCATTCTGGGCGAGGTCTTTGCGCAGATCACGCTGCGGGATACCGCGCATACCGGGGAGCGCGGCCCGGAGGCGCTGCCCATCACCCCGGAGCATCTGGCGGCGCTCAGCGACATGATCGGCACGGGCAAGGTCAACAGCTCCACCGGCAAAAAAATCCTGGCTGCGCTTTTTGACCGCGATCAGGACCCCGTCGCCTATGCGCAGGCCCACGACCTGTTCACCCTGACCGATCCCGCGGTGCTGGAAGCAGCCGCGCGGGAGACGCTGGAGAAGAACCCGGACATGGTGAAAACCTATCTGTCCGGCAAAACCACCGTGGAAAAGGCCCTCATGGGCAAGGCCATGGCCCTCACGCGTGGCAAGGCCGACCCGGAGGCCTTGCGCCGAAAGCTGCTGGAGCTGCTGGGAAAGCAGGAATAAAGCCGCAAAAAGACAGGTCTCGCGGAGTTTCCGCAAGACCTGTCTTTTTGCTCTGAGGGCCTCTTACGCCCTTCCCAGCTCCTGCCTGACGCGCCGGGCCACGCCCTCGCCGTCCAGGCCGAAATACTTTTCCAGATAGCTCTGGTTGCCCACCACGCTGCAATAGGTATCGTTCAGGCCCAGACGCACCACGCGGGGACGCGGGCCGGTCAGGCCGCAGATATATTCGCACACCGCGCCGCCGAAGCCGCCCACGATGGTATGCTCCTCCAGCGTGAAGAGCACGGGCACCCGGCCGCACAGGGAGGACAGATAGGCCTCGTCCAGGGGCTTTACGGTGGGGAAGCTGGCCACGCCGAGGTGTAGCCCGTCCGCCTCCAGCAGTCGCGCCGCTTCCACGGCGCTGCCCAGGATGCCGCCGGCGGTGAGAAGGTAGGCGTCCGTACCGGGGAACTGCTCAAGCGCCTGCCCGCACCGGTAGCCCGCCAGTGACCCGTCCGCGTGAAAATGCGGCTCGCCGCCGCGGCCGATGCGCAGGTACGCCACCCCCGGCTCGCTGAGGAAGGGGCCCATCACGGCCTCCGTCTCCACGCCGTCGGCGGGAGCGTACACCTTCACGCCCGGCAGGATGCGCAGCGCGCTCATGTCTTCCGTGGCATGATGGGTCATGCCCAGCGTGCCGTAGACGAAGCCCGCGCCTACGCACACGATCTTCACGTTCACCTCGTGATAGGCGCAGCAGTTGCGGATCTGCTCCAGACAGCGCAGCGTAGGGAAGTTGCCGATGGAATAGACCACCACCGTCTTTCCCTCCAGCGCCATGCCGGCGGCCATGCTCATCATGGCCTGCTCCGAAATGCCGGCGTTGATGAAGCGGTCGGGAAATTTTTTCATATAGGGAAACAGCACGCCGAAGCCCAGGTCGCCGGTGACCAGCACCAGCTCGGGGTGCGTCTCGGCGTAGGCTTCCAGGCAGCGGGTGAAGGTATCTCTCATGGCTTGCCGGCCTCCAGTTCTTTCAGCGCCGCTTCATATTCCTCGCCGCGCGCGGTGCGGTAGTGCCACAGCACGGAATGCTCCATAAAGCTCACGCCCTTGCCCTTCACCGTGTCGGCAATGACCATGATGGGCTTTCCGCCCCCCATCGCGCCGCGGGCTTCCTCATAGGCGCGGTGTAGCGCCTCGTGGTCGTGCCCGTCCACGCGAATGACATGCCAGCCGAAGGCGCGCCACTTTTCATCCAGCGGCTCCAGGGCGAGGGTCTCCTCCACCGGGGCCAGGGACTGAATCTTGTTAAAGTCGATGGTTACGATGAAGTTATCCAGCTTGTACTGATGGGCGATGAGCGCGCTTTCCCAGATGGCGCCCTCGTCGCATTCACCGTCGCCGATGATGCAGTACACGCGGTGCTCTTCGTGATTGAGCTTTGCGGCCATGGCCATGCCCATGGCCATGGGCATGCCCTGACCCAGCGACCCCGTGGATGCCTCCACACCCGGCACGCCCTTGTGGCTGACGTGACCGCTGAGGCGGCTGCCGTTCTGGCAGTGGGTGAGCAGCTCCTCCACGGGGAAGAAGCCGCTTTCGGCCAGCGCGGCATAGATACCCGCGCCCGCGTGCCCCTTGCTCAGGATCAACCGGTCGCGCTCAGGCATGCGCGGATTGTTGGGATCATAGCGCAACACGTCGGCATAGAGCACGGCCACAAGGTCCGCCATGGAAAAGATGCTGGCGATGTGCGACGTGCCGCCGCGGCTGGTCATCTCCAGTGCGTGCAGGCGAATCTTGTAGGCCAGTTCCCGGCTCTTTTGGCAGTTCATCGGTTTCCTCCTTGCCGCGCGGGCATCTTGCGCCGCACGGACGGTTCCCTGTTGAGGTTCTTCTTCAGTACGCACAAAAGCGTCTCCCAAAACACCTTCGCATCCAGCCCGAAGGACTGGCTGCGCGCGTAAGCCACGCGCATGCGGTTTTTCTCGGCAAGAATCTTTGTTTCGTAGCAGCCTTCCGGGTCATCGTGTCCCACCAGCTCGTCCAGATTGATCAGGCGGATGGAACTGGGGTCGCTGATGCCGGGGCGCACCCAGAGGATGCATTGCTCTTGGGGCGTATAGCGCATGGTGTAGCGCAAAAGCTCCGGCCGGGGCCCGATAAAGGACATCTCCCCTTTGAGAATGTTGAACAGCTGGGGCAGCTCGTCCAGCTTGCTGCGCCTGAGCACACGCCCCACCCGCGTCACCCGGGGATCATCCAGCGCCGTGGTGGAAGCATACTGATCCGCGCCCACCACCATGGTACGGAATTTCAGGATGGAAAAAGGCCGGTTGTGATACCCGCCACGCAGCGCCCGATAAAACACCGGCCCCTCAGACGTGCACTTGCCCGCTATGGCGATGGGCAGCATCACCGCAAGGCAGGGAAGCAGAAAAACGACCGCCAGCGCAAAATCCAGGCACCGCTTGAGCACCTTGCTGTAAAACGGATGCGTAAGCGGGCCGTCCCAGCGGGGCAGCTGCGTTTGCGCGGCGTCCCGCGTCCGGTCCTTTTCCATGCCTGCGGTCCTTCCCTTCCTGCGCGCGGCGCTGAAACGCCGGCGCAAATTATCGTATCACACCCGGGGGGAGGAAGTCAATTTTTTATGGAAATTCCGAAAAACCGCAAAAGGAGCCGGAAGCGGCGGCGGTGGGTTGCATTCTGATGAAACTATGGTAAAATAACGCCAGGAGAGACAAACATGTGTGCGCGTCGATCCGTCAAGAAGCGATAGGAGGGAAAAGGGACGGTGTACAGCGTAGGCGTCGTTTCCCTTGGGTGCAGCAAAAATCGCGTGGATACCGAGCTGATGCTGGGCATTCTTCGCAAGGCGGGCTACCGCATCACCGCCGATGAGCGCGAGGCGGATATTCTGATTGTCAATACCTGCGGATTCATCGAACCGGCCAAGCAGGAGAGCATCGATACGCTGCTGTCCCTGGCAAGGTATAAACAGGAAGGGAAGCTCAAGCTGCTGGCGGCCACCGGCTGCCTTACGCAGCGCTATGAACAGGCGATTTTGCAGGATATGCCGGAGGTGGATCTGGTGCTGGGCGTGAGCCAGTACCCCATGCTGCCCCGCGCGATCGAGGAGGCGCTGGCGGGCAAGCGGCCCAGCTACTGCGCGCCGGAGTCAACCGTGCTGTGCGGCGAGCGGGTACTCACCACCGCGCCGTATACGGCGTATGTGCGCATCGCCGACGGGTGTGACAACCGCTGCGCCTATTGCGCCATTCCGCTCATCCGCGGCGGGTTCCGCTCCCGCGACATGCAAAGCGTGCTGGATGAAATCCGCGCTTTGGCGGAGCAGGGCGTGAAGGAGCATGTGCTGGTGGCGCAGGACACCTCGCGCTTCGGCATGGATACGCACGGGCGCAGCCTGCTGCCGGAACTGATGGTCCGCGCGGCGGACATCCCCGGCGTGGAATGGCTGCGCGTGCTCTACTGCTATCCCGACGAGGTGGATGATACCCTGCTGGAGGCCATGGCCTCGCGGCCCAACATCTGTCGCTACCTGGATCTGCCCCTCCAGCATGCCGATCCGCAGCTGCTCAGGCGGATGAACCGCCGGGGCGATATCGAGCAGACCCGCGCATTTCTCAAAAAGGCGCGGGAGATGGGCTTTACGCTGCGCACCACCTTCATCACCGGCTTCCCCGGCGAAACGGACGAGCAGTTTGAACGCCTGATGGACTTTGTCCGGGACGTGCGCTTTGACCGGCTGGGCGCGTTCTGCTACTCGGCGGAGGATGATACGCCCGCCGCAGCTATGCCTCATCAGGTGCCGGAGGACGTGAAACAGCGGCGGCTGGACCGGCTGATGACGGAGCAGCAGGCCATTTCACTGGAGCGCAACCGGCTTCGCGTGGGCAGCGAGGAGCGGGTGCTGGTGGAAAGCGTGGGCGCGGACGGCCTGGGCGTGGCGCGCTCCGAGGCCGAGGCCCCGGAGACCGACGGCGTCATCCGCGTGGGCGGCGTCTCGGAAGCGGATATCGGCTGCTTTATCACGGCGCGCATCACCGGCGCCGATACCTATGATCTGACGGGGGAAAAGCTATGAACTGGCCCAATCGATTGTCGCTCCTGCGGGTTGGACTGGTCCCGCTGATCGTGCTGATGATCTTTATCGGCGCAACCTGGTCCTATGGCGTGGCGCTGGCGCTGTTTCTGGTGGGCGGCCTGACGGATTGGGCGGACGGCTGGATGGCACGCCGCTACAGGATCGTGACCAACTTCGGCAAATTTATGGACCCCGTGGCGGACAAGCTGCTGGTGTTGTCCACCATGATCAGCCTGTGCGGGCAGGGGTTGATTCCCTCGTGGGCCTGCGTGGTGGTGCTCTTCCGTGAGCTGGCGGTGGACGGCCTGCGTCTGGTGGCCATGGAGCAGGGCCGGGTGATTGCGGCTGGCAAGCTGGGCAAGATCAAAACCTGCACGCAGATGGCCATGCTGGTGGCCTACCTGCTGAGCGCCATCGGCTGGCTTCGTGTTCCGGCGCTGAACTGGACGCTTCTGGCGGCGGCCATGGCCATGACGCTGTGGAGCGGCGTGGATTATTTCCGGAAGAACCGCGCGCTGTTTGCCGGCGGCCTGCGCTGACCGGACCGGCGTAAAACGATGAAATGATATAAGGAAGGTGAGCGGCGTGACGCGGCTAAAGCAGATCAGCGAGCAGGTGGTCGCCCGCTTCGGGGCGGCACACAGGACCCTGGGTACGGCAGAGAGCCTGACGGGCGGGATGATTGCTTCGTCGGTGGCCGGGGTGAGCGGGGCGAGCGCGGTGCTCATGGGCGGAGTGGTCAGCTATGACCCCCGCGTGAAGCATGAGGTGCTGGGGGTATCCCAACAGGTGATCGACACCGTGGGCGTGGTCAGCGAACCGTGCGCCCGCCAGATGGCCGAGGGTGCGCGCCGCGTGCTCAAGGTAGATGTGGCGGTCAGCGCCACGGGCGTGGCCGGCCCCACCGGCGGAACGCCGCAGACCCCGGTGGGCACGGTATTTCTGGGCGTGAGCAGCCCCAAAGGCACGCGCGTAGAAGAATGCCATTTTACCGGGGACCGGGCGCAGGTGCGCGCGCAGAGCGCCGCCCATGCGCTGGAGATGGCGCTGGAAGCGCTGGAACAGGAAAAATCGCCCGACTGATAAGCAGGACGAAAGAGGGGTTTGTGGGAAGATGGCCAAGAAAGAAACCGCCAAGAAGGAAATTGTCAAGAAGGACGAGCTGCGCGAGGAGAAGATGAAGGCGCTGGAAAATGCGCTGACCCAGCTGAACAAAACCTACGGCAAGGGCAGCGTGATGAAATTCAGCGACAAGGTTGCCGATACCAACCTGCAGGTCATCTCCACCGGGTGCCTGGATCTGGACATGGCGCTGGGCGTGGGAGGTCTGCCGCGCGGCCGCGTGGTGGAGATCTACGGTCCAGAAAGCAGCGGCAAGACCACCGTGGCCCTGCATTGTGTGGCCGAGGCGCAGAAGACGGGCGGCGTGGCTGCATTTATCGACGCCGAGCATGCGCTGGACCCCGTATATGCCAAGAAGCTGGGGGTCAACATCGACGATCTCTATATCTCCCAGCCCGATACCGGCGAGCAGGCGCTGGAGATCTGCGAGGCGCTGGTGCGTTCCGGCGCGGTGGATATTGTGGTCATTGACTCCGTGGCGGCGCTGGTGCCCAAGGCCGAAATCGAAGGCGATATGGGCGACAGCTTCGTGGGCCTGCAGGCCCGGCTGATGAGCCAGGCGCTGCGCAAGCTAACGGGCGTCATCTCCAAGACCAATGCCGTGGCCATCTTCATCAACCAGCTGCGCGAAAAGGTGGGCGTGATGTACGGCAACCCCGAAACCACCACCGGCGGCCGCGCACTCAAGTTCTATGCGAGCGTGCGCCTGGATGTGCGGCGGGGAGAGCAGCTCAAGAACGGATCTGAGGTGATCGGCAACCGCACCAAGGTCAAGGTGGTTAAAAACAAGGTGGCTCCGCCTTTCAAGGTGGCCGAGTTTGATATCATCTATGGCGAGGGCATCAGCAAGTTCGGCTCGCTTCTGGACATGGCGGTGGAGCGCGACATCATCCACAAGAGCGGCGCCTGGTTCTCCTACGAGGACCAGCGCATCGGCCAGGGCCGCGAAAACGCGCGCCAGTATCTGCGCGATCATCCGGAGCTGGCGGACCGGATCGAGAAGATCGTGCGCGAGGAAGCCATGGCTGCCGCATCAAACAATGCGGCAGAACCCCCGGCCGCCGCAGCATCGGAAGAGGAAGATCCCGATTTGGCCCTGATGGACGAAATCGAGGAGTAACCGCACCATGGATCAGGGCCCCGGAACGCAGGCTGCGTCCGGGGCCTTGAGGTATGGCTCAGGCCGAGCACGATAGTTAAAGGGGGAAGGGTGCATTCATGTCAAACGCTGCCGGAGAATCGCGGAAATACACCGCGCTGTTTGTGGCCGGGCTGGGTGCATGGGTGCTCAACACGCTGGCCGCGTCCCTGGGAGGATTGGCGCTGGATGCCGCCTGTGCCGTACTTCCGGTTGCATGGCTGTGTCTGGCCCTCCGGTTTCGGACGGGCCGGCGCTGGACGGAGCGCGCCTGTACGTCGCTGATTCTGGCAGGTGGGTTTCTGATGGGACTGTGTTTCATCCTGAGACTGCCATACAACTTCAGCTGGCATGATCTGGCTTCCTACAGCGCGGATTTCAGCGGTGAGGCAAAACCGGACGGCCATCTGGGCTATATTGCCTGGATTGTGAAAAACGGCACATTGCCCTTTGTGGACCCTCGCGTGGAGGGATATAGCGTATTTTACAATCCGCCGCTGTACCATTTGATTCAAGCGGGATTCATGCGGCTGAACCTATGGCTGCAGGTGCCGGAGAGCGTGGCGCTGGAAAATTTGCAGGTGATAACACTTCTGTTTGCCTCCGCATGCCCGTTGGTGGCAGTGGACCTGATGCGCTTTTTGGGACTTGACGAACGGGGCGTGCGCGCCGGTGCGCTGGCGATGGCCTTTCAGCCGTCGCTGTGGATTCTGGGGGCGACGCTCAATAACGATATCCTTTCCATCCTGTGCATTCTGGCCTGCATCCTCTTTACCGTGCGCTGGGAGCGCACACGCCGCATGAGGGATATTCTGGGCGTGGCGCTGGCGTTGGGGGCAGGAATGGCGGCCAAGCTGTCCGCTGCGCTGCTCATTCCCTGTGTGGCGTTGGTTTTTATCGTGGCGTTCTTCCGGGATTTGAAGCGGTGGAAGCATTATCTGGGACAGTTCGCGGCGTTTCTGGCAGTCAGCGTGCCGCTGGCGGTGGCCTGGCCGCTGTATCATCTGCTGGCGTTTGATATGCCGCTCAACTATGTCCGTCTGCCTGCCGAGACCATCTACGTGGGGCATCTGTCCCTGTGGAAACGGTTTGGGATTCCGGACTGGTTTGCACGGCGGGGACTGTTTTACACCGGCATACGAAAAACGGACCATAACGTATGGATGCAAACACTGAAAACCGGTGTGTTTGACGAGCTGACCCTGTTTGATAACGGCACGGTGATGTGGTACGCCTGCTATTTGCTGATGGCGATGTTTGCGGTCCTGCTGCTGATAGGGCTTGTGCTGTTTGTGCGTATGCTGGTAAGGCGTCCTGCCAGGCTGTCCGGCCTCGGCGCGGCATTTTTGGGCATGTACGGCGTGGTGCTTGTGGGTTACTATTTGAAGTTTTGTCTGGATTACCCCTACATCTGCTCCTTTAATTTTCGTTACGTTGCGCCGCTGCTTTTGCTGTGTGCGCTGGGCCTTGCCGCGGGACGTGCTTGCGGCCGAAAAACGGGTTGGATCGTGGGGTATACAGGTTTGTTTGCCGCGCTCGCTGCGATGGTCTATGGCGTTTGGTTTTTCCTTGCGATATAGACAAGCATGAACCGAAACGTCTCCGACGGGTTTTGGGCGAGCGGGCAGCGCTTTTCTTGCACTCAAAGCCGCATAAGAAGTGCTGTCGGCACAGGCGCGTGCCGGTCATATCAGATGGCCGGCGTTGATGTTGATATGGAGGCCTCTTTATATGGACAAGAAACGTCCCAAAAGCCATTTGGCTTTTGGGACGTGTTTGTTTTACCAAAGAGTAAGGATTACTCAACCGCCTTGGCAGCGTTCTCAGCCGCATTCAGACCCCAGGTGGCGGCCATGGCGTGATTGATGCCGCCGAAGATCACGTTGCCGGAAATGCAGGTGGGTCCGAGAATTTCGCCGGCGAGGTACAGGCCCTCGATCGATACGCCGTCCTCCGTAAGCAGCTGGCCGTTGCCGTCCACACGCACACCGCCGGTAGAACCAGTGTAGGCGTAGGGAACCGTTTCAACCGCGTAGAAGGGGCCTTCTTCCAGGGCGACCATGGTATCGGCGGCGCGGCCAAACTGGGTGTCTTCGCCAGCAGCAACGTCCGCATTATACTTTTCAACCGTCGCAACCAGGTTTTCCGCGCCCATCTTCTCGGCCAGCTCCTCGATGGTCTCTGCCTTATAGACGCAGTTTTCTTCGGCGGCCAGCTCGTCCATCATATCCCAGCCGTTGTTCGCCAGGGGCGTACGAGTGGAAATGCCGTACTTCAGCAGAACGGTATCCTTGTCGATCATGTTGCCGGAAATGAGCAGATACAGCTTGTCCTCCGGTGCGTTCATCCACAGATGGACATCGTTGGTGGTTTCGTCGCCAACGCGGTTGCCGTTAAGATCGACGTAGATGCGGCCCGGATAGCTGGTGTTCGCACCATAGGTCATCTCAAAGCCATCGGTCATCAAGCCGCCGCCATAGTAGGTGGCCAGCTTGTCCATGTTATCAAACACACCGCCAACCGCCTGGGCCAGATAGAAGCCGGAGCCGTTGGAAGTCTTGGGTGCCTGGGACACGATGTTGTCAAAACCGGCCATCTTCAGCAGCTCTTCATTGTGGCAGTAGCCGCCGGTGGCCAGCAGCGTGGTGGGGGCGCTGTATTCCACTTCGCCCACTTTCACACCGGTGCATTTTCCATCCTTCACCACCAGCTCGGTTACCGTGCTGTTGAGCATAAGCTGAACACTGCCTTCTTCAATGGCCTTGTTCAGACGATCGGTAAGGGGATTGAGGTAATTGAGCGCGCCGCCCAGACCGGAGTTGTCACCGGCGAGCGTTACACGCATGGTGTCAAAGGCGGCGTAGGCGCCGGCAACCAGCGTGCGGCTGCCAAAATCCACGCCGATGTCCTCATCCAGCCAGTCGATGGCGGCACCGGACTTTTCGCAGTGCGCTTTGGAGAGCTCCGGGTTAAGCTCGCTTTCGCCGCCGCCCAGGCGCACGACGTCCGCATAGAACGCTTCAGGAGAATCCTCAATGCCGTTTTCTTCCTGAATTTTAAAGTTGGAGCCGGAAATCGTGCCGCCGGCGTAGTGGATGCAGCCGCCGATGCGGGCGCTGCCTTCCAGCAACAGCACCTTCAGACCCAATTCAGCGCCGCGCACAGAGGCAACAATGCCGGCCATGCCGCCGCCAACCACGATCAGATCGGGATCAATGGTAAGCTCCTGCACGGTAGCAGCCTCGCCGGACAGCGCGTTATCAACGGCTTCCTTAATGCCGTTTGAGGTGAAGGTTGCCGTGGCGACGGCATCCACATCCGTAGACTGCGCTTCAACAATCGCGGCGGGGATGGTTTCGATGGCTGCGTCAGAAATACCGGGCGTTTCATTGTGAGAAACAACGTCAACCGAGGTGATTTTTCCATCCTTCACGGTTACATCCACAACGATGTTGCTTTGCATGCCGGCGCCTGTGCCGGTATAAACACCGTCGGGCAGCTCCAGCGCGTAAGCAGCAAAGGCGCTGAGGACAAGCGCAAAGGCAAGGACCATGGACACCATTTTCCTGAGGCTTTTCAAGGTACCAACTCCTTTATTCATTTGCAATCAAATTGCTGCTATCATTATAGGTTTTGCCTTCTTACGATTCAAGACATCATATTTTATAAAAATGCAAATGCATTTTGCCTCACCTTGTGTATGATAAAATCCAGTTCTATCAAGAATATAGAAATATTAAAACAGGTGCTGATTCTATACAGCGGATTCAAGTAAAATAGGGCCCTTACAGCCCGAACCGATGGCGACTGGGGACAAACGTGCAGCAATCAAAGAAATGGAATGCTCAAGGAAAAAATCCAGATTACACTTTCCGCGCTCATGCGAAAACACAGCATTTTTGATTATTTCGCCGATATGGAAAATCCGGACCGAGGACCGTGAACACACTTGCCGGAAATGCAGCCTGCCCAACGGAAAAGGGGATTCTGCCTCGCGCTGCGGCGTGCCGAATGGTTGACAATCTTTATGAAATGCGGTATAGTTACGCCAGATAAACAATTCAAAGGGGGACGTTGCCCCAATCAAGCAAGGAGGTTCTTTCCGCATGAAACCCATCGAACAGACTCGCCGTGAATTTCTGCGCGCTGCGGGCAAGGGCGTGCTGGGCGCCGCCGCGCTGACCGCCATCCCGTCCGTGCTCAAGCCTGCACTGGCTGAAACCGCGGCGTCTCCCGCCTATCCCTGGACCTACCAGCAGGTGGACAAGGATGCGGTGCTCAAGCACACTTATGACTGCTTCTACTCCCATGGCGGCTGCTGCGCGGCGGTGTTCGCCGGCATCATGGAGACCATGGGCGAGGCCTATGGCGCGCCCTACAACGTGCTCAACGGCAAGATGTTCGCCAATGGCGCGGCTGGCTACGGTGTGGCCTCGCTGTGCGGCTCGCTGGGCGGCGCCTGCGCGGTGATCGGCCTGTTCTGCGAGGCGGAGGATGCCCGCGCCCTGCGCGATCAGCTCTATGAGTGGTACAAGGTAGAGCCCTTCCCCACCTATCAGCCCGAGATCGAATCCGTCACCACGGTTGCCAATTCTGTGCTGTGCGCGGATTCCGTGGGCGCGTACATGGAAGCCACGGGCTACGCCATGAGCGATCCCGGCCGTCTGGCCCGCTGCGCCGGCCTGAGCGCCGAGGTGGCCGTCAAGACCATTGAGCTGCTCAACATTCACTTCGGCTTCGAGGCCGCTCCCGTCGTGGAGGAAGCGCCTGCCGAGGAAGAAGAGACGCTGGGCGAGAACGAGTACATCGGCGTGGGCACCAGTGAAATCGGCGGCGAAATCAAGGTGAAGGTGACGATGGACGGCGACAAGATCGCCAAGATCGAGGTCCTCAGCCACAACGAGACCGCCGGCATCGCTGATCCTGCCCTTGAGCAGATCCCCGAAGCCATCATCGCGGCCCAGTCCACCAGCGTGGATGCGATCACCGGTGCGACCAAGACCTCCGAGGCCCTGATCGCGGCGGTGAATGACGCGCTGTCTCAGATCAAGTAAAACCATACGCGCCGCCGCGCTCCCCGTGAGGGAAACGCGGCGGCGTTTTTTATTGGATTCCGTTGGCTGCGGGTGGGACATCAGGCCTCGGCCGGCTTTTTGGGCTTGACCAGCCGCGCCAGCTGGGCGGCCACCTCATAGAGAAGAATCATCGGGATCGCCAGCATGCACTGGCTCACCGCATCCGGCGGGGTGAGGATGGCGGCAATGATCGCAATGACCAGAATCACATATTTGCGGGAGTGCGCCAGCTTCTGATAGGTGACCAGGCCGCGCCGGGCCAGCATATAGACCACCACCGGCAGCTCAAACATCAGCCCGAAGGGCAGCACGAAAGACAGCACGAAGTTGAAGTATTCCTTCACCGACCATAGCGTGGAGGCCACACCGTCCGCCGCCGACCAAAACAGGTCGATTGCCATGGGAAATACCAGGCAGTAGCAGAATACCACGCCCCCCACAAACAGCAGCAGCGCCACAAAGAACAGGGCGGCAAACAGCCGTTTCTCCTGTGGATACAAGGCGGGGGCGACAAATACCCACACCTGCCAGATAATCACCGGCATGCCTGCGATGACCGCCGCGATCAGGCAGACCTTGAACTGCATCATCAAGGCCTCGGATACGCTGGTGGTGATGACCTCGATGCCGCGCGCCCGCACCGGCGCCAGCACGAAGTCCACCAGCGGCCCGCAGAGCAGATAGAAAAACAATACAAACAACACCGCCACCGAAGCGACGGACACGATCAGCATCCGGCGGATGGCTTTGAGGTGGACCGAAAGGGCCTGCTTTTTATCTGTGTTCATAGAAGGTTATTTGGCGTCCCCGCCCTTGTCCTCTTCCTTCCTGGCGGGCTCGTCGTCGGCTTTGACTTCCTTTTTGAAATCGCGGATGCTCTGGCCCAGCGCCTTGCCTACGCCCGCCAGCTTGCCGCCGCCGAACACCACCAGCACGATGACCAGAATGACCAGGATCTCCGTAATACCGATGCGCATAAGCTATTCCTCCTGTTGGGGTTGATCTTTCAAGGTGTGTTCCGCAGCTTTGGATGCGTCATCCAGCGCGGTTTTCACATCGTCACGCGCTTTTTTCAGCTCCGGACGAGGATCGGCTTCCTTAAAAGTGCGTTCAAGATCGCGCGAGGTTTTGTTGAACTCGTCAATGGCTTCGTCCAGACCGGTTTCTTCCTTAAATTCATCGATCCAGCGCTTCACGTTCCGTACGCCACGGCCCAGCGCGCGCGCCACCTTGGGCAGGTCCTTGGGCCCGACGATCACAAACGCGACCAGAAGGATCAGAATCAATTCGGAAAAACCGATGTTGAACATGGCAGACCTATCCTCCGCGATTACTAACGACTGACTGTATTGTAACAAACTTCGACCGGAAATGCAACCGGTCCACGGCGGCGCAGGCAGGCGGAGGCCTGCCCGCGGGCAGGGGGGAAAGCCCCTGTTTCGGATGCGGCCTGCTTCCGGGTGGCGGACGGGGATGTCTGCCGCAAAAATGAGAAGGCAGGGGAAGGCGCTTCGGCTTGCATATCTTGGCGAATTGGGGTACAATAAATCATACTATGGAAAGGAACTGCCCCTGCGGCCGTTCGGAAAGGATGAGCGAACCTCATGCACGTGTTTCACCCTCCGCAAAGCGTGAACGGTCTGCCGCCGGAGAACACCTTTTATGTGGCCGACAGCGCGAATATGACCGTCGCGGATGGGTTTTTGATTCCGACCTATCATCCCTACCTGTTCCCCGACCGGCCCATCAACCTGTTTATGAGCATTCGTTCCAAGGGACCGGGGCGGGATATGCTCATGGGTGCGCTGCTGGCCCGTGCGCAGCAGCTCAGGGAGCAGACCCCTCAATGGCCCGCGCGGCTGTTTGCGCAGGTCAGCCCGCAGGATACGCCGATGATGGCCTTTTATATGGAAAGTGGCTTTGACGCCAACGATGCGCTGGACGTGGTGGCACTGGGCGTTCCAAACGCCCGTCCCGCCGCCCCCATGGGCTACGATATGGGCTATGTGCCCATGAGCGACCCGGCGGAGAGACAGGCGTTTCTCATGCGTATGAACACCTACCGGCTGGATGCGTGGTCGCCCGCGATGCTTCAGCGGTATATGAGCTTTCCGCATTTTATGGCGTTGTACATGAGCCGCGGCCCCGAGGTGGTGGGCGAGATCGCCTTCACCGGCGACGGGCAGGCTGCCAAGCTGATCGGCCTGTATGTATCGCCCAACTACCGCCGGCTGGGGCTGGCGAAGTCGCTGATCGCGGCAGGCATGAAGATTTTGGCCGAGAAGGGCGTCAACCATGTGGAGGCGGACGTGATCCGCCGCAATGAGCAGCAGCGGCTGCTGGCTGCCAGCTGCAGCGCTACCTTTGTGCGCACGGCCTGCTATTATCCCGGCATGAACTATGACTGATATTGCCCTGGGGGATCAAGGCATGAAGATACCCTACCGGCTGGTTCGCTCTAACAGGCGCACCCTTTCGCTGACGATCGAAAGCGGGGGTGCGCTTGTTGCGCGTGCGCCGCTGTCTATGCCCATCAGCCAGATTGAGGCATTTATCGAGCAGAAGCGCGGGTGGATTGAACGAAAGCGTTCGGAGGCTGCACAACAGCGTGCCCCGTTTGTGCCTCGGGACGGAGCGTGCCTTCCCTGGCTGGGGGGCGAGCTGCGCCTGAAGTTTTGCGGGGTGCCGTTTTGTGTGGACTTCGACGGATGGCTGCTGGTTCCCCGCGGCGGTGATGCGCGCGCCCTCCTGCGGGACTGGCGAAAACGCCGTGCCGGCGAGGTGCTTACGCCCCGCGTGCGCCTGTGGGAAAACCGTATGGGCCTGAACGTGCGGAGCATAACCTATACGGCGGCGAAGCGCCGCTGGGGCAGCATGAGGGCCGACGGCTGCCTGCGCCTGAACGCGGCGCTGATGCACTGCCCCATGGCGCTGTGCGATTATGTGATCGTGCACGAGCTGGCCCATCTGACCCATCCCGATCATTCGCCTGCGTTTCATGCGCTGGTGAGGGCTGCCCTGCCGTGTGCGGATGATCTGCGCGCCCGGATGCGGGCGTTTGCCGGCGTTACCACGCTGCTTGCCGCGCCCAAGGAGGACGATGCATGACCGAGAAACTGAATCATGCGCGCGTGCCCAGGCGATTTTATATTTTGACGCTGCTGATCTTTGTTCCCATCTTCTACTGCCTTCTGGCCATCCGGGCGCACTGGTATGGCTGGGCGATCGCGGTTGTGGCGTTCGCCGGGCTGGTGGCCATCCGCCGCAGCCGATTCTGGCGCGGGTGGCATGCGCCGCTGTGCTTCACGCTGGCTTTTCTGGCGGCGTATGCGGGACTGTCCCTCAGCCGGCCCCGATGGGACGTATCCCTGCCGGGGCAGATTGGCGGGGGCACGGTGTGGCTGTTTACCCATCTGCCCGCGGAAGAGGAAGTGACGGCCGGCATGATGGGACTGTCGATATGGCGGCCGCCGGAAGGATACCGCATGGAAACCGTGCAGCTCCCGGCAAGCACCATGGAGGCGCTCATGTCTGAGGGGGAGAAAAGTGACTGGGCCGTTTTGCAGCTGCATGGCGGGGCGTTTGTCAGCGGGGTGAACGACCTGTACCGTATGATGGGGGTTCGCTACAGCAGCCTTGCGGGCGGAGCCTGCGTTTACACGCTGAATTACCGCCTGTGGCCGCAATATCCGTATCCCTCACAGCAGAACGATGCCATGGATGCCTGGGTCTACCTGACCGGAACGGCGGGTTATGCCGCGGACCACATTTTCGTCGTGGGCGACAGCGCAGGCGGCAACCTGGCGCTGTCCCTGACCCTTCGCCTGCGCGACGAGGGGCGGGAGCTTCCTGCCGGCATCGTGGCCATGTCGCCCTGGGCTGATCTGAGCAATTCCGGCCCGTCGCATCTGTACAATGCCACGAAGGATCCCAGTTTCGGCGTGGAGCCGGACCAGTGGGACGGCTCCACGCCCGTGGGCGTGGATACCACCTATCCCGACGGGCTGAACGCAAAGACGCCCTACCTCTCGCCCAGCTTTGGCGATTACGCGGGCTTCCCGCCCATGCTGCTGCAGGCGGGGGACCTGGAGGTGCTGCTCAGCGACAGTCAAATGGTCTATGACAACGCCATAGCCCATGGCGTGGACTGCACGCTTACGGTATATCCGGGCATGTTCCACGTGTTCCAGGGATCGCTGGACCTGCTGCCGGAAAGCCGGGCTGCGTGGGAGGAGGTCGGAGCGTTTCTTGCGCGGGTGATAGGGGAGTAACAAAATAAGCCCGACTTTTAGCCGGGCTCAGACCGTTGAAAAACCCATGGTTTTGGAAAGAGCCGCGTTTCTTGCGTCCTTCGGACGCTCGCAACGCTCACGAAAAATGCTGCGGCATAAGGCTTTGGGGCTCTGCCCCAAACCCCGGCAGGGGGATGATCCCCCTGCACCCCACACTTTGTCAGCAGCCTGAGCCCGACTTTTAGCCGGGCTTTCTTTTGCGCTATTCCTCTTTGCACGTCGATACGGCCTGATCAATTTGCCGCGTCAGAAACAGGAAAGCCTGAAGCAGACGACTGCGATCTGTTTCCGGGCTGGCGCACCAGAATTCGGCCGTGAACATCCTTACGCCCATGCTGTAAAGCGCGTGCACGCAGGGAACGTATTCCGTATGCCCATCGCCGAAAAACAGATTTCGATACACGTTGGGCCGCGTTTCCTTGAGGTGGGCAGCTAATATATGTCCTTTGCCGGCCTTGAGATCGGCATCCATATCGCTTCCGTAAAGCAGATGGGCATTCTTGAGATTCCCGATATCCGGGTAAATGCCAAGGTAGGGCGATGCTACACAGTCCACATAGGCCATTGCTTTTGAAACGGTATCCATAAAGGACGTTTCCATGGTTTCAAAGCCAAGCATCATGCCGTATTGCTGTGCCATGTGAACGCACTGAAACAGGTTTTCCAGGAACCATCCACGGGTACTGTCGTCCGCCGTTTCGTAATATACGTCGTAGCCGGCCAGCTGAATGACACGCACACCCAGGTCTCCGGCCAGTTCGATGGCACGCCGCATGATTTCAAGTGCCTTGCTTCGTTTGCGCGTATCATGTGAGCCGAGCGGATAGCGCCTGTGGCCGCTTAGGCACATGGTACTGATGGGGGTTTCAAGCTGAAAGGAAAGGTTCCGAAGCGAGGCTCGCTCTTTCTTGCTCATGGTCAGCCGGTCCAGCCTGGGCTGCGATTCATCGATGCTGATTTCCAACCAATCAAAGCCGCAGATATGTGTTTCAATCAGCTTTTGTTCCCAGGTCAGGGTGTCCGGCAATGCTTTTTCGTACAGCCCCAGTCTGTAAGGCTTCGTCATTGGTGCTGGTCATGCGCGGCTTCGTTCTCGTAGGCTACAATGCGTTGCACCTTGGGCGCAGAAGGGGTGCCGTCCTGGTATTCCGCGCTAAGCCAAATGCGCAGGAGAGACTCCATCACTTTTTCACCCAGGGTAAAGGCACCGAAGCAGGCTATGTTAGCGTTGTTGCTCTTTTCCGCCCGCACCGCTGAATAGGCGTCGCTGATCAGCGCGGCATAGGCGCCGCGCACCTTGTTGGCCGCAATCGACATGCCAATGCCTGTCCCGCAAATCAGGATTCCGCGGTCTGCCTGGCCGGACACGATCATGTTGGCTGCATGAATGGCTGTATTTGCATAGATTGGGTCTTCACCGCGCATATCTACCACCGTGATGCCCATACTTTCACACACTTCTCGCGCGACGCGCGCGTGGCTGCCGGCGTTGGGATCATAACCAATGACCACCCGCATATCCATCTTCCTTTCCCGTGTTCTCACATATGCGTTGGATTATCTGCCACGGCTCATCATGGCTGCAATATCCTCGCGCGTGGGCGCAATATCCATCAAACCGCGCCGGGTTACGGCTACCGCTCCGGCTGCTGTGGCGTATTCGCCGGCAGACCATAGGTCCTTGCCGTCCATCAGGGCGGCGATGAAGGCACCGTCGTAGGTGTCGCCGGCTCCGGTGCTGTCCACTTCCTCTACCCGGTAGCCGGACAGGTGCCGCTGCTCGCCCCTGTGAAATACATAGCTGCCATTGCTGCCGTCCTTGAGAGCGACAGCCTTGTTATACGATAGCCGCTGGCAAACCGCTTCTTCGCTTTCGCCGGGCCGGGCGAAAAGCGCCGCTTCGCCGCGGCTGGGCAAAAAGCAATCACACCGCTCCAGCAGCGGCATGGCGCGTCGGAGGTAGGTATCGCGGTCGATGACCTGGGGGCGGAAGTTGGGGTCAAAGCTGATGCGCGTTTCCTGTGGAGCCAGTGCGACCACCTTGTGATGGGCACGGGCCGACGACTCGCTGATAGACAGGGCAAAACCGGAAAGGTGAATCCAGCTCACGTTTTTGAGCAGTTCCTCACACACATCGTCCTCACAGCAGGTGGCGGCGGCAGAGTGAGGAACGGTTTTCGGCATGTAAGGGAAGCGTACGGCTTTTCCTTCGCAAGGGATTCCGTATGCCGCATCGTAGGCGGCGGCACGGCCTCCAAGCTATGGGTGCAAATTCTGGCCGATATTACGGGCGTGAAGCTGGAATGCATGAGAGACGGCGTGGAAGCGCCGATGGGAGATGCCTTTATGTCCGGCGTGGCGGGCGGTGTGTTTGCCGGCTTTGAGGAGATTGACAGCTGGACAAAGTCCTATATGGTCTTTTGCCCCAATTGGCAGAATCATGAGCTGTACAATCGCTATTATGAAATCTACAAGCATGTCTACACCTCCGTAAAGGACGATATGCATATGCTTGCCGGCCTGGGGTTCTCCTTTGAATAGCAATGTTCCCGCCCGCATGCGCTTCCGGCGCTGTGAAATGGATGTGTTTGGAATGAACAAGCTGCTGGTACGCCTGCAATTCATGCTTCAAAGCCTGCCGAGGGCTGAAAAAGCTGTTGCGGAATACATGGCCGCCCATGTCGCGCAGATGTCCGACATGACGCTGTCCATGCTTTCGGACGAAACGTCCGTAAGCGAAGCGACCATTTTGCGCTTTTGCAGGCGGCTTGGGTATTCCTCCTACATCCAGCTGCGTCAGGCCTTTGCCTTTGCCGCCAATGAGGATCATCCCGATTCGCCCGAACCCATCAGTGTGGCGGATGCCATGCCTGCCATTACCGCCAAGCTCATTCAGTCTGTCAACCGGTCGATGGAGGATATGAACGCGTTCATTTCCGGCGATTATGACCGGGTGCTGGCTGCGATTTTGGGGGCGCGTTCCATCTATCTCTTTGCCTCCGGAGACGCCGTGACTTCCTGCCAGTATGCATGCACGAAGTTTAATCGCGTGGGACTGTCCGCTTTCGTGTGCGCGGATGTGTTTTATCAGTACGAAACGGCCATGCGTCTGAACGAATCCGATGTCGCCATCGCGCTCAGCAATAGTGGCAGGTCCACCAATGTGGTCAACGCCATGAAGATCGCCCATGAGCAGGGAGCCTTTACCTGTTGTATCACGCAGGGGGGACGTTCTCCGCTGACAAAGTACTGCGATATCTCACTGTACTCTTCGTCGGTCGATATGAGTATCGGCCGTGACAGCGTAACCAAACGCATCGTGGAAATGATTATTCTGGAGGCGCTGTACCTGGGCGTGATCAATAGCGGCCCCAACGACTACAAGCAGATGCTCCAGAACACCATGCTCTCTTCGGAGATGAACAAGCTGTAGGCAGATAAGCAAAAAGAGCGGGACGAATAGCCGTTCCGCTCTTTTTGCGCCGGCGCGCACTTAGTTTTCTCCGTCCTTCACCACTTTGTCCACGGCGGCCTTCACATGCTCCGCCGCGTCATGCACCACCTGCTGAAAGTCCCCGGAAAAGCCCGGCGCGTTTCGCTCCACATGAATGCGGTAGCCCAGTGCCAGCGCCACCGCCAGCCCGGCGACCGCGACCCACGGCGCGCTGACCGCCACGAGCAGCGCAAAGGCCAGAGACAGGTTGACAATGGGGATGTCTCCCTGATGAACCATGACGCGCGTGCGATACAGGAAGCTGAACCAGCGGGTCTGACCGCTCTGCTTCTCCTGAGATGGATAGGGACGCTGTTCCGACATAACCGGCTCCTCCTTAATGGGCGTTTTTCTGGATTGCGGGTTCATCATAGCACAGGCCCACGCTGGATGCTTTGGGATTTGGTTTGGATTGGATGAGAAGCATATGAAAATCTCATGGAAAACCGGCAGTTTGTGGCTGAAATGTGGAAAATGGGGGCTTCGACAGTGGAAAACGCATGGAAAACCGCAGGATTCACGCGAAGTTTTCCTTATGCCTTCCATACGCACTCCATAACGGCGTCTACACAAGAGGAAAAGATAAGGAAAAGTTTTTTTAGCCATGGAAAACCATGTGGAAAATGTTACAAAACCATGTATTTTCGCACTTTATCGCATGTTTCGACAGAGATGAAAACTGCAAAACTGGAAAATATTACACTTTATAAATCAATATTTAGTGTTGACTTTATCCGATGAGCACAATATAATGGTGGTGCTCGCTCAAAAAACCCCCTTGTTTTGGGGGAGGCGGCCGACACGTTATGTAACAATTTATGGAGGCATCGGGCACATGATTACATCCATTAAAAAGCGCGACGGGCGCATTGTCCCCTTCGATCAGGAGAAGATCGAGCAGGCGATCGAAAAGAGCTTTATGGCCAGCGGCAGCCAGAAGTCGCAGGAAACGGCCCAGGAGCTGGCCGGCGTCGTCGTTCAGGAAATCGAGCGGGATGAAAACCTTCCCGCTGTGCCCTCCGTGGAGCAGGTGCAGGATGTGGTGGAGCGCGTGCTGATTGAACGCGGCTTCGTGCGTTCGGCCAAGAGCTATATCCTCTACCGCGCGGAACGCAGCCGGGTGCGTGAGATGAATACCCGCCTGATGAAGATCTTCGAGGACATCGCCTACAAGGATGCCATCGACTCCGACATCAAGCGCGAAAACGCCAACATCAACGGCGATACCGCCATGGGCAGCATGCTCAAGTTCGGCTCGGAGGGTTCCAAGCAGTTCTATGAGATGTATGTGCTCAATCCCCGGCATGCACAGGCGCACCGCGATGGCGATATCCATATTCATGACCTGGACTTTTACACCCTGACCACCACCTGCTGCCAGATCGACCTGCTGGAATTGTTCCACGGCGGATTCTCCACGGGTCACGGCGTGCTGCGTGAGCCCAACGATATCTACAGCTATTCTGCCCTGGCGTGCATTGCCATCCAGGCCAACCAGAACGACCAGCATGGCGGCCAGAGCGTGGTCAACTTTGACTACGGCATGGCGCCGGGTGTCAAAAAGACCTATTTCAAGCGGTTCCGCGACAACCTGGCCCGTGCGCTGGAGCTGCTGGGCAATGTGGAGGACGCGGCTGATGTGGCTGCGCGCATCCTGGACGAGCTGGAGCAGGAAACCGGCAAAAAGCCCAGCCTGGCCGCCGATCCCGACTATGATCGGGCGCTGATTGAGAAGATTGCGCAGGCCATGCCCGCCGCCAGCCAGGAGGTTGATACCCGCATTCTGGACTTCGTGCGCGAGCATGCCGAAAAGGAAACCGACAAGGCGACCTATCAGGCCATGGAGGCGCTTATCCACAACCTCAACACCATGAACAGCCGCGCGGGCGCGCAGGTGCCGTTCTCCTCCATCAACTATGGCATGGATACCTCGCCAGAAGGCCGCATGGTAATGCGCAACGTTCTTCTGGCCACCGAGGCGGGCCTTGGCAACGGCGAAACGCCCATCTTCCCCATCCAGATTTTCCGCGTCAAGGAGGGCGTCAGCTTCAATCCCGGCGATCCCAACTACGACCTGTATCGTCTGGCCATCCGTACCAGCGCCAAGCGCCTCTTCCCCAATTTCAGCTTCGTGGACGCGCCCTTCAACAAGCAGTATTATAAGGAGGGCCACCCCGAAACCGAAATCGCCTACATGGGCTGCCGCACCCGCGTGATCGGCAACGTCTACGATCCCACCCGGCAGATCTGCCCCCGCCGCGGCAACCTCTCCTTCACCTCCATCAACCTGCCCCGCATCGCCATCAAGGCAAAGGGCGACGTGCAGTGGTTCTTTGAGGAGCTGGAGCGCATGCTGGACCTGGTGCATGAGCAGCTTCTGGAGCGCTTTGAAATCATCGCCAACAAAAAGGTCTACAACTTCCCCTTCCTCATGGGCGAGGGCGTGTGGCTGGATTCCGAAAAGCTGAACTGGAATGACAGCGTGCGCGAGGTGCTCAAGCACGGTACCCTGTCCATCGGCTTTATCGGCCTGGCGGAGTGCCTGAAGGCCCTGCGCGGCACCCACCATGGCGAGGACCCCAACAGCCAGAACCTGGGCCTGGAAATCGTGGGCTTCATCCGCAAATACTGCGATGACCTCAGCCAGAAGGAAAAGCTCAACTACACCTGCCTTGCTACGCCCGCGGAGGGCCTGAGCGGACGCTTCGTGCGCATTGACCGCGAGAAATTCGGCGTCATCCCCGGCGTTACGGATCGCGAATACTACACCAACTCCTTCCATGTGCCGGTATATTTCCCCATCAGCGCGTTTGAAAAACTTTCCATCGAAGCGCCCTATCATGCGCTGACCAATGCCGGTCACATCAGCTACATCGAAATGGACGGCGACCCCACCAAGAACCTGGACGCCTTTGAAAAGGTGGTCCGTTACATGCACGACGTGGGCATCGGGTACGGCAGCATCAACCATCCTGTGGACCGTGACCCGGACTGCGGCTACAACGGCATCATCGGCGATACCTGCCCCAAGTGCGGACGCAGCGAAAACGGCCATGCCTTTGAGCGCATCCGCCGCATCACGGGCTATCTGGTGGGCACCCTGGACCGTTTCAACAATGGCAAGCGTGCCGAGGAACGCGACCGCGTGAAGCATTCCGTCTGATCCGGTCCACGAAAACCACAAACTTTACCACGATGAAAAACGCCTCTTTCTGCAAACACTTCCCTGCGAAGCAAGATCAGAAAGAGGCGTTTTCATGCGAAAACCACCCACCCGGCTCAAAAAAACCATCGGCTGGCTGCTCTCGGCCTTTCTGCTCGTGGTGTACTTTTCTCCCCAGGCACAGCTGCTTCGGACCCTGCCCGCCAGGCTCAGCGTGGCTGTGGGCCAGCAGGCCGTGCTCGACGCGCCCTTTCCCCTGACCGTTGAGGCGGGAGAGGACGTATCCGCCGGCGCGTCTTTGGATGAAACGTTGGAGGAAGGCGCGGGGACAAGCACCGCTACCATCAGCTTTTTGGGACTGTTGCCCCTGCGAGAGGTAGAAATCGACATCAGCGATGATCTGCGGCTCTATCCCGGCGGGCAGGCGGTAGGCGTGGCGCTGCACACCCAGGGCGTGCTGGTGGTGGGCACCAGCGACCTCAGCGGCGCGTACAGCCCCGCGCGTCTGGCTGGGGTAAAGGCGGGCGACCTGATCACCCGGGCGGGCGGCAAGCCGCTGGAAAGCGCCGCGCAGCTGACGGAGATGGTGGCCGCCATGGGCGACGCACCGCTGCCCTTGACCATTCAGCGTGGCAACAGTACGCTGGAGGTGACGCTCACCCCACAGCGCGACGGCCAGAGCGGCGACTACCGCATCGGCGCCTGGGTGCGCGACAGCACCGCGGGTGTGGGAACCCTGTCCTTCTATGGCGCGCTGGAGGAGGGGGGCGATACGCGCTTTGGCGCGTTGGGCCATGCCATCACCGACAGCGACACCCAGCAGGTGCTCACCGTGGGCCGGGGTCAGATCATGCAGGCCGATGTGGTGGATGTCAGAAAAGGCGAGGCCGGCTTTCCGGGTGAGCTCAAGGGGAGCTTTCTGAGGGAAAACCGGGTGCTGGGCGATATCTTTGTGAACAACCAGTACGGCATCTATGGCGAACTGGAGGAGATCCCGGAGCACCCGCTCTATCCCGACGGCGTACCCATCGGACGGCGTGACGCGGTGCACACTGGTCCTGCGACCATCCTCTCCACCGTGGGGACCGACGGCATGCGTGAATACGATGTGGAGATTGTCGAGGTGGCACGCCAGTCCCAGCCCGCGCAGCGAAGCATGGTGCTGCGGGTCACCGACCCGGAGCTGCTGGAGCGCACGGGCGGCATCGTACAGGGCATGAGCGGCAGCCCCATCCTGCAGGACGGCCGCCTGATTGGAGCGGTGACACATGTGTGGGTCAATCCATGATACCTGCTTTGGCCGCGTTCACCCGCTTGCATGGCGTTATTCTCCAATTGTTCGGTTTCTGTTCACAACGCCGCCATAATCATTTGCTATCCTTAGATCGTCGATAAAGACGAAATGCGCTGCGGAAGCGGTGCGAAGGGAAGCTCTTGCGCAAGAGATACGGTTCCTGCTCCGGATGGTTCCGGCTGTGCGGCGGCTGCTTTTTGGGCGGTCTTGCGCCCCTCTGATCCCGCATGGCGTTCCCTCCGCTTCCGGGCGCGACAAAAAACTCCGCGGCTTGGCCGCGTTTCAATACCGGCTCCCGTTCGCCAGAACGGGAGCCGTTTTCATCTGTATCCAATCCAACCTTGACAATCCGCCGCACACCGTACTACAATGAAAAAGAAATACAAAGAAAGTACAGGGGGGCGGCCTGATGGTACCGATGAGCCTGGCTCCGTCAATGGAAAGCAAGCCGATCCGCGAGGTGGCATACGAAACCCTGAAAAACGCGATCGTCACCGGGGAGATTCCCGCAGGTTCGCGCATTGTTGAGACCGAATATGCCGAACGCATGCACATCAGCCGCACGCCGCTGCGCGAGGCCCTGCGCAAGCTGGAACGTGACGGGCTGGTGGAATATGTCGTCAGAAGGGGCGTGGTGGTGCGCGCCTTTACCATCGCGGACGTCGAGGAGATCTACACCATCCGGAACGCCCTGGAAATGCTGACACTGCCCGCCATTGTCCGCAATGCCACCGCCGAGGACATCCGGTCGCTCCGTGCGCTGCTGCAAGAAATGGACGCCTTTGACGAGACGGGGGATATCGAGGCGCTTTCGCCTCGTGCGCGCGCCTTCCATACACAGCTGACGCGGCTGTCCAAAATGAACCGCATCCTGCGCGTCATTGAGAGCCAGGATCAGTATATCACGCGCTTTTCGGCGCTGTCCATCGCGCGGGAAACGCGGCGGCACGCGGCGCACCGGGAGCATCACCAGCTGGTGGACTTGGTGGAACAGCGGGACCTGGAATCCTTTGAAAAGCTGATGCGCAAGCACATCGAGCGGAGCAAGGAAACCTGTCTGCTGGCCCTGGAAGAAAGCAAGCTTAAGCACAATGAAGCGCAGAAATAACGGGTTTTTGAAGGAAGGAAGGCGCATTTCGTGAACGAGGGCACCTGGGATTTGAGCGTATTTTATCAGGACTTTGACGATCCGGCCCTGCGCGGCGATATCGACGCGATCCGCGCTGCGGCGGAGGGCATGGAAAACCTGCTCGCGCAGGACCGCCCGGAGGCGGACCGCCTGGAAGCGATGGTCTCCTGCCTGGAGGATATGACCAACCGTTTGACTCGCGCGTACGGCTATGCCGAGCTGACGCTGGCGGCAGATACGGAAAATGAGGGGGCGCTCCGCCTGATGGATGAGCTCAGCGCCCTGATGGTAGAGGTGCAGCTGTGCCAGAGCCGCTGCGTGCGGCACGTGGGTGGCGTGAGCGGCCTGGATCAGCTGATTGAAGGCCGCGAAGCGCTCCGGGAAAACGGCTTCATCCTGCGGGAGATGGCCCGGCAGTCGGCCCATATGCTGCCCGCCGAGCTGGAAAAGTGGATGCTTCGCATGTCGCTGGATGGAGGCGATGCGTTTTCCAAGCTGCGCGACCGGCTCATTGGCACGCATACGGTGGACCTGAACGGCAAGGCTCAGCCTCTGCCCGCGGTGCGCGGCATGGCCTACGATCCGGACCCCGCGGTGCGCAAGGCCGCCTATGAGGCGGAGCTGGCCAGCTACCGCAAGATCGAGACGCCCATGGCCTTTTGCTTAAGCTGCATCAAGGGCGAGGCGCTGACCATGTGCGAGGCCAAGGGCTATTCCGACGTATTGAGCCAGCAGCTGGCCGAAAGCCGGATGGACCACGAGACGCTGGATGCCATGTGGACCGCCATCCGTGAGGCGTTGCCGGATTTCCGGCGCTATCTGCGCAAAAAGGCGGAGCTGCTGGGCCATACGAACGGCCTGCCCTTCTACGACCTGTTCGCGCCCATGGGGCGGGATACCAAGCGGTATACCGTAGCGGAGGCGCGGGAGCTGCTGGTGCGCGTCTTTTCGCAGGTGCACCCCGAAATGGGCCGGTTTATCGACCATGCGTTTGAAAACCGCTGGATCGACCTCTATCCCCGTGAAGGCAAGGAGGGAGGCGCATTCTGCGCGGGCTTCCATCAGATGAAGATCAGCCGGGTGCTGACCAACTTCGTGGGCAGCTTCAGCGATGTGAGCACGCTGGCGCACGAACTGGGGCATGGCTGGCACAACGTGTGCCTGGAGCGCGTGCCGGTGCTCATGGCCGACCCGCCCATGCCCCTTGCCGAGACGGCCTCCATCTTCAACGAAACGCTGCTCAGCCACGAGGTGCGCAAGACCGCTGACGACGAGACGCGCTTTGCGCTTCTGGAAAACAGCCTGATGGAGGCTACCCAGGTCATCGTGGACATCTACAGCCGCTTCCTGTTTGAAAGCGCTGTGTTTGAGGCCCGAAAGACCCACATCCCCACGGCCGCAGAGCTGAATCGCATGATGCTGGATGCCCAGAGGGAGAGCTACGGCGACGGGCTGGACCCCGAGGTCATGCATTCCGGCATGTGGATCAACAAGAGCCACTACTACAGCGTGGGTCTGCACTTCTATAACTTCCCCTATGCGTTCGGTCACCTGTTCGGCCTGGGCGTGTTCAAAAAATATCTGGAGAAGGGCGCGGCCTTTATGCCCGAATATGACGCGCTGCTGGCCTCCTGCGGGAGCGGGCTGGTGCGTGACGTGGCGGCGGGCGTGGGGATCGATGTGGCCAGCGTGGACTACTGGCGCGGCGCGCTGGATGTGTTCCGCGGGGAACTGGACGAGTTTGAGCACCTGTGCGAGCGGCGATGAAGAAAGATGCATTGACGGGCGCGCCATGGCTTTTGGCTGTGGCGCGCGTTTTTGAGCGGGCGGGAGAGGCGGTCTACTTGGTGGGCGGGGCGGTGAGGAACCCGCTGATGGGGCTGCCCCTGTCCGATGTGGACATGTGCGGCCCGGCGCGGCCAGAGCGGGTCATGGCGCTGTGCGAGGGTACGCAGGTGCGGGCAGTGCTGCGCGCGGCGCACTTCGGCACCGTGGAGCTGCATGTGACGGACGAGGACGGCGTGCGGCATATGGCCGAATACACCACTTTCCGCGAGGACAGCTACCGCTGCGGCCATCGGCCGGATGCCGTGCGCTTTACCACGGACATCGGCGTGGACGCGCTGCGCCGGGATTTCAGCGTCAACGCCCTCTATCGCCGCCTGTATGACGGCAAACTGGGCCCGGTCATCGACCCGACGGGGGGACAGAAGCACCTTGAACAGGGCGTTTTGCACACCGTGACCCCTGACCCGGACCGCGTGCTCCGGGACGATGGCCTGCGCATCCTGCGCGCGGCGCGCTTTCAGGCTGAACTGGACCTTGCGCCCACGCCGGCGCTGCTGGACAGCCTCGCACGGCATGCGTCGCTGCTCCAGGACATCGCCTGCGAGCGCTTGCGCGATGAATGGCAGAAAACCCTTTTGGCTGACCTTCGGTACCCAATGCTCAAGCGCCGCGCTCCGGCTACCGCCAGCGGCCTCAAAACCCTGCGGGACTGCGGGGCGTGGCCCTATCTGCTGGACGCGCCTTATGATGTGGAGGCGGTGAACGCCCTGGCAGCTCTGGGATGGGAGGACGCGCCGCTGGCGGGGAGGCTGGCGCTGCTGCTGAGGGAAATGAAGCCGTCCGAACTGCAAAGCGCTCTCTTGCGCCTGCACTTTTCCACCCGCGATGCGGTGCTGGCCGCACGGTATGGGGCGGCACTGCGGCATTTTGCAACGGGGCAAGGCGGCGCTTTTGAAACGGTGCAGCTGGGCCGCGATGCGGTGACCTATGCGGCGGTTGCTTTCCAGGCGCTTGGGGATGCGGCGGACGAGGCGCGCGCAAAGGGCGCGTTGGACGCATTGCGGGACGCACCGTGGTCGCTCAGGGAACTGGCCGTCGGAGGGGACGCGCTGATGCCGCTGCTGACCGCGCGGGGCGTGCCCGCCCGGCAGATGGGACGCCTGCTGGAAACGCTGTGGCGCATGGCAGTGGAGGGTCATATCCAAAATGAAACCGCCGCGCTGCTTCGCGCGGCGGATGAGTGGCTCAGCGGCATGGAGTGAGCAGTACCGGCAAAGGAGGGGAAGGGCGCGGCCTGTCAGCCGCGCCCTCAGACCGTTGAAAACCCCTGAATTTGGAGAAAGCCGCGTTTCTTGCGTCCTTCGGACGCTCGCAACGCTCGTGGAAAATGCTGCGGCATAAGGCTTTGGGGCTCTGCTCCAAACCCCGGCAGGCGCGAAGGGAAGCGCGTGCCCTGTGGGCACTTGGGCCGAAGGCCCAAAGCGACCCGAAGCGGGGCAGCGAAACCATGCGCGCGACCGTCAGGGAGTGCGCGTGATTAAGCAACCGGGAAGGCCCCTGCACCCCGCACTTTGTCGGCAGACTGAGGGCGCGGCCTGTCAGCCGTGCCCTTCTTCAAACCATGCCTGCGGAGCGAAGAACGTGTCTCCAATGCTGGTCAGAAGGATGTACAGGCCATCCACGGCGGTCCCCACCAGCCACGCGCTTTCCTCAAGCGGGCAGGTGCTTTGCATGTCGGGGGATGCGTACATGGGGCGTCCCCGGCATTCCTCGCGGAGGATTTTCTGAGAAAAGGCACTTTTGACCCGGTCCATATCGTCGCCAAAGGCCAGCTACTCCCTCGGTACCCAGCCCGACAGGCGGTCATCCGCCCCCACCGCCACCTCGCACCATTGCTCCGCTTCCCTCAGGATGCGCACGGGCGTGCCGCAGAAGAGGGCGCCCGGCGACGGTGCGCCCTCTTCCGGGCAAGCGCGGAGCATCGCGGAGGATGCGCGGACCACGGCCCAGCCCTCGCGATGGAGAGAAGCATGCAGCGCTTCTTCGCTGCGGGGAAGGCCGTCCACGCCATCCTCCAGCAGGTTGGCGCCAGCCAACGTGCCGACCGTCAGACCGATCGTACTGCCGTCATCCCGTGCGCGGGAGCACCAGATCCCGCAAAAGCCGTTCTCGAAATCAAAGGCAGGCGCGCTGAAAAACTGCGCCCAGGTCAAGACCCAGCTTCCGCCCGCCGTCAGACGGTAACATGCGAGGCTGTGCGCACCGTCCCACCGCAGGCACAGGCCGCCGTCTCCCGTGTTTGACAGGTCCAGCCGCGCGTCGTGAGGCAAGGCGGGCGATCGGGCCACGGCGTACCGTCCGCCGCTTTCCGTTACGATTTGCAGGCGGCGCACGCCCTGCGCATCCTGCGTGAGCAAAATCAGCGACTGCGTTTGCAGGCAGCTGTCCAGCACCCGGTCCGTGACGGGAATCTTCGATGTGTCAAAGGCGGCGTCCGTCAGAAACAGAGCGCTCTGCGGCGCTGCCTCCAGCAGGGCGTCAAAGCCCTCCCTTTCCAGCCGCTGGAGCAGCTTCCCGGACAGCGGCACGGGCAGACAGTCCTCAACCTGCGGCTGCCTGCCGTCCGGTGGAAACAATGCGCGTCTTACATGGAGAACACCATCCTCGATGCGGCTGTAGTCGGCATAGACCTCGCTCTGGGGAGAGTAGCTTCCGTAGGTACGCAGCGTGTAGCCGGGAAAAAAGGCCGCCGCCTCGGACCGGGATATCTGTTCGCCGAAGGCCGGCGCGGGCCGGAGACAGACGCAGGCCAGCGCCGCGCAAAGCATGCAGAGCGCTTTTTTCACGCGAATCCGCCCCCCTCCCATCAGCCGTTGCCTTCCCACAGCCAGCTCTGCGGCACGTAGCCGGTGTCGCCCAGATCGGTCAGCAGGATGTAAAACTCATCCTCCACGACGCCTACAACATAGATGCTCCCCGTCAGCTCCTTTTCCGGACCCTCGTGCGGAGTGGAATAGGCGGGCTGGCGATCTTCCAGCTCTAAAACGTACATCAAGCTCAGAAAAGCGGGCGCGACCTCGTCCATCTCGCTGCCAAAGGCCAGATAGCGCGTCATCATCCAGCCCTCCGGCCCGTTCAGGCCCAGAGCGACCCGCGTCCAGTCGCCCTCCTGCCCCAGCACGCGCAAGGGTGTGCCGTTGTAGAACTTGCCCAGCGATTCGGCACTTCGGTCCGGCTGCACGCGCAGGTGCAGGCGGTCGGCGGGGTCTGGGTTGCGCACCACCGCCCAGCCGTCGCGGTTCATGGCCGCGGCAAGCGCCTCCCCGGTTCCCGGCAGGGCGGCGAGGTCCGCGCCGTCGAGGACCATCTGCGCAAGATCGCCGACAAACAGGCCGTCGCGCTTCTCCGGCGGCAGCCGGACGGAAACGCCCCAGAAACGGCAGGAGGAGTACTCAAGGGTTCCCGCGTCACTGGGAATCCATGCCCATTCGAGTCGCCATTCGCCGTCGGTGCCGAGCGCATAGCCCGCTTGCGCATGCTGCTCGTCCCAGGAAAAGTTGATCTCGCCATCCGTCGCGTGGAACAGGTCCAGCGTCGTGTCCGGGGGTAGCGGGGCGGTCAGGCAGCTTTGGCGGTAGGTCCCGTCGGCATTCAGGACGATCACCTGCAGGAGGCGGTCTCCCTCGTCATCCTCAACCAGCAGCACCAGGCCGCCGGATTGCAGATCGGAGATCAGCACCGTGCCCGCAACCGGGAGGCGGCCGGTGTCGAGCGCATCGTCCGTCAGAAAGGTATCGCCCCAGCCGCTGGCGTCGATGAGATCGGAGACGGGCTCCGTCTCCAGCCGGGCCAGCAGCGTTTCCGACAGCGGCACGGGCATGGAATCCGCCACGGTTTCGCCCTCCAGCGAGAACGTGACGCGCCGGATGGCCAGCATCCCGTCCGAAATGCGCAGGTAGGCCGCATCAACCCTCGTGCCGGAATTGTATGGATCATAGCTTTGCAGGGTATAGCCCGCAAAGGCGTCCCGCACGTTAGGCTCCAGCAGCCTCTCCCGCGCCTGCGCCTCCGCGGGCGTGGCAGGATGCCACCCAAAATCCCCGATCCAGGAACGCAGCGCGTCGCCCGCGTCCACGCTCGCCACGGGCCGCGCGCCGCCCTCGTAATAGCTGAGCCGCGTGCCCTGCACGATCACCTCACCGGGATAGCGATCGGGATCATACCAGCCGCAGACTTGAAACCATTGCCCGTCAAAGTGGTAGGAAAGCCGCGAGCCGTCTCCGCTGACGATGTCAAAACCCAGATCATCCGGCCATGTGGAACCGTCCGCGCGGACCTGTCCCTGCCGGTGGCGCTCAAAGCACAGGTCCATATGTCCCGACATGGTTGAGCCGGAGGAAAAATTGCGCCACGCGCCGTCCTCGCGGAGAAAGCCGTACAGGCTCCAGTCGTTTAGCAAAAAGGCGCAGGCACTCCCGTCCGGCAGATCAAACTGCAGAGAATGCCACGATTCGTTTTCGTAGCCGTGTTCCGCCATCCAGTCAAGGATGTCCTCCGGGATCTCCTGCGCATGGGCGCAGGAAAGCGCGCAGGCCAGGATTATGAGCAGAACCAGCGCGGCGAGCATTCGCTTCATCGTAAAGATCTCCCGTCCCCTTTTTCCATACAACGAATGGACATGGAATTTCCTTCCGGGACCATGAACAAAAGCGCCCGGCCTGTGCACAGGCCGGGCAACTTTTCTTTGCGGGCGTTCAGCCGCGCAGCTCATGCTCGATGAGCTTGCTCAGGGCATAGACGTCGCGGTCCATCTCGCGCTGGTCGGGACCTTCGATCATCACGCGCACGCGCGGCTCGGTGCCGCTGGCGCGCACCACAAGACGGCCCTTGTCCTTGTACTTGAGCTCCAGCTCCGCGATCTTCTGCTTGATCTTCTCATTCTTGTCAAAGTCATATTTCTTTTTGTCGTCCACGTTGGCGGCGTACTGGCTCTGGGGCATCATCTGCATCACCCCGGCCAGGCGGCTCAGCGGGCGCTGTGCCTGCACCATGGCGCTGATGACCTGCACGGCGGTAATCAGGCCGTCGCCTGTGGTGTTGTAGTCCAGCAGGATCACGTGGCCGCTCTGTTCGCCGCCCAGTACATAGCCGTCGGCAAGCATCTTTTCCAGTACATACCGGTCGCCCACACGGGTCTTTTCGATTTTGATCCCATGCTTTTTCATGGCAATGTCCAGGCCCATGTTGCTCATGACCGTGGCGACCACGGTGTTTTGCCTGAGACGCCCCTGCTCCTTGAGGTGCAGGGCCAGCATGGCCATCACCTGATCGCCGTTGATGAGCTGACCGCGTTCGTCCACGGCCATCAGACGGTCGGCATCGCCATCGAAGGCGAATCCCACATCCGCGCCCAGCTCGCGCACCAGTTCGCACAGACGGCGCGGATGGGTGGAGCCGCAGTTGTCGTTGATATTGGTGCCGTCGGGTTCGTGGTAGTAGCAGCTCACCTTCGCGCCCAGCTCCTTAAACACCATAGGCGCGACCTCATAGCTTGCGCCCTGGGCGCAGTCCAGCACCACGTGCAGGCCATCCAGCCGCACATTGGTGGTTTCTTTGACAAAATCCACATAGCGGCGGGTGGCGTTGCGCTGGCGCACGGGACGGCCCACGCGCTCGCCGATGGGCATTTCAAAATCGGTGGGCATCCCGCCGGTCACGATTTCCTCGATGCGGTCCTCAATGGCGTCGGGCAGCTTGTAGCCGTTTTTGTCAAAGAACTTGATGCCGTTGTACTCGACGGTATTGTGGCTGGCGCTGATGACCGCGCCCGCGTCCGCCTCGTAGAAGCGGGTGAGGTAAGCGATGGCCGGGGTAGGCAGCACCTCCACCAGCACGGCGCGCGCACCCACGCTGCAAATGCCGGCGACCAGCGCGCTCTCCAGCATTTCACCGCTCAGGCGCGTATCTCGCCCCACAAGGATGGTGGGGCGATGCACGTCGCTGGCCAGCACATAGGCGCTGGCCTGACCCAGGCGGAAAGCAAGTTCACAGGAGAGTTCCGTGTTGGCGATGCCGCGCACGCCGTCGGTTCCGAACAGTCTGGCCATTGGGTAGGCTCCTTTCCGGGCTCAGGCCCAAAAAACATCGTTATTCTTGCTGTCATACATCAGGATGCCCCTGAGGAAGGCGATGGCCTTCTCCAGCCCCTCGCGGGGGGACATCAGGCTGTCCTCATGCTCGATGGATAATACGTCGTCATACCCCGCCAGGCGCAGGTTGGACACGATGTCCTTCCACACCAGCGCGTCGTGCCCATAGCCCACGGTGCGGAACAGCCAGCTGCGCTCCTGTTCGCAGGTGAAGCGCTTGGTATCCAGCATGCCGTTGACGGGGCCGTTGAGGGGGTCCAAACGGGTATCCTTGGCATGGACGAAGTAGATGGCGTCGCCCAGACGGCGAATGGCCGCCACCGGGTCGATCCCCTGCCAGAACAGGTGGCTGGGATCGAAGTTCGCACCGATGAGGGGGCCTACGGCCTTGCGCAGCCGAAGCAGCGTTTCGGGGTTGTAGACGCAGAAGCCCGGGTGCATTTCCAGCGCGATTTTCTCCACCCCGTGCGCGGCGGCAAAGGCGGCCGCACCCCGCCAGTAGGGAATGAGCACCTGCTCCCATTGGTATTCCAGAATTTTTTGATAATCATCCGGCCAGGCACAGGTAACCCAGTTGGGCATGCGATCCTCCGGGCTGCCGCCGGGACAGCCGCTGAAGCCCACAATGCGCTTTACGCCCAGCCGTTCGGCCAGCAGCACCGCGTTTTGAAAATCCTGCCGAAAGGATTCAGCCACGTCCGGGTCGGGATGGACGGGGTTGCCGTGCGCGCTGAGCGCCGCCAGTTCCAGACCGTTTTTCTTCAATACGCGCTTGAATGCGGACAGCGCGCCTTCATCCTCCAAAAGAAGGGCAGGGTCGCAATGCGCCTTGCCGGGATAGCCACCGCAGCCGATTTCCACCGCGTCCACGCCGCATTGGGCCAGGTACTGCATGGCGCTTTCAAAGGGCATGTCGCCCAGCACAGGGTTAAAAACCGAGAGCTTCATGATGATGGGCACTCCTTTTGTTCGCCGGGGATACGTCTCCACCGGCGGTTCAGTTGTAGCATATTGTATCTTGGCCTTGGATAGTATACCCCGATCAGGGGAAAAATGCAAGCCTGCGCGGCCGGGGTGAGCAAAGCACCCGTCTGATGCGCCATCAGACATGCAAAAGGGCCCCGACCGCACGCGGGCTGGGACCGCATGCGGCCGGGACTGGAATGAATGCAACGGGACGTCCGGTACCCTCAGCGCACGCGCACGGCGGCGGTCATGTCGGCCACGCCGCCTTTGACGGGGGCCAGCCACAATTCGTCGGGCAGTGGAGAAAGGGCGGGATAGACAAATTCGGCCATTTTATCGCCGTGGACGTCAAGCCCAAACTCCTCCGGGAACAGCTCCACGCCCTGCCCGTCCACCAACGACAGACTGTAGATCCAGCTCTCAAACACATCCATGGCGCCGTAGGACCACATAAGCCGCCCCTCTTCGTCGTAATAGCCATCCCCGTTGGCCTCGATGAAGGCGGCCATCGCGTCGGGGTTGACCTCCAGATCCAGCGTGATGTAGGTCATCAGGGGTGAGAAGCAGGCCTCGGTCACCTGGGCGGTCACCAGGTCCGTCGCGACGGGGATGCACGGATGCTCGGTCACTACGCGGTCCGTCATGCCGGTCACATCAAGCGTAAAGGTAATGACGCCCTCATCGGGCAGGCGCATGCGCCCGTTTTCATCAAAGATTTCGGGATGCTCGGCAGGCGGATAGAAGCCCTCCGGCGGCGGACCGATGGGAAATGCGACCTCCACCTTGCCGTCCAGAAATACATCGTCCTTATCCAGACGCAGGTAGTAGTATTCCTCGATGACGCCCGGCTCGGCGGTACCGGTGGTCATCCCGCCGGAGCCTGCGGTGGTCATGTCCGCCTCCCTGCCGTCAAACCAGATGCGTTCGGTCCATAGCCGCATGTCATGCGCCTGAAGAAACTGCGAGACCTCCTCAGAAAGTCCCATATACGGCGTGCCGTCCTCGGCCACGCCCAGCGGCACGTCCACGTCCGGCAGGCGGTAGGTCCACATCAGGTAGAGGGTGCGGCCGTCGTAGACGGCCTCGTTGACGGTAACCTCCACGCCGTTGACCGTCCCCTCAAACAGATGGGATTGCCGGGCAACCCCTTCGCTGGCGGGCGGGGTGTTGAAGAACCACACCGCGTCAAACAGCCTCCAGTGATAGGCGGCCACGGCGGCCGAGGCCAGCAGCAGCGTAATCAGCGCGGCGATGAGCAGCGTGCGCCGCAGCTTTCGCGCCGAGGCGGCGCGCCGCTTGCCCTCCTCCCGAACGATGGTTTTCAGGGTGTCGGTCATGGCGCGGTGGAATATCTCCGGCGCATCCGGAAGGTCCTGATTCAGCCGGTTGCGAAACTCACGATCGTTCATTGCTCACCCTCCTCCCAGTCCTCGCGGAGCAGGACGCTCAGGCGGGCGCGCGCTTTCATCAGGCGCGTCTTGACCGTGCCCTGCGGCACGCCCAGCGTATCGGCAATCTCAGCGACGGAGAATCCTTCCAGATAGTACAAAAGCACGGTGATGCGCCATTCGGGCCGGAGCTGATCGATGCATTCCCTGAGCGGCAGGGGCTCCGCAGGCGGCTCGGTGGGCAGCATCTGCTCCTCCAGCGGCACGAAGCGGATCTTCTGACGCTGGCGCAAGATGTCGCGGCAGGTGTTGACCAGAATTTTCATCAGCCATGGACGGAAACGGGATGGGTTTCGCAGGGTATGTTGCTTCTGCCACGCGCGGGTGAGCGCTTCCTGCACGGCGTCGGCGCAGTCCTGATCGTTGTGCAGGATGGAGTAGCCCACATGGTACATCAGCCGCTCGCAGCGCATGGCTTCCGTCTGAAACGTTACGGCATCCACACGATCGCTCCTTTCGTAAGACAAAAGGGGAACAGGCTGCGTGCTTTCCGTCGTTGAACCCGGCGGATTCCCCCTCATGTTACTTAGACGGAAAACAAAGGGGGACGGTTTTCCTTCCGCAAATAAAAATATCCTTTTCTGGATTATGGTAGATCCATGGCCCGAATGGCAAGAGGAAAGTTGTCATTTATAGGTCATATGGAAAGCGGCCCGGTTGACGGTGCGGGTCCGCAGCTCGCCTGCCATCAGCAAACCAGTGTCCATGATTTTCCGGCTGCCGCATGCCTTTTTATACACGGACCCGATGACATCGCGCTCCGGTTATGGTATGGTTTTCGTTGAGATAACAATCTTTTCCCTCTTTCCGAAGCAAAAAGGAGGCTTTTCAAGAAGCATGTTCATCCTGCCTGCGGTTATTGCAATGATTTTTGGCTTGATGTATATCCTGTATCGCAGCGGTTTCGCAGTCATGAACAGAAAATACGCCTTGCTTTATACGGAATATCCACGAATGGGAAAAAGGCGCAGCTGTATCGAAGCAAGGTTTTTATCCTGCAGTGGAGTCACCAAAAGAGTAATTCGACTCCCGCGGGCCAGAAGATACCAGTTTGTCTTTTCGTCCAACACAACAAAAGGATCGGTCTGTGTTGAAATTTATGGAACCCAAAACGCACTCATGGCAACATTGAACAATGAGCAGCCATGCCTGATCATTTCTACAGAAGAAAAAACGGGCTACCGGGTCGTCACGAAATTCAAAAACGCCGATGGAGAATACAGGCTGATCTGGAAGGAGTGCAGGCCGCCGAAAGGGTCCGCTTAGCAGCCGTTTTCGACGAAGCGGGAAACCCTGGTGCGCCGCGCCTGCGTCCGGGATTTCTGAAGGGAAACCTTGCTGCAGCACCTCCGCATGCAGCGCGATTCGGATTTCCCATGGAGAAGCCGCGGGACCGCTCAAGATTGTTTTCTGACGGCCTGAGCTCATGTGATGGAGTCGTCACTCGTCCATTATCTGAAATCTTTCTCAAGCATCCTTTCCCGAAGAACAGACATATGCAAAAAAGACGGACGCATCGTGACTACCCACGATCGCATCCGCCTGCACACACCAGGACCTCGATCACCTGCCAGGGCAACGCATGGGGACCGAAGGACCCCAGCAAGCGTTCCATCTGAGCGGCTCCGCGTACGCGCGCGACGCGCACATCGCGGCCCAGCAAAGAGAAACGGGCCGCTTCCACGCCTGCGAAGCGGCTCTCCGGCACAAAGGACGGAAGGGGCTTGCAGTCCCCGCCCGCCAGACGGTCCGCCCGCAAAAAGACGCGCTCCAGCCATCCTGGGCCGCCGGGTGCACACGGCATGCCGCGCACCGGGCGCACGCCGCCCCGGATCAAACGCAGGGCGGCTTCGCGCACGGTCAACGCCTCCGTCCAGCCTTCACGCGCCAGAGCCGCTTTTCGCGCCGCACAGCCGACCACGGCCACGCGCGCCGGGCATGGCGCGGGGCGTGCGGGCGAAAAAAAGGCTGAAAGCTGCGGAAACCGGCGCAGCACGTCGCGCCGCCAGCGTGGGCAGGCATGGATGAACCAGGGCAGACGGCCCTCGGCAAGACGGGCGAGCAGCTCGGCGGCATCCGCCTCAATGGGACCATGCGGCACATCCGGGTCCTCCACGCGCGCCGCGCCCAGCAGTCCCAGCGCGCGGTCCAGCTGGCTGTCCTCCAGACCGAAACGTCCGCACAGCGCACTTCGCGCCTCATGGGTCAGCACAAAAACGGCCGTCCCCGCCGGCCTTGGCAAGGCCGCACGCGCCTTTTCAGCGCATGGAACGGGAAACGGCTGAATCCGGGTCATCGGGGAAAACCTCCTTCGCTACAGCGGGGGATGTTCCTGTGATACCCGTTTGCAAACAGTTTGAAACCGGTGGGGGATTATTCGAGCGCTTCACCCCGGTCCAGACGGTCGATCATGCTGACGCGGCGCGCGTGGCGCTCGCCCTCAAAGGCAGTCATCAGCCAGATGCGCACAATGTCCTTGGCCAGTTCGCTGCCCAGCACCCTTGCGCCCAGCGCCAGCATATTGGCGTTGTTATGCAGGCGGCTCATCTTGGCGGAATAGGTATCCGTGCAGGTAACGCAGCGGATGCCGTGCACCTTGCTGGCCGCCATGCCGATGCCCACGCCCGTGCCGCACATGATGATGCCCATGCTGCATTCGCCGCTGGCGACGGCATTGGCAGCGCGCGCGCCATAAATAGGATAATCCACACTTTCGTGGCTATTGGTGCCCAGGTCCTTATAGGGGATGCCCAGCTCGTCCAGAACGGCGATAACATGCGGTTTGAGGTCGATGCCGGCGTGGTCACAGGCGATGGCGATCATATATCGGGTGCCTCCTTGTGTAAGCTTGATGGTTTCAGTATAGCATGTTTGCGCGGCCAGGTCCAGAGGCACCCGGCCATGACGGGCATGTTGGCCGAAAGTGCGGCATATCCTTGGGCGATCCTGCGGGAGAGGGGGGCGAGGGGATGCGGGGACGGCGGGCCAGCCTGCTATTGTCGCTGCTGATGACGGCGGCGCTGATATATCTGCTGCCGGGAATCATGAGCGGCCTTGGAAGCGGAGACGGCAACCGCATGGACGAGCGGCTGCGCCCGGCCCGGATGCGCACACTGACCGTGTGGCTCATGCCCGGAGGAGTGAACGACCGCAAACTGCTCAATCAGGCCTGTGCCGCCTTTGAAAAGCAACAGTCGGGCGTGCGGGTTTTCCTGCGAACGGTGACGGCGGAGGAATGGACCGCAGCGGATGCGGTGCTCCCGGATGTGGCGCTGCTGGCCACGGGCAGCCTGAACATTCCCGAACGGGTGCTGGTTCCCCTCGCGGGGATAGAAGAGGCGGGAGCGTCTGGCAGAAGCGGGGGCGTCACCTATGCTTTGCCGCTGTGGCTGGAGGCCAACGTGCTCAGTTTTCCCACGGCATGGATCGCATCGGCCGGCACTGCGCAGCCCGCCCCCAGCGCGCTGCTGGCCAGCCCGCCGCCGGAGCGGATGGATAGCGGCATGATCGCCGCGGAGGATCTGCCCTGGCGAAAGCTACTGGAGCCGGGCGTGCTGGCGCTGCCGGAGGGCGTGGCGCTGCAGCAGCTGATGTTTCTCTGCCCCGTGCAAATCCGGGGGGAGCTGGCGGCGCTTGGCGAGCGTCCGGAGGGCGCGGAGGTACAGGCGCGCGTGTGCACGCTGGGAGAGCACCTTGCGGCCGTGCGGGGTGGGGAGGCGCGTACCGCCTGTCTGCTTGCACCCGCCGTGAGCGATCGCGTGCGCTATGCCGCGATTGCACGCGACGGCGAGGATGCGAGGGCTTTCGTGGATATGCTTGCGTCCGGGGACTGGCAGGCTCAGGCCGCAGCAATGGACATGGTGCCGGCGCTTGTGCAGGACGGGGCCGCTAACGAGATGACCCATGCGGCGCTGGAGCGGTTTTCGCAGGGAATGACTCTGCCCAACGCCTTTTCCCATACGGCAGAGGAATTGCGCAGCCTGTGCCTGGACGCGTTTTTACGCGCGGCCGACCCGGTGGAAACGCTGCTGCGTCTACGCTGAGCGTATAAATCCCCTACAGCCTTTTCATACTATGCCGTGTACCCAATATCCGTCGGAGGCGATGAAACATGACTCAGACCACCCATCCCAGAGGCGGCTGGCAACAGGAGGAGATAGACCTGCTGTTTTCCGCCGTGAAGGAGGCCGCCGAGAACGGGCGCCCCCTGCGCGACGTTTTCAGCGAAGTAGGTGGACAGCTGTCGCGCAAACCCAACAGCATACGCAACTTCTACTATGCCAGGGTGCGCGAGGTGCCGCAGCTGGCGGCCCGGCAGGCGCCGCTGCGCACCTTCACCGCCGAGGAGCTGCACCATCTGCTGCGCGATGTGCTGGTGGGACGCGGACGCGGCGAGAGCGTGCGCGCCTGCGTAAACCGTCTGGCCGGCGGCGACCGGGCCGGGATGCTGCGCTACCAGAACAAATACCGTTCCGTGCTCAAAAACCGGCCCGAAATGCTCATGGAGGTAGCCAACGAACTGCGCGCCGAGGGCCTTCCCTGTCCCGATGATGTGCTGGCATGCCGCCGCTACAACCTGGCGGGCAGGCAGCAGGCCAGCCTCGCGTCGCTGGAAAAGCACATGGGAGACCCGTGTGTCCGGCGGATGGTGGAAGGGCTGACCATGCTCCTGGAACGTGCCGCAAACGCGCCTGCGGAGAGCGAAAACACCGTTCCCTACCAAAAGTGGGCAGAGGCCCGCCGTGAGGCGGACCGGCTGAAGGTAGAGGTGGATCTGCTCAAAATGGCGCTGGAGGACGCCCAGCACGAAGGACATTCCTGAAAGAGGAAAGGCCGCCGGTCAAGGGGCGGCCTTTTTGCTGCGCATCCATCGCAGCGCCATTGCCAGCGCCAGTCCCGCCGCTGCGGGGCACACCCATCCAAGCCCCAGTCCGTAGAGGGGCAGAAAGGCTTTGGCAAAGCCGATCGCACCCTCCAGATGCAAAGAGGCGGCGGCTCCGGTGGGCAGGGCGCCAAAAAAGTCAAAGAGCGCGGCCACCAGCGTCAGCCCCGTGACCAGCCGGTAGACCAGCGGATCGTGCTGAAACCATTTTCCAGCGAGACCCAGCAGAATCAGCGTGATGGCCAGGGGATAGAGCAGCATCAGCACCGGCAGCGACCAGTCCAGAATGGCCGTCAGCCCTACATTGGCGATCAGGAAGGAAAGACCGCTGAAAAGCAGCGCCCAGGCCTTGTAGCCGGGCCCCCTGGGGAACATTTCCACAAAGGTTTCCGCGCAGCTGGTCACCAACCCCACGGAGGTTTTCAGGCAGGCCAAAGTGATGGTGACGGCCAGAATCAGCGTGCCGGCCGTGCCGTAATGGCGGTTGGCCAGGAGCGAGAGCACCTCGCCGCCGTTGGCGGCGTCCGCCGGGATGGCGCGGCTTTGCACGCCCATGAGCGTAACGACAATATAGATCCCTGCCATGATGAGGCAGCTGAACAGACCGGAGCGGACAGTGCTTATGGCCACGTCCTCCGGCCGCGTTACGCCCGCGCCGCGGATGACGTTGACCACCACGATGCCAAAGGCCAGTCCGGCCAGCGCGTCCATGGTGTTGTATCCCTCCAGGAAGCCGGCGAAGAAGGGGGCGGAGCGGTAGTTCCCCAGGGGCTCGGGTGGGAGGGAGGCGGCGGGGCGCGCCAGCACCGTTACCGCAAGCACGCCGAAAAACAGCAGGAACAGCGGCGTCAGCGTGCGCCCGATCGAGGTGAGGATGCTGGCCGGACGCAGTGAAAACGCTGCGACGATGGTGAAGAACACCAATGAAAACAGCGCCAGCGCCAGGCCGCTGTGTTCGGCACCCACCAGCGGCTCCACGCCCAGGGTGAAGGGCACGGTGGCGCAGCGCGGAATCGCGAAAAACGGGCCGATGGTCAGATACAGCGCGCAGGTAAAGCACAGGCCGTAGGGGCGGCTCACCTTTTGGCTCAGGGCAAGCAGGCCGTCGCTGCGGGTGATGCCGATGGCGGCAACTCCCAGCAGCGGAAGCCCGACGCCCGTAACCAGCAGTCCCGCGATTGCGGGCCACACGGCGCTGCCGGCCTGACGGCCCAGATAGGCGGGGAAAATCAAATTGCCCGCGCCAAAAAACATGCCGAAAAGCATAATGGCAACCAGGAACGTTTCCTTATGTGTGAGCCTGTTTTTCATATGCCCACCCCTTCCTGCGCAAGGCCCGAAAAGGCGCTCTCCCTGTTTTTATCAGTATACCATAAATGTCAATGATTGAAGTGGACAGGCCATCAGGCTGTGGAGAAACGGGATGGCCGGCCTTCTGACCCTTGAGGGACGCGCCTGCGCGTGGTATACTGATACGCGAAGGGAGGGCCCCCGCATGTATTTTGAGGACTTTATGTCCAAATTTACGGAGTTGCCCATTGCCTGCTATGTTTCCCGCCGCACGGGCGAGGACATGGCCTCCGGACGATGGTACAAGCGCCATTTGCACCGGGAATTTGAGGTGCTGTATCTGGAATCCGGCGACGGAGTCATTACCCTTAACCGGGAACCCTTGCCCATCCACACAGGAGAGGTGATTCTCATCCCTCCCTTTGTGCCCCATGAAGCCAGGGCGGACCGCGCCACGCCACTGCGTGAACACTGCATTTGCTTTGATCTTTCGCTATTGCATAACGCTGATCCTGCCTTTGCCAGGTCGGATGTGGACGTGACGCCGCTTCGCGGCGTGCTGAAAAAGGAGGATCCCATCACTGCGCAGGTAGCCGATCATCTGCTTAAGATAATCAGGGCCTGTCAGGAACATCCCGCCGGATGGACGCTGATAACACGCGGGCATCTGATGCTGATGTTTTCGTTGCTGGCGCCCCGTCTGGAAGGATTGAGCGCCGCCTCGGCCCCTTTGGACGAGGATTTTTGCCGCCGGGTATCGGCTTGCATTGCCCGGCGCTATGCCGGCAATCTTACCTCCCGCGATGTTGCCGCCGAGCTGTGCTATTCGCAAAGTTATTTCTGCCGCCGCTTTAAGCGCGACTTTGGCCTGTGCTTCAGCGAATATCTCAATGCGTACCGCCTGAATGTCGCGCGTGGCCTGCTGCTGGAAAAGAAATGTACCGTTACGGAGGTAGCGGCTTCGGTGGGCTTTTCCAGCGTAAGCTACTTCACACGCTGCTTCCAAAGACGCTTTGACATGCTGCCGTCAGATTATTGTGAATAATGCAATGCCGCCCCGCATTTGCGGGGCGGCATCGTCATACCGTATCAGCCTGTGGTGCGTTGGCAAAGACCACGTCGGGCCGCTGCGCGGTTTCCGTGAGCAGCTGAGGAAAGGGAGTCCGGCTATCCCAGAGGGTGGCGGCAAACAGTGCCGTCGGAAGCCAGATCGACGTTTCAAACAGGCCGTCCTCCATCAGCGCGAGGATCTGGCATTCCGGGTCTCCCTGCAAAAGCAGGTTTACAATGCTTTGCAGGTGAGCCCCGTTTTGCATCCAGTAGCTCTGCGTAAGACGCATGACCCTGCGCGCGATGGGGAGGCGTGCGGCGATTTCCCCGGCGCTGCATTCGCCGATGCGTTCGGGCCCCGCCCGGTGTACGAAGTCGGTCCAGTCCAGGCAAATCATGCCCTTGGTCACCACGCCTGTGGCGCCATGCTCGCGAAGGTGCGAAAACTTGCGGGTAAAATCCTCGGTCTCCCGGGCATGGGCCACGTTCTCGGCCAGATAGGCGTAGGGAAACGCACCGCAATCCTCCCACACAATCCGTACCCGCGGGTCAATTTGAGCAATTCGGTCCAGCTTTTGCGCCACCGAGGTGGCATGCAGGCCGAACTGCAATTCCAGGTTTGGCCGCTTTTCAAGGATGCGGGCACAAATGCCATTGACCCACGGGACCACCACATCGGCGATGGAGCGGCCGTCCAGCTCCTGCTCGGCGGTTTCGGTAAAGCTCTGGAAGTAGATGCCATCCCCCGGAAGGGCCGCATATTCACGTTCAAAGCGCTCGACGGCCTCGTCTGCCAGGCGGGCGAGGAGGGTTTCGTCGGAAAGGTGCACATCAATTTTGGTGTCCCATCCCCAGGCATACCCCCAGATGACCCGGATGCCCAAGGCGTGCGCGCAGGCCACCACCTCAGCGGCGTTAAGGGGTGCGTAATCGTTCCAGATGACGATTTCGTTCAGCTTCAGGCGGGCCATGTTGGCCAGGTAGCGCCGGTAATCGTAAATGACATAACCCCATGTCCACAGGCCGCGGCGGCGCACCTGAGGCGCATGCACGCAGTCCATGTTCTCAAACCCCTCTTCAAAGGGATTGCGGAAGTAATAGGGCTTCATCCACGTATGGGCCTGCTCTGCCTTTGGCACTACGAGATTGACGAAATCCGATACGCCATAGAGCACGGATACGTCCGTTGCCCCCGTGATTTCAACAGACTGCAACGATCCCTCCGTGCAGATGCGCATGCGGTAGCCCTCCGGCGGCAGGGCCGCGTCCGGCACCACAGCGCCGATGATGTGGCAGGCGTCCTCCGCGTCCTCCATGGGCACGTCGTAGGTCCGCAGACAGCCTTCCAGCATCTGCCGGGCCAGCGCCAGCGCAGGGGTCCGCGGCAGGCTGATGTTCCAATGCTTCATAAGCGGTTATCCTTTCAGGCCGGAATTCACCATCGCATCCGTCACCTTTTCCTGGAAGAACAGGTACACCAGCATGACGGGAATGACGCTCAGGGTGGTAGCCGCCAGCTGCAGGTGCCATTCGGGCTGGCCATATACGTCGTTAAAATTGTTCAGGGACAGCGGCAGCGTATATTTGTCGATGCTGGTGGTAAAGACCAGCGGCTCCAGATACATGTTCCACGTGGCCAGAAACGCCAGAATCCCCACAGAAGACGCCACCGGCACCGAGATGGGCAGCATGATGCGGAAAAAGATGCCGCCATGTCCCATTCCGTCCAGCCGGCCCGCCTCCTCCAGCTCCTTGGGCACGGTGATGAAGAACTGACGGAACATAAATGCCGACAGCGCGCCCTGCGAGCAAAAGACAGGCAGGAATATCAGCGGCAGCAGGCTGTCGGTCAAATGCCATGCCTTCATCTGATAGAACAGCGGAATGATGATGACCTCCACCGGCATCATCAGCGCAGTGAGCAGCAGGATGAACAGAATCCCGCGGCCCGGAAAGCGCACCCGCGCGAATCCATAGCCTGACAGGGCGGAGATCAGCACGTTGCCCAACGTGCCCACACCCGCCACCAGCAGCGTATTGGCATAGTGCCGGGCAAAGGGCTGCTTTTGGAAGATTTCCACATAGTTTTGCCATCTCCAGCTCTGCGGCAGCAGGCGGGGCGGGCCAAAGACCTGCGCGTTGGTGTTGAGGGAGTTGACCATCATCCACCAGAAGGGATAGATAAACACCAGCGTCACCGCCGCAATCAGCAGGAGGCGCGGAATCCAGCGAAGGAGACGCGCGGGTGAAACGTTACTCCTCATAATGCGACACCTTCCTTCTGGCCAGCCATTGCAGCAGCGTCATGCCCAGCATAATCAAAAACAGGATGACCGCGATGGCGGACGCATAGCCGCTCTTGTAGGCGCGGAAGCCCTGGTAATACACATAGTAGACCAGCACCATGGTGCTGCCCTCCGGGCCTCCTTCGGTCATGAGCTTGATGGTATCAAACACGCGCATGGAGCCGATCATCGTTACGATAGAGGCCATGAGCACCGTGGGCATCAGCAGCGGCAGCTTGATTTTGCGAAACAGCGCAAAGCTGCTTGCGCCATCAATGCGCGCCGCCTCCACGATTTCTCCCGGCAGGTTCATGACTGCGCCGTAGAATACCAGGACGTTGGTGCCCAGGTTTTTCAGCACGCGGGTGACGACCACCGCGGCCATGGCCCAGCCCTTTTCCTGAAGCTAGTTGGGCCCCTGAATGCCCAGCTGAGCCAGCGCCCAGTTGATGGGGCCCGCCGTGCCTCCCTGCAGCAGATACTTCCACACGATGGACCATGCCACACCGGAGGTAACCACGGGCAGGAAGATGATGGCGCGGATGTAGCGCGTGCCAAAGTTGCCATCACCCAGATACAGCGCCAGACCCAGCGCCAGCGCCAGATTCAGCGGCACCAGAAAAACGGAGAAGATCAGCGTGTTTTTCAGCGTCAGGTAAAACAACGAATCCTGGAAAAGCGTTGCGTAATTTTGAAAGCCGATGGGGTTGCTCGTACCAAAGAGCATGTTGCGGTTCTGGAACGAGTAGATGAACACATTTACCAGCGGAATCAGGACAAAAAGAAAAAAACCGATCATCTGCGGGAGGATGAACGCATAGCCGCTCGCGCTCTCCCGGAGGGCGCGGCGGGCGGACAGCGAGGTGTCTTTCATGCTGCCTCCTGTAAAAGCAGCGGCGGCCAAGCCGCCGCCGTAGTTGACCGGAAGCGCCCGCAGGGGGCGCCTCCGGCGATGCTGGGAACAGAGGGGAAACGCTTATTGCAGGTTGTTGCGGTAAATCGTGGCGATTTCGCCAAGAATGGCGGCAACATCCGCATCGGGATTCCACAGCTTGTCAAACACGATTTCGGTCTCGATGTCGATGGTGGGGGAATTGATGTTGCTGGACATGGCGCGGCTGGAGAGCACAGAGCTGGCCACGATGTCCTTCATCTGCTCGGGGGTAAGGTAGGCGTTGGAATTGAGGAACTCCTCGCTTTCCAGCACGGACTTGCGGCAGGGCGGCCAGTACTGGGCCACGCGGGCGGCGCAGCTTGCGCTGGTCATGTAGGACACCAGCTCGGCAGCCAGATCGGCGTTGGCGCTGGCGGCGTTGGCAGCCATGGCCGCCTGGCCCAGGAAGGACACATCGCCGGGCAGCTTGGACACGCCCCACTTCCAGGTCACATCCGCCAGGTTGCCCAGCTGAGAAATCTGGTTGAAGGTGCAGGCCGCGCCGCCGGTGAAGAAGTTGCTTTCATCTCCCGGAGGAACCACGGAGCCGTCCACATACACCATGTCGTGGAACATCTGCACAGCCGCGATGGATTCGGGCGAGTCGATGAGCACTTCCAGATCATCCGTCCAGAAGTCGCCGCCAAAGCCGCGCACAAACGGGGTCAGGTTCATCTCGGTGCGGTCGGAGTAGCCGGCGTTGTTCACCGTCATGTAGCCGTACACGCCGGTCTTGTCCTTGATGGCCTTCATGCACTCACGGAAGGTTTCCCAGGTCCAGGTGCCCTCGGCGACATATTCGTTGGGGTCCTTCAGGCCCGCCTCGGCAAAGAGGTCGGCGTTGTAGATCATGATGAAGGGGCTGGTGGAGAAGGGAATGGCATACACGTCATCGCCGTCGCACCACAGGCTCATGGCGCCGTCATCCAGGTCGTCGGGATCGTAGGCGGCCATGGCGTCATTGAGCTTGGCGCACAGGCCGGCGCTCATGTAGGCCTTGATGTCCGCTTCCATGACCCAGAAGGCGTCGGCGGGCTCATTGCTTTGCAGGTTCATCAGCAGCAGGCTGCTGTATTCCGTGCCCGACAGCGAGATGAATTCCGGCTCAATGGCAATGCCCTTGGCCTGGGCGAATTCATCCACGAAGCTGCTCAGCAGCTTAAGCTGATCCTCATTGCTTGTCCAGGTGGCGATTCTCAGATGGACAGGCTCCTCCGCCATGGAGGGAATCGCCATGGCCAGCAGCAGAACGGCCAGCAGCAGAGACGTAAGTTTCTTCATCAGTTCAGTCTCCTTTCTTGAATGGGCATTTGAAAGGCAGGATACCTTTGCTGCCTCTTATTATAATCAATGTGGGGTCATGTGTGAAGAAACTCGGTTGACCGAATTTAAGCGCGACGTTGACCAAAATAGCATAACAAATTGACTTTTCCTTAGCGAATCCCTACAATAAATATGGATTCTGATAGCTGAGGTGAAACGGAAAATGGCGCAGCTTACAATCAATTACAAGCCTGTGGATAAGACCTATGATGTGATCGTTGCAGGCGGCGGCACGGCGGGCGTGATGGCGGCCTGCGCGGCGGCACGCGAAGGCGCGCGCGTGATCATTCTGGAACGTGAATATGCGCTGGGCGGAACGTCCACGCTGGCGCTGACCGTGCCGCGCATGACCAATCATATGCCGCAGCTGACGGGAAACAGCTCCCTGGCGGATGAATTGCAGAGCAGCATGGAGCGGGAAGGGTGCGCGGGGGACACGTACTTCGCCAGCCCGGAGATGGCCAAGCTGCATCTTGAGGAGATGTGCGCCCGGTACGGCGTGGAGGTGCTTTACGGCGCAGAGCTGGTAGGCGCAGAGCTGAAGGGCCGGAAGGTGGAAACGGTGGTGGTCAACACCGCTTCGGGCCTGCTGGGCTATGCTGCCCGCGCCTTTATCGATTGCACGGGCGGCGCGCGGCTGGCGCTGGCCTGCGGCTGTGAAACCGCATGCGGCATGGAGGGTGAAAACCAGCCCATGACGCTGCGCTTCTGCGTGGGCGGCGTGGACGTGGCCCGTGTGGAGCAGACGCTGAAGGAATGGGGCTACCGTTTCGGCGGGGATCATTTTCCCATGGAGTTTTATTCGCTGTGGCGCGAGGAGAGCTTCAACCCCTTCACCAAGCTGCTGCGTGAGGGCGTGAAGGAAGGCGCGCTGACCGAGCGCGACGGCAGCTATGTGCAAATCTACTACCATCCCACCCTGGGAAAGGATGTGCTGTGGTTCAACTGCCCGGAGGCGGGGCATATCCTCGACGCGGTGAGCGCGCGTTCCGTTACGGAGATGGTGCTGTATTCCCGCAAGTCCGCCGTGCGCATCCTGACGTTCCTCAAGCGGCGGTTTCCCGGCTTTGAACACAGCTATCTCCAGGCGTTCTCCTCCATTCCGGGCATCCGCGAATCGCGGCGGCTGGTGGGCGAATACGTACTGACGGAGGAGGATATCCGCGCACGCCGCCGCTTTGACGACTGCGTGGCGCAAACCGCCTATCCGGTGGATATTCACAACGAGCACAACCTGGTGCTGATTCATTTGGAACCCGGCGAATATTATGAAATTCCCTATCGCTGTCTGGTCACGCGCGAGCTGGACAACCTGCTGGTGGCGGGGCGCTGCTCCTCGGCTACGTTTGCGGCGCAAAGCTCCATGCGCATCCAGCTGGTATGCATGGCGCTGGGAGAAGCGGCGGGCATCGCTGCGGCGCTGAATCCTGAGGTGCGTGCGGTGGATGGGGCGCAGGTGCGCCGGTGCATGCAGGCGCACGGGGCTGTGTTTGCCGGGCGGTAATGTGCTTCACAGACTGTCGGTCTTGACCGCTCACAAAGGAAGGGGAAACGGAAGATGTACCATAACATCGGCGGAAAGATCAAGGTGCTTGCGCGGATTGTCTGCGCCATTGGAATCATTGCAGCGCTTTTGACGGCGGTGGGGTTATGGATCAACAACAGCAGCTTTCATCCGACCATGGCGGCGGGCCTCACGATACTGCTGGCCGGGAGCGTAGCGACGTATGTGACTTCCCTGTTCATCTACGGCTTTGGAGAACTGATTGAGTCTACCAGCAAAATCAGAAGCATGATGGAACAGGACCGCCCGGAAGGGGAAGAAGATCAGGAACCATAAGGCGGGGAAGCAGGAAATCCGACGGAACGGACCGAACTATGCCGGCAAAAACGCAGGGGAGAAAAAAGACAGGGAAGGTTGATTGAAGCTGGAGCAAAATCATTTACCGGGTTTTCGAAAACGCCAGATCTCGGACCGCGAACAATCTGCAATGCTGAGGCGCTGTTTGAACGTCGCCTGAATCAGCCTTTTTGGACAATATGAAATGAACCCGCTGCGCTTTCAGGCGTGGCTGCTCAGGCCGGTGAAGGCATTTGCAATTACCGGCGGTGAATATACTGCCGCCACTGCGTGAAGTCCGGCAGCGCCGGCCTTTTTCGGCAAAACACGTTTCCCCCTGCGCCTGCGGCACGACCGGGGAAATCTTGCTACGCACGGCTTCTGAATCCAGCGCACATGTCAGTGGAATGCCTTCTTCAAATTAAAGATTTGGAAAAGGCACCGGAGATTCGGAATACGGTTTGGAGAGCTGTTGCCCCCGAACCTCTCAAAAGGGTTTTGGACAGGCTTAGAAGTTTGCAAAAGGCCTAAAAAATTTATAACAAAAAGAATAAATTTTGGATATTGGCTCATTGAAAAAGACAATGCGACATGGTAAAATATATAGAAAATATTGAATTTTATTGTGGAAGTAACATGTCGCAAATTGACTGGGATAGAATTGTTGCTGATGCCGATAACGAAGCTCGTAAAAAAGTGCAGAAAGAAAGTGAAAACGGTCAGAATTCGCTTGATTTTATCAGCGAACCTCATGTTGCTTGTTGCCTACTGGTTGATACATCCGGCTCAATGCAAGGAAGCAAGATTGATGAACTAAACAGAGCTTTGCAGCATTTTAAAAAAGATGTTTGTGCGGACCCGCTTTCTGCAAAAAGAGTGGATGTATGCGTTGTTGAATTTAACAGCAAGGCCTCAATTGTCACGCCTTTTTGTCCTATAGCCAAATTTAAGCCCCCAACCCTTAGCGCCCATTCCACTACGGCTATGGCCACTGGCATCCGATATGCGATTGAAGCCGTACACGATCAGGTAAGTCGTTATCATGCCGCAGGTATCGAATGCTATAAGCCTTTTGTGTTAATGATTACGGATGGTGAGCCAACGGAGGACATGGAAGGTATCGCAAAGTTGATCTCTGCCAGAGAAAGCCAGGGCCGCTATGGTCACATGCGGTTTCATGCTTTTGGTGTTAAAGGTGCCAACATGGATTTCTTATCCACGCTTACACATCGTGTTTTAGCGGTAAACAACAATGCCTTTATGGAGATATTTGATTGGGCCAGCAAAAGCATGCAGATTATTTCTCACAGCAAACCTACAGATAATGTGCTAGAGAGCAATCTGGGCCCCAACATGGAACCGTATAACCCCGTAGAAAAGAAAGTGCCATGGAACGATTGATAGCATTGGGGAAAGACTCATTTTACAAGCATAAATTCTTTTGCCCAGGAAAAACGAAAGTGACAGCCTCTCCTGCCGCATCCAAACAGGAGGAATGCCCAAAAATTGAAGAAGGAAACATTCTGCATCCGGACTGCTTTCTTTCTACGATCGCCGGAGAGAACATTGCTGCCGTGGCCTTATCGCTGCGTGGGAAAAATCATATTGCGCAAGGAATGGTGCTTCAGGACTATCACAAGCTTCAGCTGATGGATGACCAGACTGTTTTTGTAGTGGTGGCGGATGGAGTAGGAAGTGAACCCCGCGCGGACGAAGGAGCTGAAATTGCCTGTACGAGTGCCGCGGCTTATTTTGATACCCATATATCAGACGTGAAAAAAGATCCACGTACATTCATGAAACATTCTTTTAAAGCAGCGAAAGACGCAATTGCCGCAGCAGCCCGATCAGCCGGAATAGATGCCCGCCAGATGAATACGACACTTCATGCTGCATGGATGACAGAAAAGGGGGTTTGGTGGGGCCATGCGGGTGATGGCGGAATTTTTCTAATGGATGATTCAGGCACCTTGGAAATGCCAACGGAACCAATGACAGCAGAAAATGGAGAATATGTCATCCCTCTTTTGGCTGGTGAGGCATGGTGGCAATTCGGCTTCTCTGAAGGACATTATCAAAGTGTGTTGTTGTGCACGGATGGTATCTATGGCCGCATCACGAACCGTGCCCTTCGCTCTGCCGGTATCGCCATGGATAAGGCAATGGCGGCAACGTTTTTAAGTCCATGGGCTTTTGATTGGCAAGGCGGGGAAGGCGGCGTTGTCCGCGCCATGTCCAATATTTTTCGCAAGCCACGTCCCAGTGATTTTTATCCGCAGATGATTCAGGCCATGTCTCAAGGAGGGGATACGCAGCAGGCTGAAAGGCATATTGTTTCTCAAGTATTACCCTACAGGCAGCCGCTGGCATCTCTTACCTCCATCTCGGACGATATTACCCTTGCCGTGATCCAGCGTAAAAAGGAACTTCCGCAAAGCAAGCCCGTTTCCTATTATTTTCCTCCTGATTACCACGCGCTTAACGACCGTATAGCTGAAATTTTGTATAGCGAATGAATTCAAAAAGGTTGTGCATGCCAGTGTACTACAAAGCGCTGATAAAAAACGGGTACGAGCTTGAACCATCTCCGATTAGGTGCGGTGGCGAAGGAAGCATCTTCCTGGTGCAGGGAAACAGCTCAATTGCAGCAAAAGTATACAGCCATGGAAATGCCCCTAAGGAAAAGCTCTATCAAATGCTTAAGATGCCTTTGGCCCAAAAGAGCGACTATATTGCCTGGCCGCAGGATATCTTGTTTAATCAAACAGGTACTCCTGCGGGCTTCATAATGAAAAGGTTCAGTTATACGAAAAGCTTGGCGGAAATGCTTTCTGATACCAGCTTCCAATGGAAAAAAAGAATCTGTGTGGCTGCGAACCTTTGTGATGTTGTTCATGAAATTCATCAAGTTGGGCAATGCATCGGCGATATGAACCCCAGCAATTTTGGCGTTGATACAAGGAACGGCCATGTATGTGCCTTTGATGCAGATTCTTTTCACTTGCATGACACCCATGGGCAATGGTATCCCTGCGTTGTGGGCATAGCGGACTATTGGCCTCCGGAATTGCAGCGGCTTACCATTAATGGAGCGGAGCTGCGTTCGCTACCGCCGGCAAGAACCTTTTCTCAAAGCAGCGATCAGTTTGCTCTGGCTGTCTTGATCTTTCAACTGCTCTTTAGCGGCTATCATCCTTTTGCGGCGAGACGGTTAGAAACCGTTCGTTCATCCTATGTTATGAATCGCCGGTCCGTTTATATTTTAAACAGACAATCTCCATGGTTTTCCACGGGTGCCAAAGGCACAGGCATTCCCAAAGGAGCACCCGATTTGAGCATCGTTCCCGATTATATAAAGAAACTGTTTTACCAGGCTTTCATGGAAGATCATAGGCCACAGGCTAACACATGGCATCAGGCGCTTATACGACTGCTTGGCGAACATGACGCCTGGGGAGTCCCGCATAAAACTACTCATGCATCCCCGTTTCAAAAACCGGTGGCAAAGACGGCAAAACCGGTGGCAAACACGGCAAAACCGACTGTCAACACTCCAGACGCCCAACCAAAACAATCCGGGTTTGATAATTTCCAGCTGTATGAATTGTGCTATTTGCTGGGCGTATTAATCATCTTCTCGACAAATGGGCAACAGCAAAAATTAGAGGTGTATGAGAGGCTTCCTTGGGCGATTCTATTGCTCGCCGTCGGTATATTGCAGCGTTTGCTATCCCGAAAACAGAAGCGGAGAATGAGTGCGGTTCTGTGTGCTGTCTTGGCCGGAATATCTTTGGATTGCTACAGCAAGTACCAGAACCTTTATCTTCCGGGACTGGATGTCCAAAACTATTTTCTTTATTGCTCTATAGCTTCCGGTGTGGCCGCCACACTTGGAGTTTGGGATTTCTATCATTTGAAAAAGAACCGGAAAGGTGGTCGTACATATGGAAATAATTGAAACTGTATTAAAAAACATCTACTCTGCTTCCGATCAATACAGGATTTTAAATGACCCAGAATACTTTATTGACCTGCTTGTCAAGCAATACCGACCCGAATTTAAATATGACTGCAAACTTTTAGAAAAGGGGATTCGCTGTGGCGCCGGAAATATTGTCTGGCAGTTTGTTAGCAAGAAAACGATGCCCACCGACGAGGACAACGCGAAATTTACTTCCCTCCTGCAAGAGAGAGCAAATCTTACCTTGGATGAAGCAAATCGTCTCATTGGTCTGCTATATGCAATGACGGGCTTTTCTTCCCCACGAAAAGCTCATGGGAAAACCATAAAAGAAATCAGCGACAGAGCCAGAACCCCTTTGTCTTTTTCATCAGGTGGATTTTTCAATCGCCTTGCACAAGGATTGCCCCGTATCGCACCGATTCATAGCCTGCTTAGTATAGTATATGTTATTTTCATGATCGTCAGCATCAATAATGGCGCAACGGTCTTTGTCCTGGGATCGTTTCTGTTTGGAACAAATATTGCATTAATGTTTTTTGCTGCCATTTTTGCTGTTCTAGGCTTATTCTTAAAACAGGGATGGCCGTATTTAACTGCTGCCATTATTCAGACGGTCGCTCTGTTAACAATTCTGACACCTGTTTTTATTCAGCCCCTTTTGGGGATGATAGCCGTCGCGATCCCCACCATGGGTTATATAGCGTTCGTTAAAATCAACCGGGCAAAAGGATCGACGGCAAAGTCCATTCAATAGTGGAGAGCCATGCTTCCTTAATCCTTTCTCAACGCCCTATGTCACATGAGAGCTTCCGTAAAATGCAAATGATCTTTACAGCTAACTCAAGAAAGCCGTATGTGTGTTTCCAAAAGGAAGCCTTTTCAATGGGACTTTGAAGCGTTGATTCTCTCCGGTATGATAAAAGATTTTTACGCAAGCGGGAATTTGTCGGATTCGAGTCGCCTCCGGTTGTTCCATAACTATGGCCGAAGTATCGTCGCTTTTAGGGAAAGGGCATAACGGTTCTATCATGGAAAAAGCACGGGGTGGAAGCAATCTTGAAAAAAGGTGATGTATTTATGAAAAAAACCATTTGCTTTTTGACTTGTGTTTTGATGGCGGTTCTTGTTCCTGTGACCGGGATGGCATTGGGTGGAAACGCTGTCTATTCTTCGGCATTGGAAGCGATGGAAAACGCATTTGAGCAGTACGGGTATCAGTGGTATGATCCTGTGGAAACGCGTGAGACGTTGGAGAACCTATATGCGTATGATGCGCAGGAAAGCGCATCGGAAACCAACCTTTCAGCGATGTTTATCAGCAGATCAATGTGGGGGTGGTCCTTTCGGTATGACATCGAGGCACGTATTCGAGCGAATGGAGAACTTATCTCCTTGCAGGCATGGGGCCCTTTGAACGAACTGGTTGATACATTAAACGGTGAAACGGATATGGAATCCTATTTGGTGTTTGTTTCTGTTATCACAGCATTTCGCGATAACCTGTCTTCCTCTGAGCGGTCGAAGCTGGAAAACTGGGTGGAAAATGAAGCGCTGCCCTTCTTGCAAGGAGGATATCAGACGGATGCTGAACCCTCTTTGCAAGTGGGGGGCGGGGAATTATACTGTTGTGTTTCCTGGGGTGATTGTCAAATGCCCTGGTGTCTTGCTTGGTATAGCCTTGACTGACTGCTGAAGCAAAACTGCCTGGTTGTGCATTCCCGGCCTCCTTGCGCAATGCAGACTTATCCCATCTTGTTGCAGGAGCGAGACAGAACCTGATGAGAAAACCGTAAGAGTACTATCAAAAGTTCTAAGCTGTACCTCCAAAAAACGAGGGATGCTTTCGGTTATTGGGTCAAGCTGAAATGGCCCCATAGCGCTCATAAGAAATCGCCCATCCGAGTTCAAAAGAAAATGGACTGTATCCGGTTGAACGGGTACGAAAAGAAGAAACTGTCGAAAAATAACGCGAGATTACGCGGCCTTGCTCCTGATTTCATAGGGGGTGAGGCCGTTTTTCAAGTTGATGTGCTCAAAGTTGTAGAAGTGAACGGATCAGGTATAATCCAGCGACATATCAAAGTAATCCGCATAGCGGCGGAACAGCGCCACGGGCGAGGTGGACGGTACTGTCAAGAGTTATGCGTAAAATCGGTTTGCAGACTCCGGCTGAATGAGGTCAGCCAGCAATAGAGACGTCTT
>OJQP01000080.1_pt1 | contig 97676 bp, 82 predicted proteins | sample 1598871 | NCBI WGS metagenome assembly OJQP01 (sample SAMN03922520, study PRJEB24848) | human gut metagenome | isolation source: stool sample | host: Homo sapiens | place: Germany | collected 2010-02
AATGTGGTGGAGGGAATGCACATGGAAGACTTCATGAAAAAAACGCAGAATATGTATGGAAGCTTAACAAAGCTCCAGAAAAAAGTGGCGGATTACATACGTGCAAATTTTGGGGAACTGGCTTTTATCACATTGGACCAAGTGGCAAGACAGGCTGATGTGAGCACTGCAACTGTGATACGATTTGCACAAGCGATGGGATACAGCGGATATGCGGATATGCAGAGAGATATCATTAACGCGGTAAGAGGAAACGTAGGCCTGCCAGAGCGCCTTGAGAATATGTGCAAAAGCCAAGCACCGGATGACGCTTTGACTGCATGGTTTGAAAAAGAGATTGGCTGCGTAAACAAGACAGTGAAGGAGATTGACCGTTCCAATCTCGAACAGGCGCTCGAGTGGATCGAGGCGGCCCGAAATGTGTATATTTTAGGCCTGCGTCTTTGTTTTGGCCCGGCATTTATTTTGGCAAATTCACTTGGACAGGTACGTAGGAACGTTCATCTGATTCAAGGTGTCTCCAGCACGTATCCCGAGAATATCATCAATGCAGGGCTTGGTGATGTGTGCATGGTGATTGCATATCCACGTTATCTGCGGGAAACGCAGGCACTGATGAGAGAGATGAAGCGCTATGGCGTGAAAATCATTTTTTTCACAGAACCTTCTTATTCTAAAATTACACAGTTGGCGGATATCACGCTTTATACGGCATCCGCTCAGGTAGAACCAAAAGGGTCATTTGTGTCTCTTTTATGCCTTTTGGATTATATAGTGGCACAAATTGTCCAACGTACGCCGGAGGAATCTATGTCGATTGGCACACGCATTGAAAAGTATTTAAAGGAAAATTATCTTTTGGATTACTGAAACAAGAATATGGAGGTATCAGATGGTTTATCACTACATAAAAAATGCAGAGCGACTTTTATCACATGGAGATATATGGCAGCGATCCAAGGTGCTGGAATTGCTGGAAGCGATGTGGAATGAGGTGGACGCCACCACGATTATTCCCACGATGATGCATGTGGAAGGAGATGTTTTATATATTGGCACACGGCGCTGGGATCTCACAAAGTATGGCCAAATTTATATGTTTGGTGCAGGAAAAGCCTGCAATGCCATGGCAATGGCAGTGGGGCGGATCTTGGGAGACAGACTAAAAAAAGGTGTAATCTCAGTGAAATTGGAGGAAGAAACCGACGTTTATCCTCAACAGGTAGAAGTCTATGTGGGCGGACATCCTCTTCCCAATGAACAGGGCTTGAAAGCTGCCCGGAAGATTCTGGATATGATCGATGAGGCGAATCCGGAGGATCTTTTTATTTCTGTTATCAGCGGGGGAAGTTCGGCGCTGCTTACCTGCCCTGTAGAAGGGATTACCTTAGAAGATGAGATAGCTGCACAGGATATTTTGCTCAGATCCGGTGCTAAAATCGGAGAGATAAATGCGGTGCGCCGCCACATATCTCAAACGAATGGAGGACGTTTGGCGCAGAAGATACGGGAAAAGGGCGCAGAGCTCATCAACCTCATTGTGGATGATGGTGTGGGAGAATTGCCTCAGAAAGACCGCAATGTACCTGTTGCCTATTCTGCTACGCCAATTGCAGCAGATGATACGACACTGGCGGACGCGAGGGCCTGTATCATGAATTATGGCTTGAAAGACAAGCTGCCACAAAATATCGTCCAATATTTGTGGTCTGCCGGTCCGCAGTGTGAAACACCAAAGCGCACGGATGAAAAGGTCACTCATTTTGTGCTCAATTCTGTGCCAGAATCATGTACGGCGGCAGTTCAAGCATCCCGGCGTATGGGCATATCATCTGTGGTGCTCACAACCTTTTTAGAAGGAGAGGCACGCGAGGCGGGCACTTTTCTGGGTACATTGGCACGAGAGATTCAGGCAAATGGCCGGCCTGTGGAAGCACCCTGTTTTGTGTTTTGCTCGGGTGAAACTACTACAAAAGTAGAACACAGTGCAGGCACCGGCGGCCCGGGACACGAATTTGCCATGGGTTTTGCTATGGAGGCGCGAAATGTACCGGGCGCAGTGCTGGCTAGTGTAGATACGGAAGGAACGGATGGGACCACAAAATATGCTGGGGGGCTGGCAGACTCACAAACTGTTTCAGAGTTGCTGGAGGCCGGCTATGATTATTATGAAGTACTGCGTGAACATATGGCTGGCGACGCTCTCGCAGATACAGGAAATTCTATTTATACGGGGAATACCGGCACAAACCTGTGCGATTTTAATGTGATGTATGTGCCTTGCAGAGCGGAGGTTGAAAATGGAAAATAAAAATAAAATTGCCCGTCTGAAGGCGCGGCAGGTGCTGGATTCTGACGGGCGCCCTGCCCTTGAAGTGGACGTGATTACGCAGGGAGGAAGATGGGGACGGTCCAGTTCTCCTACCGGAAATTCGGTAGGAAAAAACGAAGCCGTTATCATGCGAGATGGTGATCCTCGCCTGTTTGCCGGGAAAAGTGTATATCATGCAGTAGAAAATGTAGTGAATAAAATTGCCCCCGAACTCATTGGATTAGATGTGACAGACCAGGCAACAATAGATGGTCTAATGCTGCAGATGGATCCTACCCCGACAAAGGAAATCCTGGGCGGGAATGCAGTGAACGCGGTTTCTTTTGCTGTTGCACGCGCAGCGGCGGCCTGCGCAGAAGTTCCATTTTATCGCTATCTTGCTGGAAACCGGACAATCACGTCTACATTTATGCCTGCCTTTAACCTTGTGAATGGCGGAACATATTACGGAATTACACAACCTATTCAAGAATTTATGGTGATACCTTGTAATATAGAGTCATTTAGTCAGGCTGTGCGCATAGGGGTGGAAATGTTTTATAAGCTTGATGAGATGATTGCTAAGCGCATGGGTGTGCGTAAAGCGGTGGCAGGAAAATATTGTGGACATGGTGCCTTTTCTGCAGACCCATTTGAAATTATGGATATGCTCAACAACGCTGCAGAAGCATTGGGATATCAGAAAAACGTGTGTTATGGCCTGGATTGTGCTGCCAGCGAGTTTTATGACGAAAAACAAGGTGTGTATCAATATGGGGGCCAATCTCTGACACGGGAAGATTTCTTGAACATTTTGATGAAGCTCTCTGAAAAATATCCAATCGGTTTTATTGAGGATCCTCTGCAGGAAGAAGATTTTAAAGGATTTGCTTTGGCATGTCAGACACTGGAATCGGCCGTGATTGGTGATGATTTCCTTTGCACCAATATCCAGCGGGCGAAGCGTGCCTATGCGATAGGTGCTATGAATGGAATGATTGTAAAACCGAATCAGGTGGGTACTTTGACAGAGACGATAGAGGCAATTGATTTTTTGCATACGCATGAGCAGATCATGATTGCATCCGGCCGAAGCGGTGGCCCTTTGGACGATCCCACAACAGACCTTGCAGTGGCCTTTGGTGGCCATATGCTAAAAACTGGAGCTCCAAGAAGCGGGGAACGGATTATTTCCATTAATGATGGAATCCACATTGCAGAAGAGCTTGGAGATATAAAACCTTATGATGTTTTAAAGTTAAAAGGTTTTTCAAGGATATCTTCTTTGAGAAAGTGAGGAGAATGATATGAAGAAGCATAAACTAAGTTTGCCGCATATTTATGTTCTTGTCATGCTTTTCATCTTTTTTATGGCGCTGATGACATGGATTGTGCCAAGTGGCCAATATGACAGGCAAGATATCGTGGTAGGTTCTAGCACAAAGTCCGTTCCGATAGACGGAACTTATCATCATATTGATAAGGTGGATGAGGAGGGAAACGATTCCAGACAGGGGCTGTTTGCCGCGCTGCAGGCACCCTTGGATGGGTTGCAGGCCTCCAGCGATGTGGTCGGTTTTGTCCTGATAGTTGGCGGTGCATTTGCACTGTTGAACAAAACAGGTGCCATTGTAATGGGGATGCAAACGCTGATTCGAAAATTGGGCAATCGTAGCATCCTGATTATCCCTATTACCATGATTTTATTTGGCCTTGGTGGAACGACGTTTGGTATGGCCGAAGAACTTCTCCCATTTTATCTGATTATCATCACCATGCTTTTTGGCATGGGATATGACTCCATGACGGCTTTTTTGGTGGTTTTTCTTGGCTCGGGCATGGGGGTTGCGGCTAGTACGGTGAACCCGTTTGCCACTTTGATTGCGCAGGGAATCGCTGGCATTGCAGGCAATCCACAATTGTGGTTCCGCTGTATCCAATTTGTAATTTTGGAAGCACTCGCCATTGCTTTTGTTCTGCTCTATGCGCGCAAAGTGAAGGCAAATCCGCAGAGCTCTATGACGTATGTCACGGATCAGGCATGGAAGCAGGAACTGGAAGGAGAAGACGGCATCCATACAGAAGCGCAGATGACGTTGCGGCAAAAACTAGTATTGGCAGAATTCATAATCTGCTTTGCCATTATTATTTATGGATTGATTGTAAAGGGATGGTTCATGACGGAGATGGCGGCCATGTTCCTGCTGATGGGAATTTTGGCGGGACTTATCGGAGGCCTTAACGTCAATGAAATGGGCGAAGAATTTGTAGCAGGTATGAAAGATTTTGTGTACGCAGGTGTTATCATTGGTATTTCACGTGGCGTGCTGTGCGTGGCAGAAAACGGGTTGATTATCGATACAATTCTGAACAGTCTTGTCAATTTCCTGGGAAGTGTTCCCGTTTCACTGTATGTGGTTGCCATGTATTTTGTACAAGTCGTACTGTCTATTTTCGTTCCTACTACTTCTGGCGTGGCAGCTTTGTCTATGCCGATCATGGCACCATTGACAGAAATGTTAGGGCTTAATCCAGAGGGTGCGGTGACTTGCTTTCAATATGCATGTAAACTTACACTTATGCTTAGCCCTGCGGCGCCAGTGACAGTAGCCGGCATTGCAATGTGCCGCCTTACGTTTCAGCAGTGGTGGAAAATTATTTGGAAATTTATGCTTTTGATTGTTGTGCTGACGATTGGGTTCTCTATCATGTCTAGTTTGCTTCCGGTATGATGAATACCATCCTTAAAAGAGGAAGGCGCCCCGTTATGATTAACGGGGCGCCTTCCTTCATGAATAAGAAAGGATTTTCTATAAATTGCCAGACCATAAGGCGATTATAAACAATCGCTTTCTGTGAGAAACGTATAACCACATTCGCATTCGCGACAGGCGGAAATATTTTAATGGGGCAGGGTAATCCTTGCTTTTTAGAATACATTGAGGGAAATACGCCGCACGCCCTGCTCGGTGGCAAGAAGAGGCAGGCGTACATCGTGCGCCTCGCGCGGCACACGCGCAAGAAGCTGCCAGGAAAAACAGCACAGCACGGCGGTGCTGCCCGGCCGCAGCAGGGGCAGAAAGGCGTCGTAATAGCCCTTGCCATGGCCAAGGCGCCCGCCTGCCTTGTCGGCGGCCACGCAGGGCACCAGGCAGAGGTCAACCGCCTGCGGCAGAACGGCCGGGGCCCCTTTTTGCGGCTGAGGAATGCCGAACGCCCCCGGCACAAGGCTGTCAAGGCATGTTACGGCGGCCATGTGCATCTCCCGCTGTGCGGGCCCGCACACCGGCAGGCACAGGCGTTTCCCTGCGGCCAGCACCTCGTGCAGAAAGGCGCGGGTATCCGGCTCTGCCCCCATGCCGAAAAAGGCGGCCACCGTGTGCGCGGCGGCAAACTGCGGCAGGGCGGCCAGCGCCCGGCACAGGCTGCCGGAGGCCGCCGCATGCACGCCCGCAGGCACCGCGGCGCAGGCCTGCCGCACGGCCAGCCGTGCGGCGGCCTTTTCCCCGGCGGGCGTCATGCGGGTTCCTCTTTGGGCAGCACGTCGCTTTCTGAAAAATCTTCCCGGTCCAGCGTCAGGTTCGGGTTATAGAACGGGTCGTGAAGCAGCGCCTCGCCCCAGCGCTGCTTCAGGCGGCGGCGCTCGCCCTCAAAGCGTTCTTTGGCGGGGCCTTTTGTGTCCAGCCCGCGGCTTTTCGATTCGTAATGATACAGCTCGGCATAGGGCGTCCACAGCACGCGCCAGCCCGCCTGGCGCACGCGCAGGCAGAAATCCACGTCATTGAAGGCCACGGTGAAACCCTCGTCCAGCCCGCCCACTTCGTCGTACACACTGGCGCGGCACAACAGGCAGGCCGCCGTCACACAGGAAAAGTTTTGCACGGTGGCAAGGCGAAACATATAACCGCCCGACGCGCGCCGGGTATATTTGTGGCTGTGGCCTGCATAGCCGCCCAGGCCGGTGATGACGCCTGCGTGCTGCACAGTGCCGTCGGGGTAATACAGCTTGGCGCCCACAATGCCGGCGCCTGGCTGGCTGCACAGCTTCACCATCTCTGTAAGCCACGCGGGGGATATCACTTCCACATCGTTGTTCAAAAGCAGCAAAAACTCGCCCTTCGCCGCCTTCCGGCCAAAGTTGTTGATGGCGGAAAAGTTGAAAGGCCCCTGATACTGCACCACGCGGCAGCGGGAATAGGCAGCATCGCGCGCAATGGTTTCATAATAGGCGAAGGTTTGCGGCTGGGTGGAGTTGTTTTCAATGACAATCACCTCATATGCGGGGTAATCGGTCTTTTCCAAAATGGAACGCAGGGCCTTGTCCAGGTCCTCTGTGTGGTCTTTGTTCGGAATGAGAATCGAGACAAGCGGCGTGTGCGCCAGCGTATAGTCCACTTTGTAAGTGCTGGGAAACAGCCCGTCCTGCACCGTGCCCTCGGCCCCGGTGCGGGCCAGGTGGGCCGCAATGGCGCGCTTGGCCGCCGCGGTGACATAGGGTTTTGCGGCCGTACCGCCCGAGGTAGAGCCCGCGTGCACCCGCCAGTAGTACAGCACCTTGGGCACATGCACGGGTGTGCACCGCTCGCTCAGCTTCAAAAACAAATCGTGGTCCTGCGCGCCGTCGCAGGCGCTGTCCAGCCCGCCCACGGCGTGGAACAGCCCGGCCTGAAACATGGCGAAATGGCAGATATAATTGCAGCAGTTGAGGTAATCGGGCGCAAAATCCGGCTTGAAATGGCCTGCGCTGGGCCGCTCGATGCTGGTTTCAAACAGGGCCTCATCGGAATACAGAAACGCTGCGCCCGTTTGGCGGGCGGCTTTCAGCATCTCGTACACCGCGTGCGGGGCCAGCACATCGTCATGGTCCAGCAAAGCGAGATATTCGCCCCCGGCCAGCTGGGCCGCGGCGTTTGTGTTGGCAGAAATGCCGTTATTTGCCACCTTGCAGTAGCGCACGTTTTTCTTTGCGGCAAAAAACTCGCCCACATAGGCATGCGCCGCATCGGATGCATCCGCCACGCAAAGCTGCCAATTCGGGCAGGTTTGCCCGGCCACGCTGTTCCACATCTGCTCAAGATATGCGCGCGGCGTGTTGTATACGGGCACGCAAATTGACACATGCGGCCAAGTGGAATAATCCAGTGCGCGCTGGCTTTCCAGCACGGCCTTTGGGGGCAGAAACCGCCCTTTTTTGCTTTTTAGCCGCCGCCGGGCAAAGCCAAGCGCGCGCTGGACGGTGGAAGAAATTCCATCCTGCCGCACCAGCGAAACAAACACAGCGCACAATTCGCGCATACGCTTCAGGCGAAGCCTCATGCCATGTTCCCCCTTTTTGGAAAACAGGGGGCGGCGCGGGCCGCCCCCTGTCTGGAATGGTGTTACAAATTTGTGCCTGCTAGGCCAGGTGCATAAAGCACGCATGGCCGGCACAAAGGTTTATTTATAGCCGTAGTTTTCATACAAAAGCGTGAAGTGCGGGTTGTAGTAAGGGTCCCCGCCCTCTGCCAGCATGGGCGCATATTTCTGCCGGAAACGCGCGCGCTCGGCCTCGTAGCGCGCCTGGCGCTCGCCGCCCGCAGTGTCTGGCCCGCGGCTTTTCGATTCATAATGCGTGCCCGCAGCAAACGGCGTCATCACGTTCACATAGCCCTGCGCGCGCAGGCGCAGGCAGAAATCCACGTCGTTATAGGCCACGGCAAAATTGGCCTCGTCCAACCCGCCCAGCGCGTCGTACAGGCTTTTTTTCACCATCAGGCAGGCGCCTGTCACAGCAGAAAAGTTCTGTGCCGTGGCAAGGCGGTACATATCGCCGGAGGAATCGCCCGGGTGGCCCTTGTGGCTGTGCCCGGCCGAGCCGCCCAGGCCAATGATGACGCCCGCGTGCTGCACGGTGCCGTCCGGATACAGCAGCTTTGCGCCCACGGCGCCCACGTCCGGCCGCTGGGAATAGCTGAGCATCTCGCGGATGGAATCCGGCGCAGTGAACACCACGTCATTGTTCAGCAGCAGAAGATGCTGGCCCGTGGCATAGCGGGCCGCCGTGTTGTTGATGGCGGAAAAGTTGAAAGGCCCCTGATACTGCACCACGCGCAGCCCCGGCAGCGAGGCGCGCGCCGCCTTATACAGGGCAAAGGTGGTGCGCTCGGTAGAATTGTTTTCCACCACAATCACTTCCAGGTTGCGCCAGCCCCCATATTTGTAAATGGAGGCAAGGCAGCGGCGCAAATCCTCGGCGTGGTCTTTGTTCGGAATCAGCACCGAAACGCGCGGCTCGCCCACCACGGCATACCGCGTGCGGTATGCGCCCGGGCAGCCGGGAATGGAGGCCACTTCGCCCGCAAGGCCCAGCCTTTGCAGATGGGCGGCCACCGCCATGGCGCCGGCCTTCAGGGCATAGGGCTTTGCCGAAATATCGCCCGCCGTGCTTTGCGCATGGCCGCGCCAGTAATACAGTACTTTGGGAATGTGGCAAACGCCCTTTGCCGCCTCGCACAGGCGCAGTATGAGGTCGTAATCCTGCGCGCCGTCAAACTGCGCGTTCTCGCCGCCGCCCGCGCGGCGAAGCAGCTGCGCCGTGAAAGCGCACAGGTGCGTGATGTAGTTGCACCCCCGCAGGGTGTCGGGCGAATAATCGGGCTTGAAATGATATTCCGAAAGATGTTTCATGGTGCTGTCCAGCACCACTTCGTCCGAGTAGATAAGCTCGGCCCCGCTCTCACAGGCGGCCTTTGCCACCTCGTACAGCGCATTGGGGCTTAAGGCGTCGTCGTGGTCCAGCAGGGTAATCCACTCGCCCTCGGCCTCGGCCAGCCCCACATTGGTGTTGGCCGCAATGCCCTCGTTTTTGGCCAAATGCACATAGCGCACACGCTCATCGCGCGCGCGGGCCACCAGCTTGGCGGCGCCGGTGGGCGCGTCCGATGCATCCACCAGCACAAGCTCCCAGTTCTGGTAGCTTTGGGCGCGCACACTGGCCACCATCTCTTTCAAATAGCGGGGCGGCGTGTTGTACAGCGGCACCACCACGCTGATCAGCGGCTGCCGGGGCAGGGCGTCGTGCCTTTGTGCGCGCAGCTCTTTGCGCAGGGGAACATCTGCGCGCAGCTGCCAGGGCTCTTTGCCGAACACAAGGCAAAGCCGGTAGAACGTCTCGCGCCACAAGGCCTGCCAGCCGCGCGTGCGCAGGCACACAAGGGCGCGGCGCAGAAGGCTGGCGGCGTGCGCGGGGTTGGCTGTGCGCGCCAGGGCTTTGCCAACCGAATCGCGCTCGGCCGGGTTTTGCGGCGCGCTCATGCCCCGGCCTCCGGCGCGTGGCCGTTCAGCTCTTTATACGCCGTGCACACTTCGCCGCATGCGCCCTGCATGCGCACACGGCCCTTTTCCAGCCAGGTGGCCTTGTTGCACATGCGCTCGATTTGCTCGATAGAATGGCTTACCAGAATGACAGTGGTGCCGCCGCTCATCAGCTCCTGCATGCGCTTTTCACACTTTTGCTGGAACAGAAAGTCGCCCACAGCCAAAATTTCGTCCGCAATCAGCACATCGGGCTTTGTGGTGGTGGCCACGGCAAAGGCAAGGCGCGACACCATGCCGGAGGAATAGTTCTTCAGCGGAATATCAAGAAAATCGCGCAGCTCGCTGAATTCTACAATTTCGTCGAAATTTTCGCGGATGTACTTCGGCGTCATGCCCAGCACTGTGCCGTTCAGAAAAATATTTTCGCGGGCGGTGAGGTCAAAGTCAAACCCGGCGCCCAGCTCAATCAGCGGCGCAATGGTGCCGCGCACCGTCACGCTGCCCGCCGAGGGCTTGAACACGCCGGAAATCACTTTTAACAGGGTGGATTTACCCGAACCGTTCAGCCCCACAAGGCCATAGAAATCGCCGCGCTCTACCGTGAGCGAAACGTCGCGCAGCGCATAGAATTCTTCAAACTGCAGCTTGCCCTGCACGGCGGCCAGAAAGTATTCTTTCAGGCTTTCGTGCTTTTCTTTGGCCATGTTGAAGCGCATGGAGACATTGTTCACTTCTATCATGCTCATGTTCTGCGCCCCCTTTAAATATGCAGCACAAATTTATCCTGCTGTTTGCGGAACACCAGAAGGCCGAACACAAGCGTGACAAGGGCGCAGGCGCCGCAGATCCACAGCATGCTCCAGCTCAGCATCTCGCCGTCCAGCACGGCGGTGCGGAAGGCGGTGATATACCAGTACAGCGGGTTGAATTTGATAAAGCGGGACATATTGATGGAAAAACCATATACAACCAGCGAACCCATCTGGGAGGGGTCGTAGAATATGGCCGAGAAATACATCAGCATGGTGGTGAACACGCTCCACAAATGCATGATGTCGCGGAAGAACACCGTCAAAGTGGCCAGCACAAGGCCCACGCCCAGGCTGAACAGAAACAGCGTCAAAAGCGGGTACACTGCCAGCACCACAGTGGGGTGCAGCGGCGCGCCGGTGAAAATCATCACAATAATCAGCGCCACAAAGCTGAACACGCAGTTCACAAGCGCAAAGCACACCTTCTCCAGCGGGAAGATGTATTTGGGAATGTACACCTTTTTGATGAGCGGGGCCGCGCCCAGCATGCTGGACATGGCGCTGGTGGTGGCGTCGTTGAAAAAGGTGAACAGCAGCTGGCCGATAATAAGGTATACCGGGAAATTCGAAATGCCCTGCCCGCGCATAGAGGCAAACAGGGTGGAAAACACCGCCACCATTACAATGTTCATCAAAAGGGGGTTCAGCACGCTCCACAGCACGCCAAGCACGCTGCGGCGGTATTTCAGTTTGAAATCGCGCCCAATCAGGTTTTGCAGCAAATAGCGGTAGCGCCAGAAATCTTTACAGTAAGCTTTGAACATTGCCATGCCGCTCACCACTTTTCAAAAAAGGAAAAATCCTGCGCGGCAAAGCCGGGGTGCAGCTTGTCCTTTGCGCTGAGCTTCACACTGCATCCGGCGTCCGGCCAGACAATGCCGATGTCCGCGTCGTCCCATGCAACACCGCCCTCATCGTCCGGGGCATAGAAATCGGTGCATTTATAAGTGAACTCGGCCTCATCACTCAGCACAAGAAAGCCGTGGGCAAAGCCCTGGGGAATGTAAAACTGGCGCTTGTTTGCCGCCGAGAGGCGCACCCCAACCCACTTGCCGAAAGTGTGGGAGTGGGGGCGGCAGTCCACCGCCACGTCGAACACCTCGCCCGACACCACACGCACCAGCTTGCCCTGCGGGTGCTGCTTTTGAAAATGCAGCCCACGCAGCACGCCCCGCGTGCTTTTCGACTGGTTATCCTGCACAAAGGGGCCGGGAATGCCCGCAGCCGCGAACTCTTTTTCCGAATAGGTTTCCATAAAATAACCGCGCTCGTCGCCGAACACGGTGGGCTCAATGATCATAACGCCTGCCACATCCGTGGGAATAAAGCTGAACTTACCCATCCTGCCGTTCCTTTCGCCGCACACGGCAAGCACAGCCGCGGGCGGAAATACTGATATCTATAAAAAGATAGCACAAAACAGGCCACGGCGCAAGGCGGAAGGGCAAATTCCCGCCGGTTTCGCTGAAGGGAAAAGCGGCTTTGCCCGGCATGCGGAAAACTTGCATGCCGGGCAAACAAACAGACGGCCCCGCGGGCGCGGCGCCATGGCATAGCGCCGCGCCCGCAGGGCCTTGCTGTGCAAAAGGCGCCTGGCGCCTGCAGGCCGTTTAGCAGAACAGCTGCGCGGGGTCGATATACTGGCCGCCCTGCAGGCATTCGATATGCAGGTGGGCGCCTGCGCTGGCCTCTGCCGGCACTTCACCGGCCACGCCGATGCTGTCGCCCTGGGCCAGTGTTTCGCCTTCTTTTACAAACACCTCGTCCAGCCCGCAAAAGCGCAGGGTGACATCGCCGCTTTGCACTTCCACCACGCCGCCCCACAGGGCGTCGTCCGTCTGGGCAAGCTTCACCTCGCCCGCGCCGGGCGAGAACACCGCGCCGCCGAATTTGCTTACCACGTCAATGCCGTTGTGCGTGCGCCAATCGCCCATGGTTTCGTTATACACCAGCTCGTCGCCGCTGAAGCCCTGCGTCACTTCACCTTCCACAGGCCAGACGTACGATGGACTGGGCGATGCCGGCGCACTGGCAGCATCGCTTGGCGCGGCGGACGAAGCCGGCGAAGAGGCCTGCGAGGATGCCCCACTTTGCGATGCAGAGGAAGAAGAGGAGGAGACGGGCACGTCTTCCTGCTTTTTCTCTGCCTGCTGTGCCGATTGTGCATCCCATGGCGTTGTCTCCTCTCCGTCAATGCGGCTTTGGGTGCTGCCCGTGCCGAAATGTGTCATCATGCTGTTCACGGCAAAGAAACTGGCCGTTGCCGCGCCCGCTATCACCAGCGTCAGCGCAAGGTAGAAGCCTTTTCCCCGCCAGAAGCCAGAAAATCCTTTTTTCATTTTTTTCCTCCTTGGCCGGGTGCCCCGGCGCGTTGATGGTGATAGTTTGCGCCGGCTGCGCGCGGTTTATGCATGCGGCGCGCCGCATGCACAGGCGCTTGCCTTTTGCCGCCAAAGGAAGTACAATAAATATTATCTTTTGGCAGAGCCCGCCGGCCCATGGCTGCGGGCGGAAAGGGGCGGGCAGTTTGAACCAGAGTGTTTTCGGCGCGGGCGGCGCCAACGTGGATGTGCACGGCCACAGTTATGCGCCCATTCGCCTGCGTGATTCCAACCCCGGCGCGCTGCATATCTCTTTGGGCGGCGTTTGCCGCAATATCTGCGATAACCTTGCGCGCCTGGGCGTGCCGGTGACGTTTGCCAGCGCGGTGGGCGGTGATGCGTTCGGCCAGATGCTGCTTTCCGGCTGCCGCGCCGCAGGCATGGACACCTCCTGTATTCTGGTGCGCGAGGGCGCGCGCTCGGGCAGCTATATCTCCATTATGGACGATGCGAACGACATGCTGGTTGGCATGAGCGATATGGACGTGCTGGGCGCCATGAGCCCCGAGCACATGCGGCGCATGGCGGAAAAAATCAATGCCAGCGGCATCTGTGTGACGGATGCAAACCTCGAGCCCCGCACCCTGGAGGCGCTGTGCGATGTGGCGCAGGTGCCCGTGTTTCTGGACACCGTCTCTTGCGCGAAAGCACAGCGGCTGCGCGGCATCATCGGGCGCTTTGACACCATCAAGCCAAACCGCATGGAACTGGAGGCGCTGACGGGCCTGCCTGCGGATACACAGGCAGGGCTGCGCCGCTGCTGCGATGCCCTTTTGCAAAAGGGGGTGCGGCGGCTGTTTGTCTCGCTTGGGGCCGATGGCCTCTATTATCAGGACGCCGGCGGCTGTGTGATCCATAAGGCAAGCCGCCCATTCCCCGTGGTGAACGCCACCGGCGCGGGCGATGCCGCCATGGCCGGCGTGGTGTATGCGGCCTTGCACGGCTTTTCGCCCGAACACACGGTGGAATTTGCCATTGGCTGCTCGCTGTGCGCCATTTCTTCCAGCGACACGATTCGCGCGGATATTTCCCCCGCGCTGTGTGAAAGTTATATAAAGGAGTATGTGCGATGAACCTGAAGGACTATTTGTCGATAACACCGGAAGTTTCCGCTGCCCTGCGGGACGGCAAGCCCGTGGTGGCGCTGGAGAGCACCATTCTCTCCCATGGCATGCCCTACCCGGAAAACCTGGCCTTTGCGGCGGAAATTGAAAAAATCATCCGCGCCGAGGGCGCGGTGCCCGCCACCATTGCCATCATTGACGGCGTGCTGAAAGTGGGGCTTTCCCAAAGCGAGCTTGAGCTGATGTGCAAGGGCGAAAATGTGGCCAAGGTGTCCCGCCGCGATTTGCCGGTGATGTGTGCGCTGGGGCGCACGGGCGCTACTACGGTGGCTTCCACCATGATTATCGCCTCCCTGGCGGGCATCCGCGTGTTTGCCACGGGCGGCATCGGCGGTGTGCACCGCGGCGCAGAAACCACCATGGACATCAGCGCCGATTTGCAAGAGCTGCGCAAAACCAGCGTGGTGGTGGTGTGCGCCGGCGCCAAAATGATTTTGGACATCGGCCTTACGCTGGAATATCTGGAGACGATGGGCGTGCCCGTGCTGGGCCTGCGCACGGCAGATTTCCCGGCGTTCTACTGCCGCAAATCCGGCTTTGGGGTGGACTATGAGGCCAGGGACGAGGCTGAAGTGGCCCGCATTGCCAAAGTGAAGTGGGACCTTGGCCTCACCGGCGGCATTCTGGTGGGCAACCCCGTGCCCGAAGAGTACGCCATGGATTTTGACCGGATGAACGCTGTTATTGAAACATGCATTGCCAGCGCAAAAGCGGACGGCATCAAGGGCAAGGCCATTACGCCGTATCTGCTGGCGCATATTGTGGAGGCCACGGGCGGCGAAAGCCTGAAGACCAACATTCAGCTGGCTTACAACAACGCGCGCGCTGCGGCGAAAATTGCCGCGTGCTATGCAAAGCTGTAAAGCCGCGCAGCGCCAGGGGGCGGGCGCGCCCGGCCCCTGGCATGAAAATTTTGAGCCCGCATTAAGGGAGTATTTGCTATGAGCAAGCAGGAAAACCGGAAAGACGGCACCGCACGGGAAGAAAGCTTCGGCGCGCTGGAGCAGGCCATGCCCCAAAGCGGCGGGGACATGGGCGACACCATGGCGTTCACCCCGCTGGGCAAACAGGCGGAAAAGCAGCAGCCCGCGCAGGCTGCCGGCAGAAAAGAGACAGGCGGCCCCGGCCCGCGCGCCCCGGGCGACACGGCCGAGGCGCCGCCGCGCAAGGCAAAGGCGTCCGGCACGCGTGTGCTGGGCAGGCTGTGCATTGTGCTGGCCATCAGCTTTGCTGTGCTGGCAACGGCCTCTATGGGGCTTTCCCATCTGTTCGACCCCGCCAAATTTGTGGCCGAGGCAACGCAGGCCCTGGCCGGCGGCGACACAAAGGCGCTGGAACAGCTGGTGCAGCCCGCAGAGGGGCTGACGGCAGACGAGGCGTCTTTAACTGCGCTGTGCGACGCCTTTGCCGAGCCGTCTGCGCGCGAGGCGCTGGCCCGGCAGCTGCAGGCACAGGCAATGGACGAGACCCTTGCCGGCAGTGCATACCCGGCGCTGGGTGTGGCAAAGGACAATGTGTTTCTGGGCTATGCAAAGTATAAGCTGGCGGTGCAGCCTGTGCAGCTGATGCTGACAAGCGACGCACAAAACCCGCTGCTCAGCCTGAACGGCGTGCCCCGCACCGGCAGGGTGGTGGAGGGCGGCGTGCTGTACGAGGGGCTGTTCCCCGGGCAGTACACCTGCACTGTCACGGCCTCCAGCGGCACGGGCTCCACCGTTACGGGCCAGCAGACGGTGCTGTCGCTGTTCAGTGTGCAGCAGCCCACCGAGTTCAATGGCGCATTGGCGATGGCAGATATCACTGTGTCCGGCTGCCCCAATGATGAGACCAAGATTTTTATTGACGGCGCCGAGGTGTCTCAAAAACCGCAGGGCGGCACCGTCAGCCTGCCTATGGTGGCCGTGGGCAGCACTATCACAATGGAATACACGGCCCCGCACGGCGCCGTCACCACGGGCAGCGTGGTGTTCAGCGACATTGCCAACACGGCCCTTGCTTTTGGCGATGTGAAAACAGAGGGCGGCGTGCCGGATGTGGAAGCCGCGAAAACGCTGCTGGGCACTTATTACGCCTCGTATCTGGACGCTGTGAACAAGCAGGATATCGCAGCCGTGCTGGGCGTCACCGAGGCAAAGCGGGAAGATTTGAAAAGCACGCTTTCCAGCGCCGGCAACCTGGCCAATGTATTCTCGTTCACAAGCGCCGAATGCACAGAGGGCAGCCTGGCGGCTGTGGAAAATGCAGACCCGCCGCGCTTCCGCTGCACGGCGGCTTTCACCTTCCAGCACACGAACAAGGAATCTCATGAAGAGAGCAGCACGGTTTCGTACCAGGCATGTGAGTTCGTCTTTCAGGACAACGCCTGGGTGCTGGACCGCACCGTGGCTATTGACAAAGCCGCCTATGAGGCGGGCGACACAGGTGCATTGAACACCGAGGCATAAAACAGCAAAAAAGGGCGCGCCCGGCCTAAGCCGGGCGCGCCCTTTTCTGCGGGGCGGCACAGGCGGCAAGGCCCGCCTGTCTGCCGCGTCACCGTGGGTTTCATGTGCTTGACGCGCCGGATAAAAAGAACACGCGGCCCTGCGTACGCAAAAGCCCCTCTTTGCGCATGCGGCCTATTTCGCGGCACAAAGCCGAGCGCTCGCAGCCAAGGTAGCTGGCCAGCGCCGCGCGCGTGAACGGCGTGCGCCGCCCGCCGCCGGGAACGGGGCAGGCCTCGGTTTTCAGGTAATACAAAAGCTTTTCCCGCACGCCGCGGCACAAAAGAAGTTCTACCCGCCTGTCCAGTGCGAAGTATTTATCAGAGATAAGGGCGATGTAATTCTGCAAAAGCTTTGCCTGCCCGCACCCCACCAGCGCAGAAAACGGCAGCCAAAGCGCCCCCACCGGGCTGGCGGCCGCCACGGTCACCGGGCTTTTTGTGGCGTGCGAACCGGCCAGCACATCGCCAAACACACCGCCGGGCCCCATGCGCGCGGTGAGAAACTGCGTGCCGTCTGCCGCCAGCTTCATGGCCTCTATCTCGCCGTGCAGCACCACGCCGATGCTGCGGTTTTCATACCCGGCATGCAGCAGCACCTCGCCCTTTTCATACTGCCTGCGTGTGCAGGCCATCTGCCCCAGCAGGGCCTCAATTTCTTCAGCGCACATGCCTGCAAACAGCGCACAGCGCATGATGCCATCTTCCATTGGCGCTTCCCTCTTTTACAGCCCGTGCCGCACATGGCGCGCTGCACAGCGGTGAATAAATTTTTGTCAAAGTTGCCATGGCAACTTTTTTTCTTTCTCTATTATAGTATATTAAAGTTATTCCGACAAGGCGCGCCTTTCGGCGCGCAGAAAAGAGGGGTTTCTTGATGAAAAAGACCATTAGCCTTTTGCTGGCGCTTGCACTGTGCGCCACACTTTTGGCCGGGTGCAGCGGCCCTGCCTCCAGCGCGGCCTCTTCGGCCCCGGCGCAAAGCGCCGCCAGCGAAAGCCAGCCGCAGCAGGCGGCCCAGCGCACGGCGTTTCGCATCGCCAGCCTGAAGGGCCCCACCACGATGGGCCTTGTGGGCCTGATGGACAGCGTAGACAAGGGCGAGGCGCGCCACGACTACGAAGTGACGATGTATGGCGCAGCGGACGAAATTACCCCGCTGCTGGTGAAAGGGGAAGTGGACGTAGCCCTTGTGCCCTGCAACCTTGCCAGTGTGCTGTACAATAAGATGAAAGAGACGGGCGGCGTGGAAGTGGCCGCCATCAACACGCTGGGCGTGCTGTATATTGTGACGACGGGCGATGACATCACCAGCGTGGCCGACCTTGCGGGCAAAACCATCTATTCCACGGGCAAGGGCACCACGCCGGAATATACGCTGAACTATATTTTAGAGCAAAACGGCCTTGTGCCGGGCGAAGATGTAACGGTGGAATATAAAAGCGAGGCCACCGAGGTGCTGAGCGCCATGCAAATGTCCAGCGGGTACCCCATTGCCATGCTGCCCCAGCCGTATGTCACCACGGCGCAGATGCAGATGGAGGGCCTTAGCGTTGCGCTGGATATGACGGAAGAGTGGAACAAGGTTTCGCCCGATTCTGCCCTTGTCACCGGCGTGGTGCTGGCGCGCACGCAGTTTGTGGAAGAGAACGAGGCGGCCTTTGCAGAGTTTCTGGAAGACTATGCGGCCAGTGTAGAGTTTGTAAACGCCAACACGCAGGAGGCCGCGGCCCTTGTGGCGCAGTATGGCATTGTGCCCAAGGCCGAGGTGGCCGAAAAGGCCCTGCCCGCGTGCAATATCACGTTTATTACCGGGGCGGATATGAAGGCCAAGGTGTCCGGTTATTTGAATGTTCTGTATGAACAGAACGCACAGGCAGTGGGCGGGCAGATGCCCGGCGACGATTTCTACTACGGTGCGTAAGTTGCTGCATCACAAGTGGCTGCAAAACGCGCTGGCCATTGTGTTTTGGCTGTGCGTGTGGCAGGCCGTAAGCATGGCGGTGGCCTCTTCGCTGATTCTGGCCTCGCCGCTTGCAGTGCTGAAGACGCTGGCGGGCCTTGTGCCCACCGCTGCCTTCTGGCACACAGTGTGCCAAAGCACAGCGCGCATTCTGGCGGGCTTTTTTCTGGGCCTGTTCGGGGGGCTTGCGCTGGCGTGCCTTTCCGCCGCCTGCGCCTTTGTGCGCGTGCTGCTGCACCCGCTGATCCTCACAATAAAAAGTGTGCCGGTGGCCAGTTTTACGGTGCTGGCGCTGTTCTGGCTGAGCAATGCGGCCAACCTTTCCATGCTGATCAGCTTTCTGATGGTGATGCCCGTGGTATATGCCAACACGCTGGAGGCCCTTTTGAGCGTGGACGCCGCTTTGCCCGAGATGGCGAAAGTGTTCCGCCTGGGGCCTGTGCGCACGGCGCGCTACGTCTATGCCCCTGCGGCAGCGCCCGGCGTGCGTGCCGCGTGCCGGGTGGGCCTTGGCCTGTGCTGGAAAAGCGGCGTGGCGGCCGAGGTGATTGGCATCACGGTCGGCAGCCTGGGCGAAATGCTGTACAATGCAAAGCTGCTGCTCTCGGCGCCAGACCTGTTTGCCTGGACGCTGGTCATCATCCTGCTCAGCTTTGGCTTTGAAAAGCTGTTTCTGGCGGCGCTTGGGCTTGCCGAACAGGCTGTGTGCCGCCGGTGCCCGCCGCCCATGCGGCACCGGGCCGCGGCGCCTGCGGCGCTGCAGGCAGACGGCGTGTGGAAAAGCTTTCACGGCAATGCGGTGCTGTGCGGCGTAACGCAGCGCTTTGCCCCGGGCGAGGCCGTGTGTGTCATGGCGCCCAGCGGCGCGGGCAAAACCACGCTGCTGCGCCTGCTGCTGGGGCTGGTTAAGCCCGACCGGGGCAGCATTTCCCCTGCGGGGGCAAAGCTTTCCTGTGCTTTTCAGGAAGAGCGGCTGGTGCCCGGCCTTTCGGCAGTGGGCAATGTGCTGCTGGCCTGCCCGTGCACGCGGGCGCAGGCAGAAAGCGCTTTTGGCGCGCTGGGGTTTGAAGCGCACACCATGCACCAGCCCGTGTGCGAGCTGTCGGGCGGGCAGCAGCGCCGGGTAAGCCTGGCGCGCGCCATGCTGGCAGACAGCGCGGCCGTTCTGTTAGACGAGCCCTTCAAAGGGCTGGACGATGAGGCAAAGGCCGCTGCCGCCGCCTTTGTGCGCGAAAATGCCGCGGGGCGCGCCGTGGTGTGCGTGACGCACGACGCCGCCGATGCAGGCCTGCTTGCAGCGCGCACCGTGACGCTTTCTGCGGCAAGCGGCGGCGAGGGGCCCATGGCCCGCTGAAACCGTAAGCCGTAACCTTAAAAGAAAACATATTGCAAGGCCCTGCGGCCGCCGGTTCCCGGCGGCCGCAGACGGCTGCAGGGCGAACCTGGCTGCGGGCGGGTTCGCCCTTCTTTTTGCGGCAGGGTGAAACCGGAACCCGGCGGTTCCGCCCCCTTTTTCCGGCAATGCGGCGCGGCGCCTTATCTGCGCCGGCGCGGCCTTTGGCAAAACCCGTTTGCCGGGCGCATCGCGCGGCGGCAGGGAAATATTTTTTATGAAAAGGTGCGCAAAACTTGACAAACGGCGGGTGCAAAGCATAAACTAAACAATGCGGCAAAGTGGCCATCTTGGCACAGCCAGGCCGCAGAAAGGACCGTGAGCAAGCCATGGAAGGCGACGCCCAAGGGCGATTATGCAAACAAAAATTACATAGCGCTGTTCACGGTGCGCGGCGGCCATAGCTGCCCTTTCGCGCCGTGTTTTGGCGCGGAAAGGAACGGCTGATGGTTTCGATTTATGAGACGCAGGAGGGGCGGCTGCATGAATGCGAGCAAATCTGCCCCGGCACGTGGGTGGATTTGTGCGCCCCCACGGAAGAAGAAATTGCTGCGGTGTGCACGCAGCTGCACATTGACGCAGACCTGGTGCGCGCGGCGCTGGACGAAGAGGAGCGAAGCCGCATCGACTCTGAAGACGGGCACATGCTGATTTTGGTGGACACCCCAACCGTGGAGGTGCGCCCCGGGCGCGGCTTTGTGTACACTACACTGCCGTACGGCATCATTCTGACAGAGGCAAATATCGTGACGGTGTGCCTGAAAGAGACGGCGCTGACGCGCGCGTTCAGCGACAGCCCGGTGAAAAGCTTTTCCACCAAAAAGCAGCGCCGCATGACGCTGCAGATGCTGTACCGCAATGCCACGCTGTTTCTGTTCTACCTGCGCGAGGTGGATAAAGCCTCCAACCGTGTGGAAAACGAGCTGCACATCTCGATGAAAAATAAAGAGCTTATTCAAATGCTGGGGCTGGAAAAAAGCCTTGTGTATTTTTCCACCTCGCTGAAGGGCAACGAGCTTGTGCTGGAAAAACTGATGCGCACCCAGTTTGTGAAAGCGTACCCCGAAGACGAAGAGCTTTTGGAGGACGTGATTATCGAGAACAAGCAGGCCATTGAGATGTCGAACATCTACCGCGACATTCTTTCCGGCACCATGGATGCGTTTGCCTCGGTGATTTCGAACAACCTGAATATTGTGATGAAGGTGCTGGCATCTGTCACCATCATCCTCACCATTCCCTCCATTATATTCGGGCTGTGGGGCTCGAACGTGCCGGTGCCGTTCGAAACTTCGCCCTATGGGTTTTGGATTGTGATTGCCATTGCTGTGCTGTTTACAGGCGCTGCTGTGGTATGGATGCTGAAGAAAAAATGGCTTTGAATTTGGCCGGGCCGGGCGGGAAACTGCATTTCCGCCCGGCTTTGCTTTTGTTTTGCGAGTGTTTTCGTGCCTTTTGCGGTGGCGGAAGCGCTCTTTTTTTTGCGTCTTTTGCGCGGAAATGGTAAGTTTTAATAAATTTTGTGTAAAATATCTAAAATATCCTCTTTTTTTTGGCAGTAGATTGCCTAAATGATACAGAATTCCCTTGAAAAATGCAAGAAAGATGAGTAAAATAGAGGAAAGAATCATGCGTTGCATCGCGCCCGGCAGCAGCCGGCGCGGTGCCGCTGTCAGCCTGAGGCGCCCTGGCGCCAAAAAGGAGGAAGTATTTTGGCAAAAAACCTGAAACATACAAACGCTGAAGTTCCAGTATACTTATTCAAACAGGGCAAAAATTTCGAAAGCCAGAAATTTTTTGGCGCGCACTTCGAAACGCGCGGCGTGCAGCAGGGCGTGGTGTTTCGCGTGTGGGCCCCGCGCGCCAAGGCGGTCAGCGTGGTGGGCGATTTCAACAGCTGGGTGCCCGGTGCGGCCCCCATGGAAAACCTGGACGAAGACGGCGGCATTTGGGAGTGCTTTGTGCCCGGCCTTGCCGTATACGATATTTATAAATACTGTGTCACCACGCCGGATGACGAGCTGGTGTTCAAGGCAGACCCTTACGCCTTTCACACGGAAACGCGCCCGGCAAACTGCTCTAAGGTGTACGAGCTGGCGGGCTATGAATGGGGCGACGCCGCCTGGCAGAAAAAAGTGGCCAGGCACAGCCCGCTGAAGGAACCGGTGAACATCTACGAGATGCACGCCGGCTCTTGGCGCACCTATGAAGACGGCAACCCCTATAATTACCGCGAACTTGCCGCGCAGCTTGTGCCCTATTTGCAGGAGATGGGCTATACCCATGTGGAGCTGATGCCCATTATGGAACACCCGTTTGACGGAAGCTGGGGCTACCAGGTGACGGGCTATTTTGCCCCCACCAGCCGCTATGGTACGCCGCACGATTTCAAGGCCTTTGTGGATGCCTGCCACCAGGGCGGCATCGGCGTCATTATGGACTGGGTGCCCGCGCACTTCCCGAAAGATCAGTTTGGCCTTTACAAATTTGACGGCACCAACTGTTATGAAGACCAAAACCCCCTGCGCGCCGAGCACAAGGAGTGGGGCACCATGGTGTTTGACTATGGCCGCCCGGAAGTGCAGAGCTTTTTGATTTCCAACGCGCTGTTCTGGCTGGAGGAATACCACGTGGACGGCCTGCGTGTGGACGCCGTGGCCAGCATGCTGTATCTGGATTATAACCGCCGCGACGGCGAGTGGGCGCCCAACAAAAACGGCGGCAAAGAAAACCTGGAGGCCATTGAATTTTTGCAAAGGCTGAACAGCGAGGTGTTCGCGCGCCATCCGCACGCCATGATGATTGCAGAAGAAAGCACGGCCTGGCCGCTGGTGTCGCACCCCGTCAGCGAAGGGGGGCTGGGGTTCAACTTCAAATGGAACATGGGCTGGATGAACGATATGCTCAGCTACATGAGCACAGACCCGCTGTTCCGCTCTGGCAACCACAACAAGGTGACGTTCAGCTTTTTCTATGCGTTCAGCGAAAATTTCATCCTGCCCATCAGCCATGACGAAGTGGTGCACGGCAAGTGCAGCCTCATCAATAAAATGCCCGGCGATTACGAGCAGAAATTTGCCGGCCTGCGCACTTTCTTTGGCTATATGATGGCCCACCCGGGCAAAAAGCTGATGTTTATGGGGCAGGAGTTTGGCCAGTTCATCGAGTGGAACGAAGCGCACCAGCTGGATTGGCTGCTGCTTGGCTACGAGCGCCATGCACAGCTGCAGCAGTATGTGCGTGCCCTGAACGGCATATACAACGAAACGCCGGCCCTGTGGCAGGACGATTTTTCGTGGAACGGCTTTCAGTGGATTGTGCCGGACGATTCATCCCAAAGCATCATCGTGTTCCTGCGCAGGGACGAAAGCGGCAATGAGGTTATCTGTGTGGCAAACTTTGCACCTGTGCTGCGGCCCGATTACCGCTTTGGCGTGCCCAACCCCGGCACCTATACGGAACTGCTGAACTCTGACGCGAAAGAGTTTGGCGGCACCGGTGTGTGCAACGGGCCGGTGAAAGCGGTGAAAAAGCCCATGCACGGCTTTGAGCACTATATTTCCGTGAAGGTGCCGCCCATGGCGGCGGTGCTGTTCCGGGTGCCGAAAAAGCGCGCGCCGCGCGCGGCCGGCAAACGGGCCGCCGCAAAGCCCGCGCCGGGCACAAAGCAAAGGGAGGCCAGGGGGCCGGCTGCCGGAAAGGCAGAGCAGACGCCTTAAAAGCGAAGCGATTCGCTTGCAGGATAAAAGGCCCGCAAGGGCGAAAGCAAGGGGAGAGAATTATGAAAGAATGTATTGCCATGCTGCTGGCCGGCGGCCAGGGCTCGCGCCTGTACGCGCTTACCAGAAAGCTGGCAAAACCCGCCGTGCCGTTCGGCGGAAAGTACCGCATCATCGATTTCCCGCTGTCGAACTGTGTGAACTCGGGCATCGACACGGTGGGCATCCTTACGCAGTATCAGCCGCTGGTGCTGAACGATTACATCGGCAACGGCCAGCCGTGGGACCTTGACCGGCTGTACGGCGGCGTGCATGTGCTGCCGCCCTATCAGACGGCCACCGGCTCGGATTGGTACAAAGGCACGGCCAACGCCATTTACCAGAACATCAATTTCATCGAGCGGTATGACCCGCAGTATGTCGTCATCCTCTCCGGCGACCATATTTACAAGATGGATTACTCCGAGATGCTGGCTTTTCACAAAGAAAAGGGGGCCGATTGCACCATTGCCGTGCTGGAGGTGCCCTGGGAAGAGGCGTCGCGCTTTGGCATTATGACGGCGGACGCCGATGGCACCATCACCAAATTTGAGGAAAAGCCCAAGCAGCCGCAGTCGAACCTGGCGTCCATGGGCATTTACGTTTTCACCTGGGAAAAGCTGCGCAAATATCTGGTGGAGGACGAAGCGGACAAAACCTCCTCGAACGATTTCGGCAAGAATATCATTCCCAATATGCTGGCAGATAACCAGAAGATGGTGGCTTGGCCGTTTGACGGCTATTGGAAAGATGTGGGCACCATCGACAGCCTGTGGGAAGCCAATATGGACCTGCTGGACCCGAACCAGCCCCTGGATATGTGGGACCCGGCATGGAAAATATACTCCCGCACCTCGGGCCGCCCGGGGCACTATATTGCGCCGCAGGCCCATGTGGACAACTGCATGATTACCGAGGGCTGTGTGGTGGAAGGCAATGTAAGCAACAGCGTGCTGTTTGCCAATGTGCGCGTGGCCCAGGGCGCGGTGGTGGAATCTTCCATTCTGATGCCGGGCGCCGTGGTGGAAGAGGGCGCCGAGGTGTGCTATTCCATCATTGCGGAAAACGCCGTAATTAAAAAAGGCGCCCGCGTGGGCGCGCGCCCCGAGACAGTGGAGGACAAAGCCAAATGGGGCGTGGCCGTGGTGGCCGAGGGCCGCACCATTGGGGAAAACGCCAGCGTGGGGCCCAAGGCCATGCTGGAAAAAGACGTACAGGACGGTGAGAAGTTATGGTGAACAAAAACACGCTGGGCATCATTTTCCCGAATACCTATGACGACCTCATCCCCGAGCTGGTGCACCGCCGCACCATGGCAAGCGTGCCCTTCGGCGGCCGCTACCGCATGATAGACTTTACCCTTTCGGCCATGGTGAATGCGGGCATTGACAATGTGACGGTGCTGGCCAAAAAGAATTATTATTCCCTGATGGACCATTTGGGCAACGGCCGCGAGTGGGACCTCTCCCGCAAGCTGGGCGGCCTGAATATGGTGCCGCCGTTTGCCCAAAGCAACACCAAAATGTACCATGGCCGTGTGGAGGCCATTGCCTCGATTCTCAGCTATTTGGAGGCGCAGAAGGAAAAATATGTCATCTTGTCCGACTGCAACATCGCCTCGGACGTTGACTATGCCGATTTGATGCAGAAGCACATCAGCGCGGGCGCCGATGTAACCATGGTGTATGAGCGCGCCGCCATCCCCGAGGCGCTGCAGACAGACAACTACACCTTCGATTTCGACGAGAGCGGCCGCATGACGCAGCTTCGCTGCAACGATTACCGCACCGGCGTGCAAAACCTTTCCATGAACGTTATTGTTATGGGCCGGGAAGAACTGATTGCCATGGTGCGTGACGCCACGGTGCACAATTATGTATATTTAGAGCGCGACATTCTGGCCCCTGCGCTGAAGATTTTGCATGTGCGCGGGTATGAATACACCGGCTACCGGGCGCGCATCTATAATATGAAAAGCTATTTTGACGAAAACATGCGCCTTTTGAACCATAAGAATATGGAGGCGCTGTTCCCGCCCGAGCGCCCGGTGTACACCAAGGTGCGCGACGAGGCGCCCGTGCGCTATGCCATGGATTGCAAAGTGCACAACAGCGTGGTGGCCGACGGCTGCATCATCGAGGGCGAAGTGGAAAACTGCGTGCTGTTCCGCGGTGTGCGCGTGGCCAAAGGCGCCAGCATAAAAAATTGTGTGCTGATGCAGGGCACCGTGGTGGAACAGGGTGTGGAGATGGAATATATCGTCACCGATAAAAACGTCACCATCACCGAGCGCCGCCATTTGAAGGGCAACGAGAACTTCCCCGTGTATGTGGAAAAGGGCACGGTTGTGTGATGTGCTGCACCGGGCGCATGCCATGCGCCCGGCAAACTGGAAAGAGGGAAATCGTATGAACATTTTATATTGTGCCAGTGAGGCCGCGCCGTTTGCCGCTTCCGGCGGCCTTGGCGATGTGGCGGGCAGCCTGCCCAAAGCCATACAAAACTGCGGCGCAGCCTGCCGCGTGGTGCTGCCGCTGTATGGCGATATGCGGGAAGAATACCGCGGCAAGCTCACTTATCTTACCAATTTCAATGTGCCCGTGGGCTGGCGCAACCAGTATTGCGGCCTGTTCGAGCTGGAGGCCGGCGGCGTAAAATATTACTTTTTAGACAACGAATACTATTTCAAACGCACCGGGCTGTATGGATTTTACGATGACGGCGAGCGCTTTGCCTTCTTCTCGCGTGCCATTTGCGAAATGCTGTTCCATGTGGATTTCCACCCGGATATCATCCATGCCAACGATTGGCAGACGGCGCTGGTGCCCGTGTATTTGAACCTGTATTACCGGCATCTGGAATCTCACCGCAGCATTAAAACGGTGTTTACCATCCATAACATCCAATACCAGGGCAAGTATGGCATGGATATTATGGAGGACACCCTGGGCATTGGCCGTGCAGATGCCCATTTGCTGGAGTATGACGGCTGTGTGAACTTCATGAAAGGCGCCATTGAATGTGCCGATAAGGTAACCACCGTGTCGCCCAGCTATGCCACAGAAATTTTAGACCCATGGTACAGCCACGGGCTGGACGATTTGCTGCGGCAAAAACAGTATAAGCTGTGCGGCATTTTGAATGGCATCGACACCAAAAGCTATAACCCTGCCACAGACCCGAACCTTGCCGAAAATTACACGGCGGCCAACTTTAAAACACACAAGCTGGCCTGCAAAAAAGATTTGCAAAGCATTTTCGGCCTGCACGATTGGCCTGTGCCCGTGCTGGCCATGGTGACGCGCCTTGTGGGCCATAAGGGCGTAGACCTTGTGCGCCATGTGGCGCAGGAGGTGGTGAACAACGGCATTCAGCTGGTGGTGCTTGGCTCGGGTGAAAGCGAATATGAAAGCTTTTTCTCCGAGCTGGCGGCGCGCAACCCCGGGGCGGTGGGCGTGCGCATTGGCTTTGTGCCCAGCCTGGCGCGCAAAGTGTACGCAGGGGCAGATATGTTCCTGATGCCCTCGAAATCGGAACCGTGCGGCCTTTCCCAAATGGTGGCGCTGCGCTATGGCGCCATTCCCATTGTGCGCGAGACAGGCGGCCTGCGCGACTCCATTCACGATTCGGGCGACGGCAAGGGCAATGGTTTCACCTTCCGCAATTACAATGCCCATGAAATGCTGGGCACCATCCTGCGCGCCAAAGAGGGCTTTGAAAACCAAAGCGGCTGGCATGTGCTGGTGAAGCGCGCAATGGAGTGCGATTGCTCCTGGGGCGCCAGCGCAAAACAGTACGTTGATATGTATGAACAGGTGTGCCAGCTTTGGTGATGCATGCCTGAAACCGAAAAAGCACGCCTGCCTGCGTCCCTTTGGGGTGGTGCAGGCAGCAGGCCGGGCGGCCCGTGCAGCAAAGCACGGGCCGCCCGGCTGTTTGCTGTGGCATTTTGTGCATGGCTTAAAAACAACCCTGGGTATACAAGCTGGCTTTCGCACGGTTATGGATAAATATATCATAGAAAGAGGCGCAGAAAATTATTTTTTTGCAAAAGATATGGATAAAAACAAATATTAAAAATCAAAATCAGTCAAATTCAATTATTATTCCATAATGCGGAACATTTTAGACGGGCGATATCGGAGAGAAGGAATTTTATCCGGGATAGTGCACAAAACCCGCAAATGAGGTAAATGCAGTTTTGTTGAACAGTGAGAAAAAATGGGATTTGTGAACATTGCATAATTAATTGGCACATTTTTGTGCTATAATGCACAATGTAAGGACGAGGGAAACCAAAAGAGGGGTGGCCCGAAATAGAAGAAAATGTCCTTACCGAAACATTTCGCATTTGCGAGAAGAAAGGAACATGCATTATGGTCAAGCAAGTGAAGATTTCCAGCTTTACTGAGGTAAAAAACATCATGAAAGCGGCGTCCGGGTGCTGCGACGATATCGGCGTGCACGATGCAAAGGGAAGCATTGCTGACGCCAAAAGCATTTTGGGCCTGATGAGCCTGGATTACACAAAACCCGTGATGCTGGTGAGTGAGAACGAGCGCGAGCTCGAGCATGTGTTCAACGCCATCAGCTAAGGGCGCCCGTGGGCGTGAAAAGCAGGAAAAACGATATGCCGGAAAAGGCCGGGGCAGGGGTAATTCTCTGCCCCGGCCTTTTCTGTATAAACAATTGACTGTATTTGGTTGAAAGGCAACCACAACATATGCTATAATAAACGCCGGTAATGTGTCTTCCTTGGCCGGGCCGGGCCCAGCCGGGGGGCGGATGTGAACAGGAAGGAGAAATGTACATGAAGAGGAAAGCGGCACAGCGGCTGTGTGCGTTGCTGACGGCGCTGGCGCTGAGCATATCGGTGTGCGCGGGTGCGTTTGCCGAGGCGGCGCCGGGTGCGGCGGCTTCCGAGCCGCAAAGCGGCACCTGGCAGGCGCAGGAAGAAGGGCAGAGCAGCCCGGAAAGTGAAAAGACGGCCGACAGTGCACTGTCGCATCAGCCGGAAATTCCGGCTGATGAATCTTCCCTGAAAGAAGAGGGAACGCAGGCGGGCCAACCGGCAGAGGATGCCGCAGGGCAGGCCGGGGCGGAACAGGAGGCCGCTGTGCAGGCGGCGGCAGTGCCGCAGGCGGCCAGCCTTGCGGAGGCTACGGGCCTCACCATCACGGCGGACGACGGCCAGCCGCTGGTGGAAGGCGTGGATTATGAGCTGACGGCTGATACCGCCACCAATACAGGCGGCAAGCTGGTAGTGCTGAAAACAGAGCGCGCAGTGACGGTAACGGGCACGTCGAAGGATAACTACGGCCTGCAGGTGGCGGCAGGGGTGCATGCGAGCATCACATTCAACAATGTCACCATCAAAGCGCCTATCCCGTTCGACATTGTCACCAACCTCAACGGCACGGCAGACGGCACGCCGGCCACGCGCGGGTATGAGATTCTGCCGGAAAAGCGCACCAGCGTGCACCTGACGCTGGCGGACGGCAGCGTAAACACGCTTACCGTCACGCCCGCCAACACTGAACGGCCGGCGCTGCGCTGCGGCGAGGGCTCTGTGCTGGTGATAGACGACAGCGTGTGGAACCAGACGGCGGCAGGCGAAGCCATCACGCCCGAACAGGGGCGCGTGCCGTATGACTGCACGCTGAAAAACGGCACGGAATTGAAGCAGGGCGACCCGCTGTGGAAGATGGACAGTGAGACGCCGGGCGCGCTGACGGTGAACGGCGGATATTGCAGCGCAGGCATTGGCGGTGGCCCCTGTGAAGAGAATGGAAACATCATATTTGATGGTGGTTCCGTTGAAGCACATGCAACGTTGCCCAATCAGGCTCAGGCGCATTCCAACGGCGCGGGCATCGGCGGCGGTGTTGGTGCAGGCACTGGCTGTACGCTGGAGGGCGGCGGCCTTATCTTCAACGGGGGAAATATTAAAGCGTATGCAAGCTATCATGGCGCGGGTATCGGTGCCGGCAGCGTTGCGGGTGATGGCATACATGAAGCGGCGGCGTTGCCAGGGGCTTTGGAAAATGCTCGTTTCGGTCTATGCCCCAGCGGACATAATCACGGGCCTGTTCCGGGCGACATTACAGTGAACGGCGGATATATTGAAACGCACGGCGATGCGCATGGTAATGCATTGGGAGGCTCATGTTATAATGCAAATAATGTAGGACATGGAAATGCTTCTGTCCCGCATGAAATTCGTATTACGGGCGGTACCTTAAAACCAATATCACAGCGCAGCAGCCGTTCCTACGATGTCGGGGCCTTAGGCGGTAAAGTGATTGTAACGGGCGGCTCGTTCCCCGTAGGAAAATATAGCGGCGGCGTGGACGGCCTGAGCTTCCAGGGCGCGAGCGTAGAGAGCGCCAGCGGAGAAAAGCTGACAATGGTGGAAATTGACCTGAGAGATTATACAGAGCTGCTTGGGGGCAAGGTTATCAGCTACGAGGTCAGTATCGGCGGCAAGCCGCTGGAACCGGAATACGGCCTTGCCAATATCATCGATACAGACGGTAAGCTGTATTTCTGGCTGCCGAAATCAGCGGTGGGGCAATCGGTGGAGATAAGCGGCCTGAAGGTGCTGAACACGAATGGGGAAGAACAAGATGGAGAATACCCGTTTGTGGTGCCGGAAGTGGGCAATGGAAATATTACCGCCAAGCGGTATGTCACTTTCGAAGTGGATGAGAACCAGTTCAGCGAAGAGCTGCGCGGGCAGCTGAACAAGCGGTACGACGGCATAGCGATTGAATGGGACAAGCTGACGCAGGAAATAGCGGCGCAGGGCATTGAGGTGACAAAGCCGGATAACGAAGTGCTGGATGAAGCGGATAAAATGACACCGGAAGCGCGGCGGTATCTGGATAAAGACGGGCAGCCCACAGGGGAAATGAGCAATACGGCGCCGTTCAAGAATGCGGGCAGCTACGAGCTCACCATCAATTCCAGCCAGTTTGCAACGCCGGGCTCTGAATTTGAGAGGACATTTTGGGGGCACCGTGCGCTGCTAAAGGCACAAATAGAGCCTGCGGCCAGCCGCGTGACAGACTTTATTTACCAGACAACCGGTGTGGATCAAACAGAGACGCTGACGCTTACGGCAAACGTGAAGCCGCAGGCGGGTGAGGCCCTAACCTGCGATGCGCCGGACGGATATGTGCAGTTTTACATCAACGGCGTTGCAGTGGGCGCGCCGGTGGAACTTGCAAAACTTCTCAGCCAGACGGATGCGGACGGCTATGCCTACCGCACGGCCAGCGTGACGCTGAACTTCACGCAGGGCGGTTACCCGGCCATCCCGTCCCGCCCGGATGGAAAGTTTGTCATAGAGGCCAAGCACTACGGCAGCACGAACTATACAGACAGCGAGGGCACCGCCATTGAGCTGGACGGCGCAGACCTTCCGGGCGGAGGGCTGCCCACCACAGACCCGCCGGAGGTGGTGATAAGGCCGGAACAGCCGGGCGACGGAGAGAGCGGCAAGCCGCTGGAACCGGATAAGGTAGAGCCAAACCCGGACGGCAGCGGCAAGCTGGACAGCTATATCCACGATAAACTGGTGCGGCCGACGCAGCCGGGGGCTGCGTTTGACAAGGATGATGCAAAAGCGCTTATCAATGACCGGTATGTGTTCAAAGATAACCAGGGGAACCTGCTGACGCCGGGGGAAGTGGTAATCTATGACAAAGACGGCAATGACATTACAGACCAGGGCATCGACCTTTCGAAGCCGGGCGATTATGTCATCCATGTAAAGGTAGAGGACGCGAACGGGAACAGCACAACGGTGGACCTGGATTACATTGTGAAAGACCCGCCGGAGGTGAGCATCAAGCCGGGGCAGCCGGGCGAGCCGGAGAAGGACGGGAACGGCGAAGATAAGCCGGGCACGGGCACGCTGCAGCCGGAGGATAAGCCGCACCAGGGGGAAGACGGGCTTGTGCACCAGAATTATAAAGACGTGGTTTACGAGAAGGTAGAGAACGTCACGCTGACACAGGCAGAAGTGGAAGAACTGGTGAACGGGCGGTACAATATCCCGGCGGGCAGCAATGTGAGCGTGGTGATCAAGGACAGCACGGGCAAGGAGGTAACGGGGCTGGATAAGAGCCGTGTGACGCACTACACCATAGAGGTAGTGGTGACGGACGCGGAAGGAAACAGCACCACCGTTCACCTGCGCTACCAGCTGTATGAAGAGGGCACCACACCGCCTGCGCCCGGCGGCAGCGGGGAAAAGGGCAACCCCAAAACGTCAGTGTAGGCGGCACACAGGCAGCAGACAAACAAAAGCGCCCCGCGTTCGAACCGAACGCGGGGCGCTTGCTTTATGGGTTAGGGAAATAGCGCCCAGGCGGGCACACAGGCCAAAACGGCACCGTGCCCGGCCTGCATGGAAAAAAGCTGGCCTTACATGGCCTCTACCAGCGCTTTGGTGTCGCGCGCAATCATCAGCTCTTCGTTGGTGCACACCACAAGCACCTTCACGCGGCTGCCTTCGCCGGTGATGTCGTTGATGTCCAGCCCGCGCAGCTTGTTCTTTTCCGCATCAATGGAAATGCCCAGGAACTCCATATTCTTGCACACTTCGCTGCGCACATAGCCGTCGTTTTCGCCAATGCCGCCGGTGAACACCAGGCAGTCGATGCCGCCCATGGCCGCCGCATAGGCACCCACATATTTCTTAATTTGATAATTCAGCATATCGCTGGCCAGCTTGGCGCGGGCGTTGCCCTCTGCGGCAGCCTTTTCTACATCGCGTTTATCGCTGGAAACGCCGGAAATGCCCAGCAGGCCGCTTTTCTTGTTCAGGTAATCGGCCATCTCCTGCCCGTGAATGCCCAGCTTCTGCTCCATATACGTCACCACGCTGGGGTCAATGTCGCCGCAGCGTGTGCCCATCAGCACGCCTGCCAACGGGGTGAGGCCCATGCTGGTGTCCACACATTTGCCGCCGTCCACGGCGGTGATGCTGCTGCCGTTGCCCAAGTGGCAGGTGACCATTTTAATATCCTTCGCGTCTTTGCCAAGGTACTGCGCGGCCGCCATGCTTACATAGCGGTGGCTGGTGCCGTGTGCGCCATAGCGGCGGATGGAATACTTTTCATACATCTCGTACGGCACACCGTACATATATGCCTTCGGCGGCATTGTCTGGTGGAACGTGGTGTCAAACACCACCACGTTCGGCACGCTGGCGCCAAACACAGCCTTTGCGCTGCGCAGGCCCTGCACATGCGCCATGTTGTGCACCGGGGCCAGGGGGGCAATCTCTTCAATTTTGTCAATGATGGCGTCTGTGACAATTTCAGATTTCGTGAAGAACTCTGCGCCCTGCACCACGCGGTGGCCAATGGCGCTAATCTCGCTCTTATCTTTCACCACAGCGCCCTCGCCGGTGGTCATCATTTCCACCACTTTCATGAAGGCCTCCGTGTGGGTGGGGAAGGGCACTTCTTCTTCCCACTCTTTGCCGTGCGCCTTGTGCACAATTTTCGAGCCCTCAATGCCAATGCGCTCGCACAGGCCCTTGCACAGCACGGCCTCGCCGTCCATGTCGATCAGCTGATACTTCAGTGAACTGGAACCGCAGTTGATAACCAGTACTTTCATGTCTTTCCTCCAACATTCCGGTGCGCACGGCACCTTTTTTCTTTGCCGAATTTATTATATAATGAGAAAAACCGGTTTTCAAGGGCCAACCGGCCCGAAAACGGGCCGCCCGGCCGTTTTTGCGGCCCGGCAGGCAGAGAGGAGGGCGAGGCATGCGCGTTGCAGGCATCATTGCTGAATACAACCCGTTTCACAACGGGCATGCACACCAAATCAGGCAGGTGCGCGCGCTGGGCTTCGACGCCGTGGTGTGCGTGATGAGCCCCGGCGTGGTGCAGCGGGGCAGCCTGGCGCTGATGCCCGTGCAGGTGCGCGCACAGGCGGCGCTTGCGTGCGGGGCAGACCTGGTGCTGTGCCTGCCCGCGCCGTACGCGGCGGCCAGTGCCGAGGCCTTTGCCGCTGCCGGGGTGCGTGCGCTGGGCGCCCTGGGCTGCGTGCAGGCGCTGTGCTATGGCGCCGAAACGCCGGACGCCGCCGCACACCTGCGCGCGGCAAAGGCCCTGGTGGGGCCCGCATTTGCCGGGCGCCTGCGCGAAGGGCTTGCCGCAGGCCTGCCCTTTGCCGCCGCGCGCCAGCAGGCCGCACAGGCCGTGTGTGAGGGCGCGGGGGACCTTTTGGCAAGCCCGAACGATATTTTGGGCGTGGAGTACTGTAAGGCTATTTTGACGCAGAAAAGCGCTTTGCAGCCGCTGGCGCTGGCGCGCCGGGGCGCGGCACACGGCGCGCCTCTGGGCGCCGGGGCGGCACAGCAGACGTTTTCCAGCCTGCGCGCCGCACGGCAGGCCGCCGGGTTTGCCAGCGCCACAGCGTTGCGGGCCCTTGCGCAGCGCAGCGGCATGGAAGCGCTGGAGCCCTATGTGCCGCAGGCGGCGCTGGCGCTGTACCTTTGTGCCCAGCAACAGGGGGCTGTGCTGGAAGAAGCGCGCTTTTCCACAGCCCTGCTGTGCCGCCTGCGCGCGGGCTGTGCGCAGGGGTTTGCCCATGTGCGCGGCGCGGGCGAAGGGCTGGAAAACCGGCTGGCCGCCGCGGTGCGGCAGGCTGGCACGGCCGGGCAGCTGCTGGAACTGTTGAAAACAAAGCGCTATGCCACGGCCCGCCTGCGCCGTTTTGCACTGGACGCGGCGCTTGGCGTGCCCGCGGGCCTGCCCGCGCTGCCCTACCTGCATGTGCTGGGTGCGGGCGAAGCGGGCCTTGCTGTGCTGCAACAGGCAAAACAGGCGGCCAGCCTGCCGCTTTCGGCCTCGCTGGCTGTGCTGGAAAAGGCGTCGCTGCCCGCGGCGCAGGTTGCGGCGCTGCACGCCGCAGCGGAAGATTTTGCAGCTTTGTGCCTGGCTTCGCCGCGGCCCATGGGCACGGCCTACACGCAGAAATTCATTGCGCCGCCAAAGGGGTGAAAACGGTGGAAAACGCACAGGCGCATGCCAAGCGCCTTATTTTGGTGAACGGCCCCATGGGCGTGGGCAAAACGGCCGTGTGCCGCCAGCTGGTGCGCCTTTGTGCGCCCGCCGCCTTTCTGGACGGCGACTGGTGCTGGATGCTGGAGCCGTTCACGGTTACGGCAGAGACGAAAGAGCTGGTGCTTTCCAACATTGCGCACATGCTGGAAAGCTATGGCCGCTGCACGGCCTGCCGCACGGTGGTGTTCTGCTGGGTGATGCAAACGCCGGATATTGTGCAGCAGGTGCTGGGCCGGCTGCCGGCAGGGTTGTTTTCGCCCAGGCTTATTACGCTTATGGCAAGCCCTGAGGCACTGGCCGCCCGTGTGCAAAAGGATGTGGATGCCCGCCTGCGCGGCGCAGACGCTTTGGCCCGCGCATTGTGCTACCGCGAAAAGTATGCCTGGGCGCCCTGCACGGTGGACACCACGCACCTTTCACCCGGCGAGGCGGCCGCCGCCGTGCTGGCGGCGCTGCAATAGGGAAAAAAGCCGCAAGGCCCCGGCCTTGGGCGTGTTGACGCAAAGCGCATTGCCTTTGAAACAGGCATGAGAGCGCAGTGCGCCGTCAGCGCGCCTGAGGCCTGTTTTTTTGCAGGTGACGCGCGCGCCTGCGCAGCTTGCGCAAAAGCACTTGCCGGGCACAGCGCAGCTGGCGTATGATAGAGCCAAAGGGGGCAGGCGGCATGAAAATTGATATCGACCAGAACAGCGCGTATGAAGAAACCTCCGTTACCATCCGCTGTGCCAGGCTGAGCCGGGAGGTGACGGACCTGCTGGCCCTGCTGCGTGTGTACGATGAAAAGCTCACCGGCCAGCGGGGCGGGGAAACGCACATTTTGAACGCGGCGGATGTGCTGTATGCCGACACGGCCGACAGACGCACATTTTTCTACACGGCGGAAGGTGTGTATGAGACAGAGCTTCGCCTGTACGAGCTGGAGCAGCGCCTGGCGGGCGCAGGGTTTTTGCGGGCGGGCAAATCTCTGCTTTTGAATTTTGACCACATCCGCGCCCTGCGGCCCGATTTTGGCGGCCGCTTGCTGGCCACGCTGTCGAACGGGGAAAAAGCCATGATCTCGCGGCAGTTTGTGCCCGCCTTTCGGAAGAAGCTGGGCCTTTGAGGCCATTTGTTAAGATGAATACAGGAGGTATTATAGAATGAAAAAATTTCTATCTGTTATTGCAACAATCAAAACAGGGGCCTGCCTGTGTTTTACTGCGTGGGCAGCCGTATGGAGCGTGCTGGCGCTTGTGTTCTGGCCGGATGCTTCGCTGCGCGCAGGGCACATTTTAAGCATGCTGGCGGCCAGCCTGTGGATAGGCTTTTTGCAGTGGCTGTGCTTTGTGCGCGAGACGGGGCACCGGTTTTCCTACGGGGCGCGCATTGTTCTGTTTGCAGCCGGGCTGTTTCCAGTGCTGGCGGCCTGCGCCTATTTTCAAAGGTGGTTTCCGCCAGAGAACGCCGCGGCCTGGGTGGGGTTCACGGCGCTGTTCTTCCTTTTGCTGGCGGTGTTCACCCTTTGCTTTGAGGTGGCCTTTGCCATCCAGGGCAAGCGCTATGCGGGCCTGTTGGGCGAATATCACCGCCGCAGGGACGGGCAAAGCGCGCCGCCCCAAAACTGAATAAGGCAGCAAAAGCGGGCGGGCCGAAAAAACGGCCCGCCCGCATGCTGCCCGCACCGGCAAAGCTGTGCCTGCTTTGCACAGGTTGCGGGCAGGCCCAGCGGCACATGCCTTTCACAAAGGCCCTGCACGCGGCCTGCCAGGAGCGCCGCCGCGGTTTTTGCGGCGCTTTTCTGCACACGGCCGGGGGGAAGGCGGCCTGGCGTTCGTTTCTTTTACATTTTCAGCGCGCGCAGCTCACATTTCACTTGTGCTTTTTTTAACAAAAAGGTATAATGAATTTAAATCGCGAACTCGCGCCCCGGCAGGGAGAGCGGGAAGGGAAATACAAGTGAGAAAGGTGACCGGAATATGGCATTGACGAACAACAAAAACGTCCTCACCTGGGTCAAGGAAATGGAAGACCTCATGACCCCGGATAAAGTTGTGTGGATTGATGGCTCGGAAGAACAGCTGAAGGCTTTGCGCGAAGAGGCGTTCAGCACGGGCGAGATGCAGCCTCTGAACGAAGAGCTGCTGCCTGGCTGCATGCTGCACCACACCGCAAAGAACGACGTGGCCCGCGTGGAGGACCGCACGTTCATCTGCACCAAAAACAAGGAAGACGCCGCCCCCATCAACAATTGGATGGAGACCAGCGAGATGAAAGCCAAGCTCATCCCCATGTACACCGGCGTGATGAAGGGCCGCACCATGTATGTCATTCCGTACTGCATGGGCCCCATTGGCTCGCCGTTCTCCAAGGTGGGCGTTGAAGTGACGGATTCCATCTACGTTGTGCTGAACATGGACATCATGACGCGCGTGGGTGTGAAAGCGCTGCAGCAGCTGGGCGATGAATCGAACGATTTTGTGCGCGGCCAGCACGCCAAGGCCGACATTGACGCCGAGAACCGCTACATTGTGCAGTTCCCGGAGGAAAACGCCATTTGGTCCATCAACTCTGGTTACGGCGGCAACGTGCTGCTGGGCAAAAAGTGCTTTGCGCTGCGCATTGCCTCTTACCAGGGCATGAAGGAAGGCTGGATGGCCGAGCACATGCTTATTTTGGGCATTGAAGACCCGCAGGGCAATGTGGAGTATATCACTGCCGCGTTCCCCTCTGCCTGCGGCAAGACGAACCTGGCCATGCTGATTCCGCCCGAGGTGTATGCCAAGCAGGGCTATAAAGTGTGGACGGTGGGTGACGATATCGCCTGGATGCACATTGGCGACGACGGCCGCCTGTATGCCATCAACCCGGAGAATGGCTTCTTCGGCGTGGCCCCGGGCACAAACGAGAAATCGAACCCGAACGCGCTGCACACCACCATGAAGAACACCATCTTCACCAACGTGGCGCACAACCTTGACAACAACACCGTGTGGTGGGAAGGCCTGGATAAAAACCCGCCCGAGAACGCGGAAGAGTGGACGGGCATGAAGGTGAACGGCAAAGAGTATGTGGCCGCCGGCAACAAACTGGCCCATCCCAACAGCCGCTTCACGGCCCCGGCAGTGAACTGCCCGTGCCTGTCGAAAGAGTTTAACAATCCCAATGGCGTGCCCGTTACCGCTATGGTGTTCGGCGGCCGCCGCGCCAAGACGGCCCCGCTGGTGTTCCAGAGCTTTGACTGGAACCACGGTGTCTATGTGGGCAGCGCCATGGCTTCTGAAACCACGGCTGCCGCTGCCGGCGCTGTGGGTGTTGTGCGCCGCGACCCGATGGCCATGCGCCCGTTCTGCGGCTACAATATGGGCGATTACTTTGCCCATTGGATTGAAATGGGCAAAAAGCTGGGCGACAAGGCCCCGAAAATTTTCCACGTCAACTGGTTCCGCACCGATGACGAAGGCCACTTCATTTGGCCGGGCTTTGGCGACAACATGCGCGTGCTGATGTGGATGCTGGCCCGCTGCAGGGGCGAAGTGGATGCTGTGGAAACGCCGATTGGCTATGTGCCCAAGGCGGAGGACATCAACATTGATGGCCTGGACGGCATCACGCTGGACACCGTGAAGGGCCTGCTGGATGTAGACAAAAAACTGTGGATGGAGGATGCAAACGGCGTAGAGGCGTTGTATGACGAAATTGGCGCCCGCGTGCCTGCCGAGCTGCGCAAACAGCTGGCCGATTTGAAGGCACGCCTGGCATAAAGCCAAGGCCGATACGGCAGATGTGACACAGAAAATCCCCCGTGCCCAAAAAGTGCGGGGGTTTTTTGTTTTCACTTACCGGTATGGCCGGCATTGAAAACCGGCCTGCCGGCGGGGAAAGGAAAAAGGGAAAGAAGCCGAAAACAGGAAAAATCAAAAGGAAAGGAATGGTTCCAATGGAAAAGTTCGTATTGCCCACCTATAAAGCGCCGGATTTTGAGGCCCTTGGGCTGGCAGATGCGCCCGACGCAAAGCTGGTGGAAGCCCAGCAGGACGGCGTGGCGCCGGCCGGGTACCATGCCACCACCATGTTTCCGGAATATTTCCGCATTCATGGGGAATGGCAGCTTGCGCAGGACAGCCGGATGGACTGTGCCGCCGTGCTGCGCGGCGGCAGGCTTAATGTGGTGGAACTTCGCAACATTCGCCGCGGGGACGCCGTGGTGGTGGGAAGGGAAGAAAACGGCACCGAGGGCATTTATGTGCACACCAGGGCTTTCCGCCGCCGGGGGCGCGCCGGTGATGAGTTTGCCTTCCGCCAGGGCCGCAGCCGTGAAACGGCCTATTCGAAGGATTACAACTCCATCTACCGCCTGTTGAAATATGAAAAGCAGCACGGCAATATTCTGTGGGTGCTGGGCCCGGCGTGCACCTTTGACGCAGACGCGCGCGCGGCCTTTTCGGCGCTGGTGGACGAGGGCTATGTGAACGGCCTTTTGGCGGGAAACGCCCTTGCCACCCACGATTTGGAGGTGGGCTACCGCGGCACGGCCCTTGGGCAGGATGTGTATACCCAGCACTCGGTGCCGAACGGGCATTACAACCATCTGGATACCATCAATGAAGTGCGGCGCTGTGGCTCTGTGCGCGCGTTTGTAGAGGCGGGCCATGTGAAAGATGGCATTATGTACACCTGCGTGAAGAAGAATGTGCCCTTTGTGCTGGTGGGCTCCATTCGCGATGACGGCCCGCTGCCGGATGTGTACGGCAATGTGTACGAGGGGCAGGATGCCATGCGCGGCCTGGTGCGCAAGGCAACCACCATTGTGTGCATGGCCTCTACGCTGCACACGGTGGCCACCGGAAACATGACGCCCAGCTACCGCGTGGTGGACGGGCAGGTGCGCCCGCTGTATTTCTATTCCGTAGATATTTCGGAATTTGCCGTGAACAAGCTGCTGGACAGAGGCAGCCTGACGGTGAAGACCATTGTGACCAACGTGCAGGATTTCATCATACAGGTAAGGCGCGGCGTGTGCAGCTGAGGCAAGGCGGGCTTTGGCCTGGGCCATTGAGGAGGAAACACGATGAAATATGTAAAAAAGCTGCGGGGCGCGCGGGTGTACCTTTCGCCCATGTGCGCACAGGACGCGCAGCAGTATTACGAGTGGTTGAATGACCCCGCCGTGACGGATGGCGTGGGCACCACGGCCAATGTGATGAGCCTGGAGGGCGAGCAGCGCTGGCTTGCCGAAAACGCAGGCGATTACCAGTTTGCCATTGTGCTGGAAGAAGGGGACAGGCTTATTGGCAACTGCGGCATCAAAGAGATAGATTGGAAGCGCCGCTGCGGCGAAGTGGGGCTGTTTCTGGGCAACGAGGCAGACCGCGGCAAGGGCTATGGCAAGGAGGTGCTGCGCCTGCTGCTGGGCTATTGCTTTGAAACGCTGAACCTGCACAACGTACAGCTTCATGTGTTCAGCTTCAATGTGCGCGCCATTGCGGCATACAAAAGCGCCGGTTTCCGCGAGGCAGGCCGCCGCCGTGAGGCATATTTTTTGCACGGCGAATGGCACGACGAACTGGCCATGGACATCCTTCAGCAGGAGTGGCTGGCGCAAATGCGCTGACGGGCCGCAGAACACAAAAAGGCCGCCGCTTTCCCGTGGAAAGCGGCGGCCTTTTGCGTCTGTTTAATGCTGTGTGGCCTGCGCATCCTGCGCGGCGCGCTTGGCGGCTTCTATCATCTCGTCCGTCACCACGGGCATCTGCCCGGTTACATAATATTTCGAGGGAATGGGCTGGCTGGGCCATGAAATGGGCGGCGCCACAGGCTGCCGCGGTTGCTGCGCCTGCTGCTGTGCCTGCCCGGGCGCCTCTGAGGCGCTGGCCTGCGCCATGGGCTGCACGGGCCGGGCATGCGGAATGCGGGGCCGGGCCGGCTGTGCCGCAGGCGCCGGTGCTGCGGCTGGCACATCGTCATCCAGCGAGATGGCCTGCCAGGAATGCACCCACTGTTCCTTGGCGCTTTGCTGTGGGGCACTTTGCTGCTGCGGCACCGGGTTGCCCGCCGGGGCTGCTGCCTGGCGTGGCGCCGCAGAAACGGCGCCGGCTGCGGGCGCGGCGGCCGCAGCCGCTGGGACGCCCTGCTTTGCCAGCCGCTGCGCTTCGGCACGGCGCGCCGCTGCGGCCAGCCGCTGTTCTTCTACCATGGCATCGGTGATGCGCGGAATTTGCCCCGTGCGCGCGGCCTGCGCCAGGCGAATTTGCTCTGCACGGTGCGGGTCTGCCACAGAGGCCCGCTGTGCGGCATTCTGCCACTGCTGAGGCTGGGGCACGGCGGCCTTTTCGGCCTCGGCGCGCTGGCGGGCAAGCGCAGCCTGGCGCTGTGCCTCGGCCTGCTGGCGGGCAAGTTCGGCCTGATATTGCGCCTGTGCCAGGCGCCGGGCTTCGGCGGCCTTTTCCGCTTCGGCCTGCTGGCGGGCAAGCTCGGCCTGGTGCTGTGCCTGGGCCAGCCGCTGTTTTTCAGCCAGCACCTGGGCCGAAGCACTTTGGGCCTGCGCCGCACGGCGCGCCCGCTCTTCTTCCGCTTTGCGCTGCGCAAGGCGCTGTGCCTCTTCCAGAGCGGCCTGCGCCTGCTGCGCCTCGGCCAGCGCCTTCTGGCGCGCCTGCTCTTCTGCGTGCAGGCGCGCATCTGCGGCGGAAAAATCAATGGGTTTCCAGTGATGCGCGGGTGCGGCGGCCGGTTGGGCCTGCTGAGGCGGCTGCGGTGCCGCAGCGGGTGCGGCAGGCGCAGCGGGCCGGGGCTGCGGCGCTTTGGGCGCGGGCTGCGGCCGGGCCGGGCCGGGCGCGCTGCCCTGTACAGGCATGGCCGCACCGGCGTCCGAAGCCGAAACACGGGTGTGGTCCAGCGTTTGCAAGGGCTGCAGGTGGCCATCGTCTTCCTGCTGCGGGTGGGCAAGGCCCATCTCTTCCGCCTGCACCAGCTTGCGCAGCGCGCGAATCTCGGATATTTTGGCAATGCACAGCCCAACGGTGGCGGCTGCAAGGCCGCCCGTGCACACCAGCATCAGAATTTGAATGCTGGTGGAAAACATGCTGCTCGTCAAAAGCAGCCACACGCATACGGCCAGCGCGCAGCAAAGCCCGCCCACCGTGGCAATGGTGGCCAATATCTTTCTTCTGAGTTCCTGTTTTGCCATGCTATCGCTCCTAAAATTGATCAAGGTGTTGCGGGCACGTTATTTCGTGCCAAAAATGCGGTCGCCCGCATCGCCGAGGCCCGGCACAATATAACCGTTCTCGTTCAGCTTTTCATCCAGCGCAGCTAAGTAAATATCCACATCCGGGTGGGTGGCCTTCAGGCGCTCCAGGCCTTCCGGCGCGCCGATGATGCCAATGAATTTGATGCTTTTTGCCCCGCGCTTTTTAATTTGCGTAATGGCGTCGATGGCACTGCCGCCTGTGGCCAGCATCGGGTCCAGCACAATTACTTCGCGCTCGGCAATGTCCTTGGGCAGCTTGCAGTAGTATTCCACCGGCTCCAGCGTCTCCTCGTTGCGGTACAGGCCAATGTGCCCCACCTTCGCGGCGGGAATCAGCGCCAGCATGCCGTCCACCATGCCAAGGCCCGCGCGCAGAATGGGCACCAGGGCCAGCTTGCGGCCAGAGAGCACGCGCGTTTGCGCCATTGCAACAGGCGTCTCGATGGACACCTCTTTTGTGGGCAAATCTCGTGTGGCCTCATAGCACAGCAGCATCGCAAGCTCGCTTACAAGCGCCTTGAACTCTTTTGTGCCGGTGTTTTTATCTCTCAGAAGGCTTACCTTGTGCTGTACAAGAGGATGGTCGAGAATCATTGCTTTGCTCATTATCGTATCTCTCCTTTGAAAAATTTGTCAAACAGATGGAAAAGCGCCGGTGCCCTCGCAAAAAAGCAGGCTTTGGCCCCGCAGGGCGCGAAACCCTGCGCTTAACCGGCCGTGCGGCCACCGCGCTCACGCGCCTCAATAGCGGCCAGCTTTTCCACGCGGCGCGCATGGCGCCCGCCCTCAAAGCCGGCAGCCAGGAACGCGTCCACCAGCTCCACAGCAAGGCCGGGGCCCACCACGCGCCCGCCCATGCAAAGGGCGTTGGCGTCGTTGTGCATGCGCGTATATTTGGCGCTGAACACATCGGAACAGCAGCAGGCGCGGATGCCGTTTACTTTGTTCGCAGCAATGCTGATGCCCACGCCCGTGCCGCAGAACAAGAGCGCCAGGCTGCACTCGCCCTTTACCACGGCGTCACAGGGGGGCAGGGCGATGTCGGGGTAATCTACCGCCTCGCCGGTGTAGGTGCCAAAATCGCGGTATTCTATGCCGCGCTCTTCCAAGTGGCGCTTTACGGCCTCTTTCAGCTCAAAGCCGCCGTGGTCTGCGCCCAATGCAACAGGTTTTGCCATGCAAAAAACTTCCTTTCTGCGTAAGTGCTTACAGGCCCTTGCGGGCTAATTTCTCCGCGCGCTCGCGCTCTGCCTGGGAAAGGCGCAAATAGCGCGGGGCAAGTGTTTCGGCGCTTTGTGGCTGCACCTGCAGCGCAGCGCGGCAAACCCCCAGCGCCCCGGGGCAGCGCGCATGTTCGGGCAAAAGGAATATGTCCTGTGCACGCCGGCCGCCCAGCGCGTCCAGCACAAGCGGGGCGCCGTCCCCCAGCAGCCACACGGGCCCGGGCAAACAAAGGGCCTGCCCGGCAAGGGCAGAGGCGGGGCCGTGGCCGTCCGGCCACAGGCGTGCGGGCCCCTGCGGCCCCATGGAAAAACCGGCGTGGTACACTTCGCCCCGGCGCGCGTCCAGCGCGCAGACACAGCTGCCCACCGGCGGGGCGCAGAAAGCCAGCGCCTCCAGCGTAGAGACGCCGGCGCAGGGGGTGCCGTGCGCAAAGGCAAGGCCCTTTACGGTGGCAAGGCCGATGCGCAGCCCCGTAAAACTGCCGGGGCCGGCCGTCACGGCCAAAAGCGAAATATCCTGCAGGGAAAGGCGGCAGGCACGCAGCGCCTCTTCACAAAGGGGCAGCAAAGTTTCGCTGTGGGTAAACCCGGCGCACAGGCGGCTTTCATAAAAAAGCTCACCGTCCCTGCACAGGGCCACACCTGCGGTTTTTCCGGCACAATCCAGCCCTAGCACCGTCATAGCCCGGCCCCCTCGATGGTGATGATGCGCTCGTCTTCCGCCGCGCCCTGGCGGATATCCACCTGCACGGCCTTTTCCCCGGCAAACCAGCCGTCGGCCAGCTCGCTCCATTCCACGGCCACAATGGCCCCCTGTGCAAGGTAATCGAACAGGCCTGCGGCTTCCAGGTCTTCCGGGGAGGTGATGCGGTATAAATCGAAATGGGCCAACAGGCGAGGCCCACGGTATACATTTACAATGGAAAACGTGGGGCTTGCCGCGGCATCGGTGCAGCCCAGCCCCTCGGCCAGCCCGGCACAGAACGTTGTTTTCCCGGCGCCCATGCCGCCGGTGAACAGCACCAGTGTGCCGGGCGCCAGCGCGGCGGCCAGCTGTGCAGCCAGTTTTTTTGTGGCGGCAGCGCCGTGCGTCACATATGTGCCAGCGTGCAAGCAAACCCCCTCATTTCCCCATAAACTACCTTATTATAGCGTAAAACCCGTTTGATGTAAACCCTGCGCGGCGGCCGAGGAAGCTGTAAGTTCTGGAAAAGAAATGCCGCAGCAGGCTGTGGCCTGCTGCGGCATAAAAAGAAAAGGCAGCTTTGGGGCGCGCGCTACTCGGCGGTATTGGCCCTTGTGAACAGGCTGGGAATAGCGCAAAGCGCCGCCACCCCCACCAGCGTAAACACGGCGCGGGCCAGCATGCTTTGCCCGCCGCCGAACAGCCATGCGACGGCATTGAAATCGAACAGGCCCACAAGGCCCCAGTTGATGCCGCCCACAATGATTAGAAGAATACAAATTTTATAAAACAGATTCATCCGGTCACACATCCTTTCCCTGCGAACAGGATGCCCCAAACCAATGTGTTTTATACATGCTGCCCCTGAGCCCCGCCGGGCTGTGCCTGCAAAAGCACGCCGCAGCTTTCGCGAATGCCGAATGCCGCGGCATAGGCGTTCTCCATCGGAATCCATTTTCCCTCAAAGGCGCACAGCGCCGCAGGGCCGTTGCGCGCCAGAATGCGCGCCTTCTGCGCCTCGGGCGAAATGGCATAATAGGCGCGCACGTCGTAAAGGCCCGTGCTGAAAAAGGGGTGCAGGCTGTAAGCGCCCTCAACAACAGTAAGCGGCGCGGCGGGCACGGCGCGCGTGCCCGCCAGCGCCATGCGCGAGCAATCGAACACGCCGTAGCAAAATGCCTGCCCAAGGCGCAGCGCGGGCGCCACCTCTTCGGCAAAGCGCTCGTAATGCACATTCCCGCCGGGCTGGGCAAGGCGCTGCGGCGTGCGCAGGGCCGGCGGCAGGAAAAAATCATCCATATGCACGCAGGCCCCGCCAAACGCCCTGCACAACAGTGCGGCGGCCGTGGTTTTTCCGGCGGCGGCCATACCGTCCAGGCCCACCACACAGTGGCCTTTTTGCTGCAGAACATCGCCAATGGCCCCTGCCAGCGGCACCAGCTCCGTGCCGCCGTGCGCGGCTAGAAAGGCTTGGGCCTCAGCTGTGCGCGGCATGGCCTGCGCGCTCCAGCGCATATACAATAGGCGGCACGGCCACCAGCTGCACCAGAATGCCCAGCCAGGCCGAGCTGAAAGCGCCCGCCACAAATGCCGCCATGCCGAAGGCGCCGCCGGACGCAGCCATCAAAAGGAACATCACACAGCCCCACACCACGCGGCCCAGCAGCATGCTGAGTACCAGCGAGGCATACAGCGCGCCCCATTTTTTGCCTGTGCTGCCGGTGAGCCTGGCTGAAAACAGGCGGTAAAACAGCCCGGTGAACAGGCCGTAGGCCGCCAGCTCGAAAGCCATGGCCACGGCAGTGGGGAACATTGGCGGCATGCCGAACAGAAGGCTGCGCAGCAGCGGCGCCACGGCGCCCACGGCAAGGCCCCATACGGGCCCGCACACAAAGCCGCACAGCAGCACCGGCAGGTGCATGGGGGCCAGCATCTGGCCGAATGTTTGAATTTGCCCTGTCAGAAAGGGCAGCACCAGCGCCAGCGCAAGGAACAGTGCGGAATACACAAGTTTTTTGGTGTTGTTTTGTTTCATAAAAGGGTCTCCTTCACAAAAAAAGATACCGCGAAGCGGCGGCACAAGCGGGCGCCATGCCCTGTGCCGATACCTTCGTGGTATCTGTTTCAAACCAAATGAAGAAAAAGCGCGGCGGCCTCGTGCCGCCATATCGCCTTTTATTACACCACATGCGCAGAAAAATGTCAAGCCCGCCCGGCACGGGAAAGCGGCGGGCGGGCCAAACGAAAAATGGCTTAGTTTTTCAGCGCCTGCATGGGGGCGGGGATGCGCCCGCCGCGGTTTACGAACACATCCGGCGCAAAGTTGCTTACCTTCATAATGGGCGCATAGCCCAGAAGGCCGCCGAAATCCAGCACATCGCCGGGCTTTTTGCCCACAGCGGGAATGACGCGCACGGCGGTGGTCTTCGAGTTCACCATGCCAATGGCGGCCTCGTCTGCAATAAGGGCCGAAATGACGGCGTCGCTCGTTTCGCCGGGAATCACCACCATGTCGATGCCCACGCTGCACACGGCCGTCATGGCTTCCAGTTTTTCAATGGAAAGGCTGCCGCGCTCGGCGGCTTTGATCATGCCGTCATCCTCGCTGACAGGGATGAACGCGCCCGAAAGCCCGCCCACATGGTTCGAGGCCATGACGCCGCCTTTTTTCACGGCGTCGTTCAGCATGGCCAGCGTGGCCGTGGTGCCGCAGCAGCCGCAGCTTTCCAGGCCAATTTCTTCCAGAATATTGGCCACGGAATCGCCCACGGCAGGCGTGGGGGCCAGCGAAAGGTCCACAATGCCAAAGGGCACGCCCAGCGCCTCGCTGGCAAGGTTGCCCACCAGCTGGCCCATGCGCGTAATTTTGAAGGCCGTGCGCTTGATAAGCTCGGCCACTTTATCCAGGCTGGCATCCCGCGGCAGCTTTGCCAGCGCCGCGCGCACGGCGCCCGGGCCCGAGACGCCCACATGCACCACGCAATCCGGCTCGCCCGGGCCGTGGAATGCGCCCGCCATGAAGGGGTTATCCTCCGGCGCGTTGCAGAACACCACCAGCTTGGCCGCGCCCATGCACATGTTATCTTTTGTCTTTTCGGCGGCGGCCTTGATGATGGGGCCCATCATCTTCACGGCGTCCATGTTGATGCCGCTTTTGGTAGAGCCCACATTTACGCTGGAACACACAAATTCCGTCTGCGCCAGCGCATCGGGAATGCTGCGGATAAGCCGTTCATCCCCTGCGGAAAAGCCCTTGTGCACCAGGGCCGAATACCCGCCAATGAAGTTTACGCCCACGGTTTTGGCGGCGGCGTCCAGCGCGCGGGCATACCACACGGGGTCTGCATCCGGCGCGCTGGCCAGCAGCATGGCAATGGGCGTCACCGACACGCGCTTGTTCACAATGGGCATGCCGTAAGTGGCCGAGATGCGCTCGGCCGTGCGCACAAGGTTTTTTGCGCGCGAGGTGATTTTGTTGTAAATTTTTTCGCATGCGCGGCGGCCGTCCGCGTCCGCACAGTCCAGCAGGGAGATGCCCATGGTGACGGTGCGCACGTCCAGGTTTTCGTCCGAGATCATGCGAATGGTGTCCAGGATGTCGTTTGTATCCAGCATGGCGGCCTCCTTACACCTTGTGCATGGCGTCGTACAGCTCCTGACGGGTGCAGCGGATATCCACCCCAAGCTGTGTGCCAATGGCGCTCATTTTTTCCGAAAAGGCCGTGAAATCCATATTGGCGGCGGAAAGGTCCACCAGCATGATCATGGCAAAGGTGCCGCGCAGAATGCGCTGGCTTACTTCTTCCACATTCACGTTCGCCTCTGCGCAGCCTGTGCACACCTTTGCAAGAATGCCCACGGCGTCGCGCCCTATCACAGTGATGACAGCTTCCATTTCCCTTACCCCTTTTCTTGGCGCACGGCAAATGCCATGCACAAGTAATCCTTCAAAAGTATAGCAGAAAAGCCGCCACAATGATAGGCCTGCACGCGTGAAATTTTGCCCGGCGCCATGCGGCGCGGCATTTACTTTCCCGCGCGCATGCCCTATAATGGTAGGAAAAGACCCTGCCGGGCACCCTGCCCGGGCGGGGAAAGGGAAAGGGGAAAACGGTATGGAGAAGATATTAAAACTTCTGGAAGAAAACGCGCGCATGAGCGTGGAGGATATTGCCGGCATCACGGGCGACACGCCCGAGGCCGTGGCCCGCAAGCTGGACGAATACGCCCAAAACCACGTCATCAACGGCTATCACGCCCTGGTGGATTGGGAAAAAGCGGGTGTGCCCCGCGTGCAGGCCATCATCGAGCTGCGCGTGTCGCCCCGGCGCGAGAGCGGCTTTGACGAAATTGCCGAGACCATTGCAAATTTTGAAGAAGTGGACAGCGTAATGCTGATGAGCGGCGGGTACGACCTGGCCCTTGTGCTGAACGGCAAAAGCTACCAGGAGATAGCCCTGTTTGTGGTGAAGCGCCTTTCCCCGCTGGAGGGCGTTGTCTCTACCGCCACGCATTTCGTGCTGCGCACCTATAAAAAAGAAGGCGTGCTCTTCGGGTTGGAGCCGCTGGATGAACGGGAGTTCGGGCTGTGAACTACGAGGCGCTGATCAGCCCGCGCGCGGCGCAGATGCGCCCGTCGGGCATCCGGAAATTTTTTGATATTGCGGCGGAAATGAAAGACTGCATCTCGCTTGGCGTGGGTGAACCCGATTTTAAAACACCCTGGCCCATCCGGGACGCAGGCATCCGCAGCCTGGAGCGCGGGCGCACGTTCTACACCTCGAATTCGGGCCTGAAAGAGCTGCGCGAAGAGATATGCACCTATTTGAACCGCCGCTTCGGCCTTGCCTACACCGCGCCGGAAACACTGGTGACGGTGGGCGGCTCGGAGGCCATTGACCTGTGCGTGCGCGCGCTGGTGCAGCCGGGCGACGAGGTGATTATTCCCGAGCCGTGCTTTGTGTGTTACGAGCCCATCACCACCCTCACGGGCGGTGTGCCCGTGCCGTTGGCGCTGAAGGCGGAAAACGCCTTTAAGCTGACGGCGGCACAGCTGAAGGCGGCCATCACGCCGAAGACCAAACTGCTGGTGCTGCCCTTTCCGTGCAACCCCAGCGGGGCCGTGATGCGCCGGGAAGACCTGGAGCCCATTGCCGAGGTGCTGCGCGGCACAGACATCATGGTGCTTTCTGACGAGATTTATGCCGAGCTCACCTACGGCGGCGCGCGCCATGTCAGCTTTGCCTCGCTGCCCGGCATGAAAGAGCGCACCGTGGTGGTGAACGGCTTTTCCAAGGCATATGCCATGACGGGCTGGCGCCTTGGTTATGCCTGCGGGCCAAAGCCTATTATAGATGTGATGACAAAGATCCATCAATCTGCCATCATGTGCGCGCCCACCACCAGCCAGTATGCGGCCGTTCAGGCGCTGCGCCACTGCGACGAGGATATCGAGCGCATGCGCGAGGAATATGACCTGCGGCGCCGTTTCATTGTGAACCGCCTGAACAGCATGGGCCTTTCCTGCTTCGAGCCGGAGGGCGCGTTCTATGTGTTCCCCAGCATCGCGCGCTCGAAACTCTCCAGCGATGAGTTCTGCAAACGCCTGCTGATGGAGCAGAAGGTGGCAGTCATTCCCGGCAATGCATTTGGCGCAAGCGGGGAAGGCTTTGTGCGCATCAGTTATTCCTATTCCATGGCGCACCTCACCGAGGCGCTGCAGCGCATCAACCGCTTTTTAGAGGGGCTGGGGGTTTGATGGCTTTCGCCATACAGGCCCCGGCCAAACGCGTGTTGTGCAAAGCGTGCGCAGGCTATGAACAGGCGCAGGTGGATGCGGCCGTGGAGGCCGTGTTTGCCTTTTGCCCAAACGCTGGGCGGCTTGGGCCGCACAGCCGTGTGCTGCTGAAGCCGAACCTGCTGGCAAAACATCCGCCGGAACGGGCCGTTACCACGCACCCGGCAGTGGTGGCAGCATGCATCCGCGCCTGTGTGCAACGTGGGGTTCTGCCGCAGAACATCACGGTGGCAGATTCGCCCGGCGGCGCATGGACGCCCGGCGGTATGCGCGCCATTTATGCGCAAAGCGGCATGGCAGCCGTGTGCGAAGAAACCGGCGCGGCGCTTTACCTTGGCTGCAAAGCGGGTGTGCGCAAAACACAGGGCGAGCGTGTGCACTCGTTTGAGCTGATGCAGCCCGTGTTGGACGCAGATTTTATCATTGACATTCCCAAGGTAAAAACACATGTGATGGTGGGCATGACGTGCGCGGTGAAAAATCTGTTTGGCACGGTGCCCGGCCTTTCGAAGGCTGAATTCCACATGCGCTTTCCCGCCCCGGAAGATTTCGGCGGCATGCTGGTAGACCTCTGTGAGGCCGTGCGGCCGGATATGGTGGTGGCCGATGGCATTGTGGCCATGGAGGGCGACGGCCCGGCCTCCGGCACGCCGTATGCTTTGGGGCTTATTTTGGGCGGGCAAAGCGCCTATGATGTCGACCTGGCTGTTTGCCGCCTGATGGGCCTTGCGCCGCAGCGCGTGCCATACCTGGCCGCTGCCGTGCGGCGCGGGCTGTGCGCCGCACAGGTGGAGGAGGGCATGCTGTGCGGCGACGTGCAGGCCGCCGCGCCGCGCGCGGGCTTTTGCCTGCCCACCAGCATGATGGACCTCACCTTTGCCCAAAAGGCGCCGCGGCCCATCCGCTGGCTTGTGCCCGGGGCGGAAAAGTGGGTGGCGCCGCGCCCCAAGGTGAAAAGGGCGCTGTGCATCGGCTGCGGAAAGTGCGCCGAAATATGCCCCGGCCGCACCATTCGGGTGCAGGGCGGGAAGGCGCATATCTCCCGGGCCGGCTGCATCCGCTGTTTTTGCTGCCACGAGATGTGCCCGGTGAAGGCCATCGAAGTGCGGCGCTTTGCGCTGTTCCGCCGTTAGGCGGGCTGCGCCCGACAACCTGGAAGGGAGGCTCTGCCATGGAGGCAGTGACTGTGCTGGCACCGGCCAAGCTGAACCTCACGCTGGGCGTGACGGGCTTTGCCGGAAACGGGTACCACACCCTGGATATGCTGATGCAGGCCGTGAGCCTGTATGAAAAAGTAGAGGTGCGCAAAAGTGCCGGCCTGCGGCTTTCGTTGCCCGGCTCGCGCGTGCCCGCCGACGGCCGCAACACTGCGGTGAAAGCCGCGCTGGCCTTTTTCCATGAGACAGGCCTGTTGGCCGGTGCAGACATCACCGTACACAAGCGTGTGCCGGTGCGCGCCGGTATGGCGGGCGGCAGTGCGGATGCCGCCGCCGTTCTGGTGGGGCTGAACGAATTGTACGGCGCGCACCTGTCTGTGCAGCAGCTGTGTGCCATTGGCATGAAGGTGGGCGCAGATGTGCCGTTTTCCATTCTGGGCGGCACGGCGCGCGTGACGGGTGTGGGAGATATCCTCACCCCCATGCCGGCCTGCCCGAAGTGCTGGTTCACAGTTTGCATGCCGCCCCAGGGCGTCTCGACGCCGCGCGCCTATGCCCGTTTCGATGAAATGGGTACGGATGTAAAGGTGGACGGCGAGGCGGCCGCCGCTGCCCTCTATGCCGGGGATCTGGACGCCCTGTGCGCGCAGATGGTGAACGAGCTGCAGTTTTCCAGCGAGAGCACGGCCAATGAGCCAATCTGTGCCGCTTTGCGCGCTGCCGGGGCCAAGGCGGCGCTGATGACGGGCTCTGGCGCGGCGGTGTACGGCGTGTTTGAGACGCGCGCACAGGCAGAGGCCGCAAAAACAGCCCTGCTGCGCACCTGGCCAAAGGTGTGGGCTGTGCATCCGGTGCGCTGCGGAGCCCATGTGTGCCGTGGGCGCTGACGCTTTTGTGCGGGCTGCACAGAAGGTATGCGCTTTTTTGGAATAGGACGTCCCCAAGGTGCCAACACTCTTTTGCGAAACGCAAAGGAGTGTTTTTTATGTTTACAGTTACTTATAATTTTTCCAGCAGCGCGCGGGCGCGCCGCCGCCTGCGCGCTGCGCGCCTTGCACTGTGCCTGGGCACGCTGGCATGCATTCTGCTTTCCCAATTTGCCGCGTTTGCGCAGGCGTGCGCCGGTGTGCGGAAGGATACGCTGCGCCTGCATATTCTGGCCAATTCCGATTCACCGCAGGACCAGGCACTGAAGCTGGCCGTGCGAGATGCCATTCTGGAGGAATACGGCAACCTGTTCGAACAGCAGGCCACCCAGCAGGAGGCCAAGGCTGTTGCCCAGGCCCACCTTTCGGATATGGAACAGACAGCCGCCCGTGTGCTGGCCGAGGCCGGGTGCCCGCAGCCGGTGCACGCCCATGTGGTGAATATGATGTTTCACACAAAGGAATACGACGGTTTCACCCTGCCCGCCGGCAGGTACGACGCCGTGCGCATCGAACTGGGACAGGCTGCGGGGCACAACTGGTTCTGCGTGCTGTTCCCGCCGCTGTGCGTGCCCGCCGCAGCGGATGCGGATGACGGCCCTGCCTACCCGCAGGACGAGCAAGCGGCTGTGCACACCCCATACAAAGTGAAATTTGCGGCCCTGGAATGGTGGCAAACCCTGTGGGAAGAGGCATAAGCCGCGCGGCAATATGCCGCAAACTGCACATACTTCTTTGGCTTCCGGCAAAGATAGTTGCAAAAATGCCGAAAGGGACGCTTGTGTTAAAAATTTATCAACCACCCCCTTGCACACCGCGTCTTTTTATATTAGAATATGAAAAGACAGGAAGGCTTTGCAGCGGCACCCGGCCGCGCGCGGGCCCTCACGATAAGGAGGATGTTTAGATTATGGCAGTAAAAGTTGCAATCAACGGCTTCGGCCGCATCGGCCGCCTGGCCTTCCGCCAGATGTTCGGCGCCGAGGGCTATGAGATCGTCGCAATCAACGACCTCACCAGCCCCGAGATGCTCGCGCACCTGCTGAAATATGACACCGCGCAGGGCCGCTATGACGGCCACACGGTGGAGGCCGGCGAGGACAACATTGTTGTCGACGGCAAGAAGATCACCATCTACAAAAACCCGAACCCGGCCGAGCTGCCCTGGGGCGAGCTGGGCGTGGACGTTGTGCTGGAATGCACCGGCTTCTTCACCAAGAAGGATAAAGCCATGGCCCACATCCAGGCCGGCGCCAAGAAGGTTGTGATCTCTGCGCCCGCTGGCAACGATTTGAAGACCATCGTGTTCAGCGTGAACGAGAACACCCTGACCAAGGAAGACCAGATCATTTCTGCTGCCTCCTGCACCACCAACTGCCTGGCCCCGATGGCAAAGGCCCTGAACGACGCCTACCCCATCCAGAGCGGCATTATGACCACGGTGCACGCCTACACCGGCGACCAGATGATTCTGGACGGCCCGCACCGCAAGGGCGACCTGCGCCGTGCCCGCGCCGGCGCTGCCAACATTGTGCCGAACTCTACCGGCGCTGCCAAGGCCATCGGCCTTGTGATCCCCGAGTTGAACGGCAAGCTGATCGGCTCTGCCCAGCGCGTGCCTGTGCCCACCGGTTCCACCACCATCCTGGTGGCCGTTGTGAAGGGCAAGGACGTGACGGTGGATTCCATCAACGCCGCCATGAAGGCCGCTTCTTCCGCCAGCTTCGGCTACAACACCGACCCCATCGTTTCCTCTGACGTCATCGGCATCACCTACGGCAGCCTGTTCGACGCCACGCAGACGATGGTGACCAAGATTGACGACGACACCTATCAGGTGCAGGTTGTGTCCTGGTACGACAACGAGAACAGCTACACCAGCCAGATGGTTCGCACCATCAAGTATTTCGCTGAGCTGGCCTGAACTTTTTGCGCGTAGTTTTTCGAATTTTGGCTCAGAAAGCCTCTCTTCCGCAGAAGATGTGGAGGAGAGGCTTTTTTATTGCACCATGACGGCTGGCCGGTATTAGGTGTGTTGGGCAGAATTTTTACAACTTCCGCTTTGTCAAAACGGTTGAACTGGCATGTGAAAGCGGGTATAATGAATGCATATCATGGGGCGTGATGCCCTGCTGGGGCTGTGGTGTGCCGTGCGGCCTCACAGCACGGAAAGGGGGCGCGGTGCATGGAAGACTGGATGAAGCAGCCCTCCGACCTTCGCCGCCCTTCCCCCGGCCCGGGCCGGCAGCGCGGCATGGCTGAAGTGCCGCTGGGGTCTGTTGAGGTGCCCGTGGGCCGGCCCGCGCAGGGCAATGCAGCGCGGCCTGTGCGCTCTTCCGGCCAGGGGCCGAGAAAGCCTGCGCCCAGCGGCCGCCGGCCGTCGGGCGGGCAAAGGCCGCCCCAGCGGCCCGGCAGCACACCGCCCCGACGCGGCCGGCCGACGAGAAAAAAGAAAAAGCCCTCGTTTGCCGGTTTTGTGGCGGCCAACTTTGCCGTTATTCTGCTTTTGGCAGGCGTGATTACGCTGCTGATTGAGCAGCCGTGGAAGACGGCGGGGCTGCCTGCCTCTGGCAGCACGGCGAGCAGCACAAGCGGGGCGCAGAGCACGGCGCAAAGCGGCGCAGGCGATGAAACCGCGGCACAGCCCACAGGCATTGGCCCCGTGCAGCAGGCGCAGGGCACTTTGCCGGCCATCAGTGCCGCCACATTGGCTCTGGCGGAAAACGGGCGCGTGGACATGAGCTATTTCGATGATGCGCTGTTCATTGGAGATTCCCTGACGCAGGGCTTTCAGGTTTATACCAGCGGAATCTCGAATGCCAGCTATGCGGCATATATTGGCGCCGGGCCGCGCACATTCATTGAGGGCACGGTGACGAACATCAACGGCGAGACGGTAAAGCCCATTGATGAGATTTTGGCGGCCAACCCGAAAAAGGTATATATCCTGCTGGGTACCAATGCAATGGAAACCCTGACGGATGAGGCGTTTTTGGAATATTACGGCCGCTTTTTGGAATTTCTGGTGCCGCAGCTGCCGGAGGACACGGTGTATTATATCGAGGCCATCCCGCCCGTGACACAGGCCAAGGCGGCCGATGAAAACTTTACGCTGGAGCGCATTCAGGGCGTGAATGAAAAGCTGGCACTGCTGGCCTATCAGCATGGGATGTATTATCTGGACCTTTACAGCGCTTTGTGCGGGGAGGACGGCTACCTGAAAGCAGAGTATGCGGCCGATGACGGCCTGCACCTGAACAACGAGGGCTACAGTGCCTGGCGCGAATTGCTGATTACCCACACGGCTTACCGTGCCGGGAACCCTTATCTGCCGGGCTCGCCCTGCTATCAGGGCTGAAGTATGGCAAATGTACGGAGGAGACCATTTTGGCGGATTTCAGAAAAATGAAAGCACAGGCGAAAAAGCGGCGTGCAAAAAGCCTGCTGGCACAGGCCTTGCTGGCCGTGCTGGCCGTGGCGCTGGTGTTTGGCAACGCCTACTGTGTGGTGAAACTGGTGCATGGTGAGGCGGTGTTCACGCTGCCCTCTGTGCGGGAAGAGGAAGGCGGCGCGCCTTCTGCGCCGGGCAGCGGCGCCTCGGCGCCGGCTCAGCCGGTATCGTCTGGCAGCGGGCAAAGCACAGCATCGGGCAGCGCGGCCTCCGGCTCTGGCAGCGCGGCCCAGCCGGTGGACAGCCGCACCTGGAACACGACAGCCAAGGCTGAGCGCACGCTGTATTCCGAGCGCACGGCCCAGGACGCACGCATGCTGTCTGTGCCGGAAAACGGCATTGTCAGCCTGGAATATTTTCGCACGGCCCTGTTTATTGGCGATTCGCTGACAGAGGGCTTCGGCATTTACGAACCCCTGAAAAACATTGCCAAAGTGTATGGGTTCCAGGGCATTTCGCCCAAGACGTTTGCAGAAAACGGCGCGGCCGGAAGCCGGGACCTTGGCATTTCTTTTGATGCTGTGTGGGATGCAATCAGCGCCCAGCAGCCGGACAGCGTGTATGTGCTGCTGGGCGCAAACACGCTTGTCCATGCGCAGGACGGCAACGCCTACCTTACCTATTACGGCCGCTTTATGGATATGCTGGCCGAGCGCTTCACTTCGATGGGTATTCCTGTGTACATTCAAGGCCTCACGCCGGTGACAGAGGAATACAGCCAGAAACATGTGATGCTCTCGCGCGAGCAGATTGCCGCCATGAACAACGAACTGGCCAAAATGGCCACGGACCGCGGCATGTATTACATTGACACGCACGAGCCCCTGGCGGATAACGCCGACTTTCTGAACCCGGAATATGCCGGTGGGGACGGGCTGCATATGCGCAGCGGCGACGCCTACCGCGTGTGGGTGGAATATCTGGCCCGCCACACGGTAAACAACCGTATCTCGCGCAATTTCCAAACCACAAACGAGGGCTTTGCGGCTGAAATGGATGCCATTTTCAACCCGCCTGCCGCGCCGCAGGCCTGAAGCCTGAAATATACAGAGAGCAGGGGCCGCCGCGGGCATATGCCCGCGGCGGCCTTTCGAAAGGACAGGAGAGTGCCATGCCGCAGCCAAAAGCAAAAAGAAGCGTGTTTGCCGCCCTTGCGTGTGCGGCAGCGCTGGCAGTGGGCCTTTTGTGCCTGCTGGTGGGCCGGGCGCTGACGGCGCCCAGAACAATCCGCCTTGAGGACTATGCCGAACCTGTGCCCGAAGCCTTCCGCATGAAGGCTGACATTACGCAGAAGGACGGCATGCTGTCGGTGGACGGATATGCCTGCATTGAGGGCGAGCGCTTTGAACACATCGACACCTTTGTGGCGCTGTACCCCGGCACGGGCGGCACTGCCCTTCGCCTGCCCACTAAGATGGTGCTGAGCGAGGAGGCGTATGTGGCGGGCGGAAGCCTGGCCATTGGCCAGCTGGGCGGGTTTACTGCGCGCATTCGGGAACAGGCGCTGCCAGCGGGGGAATACAGCGTGTACATTGCCTACCGCACCGACGGGCATAATATTTTAGCCGATACGGGCCGGAAAGTGCAGGTGGGCGCATGAAACAGTGGGTAAGCCGCCTGAGGCCCCATGCCCCCGGGCTGATATTCGGCGGGTTTTTCTGTGTGATGCTGGCCCTGCACGCCGCGATGCCGGTGGGGCTGGGCGACGACCCGATGTACCGCGACATGCTGAACCGCATGAGCCTTTGGCAATTTTTAACGGAACATTATGCCACATGGTCTGCCAGAAGCCTGGTGGAGGCCGTGCTGTGCACTGTAGCGGCCCTGCCGCCCGCCGTGTGGCGCGTGGCAGATGCACTGCTGGTGGCGCTGTGTGCCTTTTTGGCCGCGCGCACGGCAGGGTTAGAGCGCAGCCCATGCGGCGCCGCAATGGCCGTGCTGTGCTTTTTGTGCTATGATTGGACGGCGCTTTCCACCGCGGGGTGGATGTGCACCACGCTGGTGTTTGTGTGGCCGCTGGCCGCTGCCCTTGCGGCGGCGCAGCCGCTGGTGCAGCTTGCGCGCGGCGCGGCGCCGGGCCGGGCGCTGTGTGCGGCCAGCCTTTTGCTGCTGGCCTATGCCGCCAATATGGAGCAGGCCCTGGTGGTATATACGGGGTGCCTTGCGGGTGTGCTGCTGTGGCACGCGGCAGCCCGCCGCCGTGTGCACTGGGTGGTTTGGGCACAGCTTGCCGTATGTGCGGCCAATGCGCTGTATGCGGCCACCTGCCCGGGCACAGCGGCGCGCATTGCAGGCGAGACGACGTCCTGGTTCACAGATTTTGGCATGCGCACCATTTGGCAGAATGCCGAACTTGGCATTTCGAACGCCATGTATCATGTGCTGTATCAGAAAAATATTCTGTTTTTCGTGTTTTGTGTGGTGCTGGCCCTGGCAGTGGCTGCCCGGCACCGCGCGTGGTATGTGCGCCTGTTTGGCGTGCTGCCCGCGGTGGCTGTGGCCGTGCTGGGTGTGGGCGGGCCGCTGGCGAAAAAGCTGGTGCCCAGCCTTTCCTTTTTTGCCAATGTGTTTACCAAGGACGGATATTTGAACCTGCTTACGGTTTATTCACCCAAATACTGGCTGGCATTTCTTTTGCTGTGCGCCGTGCTGGCGGCATGTGTATTGAACCTTTATCTGGCCTTGGGTCATACCCGGGCGGCCTTTGGTGCCATGCTGCTGTTTTGCGCCGGGTTTGCCTCTTATGCGATGCTGGGCTTTTCGCCCACAGTGATGGTGTCGGGCCAGCGCACGGGGTTTTTCTTTTTGATGTCGGTGGTGGTGTGCACGCTGCTTTTGTGGCGCTCGCTGGCCGCCGCGCGCGCAAAGCGGGCCTGCCGGGCCGTGCTGTGCGTGTGCACGGCGTGCGCCGTGTGGTCGGCCGTTGGCCTGGCTGCTGCGCTGGTGCAGCAGTGGGCCTAGGCGCGGAAAGGAAGAGGGGTGTTTCATGAGCTGGACAGACGAATACAGAAAGGCGCAGCGCGCCGGGCAGAAAAGCTTTCGCGCCTGTGTGGCAAAGGGAATGTACCCGTACCTGCAGGTGCTGGACGACATTTTGGAAAACAGCGCTGCAGACACCACACAGGCCCTTGGGGTGAAGGAAATTCCAGCGGAATTGTTCACAGGCACCAAGACGGACGGGCGGAAGACGGCCTTTGCGCCAAACTTTATGCCGTTGTTGGATGAAAAAACCGAATTTGCCCGCAAATGGATGGAACTTTGCCGCGCCCAGCAGGAGGAAGGCATCCGCGAGCCGGTGCAGGCGTTTGAATTCATGAACCGCTTTTATGTGCAGGAGGGCAACAAGCGCGTATCTGTGCTGAAATATTTTGGCGCGGCGTCCATTCGCGCGCGGGTGACGCGCATTTTGCCAAAGCGCACCGGCACGCCCGAGAACCGCGTGTATTTTGAGTTTCTTGATTTTTACCAAGCTACCGAGCTGAACACCGTGTGGTTTTCGCGGCCGGGCAGCTATGCCAGGCTGACGGCGGCCGCAGGCCGCCGCCCCGGCGAAGTGTGGCCGCAGGACGACCGCATTACGCTTGCCTCGCTGCAGCTGCGCTTTTCGCAGGCCTATGCCGTGTGCGGCGGGGCACGGCTTGCGGCTACGCCGTCCGACGCGCTTCTGGCGTTCATAGGCGTCTACGGCTATCAGACGGCCTGCGCCATGACGCCCTCTGAAATGGTGCCCGCGCTGCAGCGCATTTGGGCAGAGGTGTTGGCGCTTGGGGAAAAGGACGCGCTGGAACTTTCCATGCAGCCGCAGCCGCAGCAGGCCGGCCCGCTGTGGAACCGCCTTTTGGGCGCCGCGGGCGTGGGGCCGCGCCTGCGCGTGGCCTTTTTGCACGAGCGCACGGCCGAGACCTCGGGCTGGACCTATGCGCACGAGATGGGCCGCGGCGAGGTGCAGCGCGTGTTCCATGAGCGGGTGGAGACATGGGCTTGCGATGACGTGCTGGTGGGGAAGAATGACGAACAGCTGCTGAAGCAGGCGGTGGAGCGCGGGGCGGATGTGGTGTTCACCACCACGCCCAAACTGATGCCCGCCACGCTGAAAGCTGCCGTCACGTGGCCGCAGGTGAAGTTTTTGAATTGTTCGCTGCACATGACGCACCCCTATGTGCGCACCTATTACGGGCGCATCCACGAGGCAAAGTTTATTCTGGGCGCCATTGCGGGCAGCATGGCGCAGGACGGCAAGCTGGGGTATATTGCCAGCTACCCCACCTACGGCATGACGGCCGGGGTGAACGCCTTTGCGCTGGGCGCCCAGCTGGTGAACCCGCGCGCGGCCGTATATGTGGATTGGACGGCGCGCCGCGGCAGTGACATCGAGCGCGATTTCAAAGAAAAGGGCATTCGCATCATCTCGAATGTGGATATGAACCCGCCTGCCGCCGCGCGCGAGCGCTTTGGCCTGTATGAAGAGACGCCGCAGGGTGTGCGGCACCTGGCCATGCCGCTGTGGAATTGGGGCGAGTTTTACACAAAAATTTTGCGAAGCATTTTCGACGGCACCTGGAGGCAGGCCGAAACACAGCCCGGGGCGCATGCCGTGAACTATTGGTGGGGGCTTTCTGCCGGAGTGGTGGATGTGCTGTGCTCGCACAGCCTGCCTCAGGGCACGCTGCGCCTGGCAGAACTTTTAAAAAATGCCATTGCCCAGGGCCTGTTCGAGCCGTTTTCCGGCCCGCTGTATTCGCAGCAGGGCCCCGTGCAGCAGGCGGGCGGCGCCCTGGCGCCGCAGGCCGTCATTACCATGGATTGGCTGTGCAGCAACATTGTGGGGCGCATTCCGGCCTATGACGAGCTGATTGACGAGGCGAAGCCCATGGTGCGCCTGCAGGGGGTGGACGCCACCGAGAAACCGGCGGTGCTGATATGATACAGATGGCCGGGCATGGCCGAAAGGGGGCACGCAGTGAAGATACTGGCTGTTGCAGATGAAGAATCCAAATATCTGTGGGACCATTTCAGCCCGGACAAGCTGCGCGATGTGGACCTGATTCTCTCCTGCGGGGATGTGTCGCCGCAGTACCTCTCGTTTCTGGCCACCTTCAGCCGGGCGCCTGTGCTGTATGTGCACGGCAACCATGACACTGCTTATAAGAAGACACCGCCGGAAAGCTGCATCTGCGTGGAAGATACCATTTATGAATACGGCGGCGTGCGCGTGCTGGGGCTGGGCGGGTCTATCCGTTATAAACAGGGGCCGTTCCAGTATACCCAGCAGGAAATGGAGCGGCGGCGCAAACGCCTGTGGCTGTCGCTGCGGCGCCACGGTGGGTTTGACATTCTGCTGACGCATGCGCCGGCTCTGGGCCTGAACGACGGGCCGGACCGCGCGCACGAGGGCTTTGAGGCGTTTACAAAACTGCTGGACCAATACCGGCCCGGCTATTTTGTGCACGGCCATGTGCATTTGAACTATGGCGCCCAGGTGCCGCGCACCTGCACCTATGGCGCCACACAGGTTGTGAACGCCTACGAGCGGTTTTCGTTTGAAGCACAGCTCCCGTTTTTTCCGCCGCATGCAGGGCGGGGGCGCTGAGCACTGCGCCGGGCCGGGCAGGCGGGCATAGCCCCGCCTGCCCGGCCCGTTTTGCATGCAAGGGGCTATGGTTCTACTTTTTGCCCTGCGCGCATACGCTGCCTGTACAGGGGCGCTGCCTTTGGCCGCAGAAAGGCGCCCCGCAAGGCTGCTTTGCGGCCTGAAAGAAAGCCCGGAAGGGGGGCACGCAGATGCACCAGGTGGTGGTGGAGTGGATTGGTGCGTTCGGTTACTGGGGTGTGTTTGCGCTGATTGCGGTGGAGAATATTTTTCCGCCGATTCCAAGCGAGGTCATTCTTACATTTGCAGGCTTTTGCACGGCGACAACGGCTTTGCGTGCGCCGGGGGTAGTGGCTGCCGCCACCCTGGGCAGCCTGGCCGGCGCGCTGGTGCTGTATGGTGTGGGGCGGCTTTTGCAGCCCCGGCGGCTGGACGCCCTGCTGGCAGGGCCGGTGGGGCGGGCTTTGCACATGGAAAAGCAGGATGTGGAAAAGGCCGCGGCATGGTTTGCCCAAAAGGGCGCGGCCAGCGTGTTTTACTGCCGGTGCGTGCCCATTGTGCGCAGCCTGATCTCGATTCCGGCGGGCATGGCGGGCATGCGTCTTGTGCCGTTTTTTCTGTATACGGCGGCGGGCAGCACGGTGTGGAATATCCTTCTGGTGGGCCTTGGCGCGGCTGCGGGGCAAAGCTGGCCGCGTGTGGCTGCGGCCATTGCATCTGCCTCTGCCGCGCTGAAATGGGCGCTGGGCCTTACGGCCGCTGCCCTGCTGGTGGCGGTGTTTGTGCGGCGCCGTGCAGTTGACGCAAAGCGGCACCGCACGCTATAATAAAGCCCATAGCGGCCCGCCGTGCGCAGGGCCGTGCAGGGGGCGGCTGCCCATAGCGGGCCCGCCTTTGGAAATGGGGCTTTTATGATGGAAGAGAGACATTTGCGAACGGCGCAGCTTTTGGGGCAGGCGGGCGTGCAGCGTCTGCAGAAGGCGCATGTGGCCGTGTTTGGCCTGGGCGGCGTGGGCGGCTATGCCGCCGAGGCGCTGGCGCGCGCCGGTGTGGGGGCTTTGAGCCTGTTTGACGCGGATGTGTTCAGCCCTTCCAACCTGAACCGCCAGCTGTGTGCGGTGCAAAGCACGCTGGGCCAGCCGAAGGTGCAGGTGTTTGCGGCGCATATCGCCGGGATAGACCCGGCTATTCGTGTGCAGGCGCACCGTGTGTTTTACCTGCCCGAGACGGCGGACGCATGGCCGCTGGATGCCTATGACTATGTGCTGGACGCGGTGGACACCGTGGCGGCCAAGCTGGAACTTGCCGTGCGCGCCCATGCTGCGGGGGTGCCCATCGCCAGCGCCATGGGCTGCGGCAATAAGCTGGACCCCACCGCATTTACGGTGACTGATATCTTCGCTACGCACACAGACCCCTTGGCCCGCGTGCTGCGGCGCGAGCTGAAAAAGCGTGGTGTGCCGCGCCTGAAGGTGGTGTACAGCACCGAGGCCGCGCGCACGCCCTGCCTGCCCGGCGAAGAAAAGGGCACGGCGGGCCGCCCGGCCCCGGCCTCTGTCAGCTTTGTGCCGGGGGTGGCAGGGCTTATTCTGGCGGGCGAGGCGATAAAAGACCTTTCCGGTGTGCGGTAAGCCTGCCCCGCACGGCCTGCGTTTTCCGGCCTGTGTGCCGCTGTGAGCCGCTTTTCAGAAGCCTTGAAAACAGAACACCAGCTTCGCACCCGCGCTCGCCCCTTTCCGGGGCGGGCGCGGATTTGTTTTTTTCGAAAAAGTGAATTTTCGTTGACATTTGTAGATAAAAATGGTACATTAAATTCAGCGACATATGTAAATGAAAGGCGTGGGTGAAGATGAAAAAGCCTCCCAAGCTTCCAGAGGCCGAGCTGGATGTGATGCAGGCCCTGTGGAGTTTTTCGCAGCCGGTGCGCACGGCGCGCATTTTGGAGGCCCTGCAGGCGCGCCGCACATGGACGGCGTCCACCCTGAAGGTAGTGCTGGGCCGCCTTGTGGAAAAGGGCTTTGTGGAAGAGACGCGGCAGGGCCGTTTTACTCTGTACCGGGCACTTGTGCCGGAAGAGGAGTACCGCCGCAGTGAAACAAGGCATATGCTGGGGCGTTTTTACGGCAACTCTGTGAAAAATTTGGTGGCCGCGCTGGTGCAGGACGAAGGGCTTTCGCAGGCAGAACTTGCAGAGCTGGAAGATATTCTGCGCCGCGCCGGCGGCAAACAATGAGCGCCGCGCTGCCCGCGGCGGCCCGGGCGCTGGCCGCCGTGACGCCATGGGTTACAGCGCTGGTGCTGGTGTGCCTTTTGGTGCGCAGGCTGGCCAGGGGGCGTGTGGCTGCCCAAACGTTTCGCCTTGTGTGGCTGGTGCTGGCTATCCGGCTGGCCCTGCCGGTAGATATCAGCCTGCCCGCCGCACCCGTGCAGATGCAGCTGCCTGCGGCAGCGGCCGCACAGGCAAGCCCCGGTGCGCCAGAGGCGCCGCCCGCACAGCAGGTGGACAGCGCCGGGCAGGCCGCACCGCAGGAAGAAAGCGGCCCGGCGGGCCTTTCATGGCCAGAACTGGCGGTGGCTTTGCCCTATGTATGGGCGGCGGGGGCGCTGGTGTTTCTGGCATTTCACGCGGGGGCTTATGTGGTGTTTTTATCTCAGCTGCACGCCCGGCGTGTGCGCGAGACAGACGATGCGGTGTGCAGCGCGGTGTGGCTTGCATTCGGCCGCAAAACATGCATTTACCGCGCTGCCGGCCTGGCAAGCCCCATGCTGGCGGGCCTGTGGCGGCCAGCCGTCTATCTGCCCGAAGAGGTGCAGGTAAGCGAGCTGCCCTATGTGCTGGAACACGAGGCAAGCCACCGCGAGGCGCGCGATATTCTGTATGTGTTTCTTTTGATGGCTGCAAATGCCGTGCACTGGTTCAACCCCGCCGTATATGCAATGGTGCGCACGGCGCGCCGCGATATGGAACTGGCCTGCGATGAGGCCGTGCTGGAGGGGCGCCCCATGGAATACCGTGTGGCCTATGGGCAGGCCGTGCTGGACACGCTGAAGCGCGGCCGCCTGCAGGGGCCGCTTGCCCTGAACTTTGCAGGGGGAAAACACGCGCTGAAAGAACGCTTTGCGCGCATGGTAGAGCAGGCCCCGCGCCGCCGGGCCCGCGGCCTTGTGACTGCCACGGCGTGCTGTGTGGCCGCGGCCAGCCTGTGTGTGGCATTTGCAGTGCCTGCGCAGCAAATAGCGCCGGTTGCTTTTACCCAGGCCTGGGCAGACGGGCAGTGGCGCTGGCCGATGCCGGAATATGGCATATTGGGCGGCACATTTGAAGAGGGGGCCGTGGGCGTCACCATCCAGGCGCCCGAGGGCTCGCCTGTGGTGGCCGCACGCGGCGGCATTGTGGCGTCGCTTCAGGTGCTGGGGCTGCCGGCATCGGGCGGGCCCTATGGCAACGCGTTGGTGATTTATCACGGGGACGGAAGCGGATATTCCCTGTATGCCAATTGCGGCGATATCTATGCACAGCTTGGGGACACGGTGACCGCCGGGCAGCCCGTGGCCACCGTGGGCAGCCTTGCCAACGAGATGCTGTTTGCCCTGTGGGCACAGGGAGATTGGGTAGACCCCATGGAATATCTGGCCGCTGTGCAGCCGCAGGGCGAAGTGAACTGGGCAAGGCTGGCGCAGCTGAAAGAGGAGATTCACAGCCTTCAGCGGGAAGAACAGGTGGCTGGGCTTCAGGAAGAAATACGGCAACTGGAAGAACAGATTGACAGCGCGCCCGTCATGACGCCGGAGGAACAGGCGCGAAATGACGCGGCTACCCGCGAGCTGCAAAAGCAATTTCTGGCCGCCCAGCAGGAGTGGGAACAGTGGGTATTCTCGGCCCCGGATTCCCCAGATGCCTCGCAACCGGGCGGCTGAAGAGACATCGTTCAGGAAAAGAGGAAATGACGTGAAACGCACGTTTCAAAAAGGCGCGGCCCTTGCGCTGGCTGCGCTGTGGTTCCCTGTGGCCTTTTTGGCCCTGGCCGAGACGCCGAAAGAGGCGCTGGACAGGCTGAAAGAGGAAAAAAACCGTCTGGAAGAACAAATAGAACAGGCGGAACAGCGGCAGGAGGACGCCGCAACGATGAAGGAGTTGTACCTGCAGAAAGCGAACAGCATCCTGGCCCAGCTGGATGTGCTGAACGAACAGATTCGCCAGCAGAAAGCCCAGGTAGACCAGGCAAACCAGGCGCTGGCCGCAGCACAGCGTCAGGTGGAGGCCGGGCGGGAGGCATTTGAGCAGCGGCTGGTGGCCATGTATGAAACGCGAAATCAATCCAGCCTGTCGGCTTTGCTGGGTGTCAGCGACCTTGCCCAAATGATGCGCTTTGCTGAAAACCTCACCTGCATTTCAGTGGCCAACAAGGCCCAGGTGGACGGCTATGTGCAGGCAAAGCAGGAGATAGAGGCCCAGGCAGTGGCTCAGCAGGCCGCTTTGGATGAGATGCAGCAGGCCGGCACCCAGCTGGAACAGACACGCCAGGAATATGCGGCTGCCATCCGCCAGGCGGATGCCGACCTCTCTCAGGCACAGGCCGACCAGCAGTCCTATGAGGCGGCCTATGAGGACAAAACCCATGAGGTGGAACAGGCCACCAAAGAGTACCTGGAATGGATTGCGCAAGACGACAACCCGGGCGGCCAGCCCCCGGCGGACGGAAGCTGGCTGTGGCCGCTGCCGGGCTACCGGCCGGGCAGCGGTTATGGCTGGCGCACCTTGAACGGCAGGCCGGATTTTCACCGCGGGGTGGATATTCCGGCCCCGGCTATGACGCCTATCCGCGCGGCGGTGGGCGGTGTGGTAAGTGTGCAGCAGCACGCCAGCTATGGCAACTGTGTGAAAGTGAGCGTGGGCGGCGGCATTGTTGTGGTGTATGCGCACATGACATGCTGGGCGTCTGACCTCTCGAACGGCATGACGGTGGAGGCAGGGCATATTCTGGGCTATGTGGGCACTACTGGCAATTCGTTCGGCAACCATCTTCACTTTGAGGTGGACGTCAACGGCCAGCCTGTGCAGCCGCTGAATTATGTCTCGCCCGCATAAGTGCGGCTATTTCTATCGCTCGTACAGAAAACGCCCCGGCAAGGCGCACGGCCTGCCGGGGCGTTTGTTTTATGCCGCAGTGGTTTCATAGCCGGAAAGGCGGGTGTGATATTGCGGCATACGGGCGCTGTCCTGCCACACAATGCGGTTTGAAAGAAAGCGGAACGTGCCGTCCCCGCCGGGTTGCACGGTGAGCTCGTGCGTGAACAGGCGGTCGGTGCCGCGGCGCATGCAGGCCACATCTACGGTAAGCGTCAGTGTGCCGTCCGCATGTTCCTGCACGCTTGTCACCTCGGGCGCCATCTCTGGCAGCACAGCCCAATAGGCAACCCCATAGGGCAAATAGGGGTAGCCGCCGGCCTCTGCGTCATATCCGGCCTGTGCGCGCAGCTGCGAGGGGGTGACGGGCAGATACTGACACAGGGCCTGCTCGAACGCCTCTGCCGGCACAAAGCTGGGCGCGGCAGAGCCGGCCGGGGAATAATCCTGCCCAGTGGCCAGGCGCATCATGGCGTCAAAGGCATCGTTCAGGCACACATCGCCCATATCGCCCGCCTGCCAGTTTTTTGAAAACAAATCGTTATCGCGGTAGCCTACGGTGTCCAGGTACTGTGCTGCCGCATCCTGAAAGGCCTGCGGCACCGGCTGCGCGCGAAGCATGCTGTGGCCGTCCTCGTGCAGAGGGGAAAGGGCAAGCTCGAAAATCAGGTTGCCCTTTTCCGTAAACTGCCAGTTCTCAATATCCGTCTGCCCGGGCCCGCCGGGGTGCGCTGCCCCGGTTTCATCATATTCCAGCCTTGCCTGTGCACAGAAGGCGCCGCTGCCTTCCAAATAGTAGCTGACCAGATAGACATGCCCGCTTTCGGCGACGCTGACGGCTTCCAGGCGGGCGTTTTGCCCGCTGAGCGCTGCCTGGCGGAAAGCGGAAAAGGCGTCCGGCGCCCCGCTTAAGGCAGACACGCCGCTGTGCTCTGGCACCAGCACAGGCTCACCGGCCTCTTCCAGCGCAGCGCGCAGGGCCCCGGCATCGCCCGCCTGCTGGCCTGCCAGCCACGGGCGGCAAAGGTCTGCCAGAGCCGCGGCGCGGCGTTCCAAATCTGCCAGGACGCTGCTGCTCACCGGTTCCAGCCCGTTTTCCGGGGCCGTTTGCGCGCTGCTTGGCGCAGGGGCCGAAGCAGCAGGCACAGAGGAGGCCCCGGCCGCGCCGCCCTGCGCACATCCAAATAACAAAAGGGCGCACAGCAGTGCGGCAGGCAGCTTCCAGTTATGTTTCATCTCGGTTTCCTCCCGGGCATGGTTTCGGCTGAGTGCCCGGCTGGCCGTGGCAAAGCAACCGAACCACAGCATACGGCATTTTGCTGCTTTTTGCAAGCCACGCAGCGTCGATTGGCTCTACGCCGCGTGGAATGCCCGCAAAAACAAAAGGCCCCTTCCTTGGAAGGGGCCTTTTTCGCAAAGGATGGGCAGGCTGTGCCTCACTGGCCGCAGGCTGCGCGGAACTCTGTCCAAATCTGCACATGGGTTTCTTCGGCCTCGGCAGAGATGTTCTGAATCATTTCCATATTGCCGGAAAAATCTTCCGGCAGGGTGAGAAACGGCTTGTATTCTTCTTCAATCAGTTCATCGGCGGCCTGGTTTGTGCAGTAGTAGCCAATGTACTCATAGCACTGCTTGGATACTTCCGGGCGCAGAATGTAATCGATGAAAGCATATGCCGCGTCCTTATTGGGGGCGTTGGCGGGAATAAACTGCGCCATAATGCCAAAGCCAATGCCCTCCGAGGGGTACACCACCTGCAGGTCGGGGTTTTCCATGCACGCCTGTGTCACCTGGCTGGTGTACATCACTGCGGCGGAAACCTCGCCGGAAAGCAGGTCTACCTGCAGGTTGTCATCCTTAATAAGGCGAATGTTGGGCGCCAGCTCCAGCAGTTTTTCACCGGCCTGTTCAATGGTGGCAATGTCCTCGGTGTTATAGCTTTCACCGGCAATTTTCAAAGCCATGCCGTTCATGACGCGGAAGTTGCTGGTGATGCCGATGCTGCTCTGCAGCGATGTGTCCCACAAATCGGCATAGCTGGTGATTTCGGTGCTTACAGCAGAGGGGTCATATACAATGGTTTGCACGCCTGCGCCATAGGGCACGGTGTAGGCATCCTGCGGGTCGAAGAACTGGCCCTGATAAATGGGGTTTACGTTGCCAATGTTGGAAAGTTTTGTTTTGTCCAGCTCAGAGACAAGGCCCTGGGCGATGGCAGTCTCGATGATATAGTCGTCCGCAATCACCACATCGTAATCGCCGCCCTCAGCGGCCTCCAGGCGGGCCAGCATGGTCTCGTCTGTGTCAAAGCTGGAATAGTTCACCTGATAGCCGGTTTCTGCTGTGAAAGCATCCAGCACCTCCTGCGGGAACATGCCCTCCCAGGTGTACAGGTTCACTTCGCCTTTGATTTCCGCCCCCTGCGTGCCGCCGCAGCCGGCAAGAAGGCCCAGCACAAGGCAAAGGCAGACGGCCAAGGAAACAAGTTTTTTCATAGTTTCTCCTCCTAATTTTGCTGTTTTGCGCGCTGTGCGCGCAGATATGATGGAAAACATGGGCACACATGCCCCATGCCATGCAGCAGCCCTTCAGCTTTTTTTTCGGCTGATCAGGGCCGAGGCGGCCACTGCCAGCACCGTAAAAGCCAACATCAGTGTGCACAGGGCGTTGATCTCGGGCGTAATGCCTGTCTTCAAAGAAGTATACACTTTCAGCGGCAGTGTATTCACATTCACACCCGTGACAAACAGGCTGATGATGACGTCGTCAAAGCTCATGGCAAAGCTGAGCAGCATGCCGGAGGCAATGGCCGGGGCAATGAGCGGCAGCGTGATGTCGAAAAACACACGCGCCTCGCTGGCGCCAAGGTCGCGCGCGGCCTCGGGCAAGCTTTTGTCCAGCCCTACAAGGCGCGCTTTCACCAGCATGTAGACGTAGGGAATGCAGAAGGCCGTGTGCGCGATGATGAGCGTTGTCATACCGAACGGCAGGCCCAGCAGAGAGAAAAACGCCAGAAACACCATGCCCAGAATAATCTCCGGCGTCATCATGGGCAGCATAGAGATATACTCTACCACATTTTTGGTGCGCGCTTGTATTTTGGTAAAGCCCACGGCACCCAGAGTGCCAATGACGGCGGCCGCCAGCGAAGAGGACAGCCCCAGCACAATGCTGTTCACCAGCGCCTCAAACATGGCCCTGTCGCGGAACAGCGTCTCATACCAGCGCAGGGAAAAGCCGCTCCACATGGTAGAGATGCGGTTTTCGTTGAAGGAATAGACGACCACCAGCACAATGGGCAAATAAATAAGGAACAGAATGACCCCAAGGTAAACGTTGGGCAGCTTTGTGCGGTTTTTCATAAAAGGCCCTCCAGTTCGCTGGAGTGGGTGACGCGTTTGTACAGCGTAATCATCAGTGTAGTAAGCGCCATCAGCACCACGCTCAGCGCAGCGGCAAAGGGCTGGTTGTGGGCTTTCATCAGCTGATCCTGAATCAGGCTGCCAACCAGCACCACTTTATTTCCGCCCAGGATATCTGCAATGAAGAACAGCCCCATCGAGGGGATGAAGGTGAGAATGATGCCGGACAACAGCCCCGGCAGCGTCAGCTTCAGCGTAACCGTACAGAACGCGCGGAAGGGCGAGGCGCCGAGGTCGCGCGCGGCCTCCACCAGGCTCCAATCCATTTTTTCCGCGCTGGAATACACGGCCAGAATCATGAACTGCAAAAGCGCATACACCATGCCCACCACCACGGCGGGGTAAGTGTACAGCAGTTTCAGGGGGGAACTGGTGAGCCCCAGGCCCATCAGAATCTGATCCAGCGTGCCATTGGCGCGGAAGATGATCATCCAGCCATACAGGCGGATGAGCGAATTCGTCCAAAACGGAATCATAATCAAAAGCATCATGCGCTTTTTCCACACAGGCGGCAGTTTGGCCATAAAATAGCCAAACGGATAGCCCAGCAGGGTGATGAACGCCGTGCTGGTGATTGCCAGTTTGAACGATTCTGCAAACGTCTGCAGATAGATGGGGGTGAGGATGTTTTTGTAGTTATCCAGCGTGAAGGAGTTCACCACGCCCCACACTTCGCCGCGCTGCAGAAAGCTGAGCACCACCATATAGATGAGCGGCCCGGCAACAAATAAAATGGTAAAGATGTAAAGGGGCGCCAGCATCAGCCAGATGCCCGTTTGCCTGCGTTGCTTCATGCCCGGGCCTCCTGGTGGGTATCCACCGGCACGGCATTCTGTGCAGCCCATGTCACGCGCACGCCGTCGCCCGCCGAAAGGGCAATGTCGATGCCATGGCGCGAGGCCACCAGCTCGTCGCCGTTTTCCAGGGCCAGCGCAATGCGCAGCATGCCGCCGGCAAATGTCTTTTCCTTCACCGTGGCGGGCAGGCCGCCCTCTGTGCAGAACTCTACATGTTCGCTGCGCACGGCCAGGGTTACGCTGTCGCCAGTTTTTTTGCCGCAACCGCAGCACAGCGCGGGAACTTCGCCGCCCGCGGCGTGCACCATAAGGGTGCCGTTGCGGTTTTCTGCCACCCGGCCCTCTACAATGTTGGCCGTGCCCACAAAGCGGGCCACAAAGCTGGTGCGCGGGCGGTCGTACACTTCGGCAGGCGTGCCCACCTGCTCAAAGCGGCCGTCGTGCATCACGGCAATGCGGTCCGACATATTCAGGGCTTCCTCCTGGTCGTGCGTGATGTAGATGAACGTCAGCTCCACCTGCTTTTGCAGGCGCTTGAGCTCCAGCTGCATCTGGCGGCGCAGCTGCAGGTCCAGCGCACCCAGCGGCTCATCCAGCAAAAGCACGCTGGGGCGGTTTACAATGGCGCGGGCAATGGCCACGCGCTGGCGCTGCCCGCCCGAGAGCTCTGCCGGCATGCGTGCGCCGTAGCCCGAAAGCTGCACCAGCTCCAGCGCGGCGTCCACCTCTTTGGCAATTTCAGCGCGCGGCATTTTTTTCAGCCGCAGGCTGTAGCCGATGTTGGCAGCCACCGACATATGCGGAAACAGCGCATAGTTCTGAAACACGGTGTTCACGTCGCGCTTTTCCGGCGGCGCGGCCGTCACATCCTTTCCGCGCAGCACAACGCGCCCCGCATCCGGTGTTTCCAGCCCGGCAATGATGCGCAGGGTGGTGGTTTTTCCGCAGCCCGAAGGGCCAAGCAGGGTTACAAACTCACCGTGCTGCACGCTCAGGCTTACGCCGTGCAGCACACCTGTGTCGCCAAAATGTTTTTCGATGTGGTCCAGTTCCAGAATCGTGTCGCTCATGGGTTCTCCTTCAAAATCCTCCGCTTCGCTTGAAATGGGGAAGGCCGCGGCCTGCCATGCATGCGGCGCGCAGGCCGCATACGGATACATGTTAAGTATAAACAATTTTCACATTTAAGGCAAAGGCTTTTTGCGCGGAAGGCGCCCTTTGCAGGGAGAAGTTTTCTGCGCCGGGAGAGGGAAAGTTGTATAATTCCACCAAAATGGTATAAAAAGATGCTGTGAAAGCGGCCGGCGCCGCATTCCTCTGCCCGGCCGGCGGGGCTGTTCTTTTCCGGCAGCATATGGTAAAATAGGCAAAGAATAAGTGACGGGCGCGCCGGGGCAGGCGCGGGCCCGAAAAACAGAGTGGAGGCGGCGCAGTGCAAAAACTGTTAATTCTGGGGGCGGGCGGCTATGGCCGCACCGTGGCAGAGGCCGCGGCCGGGCAATTTGAAACGGCCTTTCTGGACGATGCCTCGCCGCTGGCGCTGGCCCCGTGCGCAAGATATGCAGAGTTTGTGGACGAATATGCGTTTGCCTACCCGGCTTTTGGCGACAACGCCCTGCGCGCGCAGTGGCTGCAAAAGCTGAAAGCGGCGGGCTTTCGCCTTCCGGTGCTGCGCCATGCGCAGAGCTTTGTAAGCCCCAGCGCCGTGCTGGCGCCGGGCAGCGTGGTGCTGGCCATGGCGTGCGTGGGCACGGGCAGCGTGGTGGAGGAGGGCGCCATTTTGAACCTTGGCGCCATTCTGGACCACGACTGCACCCTGGGCGCATGTGCGCACCTGGCGCCGGGCGCTGTGGTAAAGGCGGGCAACTGTGTGCCGCCGCAGGCGAAAATTGATTCCGGCTGTGTGCTGGGGCGCGCGGCCATGCCTTGGAAGGGGAATGGTGTACATGTCTGAACTGCTCATTGTGGGCTGCGGCGGGCTGGGCCGTATGGTAGGCGAGGTGGCGCTGGCCACTGGAAAATGGAGCGGTGTGCGCTTTTTGGATGACGCTGTGCGCGGCGAGGCCGTGGTGGGAAAATGCGTGGATTACACCGAGCTCACTGGCAAATACCCCGAGGCCGTGGCTGCCTTTGGGGAAAACCGCCTGCGCCTGGCCTGGGCCGAAAAGCTGCTGGCCGCGGGCTACCGCGTGCCCAGCGTTGTGCACCCCACGGCAATTGTCAGCCCCTCGGCACAGCTGGGCGAGGGCTGCCTGGTGCTGCAGGGGGCCATAGTGAACACGGCGGCCGTGCTGGGCCGCGCCTGCCTTGTGAACGCGGGCGCTCTGGTGGACCACGACGCCGTTTTGGCCAACGGCGCGCACGCCAACCTGCACGCCACGGTGAAGGGCTGGGCGCGGCTGGAAGAATGCCGCCACACCGAGGCAGCCGAAGTGGTGGCGCCCGAGCGCCGCGCCATTCCCGGTGTAGAGGCGGAAAGCCCGCTGGAAGAGGCTCTGTATGCCTTTAAGCTGGGCGAGAAGGCAAGCTATGTAAAGCCGTTCGGCGCCGGGCACATCAACGACACCTATGCCGTGTATGTGGGCGAGGGTGCGGGCGAGCTGCGGTATGTGCTGCAGCGCATCAATACGGCGGTGTTCAAAAAACCGCTGGAAGTGATGGAGAACATCTTCGGCGTCACCGAATATCTGCGCAGGCAAATTCTGGCGCGCGGCGGCGACGCGGACCGCGAGACGCTGAGCTATCTGAAAACAAAGGCGGGCGAGCCGTATTATGAGGACGCAGATGGAAGCCCGTGGCGCTGCTATAATTTTATTGCAGATTCCGTGTGCATCGAAAGCGTGCGCACCCCGCAGGATTTTTACAATTCGGGCAAAAGCTTCGGCGCGTTTTTGTGTGCGCTGGAGGCATACCCGGCGGATACCCTGCACGAGACCATTGAAAAATTCCACGACACGCGCAAGCGCCTGGCAGACTTCGACACGGCCCTTGCGCGCGATGTGAAGAACCGCGCGCGCCGCGCGCGGCCGGAAATTGCCTTTGTGCAGGCCCGCCGAGCAGATTGCCCCGTGCTGATGGACCTGCTGGAAAAGGGCGAGCTGCCGCTGCGCGTGACGCACAACGACACCAAACTGAACAATATTCTGTTTGACGAAAAGACGGGCGAAGGCCTGTGCGTCATTGACCTGGATACCATCATGCCCGGCCTGGCGCTGAATGATTACGGCGATTCCATCCGCTTCGGCGCCACCACGGCCGCCGAGGACGAGCCGGACCTCTCCAAGGTGCACTTCAGCCTGGAGCTGTTCGAGGCCTATACCAGGGGCTATTTGGAGGCGGCCGGCAGTGCGCTGACGCCCAGGGAAAAGGAGTATCTGCCCTGGGGCGCGAAACTGATGACGCTGGAATGCGGCATGCGCTTTTTGACAGACTACCTGGAGGGCGACACCTATTTCCGCGTGACGCACCCCACACATAACCTGGAGCGTTGCCGCACGCAGTTCAAACTGGTGGCAGATATGGAGGCCCACTGGGCCGAGATGCAGGCCATCGTGAAAAAATACAGCTGAGGCTGCGGCCGCTTTGCGGCGCGCCGGCCCAAAAGAAGGGAATGTTGAACATGGCTCATATCGAAACACAGTGCCTGCACGAGGGCTATAAGCCCGGCAACGGCCAGCCGAAGGCCCTGCCCATTTACCAGAGCACAACGTATACCTACGATTCTACCGACCATATTGGCCAGCTGTTCGATTTGACGGCCGATGGCCATATGTATTCGCGCATCTCAAACCCCACCGTGGCCTGTGTGGAAGAGAAAATAGCGGCCATGGAGGGCGGCGTGGGCGCGCTGTGCACCACGTCCGGCCAGGCGGCCAGCCTGCTTTCCATCTTGAACATCGCCAAAGCGGGCGACCACTTCATCTCGGCCTCCACCATCTATGGCGGCACGGTGAACCTGTTTGCTGTCACGCTGAAAAAGTTTGGCATCGAGTGCACCTTTGTGGACGCCGGAGCGCCGGAAGAGGAATTGCAGAAGGCCTTCCGCCCGAACACGAAAGCCGTGTTTGGCGAAACCATTGCCAACCCCGCCATTGCGGTGTTCGATATTGAAAAATTTGCAAAGCTGGCCCACGCGAACGGCGTGCCCCTTATTGTGGACAATACGTTTGCCACGCCGGTGCTGTGCCGCCCCTTTGAATGGGGCGCGGACATTGTGGTGCACTCTACCACCAAATACATGGACGGCCATGCCGTGCAGGTGGGCGGCGTGCTGGTGGATTCCGGCAATTTCAACTGGGAAAACGGAAAATTTGAAGAGCTTTGCACGCCGGACGAGAGCTACCACGGCGTGACGTACACCAAACAATTCGGCCGCGCCGCCTACATCACCAAGGCGCGTGTGCAGTTGATGCGCGATTTTGGCATGTACCCCGCGGCCCACACCGCTTTCCTGCTGGACCTTGGCCTGCAGACGCTGGCCGTGCGCATGGAGCGCCACTGCCGCAACGCGGAAAAGGCCGCGCAGTATCTGGCCGGCCGGCCCGAAGTGGAATTTGTAAACTACCCCACCCTGCCGGGCAACCCGTATCAGGCCCTGGCGGAAAAATACCTGCCGCAGGGGTGCGCGGGCGTCATCTCGTTTTCTATTAAAGGCGGGCGCGAGGCCGCGGTGAAATTTATGGACAGCCTGGAGCTGGCCAACAATGTGGTGCATGTGGCCGATATCTGCACATGCGTGCTGCACCCGGCTTCCTCCACGCACCGCCAGCTCACGGACGAACAGCTGGTGGCCGCGGGCATCACACCGGGGCTCATCCGCCTGTCTGTGGGGCTGGAGCACATAGACGACATCCTGCAGGACCTGGAAAAGGGCTTTTCCGCTTTAAAAAAGTAAGCCAGCAGGCATGAAAATGGGCAAAAGGACGAAAAAATGCCCTGAAATATAGTAAAACGTCCAAAAAGGGAACGGCTGCGCAATTAGCCGTTCCCTTTTTTCTGTGTTCTGTGATATAATCGTTTACATAGTTTACATATCACGTTACATTACGGAATGTCCTGCCCGGTGCGGCGGCCTCACTTGATAATGGGCACCGTCTGCACCAGGTTGGCAATGTCGTTTTGCAGCGCGCGCAAAAAATCCAGCCCCGGCTGGCCAAGCGGCGCTTTGCGAATGGCAATGTCGCGGTAGCAGTTCTCGGTGCGGCAGGGCTTTTGCACCAGTTCTTCCCGCGCCAGCACTTCGAAGGGCATGGGGCTCACCCACATATAGCAGCCGTGCACGCGGCGCAGAAGGTCGAACTGGCTGCCGCGCTCGTACACCGCAATGCGGTTGGCGCTGTGCAGCGGGCTGCTGGGCGTCTGCTGTTCGGCGGGAAGCACGGGGGTGAGGTCGCCGTGCACAATCTCGGGGTATTGGCGCAAAAGATGGTAGGGCACTTCGCCCAGGGCCGCAAGCGGGTGATGCTCACTCATCAAAAGCACCATGGAGTATTGCCACAGCACCTCTGCGTGCAGGCCGTTCTCGTCGCACAGCGTTTCAAAATAGCCCGCGTGTTTGTCCTGGCAGCGCAGAATGCCCAGCTCGGCCTCACCGCTGGCCACGGCGTGCAGGATGTCCATGGAATTTGTCTCGCGGTAATCCAGGTCCAGCGCGGTGCCGGTGGCGGAAAGCTGCGCGGCAAAGGCGCTGAATGCATTTGAAATATAGCTGGCGCGCGGCGCCGCCATGTGCAGGCGCGCGGCGGGCGCGCCGTCTTTCCGGTACAGCTGGGAAAGGCTCTCTACCTGCGAGAGGATGCTGCGCGCATAACCCAGAAAATCTTCCCCGGCGCGGGTGGGCTGCACCCCGCGCGCCGTGCGCGAAAACAGCGTTTGGCCCAATTCGGCCTCCAGCTCTTTGATGCTTTTCGAAAGGTTCGGCTGGCCCATGTACAGGTTTTTGGCCGCCTTGGAAATAGAGCCCACGCGGGCAATTTCCACCGCATATTTCAGTTGCTGCAAATTCAAGCTGGCACGCTCCTTTTATAGTGTCGCTTCTAATTCCATGAAAAAAAGGCATAGCCCATATTCCTATTATATATTACCCACACGGCAAAGGAAAGTGATAAAATTTTAACGAAGGCAAAACTCGAGCATTTGCCTCAATTTTATCAAAGGATCGGGGCGGCGCCCCGATGCACCGTAGTGGAGGTTGTGTACAATGGGACGTTTTACTTTACCGCGTGACCTGTATCATGGCAAGGGTTCTATGGAAGAGCTGAAAAACCTGAAGGGCAGCAAGGCGATGGTCGTCGTGGGCGGCGGCAGCATGAAGCGCTTTGGCTTCTTGGATAAGGCTGTGGGCTACCTGAAAGAGGCTGGCATGGAAGTGGAACTGTTCGAGAACGTTGAGCCGGATCCTTCCGTTACCACCGTGATGAAGGGCGCCGAGGCCATGCGCAAATTCCAGCCGGATTGGATTGTGGCCATGGGCGGCGGCAGCCCCATTGACGCTGCAAAAGCCATGTGGGCGTTCTATGAGTACCCCGAAGTGACATTTGAGCAGCTGTGCGTGCCGTTCGGCTTCCCCACGCTGCGCCAGAAAGCGCGCTTCTGCGCCATTCCCTCTACCTCCGGCACTGCCACCGAGGTGACGGCTTTCTCTGTGATCACCGATTATGACAAGGGCATCAAGTATCCTCTGGCCGACTTCAACATCACGCCGGACGTTGCCATTGTGGACCCTGAGCTGGCCGAGAAAATGCCCCCGAAGCTGACGGCTCACACCGGTATGGATGCCATGACGCATGCCGTTGAGGCGTATGTGTCCACCCTGCACTGCAATTATACCGACCCTCTGGCACTGCATGCCATTAAGATGATCCACAACGATTTGAAGAAATCTTATGACGGCGATATGGACGCGCGCGACCGCATGCACGACGCACAGTGCCTGGCCGGCATGGCGTTCTCCAACGCGCTGCTGGGCATCGTGCACTCCATGGCGCACAAGACGGGCGCCGCTTTCTCTGGCGGCCACATCATCCACGGCGCCGCCAATGCCATGTACCTGCCGAAGGTGATCAAATACAACTCGAAGAACGCTGAGGCTGCCGAGCGCTATGCCGAAATTGCGAAATTCATCAACCTGCCGGGCAACACCACCGAGGAACTGGTGGATGCTCTGATTGCCGAGCTGCGCGAGATGAACAAGCAGCTGAACATCCCCCTGGCCATCAAGAACTACGGCGAGGGCGGCGTCATTGCCGACAAGAGCATCATCGACGAGAAAGAGTTCAACGACAAGCTTTCTGAGGTGGCTGCAAACGCCATCGGCGACGCCTGCACAGGCTCTAACCCCCGTCAGCCCAGCCAGGAAGAAATGGAGAAGCTGCTGCTGGCTGTGTACTATGACAAAGAGATCGATTTCTAAGCAAAACTTCACATGCAAACAAATGCAGGCGGTGGCGGGGCACAGCCCCGCCGCCCTGCTTTGGTTTTCAGGCAAAGAAAGCGGAGCCGCCGCGGACGGCTTCGCTTTTTCTGAATAAAGTAAGGAGTGAAGAACGTGTATAAAATCCTTGAGAAAAAGGCGCTGAACCCGACTGTGACGAAGATGGTCGTAGACGCGCCGCTGGTTGCCCACAAGGCGCAGCCCGGCCAGTTCATCATCTTCCGCGCCACCGAGGACGGCGAGCGCATCCCTCTCACCATTGCAGATTATGACCGCGAAAAGGGCACGGTCACCATCATCTTCCAAATTGTGGGTGCCGGCACAATGGACCTGAATGCCCTGAACGAAGGCGACTACATTGTGGATTTTGTGGGCCCGCTTGGCACACCCAGCCATTTGGACGGCCTGAAGAAAGTGGCCGTGGTGGGCGGCGGCGTGGGCTGCGCCATTGCTTACCCCACTGCGAAAAAGCTGCACGAGCTGGGCGCCGAAGTGCACAGCGTTGTGGGCTTCCGCTCGAAAGACCTCGTCATTCTGGAACAGGAGTTCGAGGCCGTTTCCAACCGTGTGGTGAAAATGTCCGACGACGGCAGCTGGGGCGAAAAGGGCCTTGTGACAAATGCACTGGAGGCCCTGATCAAAGAGGGCAACCAGTATGACGAGGTGATTGCCATTGGCCCGCTGGTGATGATGAAATTTGTGTGCAAGCTCACCAAAGAATACGGCATCAAAACCACGGTTTCTATGAACCCCATCATGATCGATGGCACCGGCATGTGCGGCGGCTGCCGTCTGACGGTGGGCGGCAAAACAAAGTTCGCCTGTGTGGACGGCCCCGATTTCGATGGCCATGAGGTGAATTTTGACGAGGCCATGCACCGCGGCAGCATGTACCGCGATTTTGAGGCCCACGCCCGCGAGGCAGAGTGCAATCTGCTGAAAAAGGAGGTTGAGTAAGATGCCGAATATGGACCCGAAAAAGTGCCCCATGCCCGTGCAGGACCCTGAGGTGCGCAACAAAAACTTTTCCGAGGTGGCTTTGGGCTATACGCCCGAGATGGCGGTAAACGAGGCCAAGCGCTGCCTGCACTGCAAAAACAAGCCGTGTGTGTCCGGCTGCCCGGTTGGCATTGATATTCCCGGCTTCATTGCCAAGGTGGCAGAGGAAGATTTCGAGGGAGCCTATGAGGTACTTTCCGCCTCTTCTGCGCTGCCCGCCGTGTGCGGCCGCGTGTGCCCGCAGGAGAACCAGTGCGAGGGCAAGTGCGTGCGCGGCATCAAGACAGAATCTGTGGGCATTGGCCGTCTGGAGCGCTTTGTGGCCGACTGGCACCGCGAGCACTTCCAGGGCGAGCCCAAAATGCCGGTTTCCAATGGCCACAAGGTGGCTGTTATCGGCTCGGGCCCTTCCGGCCTGACGGCTGCGGGCGACCTTGCCAAAATGGGCTATAAGGTAACCGTGTACGAGGCCCTGCACACGCCCGGCGGCGTGCTGGTGTACGGCATCCCCGAATTCCGTCTTCCCAAGGAGATCGTCCGTCAGGAGATTGACGGCCTGAAGAAAATTGGCGTGGATGTAGAGACGAACGTGGTGATTGGCCGCACGCTCACCATCGACGAGCTGTTCGAAATGGGCAACGAGGCCGTGTTTATCGGCAGCGGCGCGGGCCTGCCCCGCTTTATGGGCATTCCGGGCGAAAGCCTGAACGGCGTATACTCTGCCAACGAGTTCCTCACCCGCATCAACCTGATGAAAGCCTACAAAGAGGGCTCGAAAACGCCCATCCAGCACGCAAAGAACGTGGCCGTGGTGGGCGGCGGCAACGTGGCTATGGACGCCGCGCGCTGCGCAAAACGCCTGGGCGCCGAAAACGTGTACATTGTGTACCGCCGCGGCATGGAAGAGTTGCCTGCCCGTAAGGAAGAGGTAGAGCACGCCGTGGAAGAGGGCATCATCTTCAAGACGCTTTCCAACCCCATCGAGGTGCTGGACGACGGCAAGGGCTATGTGAAAGGCATGGTGTGCCAGGAGATGGAACTGGGCGAGCCCGACGCCTCCGGCCGCCGCCGCCCTGTGGCAAAAGAGGGCTGCACCTTTACGCTGGATGTGGACTGCATGATCATGTCCATCGGCACCAGCCCCAACCCCCTCATCCGTTCCACCACGCCGGGGCTTGAGACGAACAGCCACGGCTGCATCATCACCAATGGCGACGACGGCCTCACCACCCGTGAGGCAGTGTATGCCGGCGGCGACGCGGTGACGGGCGCAGCCACGGTTATTTTGGCCATGGGCGCGGGCAAACACGCGGCAAAGGCCATTGACGAGTACATCAAAAGCAAAGCAAACTGAAACCGGCGCGGCAAACGCCGCTTTCTGCGGGGCCCCGGCTGCTTGTGCAGCCGGGGCCCTGTTTTTGTCCCGCGGCATCTATTTTGCCTGAAAGGGCAAAGAGCAGTGGTGCAGCGGCGGCGCACGCAAAAGGAAAGAGGGCTTCAACTGTTACGACCTTTTAGCAGATGTAATTTTCAGAATTCCTTACATAGAGCGCTACCTCCTTACATTTCAGAAAACCGGGAAAATTTTAAACGAGTGCAAAAGCGGGTCATCGTTAAGCTAGAGAGAAAACGACCCGTTGTTTCTTAAGTGAAAACAGTAACTAATTGTAAAATGGGCAAAAAATTTGTAAGATTCTGCCGAAATGGGAAAGGGATTGTGAGCAATCTAAACAAAAAATATTTTTTTAGTAAAATGTTATTGACAAATTTGGAAAATCATTTGATAATGAGAACAATAAATGATATCGATTTCATTCGAGGTGCCTCCCAATGAACCAGATCAACATCAGTATGGTGGCCCAAAAAGCTCAAGTTTCCAATTCTACCGTTTCCCGGGTACTGAACAACAGCCCGTTGGTCCGGCCGGAAACTGCGAGCAAAGTCAGAGCCGTCATTGCGGAATTGGGTTATCAGCCCAGTGAGATTGCGCGCGGCCTTCGAATGAACGAGACAAAAACGATTGGTGTTATTGTATCAAATGTGCTGAACCACTTTTTTACTGGCATGGTGCGCGGCATTGAAGACATTGCGAATAAATCGGCCTACAACATTGTGCTTTGCAACACAGATGAACAACCAGAGAAAGAGCAGCAGTATTTGAAAACTTTGCTGAGCAAACGTGTGGATGGCTTAATTATTGCCAGCACTGGCCCCCAAAATGACTATTCGACATTGATCGGTAATTTGCCAGTTGTTTTTGTAGACCGGCGGCCTGGCGGAAGAAGTGCTGAAATGTTTGATACGATTCTTGTGGACAACAAGGGCGGCAGCTTTCAGGCTGTAGAGCATCTGGTTCAAAATGGATATCGGAGAATAGGAATTATTACGGGCTCCAATGTTGGCACAACAGGTTCCGAACGTTTACAGGGGTATAAAGACGCACTGGCTGCATATGACCTGCCGATTGACGAAAAGCTAATTAAGATTGGAGATTTTCTAGGCCATACGGCATATCAGCACGCACGGGAACTTTTGGAACCGAAAATGAAGTGTGATGCTATTTTCGTAGCGAATAACATCATTCTATTATCTACCATGAAGGCGTTGCATGACTGCAATAGAAAGTGCCCGCGAGATATTGGGCTTGTGGCATTTGACGACATGGACTGGATGGAATATTGCACCCCGCGTTTTACTGCAGTGGCCCAGCCTACATATCAAATGGGGACGCTGGCGATGGAGATGCTTTTGGAACGTCTTTCTGCAAAAAAAACTTTTGCCCCGAAAACCATTGTGTTGCCTGTCAAATTAGAAGTGAGAGATTCTTCTATTCGGCGAAAAGATTAAAAATACGGCTTGCCGTATTTTTTTACCCAAAAATGAAATCGATACCAAAATGTGGTTAGGGAGGTGCTTTATGGAAGCGATTATCTCGTGCAGAAACATTTGTAAGCGCTTTGCAGGGGTACGGGCACTGGACGGTGTGAACCTGGACCTGTACCCGGGTGAAATTCACGCCCTGATTGGCGAGAACGGCGCGGGAAAGTCTACTTTAATCAAAGTTTTATCTGGCATTTATGTGCGAGACGAAGGAACGATTTTATACAACGGAAAAGAAGTAGAAATAGGAACAATAGAAGCGGCAAAGAAAATTGGCATTGCGGTGATCCATCAGGAGCTTAGCGTTGTAAAAGCGTTGACAGCGCCGGAAAATGTATTTCTGGGGGAAGAAATAATCCGCGGGAAATTCATAAAAACGCTGGATGCAAAGCGGATGCGGGAAGAGACGAGGCGCATATTGGAAACTTTGGGGGTACAGGTCCCGCTAGACGTGCCAGCCAAAGAATTGAGCATTGCACAGTGTCAGCTGATAGAAATTGCCAAAGCACTGAAAGAACACGCAAAGGTGTTGATTTTGGATGAACCCACAACGGCGCTTACTACAGATGAGACAGAGGCGCTGTTTCGCGTTTTGAAGCGCTTGCGGGAAGAAAAAGAAACCGCTATTCTGTTTGTTTCGCACCGGCTGGAAGAAATCTACCGTATCAGCGATAAAATTACGGTATATCGCGATGGAAAGTTTGTTGGGTGTGAGGCGACTGCTATGCTTCCGCAAAACAGATTGATTTCTATGATGGTGGGGCGTGAATTATCGGATATGTACCCCAAAAAGCAGCCCCATCTTGGTGAAGTTTTACTGGAAGTGAAACATCTCAGGCGGAAAGGCGCGGTGCAAGATGCTTCTTTTGTACTGCACAAAGGAGAATTACTGGGAATTGGCGGCCTAATGGGGGCGGGGCGCACCGAGCTGGTGCGTATGCTGGCCGGTGTGGATGTAGCAGACGGCGGCGAGATTTTGTTGAATGGAAGCCCCTTGAAACTGCGCCACCCAGAAGATGCTATTGCAGCCGGTATTGTGCTGGTGCCGGAGGACAGAAAAAAATCTGGCCTTTTTGTGAGCCTGTCTGTAAATGACAATGTGTCGCTTCCTACTTTGAAAAATTATGAAAAGCACTTTCAGATAGACCGTAAAGAGGAAAAGCAGGCGGTGGAACATGTGATAGACAAGCTTTCTGTAAAGCTGGCAAGCCCTTCGGTGCCGGTAAAGTCTCTTTCCGGCGGGAACCAGCAGAAAATTGCAATTGGAAAGTGGCTGCTGCTGCACGGCATTCGCGTATTTATTTTGGATGAACCTACCCGAGGCGTAGACGTGGGGGCGAAATTCGAAATATACAAGATTATGGAAGATATTCTGGAGCAGGGGGCGGCGATTATTATGGTGTCCTCAGATTTGCCAGAACTGCTTGCAATGAGCGACCGCATCCTTGTGCTGCGGGAAGGAAATATGATGGGAGAGCTTTCGCACGAAGAAGCCACAGAAGAAAAAGTCATGTTCTTGTCAACGGGGGGAAACTGATATGAAAAAGCTGCGTTCTTTCAGGTTGGGCGATTTCTTTCGTAAATATGGCATCCACATTGGCCTGATTGTCATGATGGCGATAACGGCATGTATCTCGGATGTGTTTTTGCGCCCGTCTAACCTGATCAATATTCTGCGTCAGGTAAGCATCAATGGCATTTTGGCAGTGGGAATGACGATGATCATTATCTCGGGCGGCATCGACCTCTCTGTGGGCTCCATTATCGGCGTGGTGGGCTATGTGGTTGCAATTATGATGCAATACGGCTTTTTTCCAGCGATTTTGTGCGGCCTGGCAGCCGGGGCTCTATTTGGCCTCATCAATGGTTTCCTCATTACCAAAATTGCAATTCCCCCTTTTGTGGCAACTTTGGGCACCATGGTAGCAGGCCGTGCAGTAGTGGTTGTCTTAACAGGCGGTTACCCGTTTATTCCGGTTGATAATGCGCTGTTCCAGTGGCTGGGGGCTGGATATATCGGCCCCATTCCAGTGCTGGTGGTTATTTGTGCGCTTTGTTTTGCGGTATTCATTTGGGTGATGGGCCGCACGAAATTCGGAAGATATGTATATGCTGTGGGCTCTAATGAAGAGGCCAGCACCTTTTCCGGCATCAAAGTGGATCGTATCCGCATGAAGGTATATGTACTCTCTGGTATTCTGTTTGCAATCTCAGGTATTGTGCTTACTGCCCGGCTCTATTCCACAGGCCCGCTTTCGGGCGATGGATATGAGACAGATGCGATTGCCGCAGCAGTAATTGGCGGTACCAGTATGATGGGAGGTGAAGGAAAGCTTTCGCGGACAGTAATAGGCGTATTGATTTTAGGCGTGCTGTCCAATATTTTCAACTTGTTGGGCATCGATGCAGATTATCAGGGGATTTTCAAAGGCATCATTATTCTGATTGCAGTTGGCATGGATACGTATTCCAAAAAGAAAAAAAGCAATGCTTGACACAACAGATTAAAGGAGGATTTGAAATGAAACGCACTCGCACATGGAAGTTTACAAGCCTGTTCATGGCCGTGGTATTGATGGCTATGCTTGCCCTTGGCGCATGCAGCTCTCAGCCCGCCTCCAGCGCCGCCGGCAGTGAGGCAGGCAGCGCGCAGGCCCCGGCCAGCACAACGGAACAAACAGGCACAAAGGACCTGAAAGATGTAAAAATTGGCGTTACACTGGTAAATATTGTAGAACCATTTTTTGCAGATATAAAGAGTTCCCTGGAAGCAGAGGCGGCAGCTCAGGGCATTGGCCGCATTGATATTCAGGATGGGCAGAACGACCCTGCAAAACAGCTGGCACAGGTGGAAGATTTCATTGCCCAGGGCTTTGACATCATTGTGATCAACCCGGTTGAAGCGCAGTCGCTTGTCAGCGCAGCAGAGGCCTGCAACAGGGCTGGCATCCCTGTTTTTACAATTGACCGCCGTTTGGAGACAACTTACGGCCCTGATGGCGTAGTGCTGACACATTTGGGCGCATCTGCTGTGGATGGCGGCATCTATGGCATGCAGATTGTGGCAGATGAACTGGAAAAACGCAATGGCGCGCCGGAAGGCACGGTGATTTACTTAGAGGGAACGGCCGGTTCTTCCACAGCGGCAGACCGCACGGAAGGCGTGATGCAAACGCTGGAAAAATATCCGGGTATTGAAATTGTGGCACAGCAGCCGGGCGAGAGCAAAGAAGACGGCATGGAAGTTACAGAAAATCTGCTGCAGATGTATCCGGATGTGGACGCTATCTATGCGTACAGCGGCGATGGCGCACTGGGGGCGCTTCAGGCGTTGGAAAATATGGGCAACACCACGGCGTTTGTAGTTGGCACCGGCGGCGAGGCCACACAGTATGAAGAAATCAAAGCGGGCTCACAGCTGATTGGTACGGTAGATTTCAGCGGCAAGGGAACTGGCAAGGATACCATTGATACAGCTGTCAAGGTTTTGAATGGAGAAACGGTGGACGAATGGGTTGTGTCCGCTGCCACAATGGTCACGATTGACAATGTGGATGAATATCTGGAAGGCTGAGTTTGCGGAGCTTTTGCATCCGAAAAGGCGGTGATTTCGCATGAATGGTTTAGAAGTTATCATGATACAGCAGGATTCGCTGGACTGTAAAACGGTGCAGGATGTTCAAAAGAATATTGAGGCCACGCTGGAATGGATGGACCGCGCAATGGCCGCATACCCGGAGACGGACCTTATTATCTTCCCCGAGTGTGGCATCCAGGGCGGTCACCCTTCGCCGGACGCTGATGTGCCCTTTGCGGTGCCTGGCCAGCAAACGCTTGTACTGCAGGAAAAATGCCGGCAAAAAAAGGTGTGGGCAGAATTCAACTTCCTTGAAAAAAGTGATGGAAAAGTATATAACACCTCTATCATTGTGGATGACAAGGGCGATGTTGCGCTGAAATACCGCAAAGTAAATACCTTTGTCCCTGTGGAGGGCAACTATCCCGGCAACGAATTTGCTGTATGCAAAGGCCCGAAAGGTGCCGTATTTGGGCTGATGATCTGCTATGATGGCGATTTTCCGGAAGTAGGCAGAGAGCTGGCATATATGGGCGCCAATGTGTTGATTCGGCCTACCTCTTACATGACGCCATACGATTTGCCATGGGAATTTACCAACCGCGCCCGTGCGTATGAGAACACGGCGTATGTGCTGGCATGCAACCGCTGTGGAACAGGAAGCCTGTTCACCTGTTTTGGGGCCAGCACAGCTGTAGATTACGATGGCCGGATTCTGGCGCAGGCCCCGTCCAGCGGCGAGTGGATGTTAAAAACAACAATTTACCCGGAACTGGCCGACCAGATGCGAAAAGAGCGCAAAAGAGTGAACCATCTCTATAATCTGAAACATCGCGGCTATGCCGGGGCGCCACCCGAAGGAATGACGGACAATCCATACAAAGTTGCTTACGGAAACTGGAAATAACCCTGTACACTGCGGGCCTGCCTTGTGCATTTGTTACAGGGCAGGCCCGCTTTCTTGAACCCCTATAGCGAGAGAAAGCGTTTGGAAGGGAGCGAGCGAAGTGATTTCAAAAATGCAATATGAGAAAAAGAAAATGCAGGCCCTGGCCTATTATGAAAAGGCGGGCATCATTTTGACACCGGAAGAAAAAGAAAAGATTGAAGTGGCAGATTTTGGCCTGGAAGACATTGAGCACATTGCCCTGCAGCTGGTTACATATGTGAATACAAAACGGGTGTGTGCAAAAGAGATGGTGCTTTTGCCTGGCCAGACATGCCCGGAACACCGTCATCCGCCTTTTGGTGACTACCCTGGAAAAGAAGAGACATTCCGCTGCCGTTATGGCATGGTGTACCTGTATGTGGAAGGAACGGCAACCCCCAACCCTGTTGTGGCTCCCCCGGAAAAGGGCCGTGAGTATTACACAGTATTTCACGAGGTTCAGCTGGCGCCGGGCCAGCAATATACCATTCCCATTAACACCCGCCACTGGTTTGCAGCAGGAAAAGAGGGGGCGGTTGTTTCAGAGTTCAGCACACCCAGCTATGATGAAGAGGATGTTTTTACAGACCCTAACATCCGCCGCATTCCGGAAATCGTATAAGGAGGCTTTTCTATGTTTCAAAAGGCGTCTTGGAACCACCAGGCCAAAATTATCAGCAGCGTGCTGGAAAAGGCCCCGGAATTCGATAAGGGGTTCCGCCTGCCCGCAAAGGAATTTGAAGCACGGCAGAAGAAAGTGTGGGATATGCTGCAGCGGGAAGGCGCAGACTGCGGCATTGTATACTCTGATGAGCATTATTGCGGCGATGTGCCATATCTTGCCGGAAACGATAATATCATTGTGGAACCCATGGCCGCAGTATTGGCCAAAAACGGACTGTATTTTATTGCCGGGCTGGAGAGCGGAATTGTGGCCGAACAGTATTGCCACCGTTCTGGAGCGAAAATTCGGAAGGTAGATATTTTGAAAGTAGACCGCCCGGATTATCCGGCAGATTTGTTGACGCCGGCCCAAATTATTCAGGAAGCTTGCGGCGGCAAACCACAGAAAGTGGCGCTTCTCACCCATCACGGGGTGTTCCCACTGGCTTTGTACAATGCGATACGCAGCTATGTGGGGGAAGCCAACATTTGCGACCTTTCACAGGAATACTATAAGATTAAATATGAAAAGTCTGACCTGGAGATGCAACTGACGCAGGAGAGTTGCCGTATCAGCGACATTATGATGGAAGGCATGCTGCGCATCCTGCGCCCGGGTATGTGCGAAACCCAAGTGGCACAATGGGGTTATGCCATTGCACACGAGCTGGGGGTGGAAGAGCTGGGCTTCCGCATTATGGTAACCACAGGCAGAAACAACCGCACGATTGTGGGCCATGCATCGAACACAGTTATTCAGGAGGGAGATGTTGTACACATTGGTGTGGGGCCGAAACGCGATGGCCTGCACGGTGCGCAGCGCGCCTCTGTGATGTGTGTGCGAGACCCTTCGCAGATTACTCCAGAATATAAGGTGTGGACGGATTTTCTGGAAGGCGCCTTTGTCTTTGGCGTGGAAAAATTCCAAGAGATCTGCAGGAAAGGGCTGCCCGGGTATCTGCATGAGCAGGCAATGATCGATTATTATACCCGGCAGGTGCCGGCTCTGCAGAAAAAGCTGGGGATTGTCCTGCCCGAAAATTTCAGCGATTTAAAGGGATATGTCACTACACATAATTCCGGATATACAGAATGCCAAGAGGGATATGGCGAATTCTCTCTTGCGTGCCAACATCCGGCCGCCCATCAAATGGTGATGATGATGGATGTGGGTGTGAAAGGATATGATACATGTTGGGATGATGTTGTGATTCCGGGGCTGGATTACCTTGTGATTGAAAAAACACTGGGCAAAACCGGAAACGATGTGCGTGTGTTAAACCAGCTGCCTTTGAACCTGCAATATCTGGTGGGAGAAGGGTTTGAGGCCTGAACGGTCAAAAGAAAAGGAGCATAAGTATGGGAATCCGGCCGGATGCCATGCGCTGGGTGGGCAGCCCGGCGCAGTTATATGGCATAGAAGATTTTCGCCTGATAGGCGGCAGGGCACAAGGAATGCGATGTATGCGCATGTATAATGCAGAGGGCTTATCCCTTACAGTGCTGCCCGACAGGGGAATGGATATTGGTCAATTCAGCATCTGCGGGAAAAACCTTAGTTTTCTCTCCTGCACAGGTCCTGTGAATTCCACCTATTTTGCAGAAGATGGGGCCAGGGGCTTTTTTCGAAACTTTTTAGGCGGGTTTCTTACAACGGGCGGCCTGACCTATATGGGCGCTGCCTGTACAGATGAGAACGAAGCTTTGGGCCTGCATGGCGTGATAGCCAACTTGCCGGCCCAGGAAGTGTGCGGAACTTCTGCAGGCGGAAACTTGCGCGTAAGTGGTTCTGTGCGGCAGGCCCGTGTGTTTGGAGAAAACCTTGTGCTGAGGCGCTGTATAGAGCTACCGTACGGCAAAAAGGAGTTTTCTATTTGTGATGAAATTGAAAACCAGGGTTTTCGCACAGTACCCTTTATGCTGCTATACCACATGAATTTTGGCTATCCATTTCTTTCTACAGATACAAAAGTGTATTTACCTTCTTGCGGCGTGCATCCGCGGGATGCGCAAGCGCAAGGCGGCTTGCCCACTTATCTGAGTATGGATGCGCCGCAGGACGGCAGGCCAGAGCAGGTGTTCTTTCACGAAATGCAGCCAGATGAACAGGGAAATGTGCATTTTATGCTGGAGGCGCCGCAGGAGGAGATGGCAATTTGCGTGTCTTACCCCTACCGGTATCTGCCCTGTTTTACACAGTGGAAAAGCATGGCAAGCGGTGAGTATGCGCTTGGGCTGGAGCCCGGCAACTGTCATGTGTTGGGCCGGGTGGAAGCAAAGCGGGACGGCAGCCTGCGCACACTTGCGCCGGGTGACTGCGTGCGCTTGAAATTGACGGTGCGTGTTATATGCGGCAACGCAAATATTCGAAACGAACAGGCAAAGCTGCAACTTGGGGAAAGGCAAGGATAAAATGGAATACCTGATTGGAATAGACCTTGGCACATCCGGCGCAAAAATCGTGCTGTTCAGCAGCAGGGGCAAAACGGTATGCTCTGCAATGCGCAGTTATTCCTTATATCAACCAAAGAACGGCTGGGCAGAACAGGCCCCGGAGGATTGGTGGAATGCTGTTGCAGATGGCCTGAGCGATGTGCTGTCACAGAGCGGAGTGGATGCATCGCTCATTCGAGGAATTGGCCTATCCGGCCAGATGCACGGCCTTGTACTGCTGGACCACCTTGGTTGCCCGTTGCGCCGCGCTATCATCTGGTGTGACCAGCGTTCGCAGGAAGAATGCGTTCAATTAGAGGAAACGCTGGGTCAAGACCGGCTTTTGGACATTACCGGCAACCCGGCTTTGCCCGGGTTTACGGCCTCGAAAATTTTGTGGGTTCAAAATCACGAACCCCACCTCTGGGAAAAATGCGCCCATATTTTGCTACCCAAAGATTATATCCGTTACCAGCTCACGGGCGAACTTGCCACCGATGTATCAGATGCATCCGGGATGCAGCTGATGGAACTTCGAAAACGGGCGTGGTCTGCTGAGGTTTTAAATGTGTTGCAGATTGAAAAGGGCATGCTGGCATCTATGCATGAATCGCAAGAGCTTACCGGGGCGGTATGTAAAAAGGCAGCGGCACGCACAGGCCTGAAAGAGGGAACACCGGTGGTGGCCGGTGCGGGCGATAATGCGGCAGCGGCAGTAGGCGTGGGTATAGTCAAGCCGGGGCAGGCGTTCAACACCATTGGCACATCGGGCGTGATCTATGCGCTTATGGATGATTGCTCCTGTGATTCGAAAGGACGTATCCATACGCTGTGTGCATCGGTGCCTGGAAAATGGACAGCCATGAGTTGTACACAGGCGGCGGGCCTTTCTTTGCAATGGCTGAGAAATACATGTTGTAAAGATGTGCTGGAAACTGCCGCGGAACATGAAATGGATAGCTATGCTTATATGGATAAAATGGCCGAGGCCGTACCCCCTGGGGCACAGAATTTGATTTTCTTGCCATATTTAATGGGAGAACGTTCGCCACACCCGGACCCTTATTGCCGTGGCACTTTTCTGGGCTTGGCAGCCTTTCATACCCAGGCGCACCTGATTCGAGCTGTCATGGAGGGGGTTGCATACTCTCAGTGGGAGTGCCTGGACGTTTTTCGAGAATTGGGTGTACAGGTGGACTCTATGGCAATATGCGGCGGTGGAGCGCGAAGCAAATTGTGGCGCCAGATGCTTTGCGATATGTACGGCTGCCCGGTATACAGGACACAGGCAGAAGAGGGCCCGGCCCTGGGCGCAGCCCTGTTGGCGGCGGTTGGTGTTGGGTTGTACAGCTCGCTGGAAGAAGCCTGTGGCAATGTAGTGGCCCCGGCGGAAGTGTGCCACCCGGATGAAAAGGCCCATTTGGCGTATGAGCCCTATTATAAGCTTTATAAAAACTTGTATCAGTCTCTCAAAAAAGATTTTTTTCAGCTGGCCAAACTGTGACCAAGGCTCAAATATCTGCAGCGATTACTGGAAGGAAACATTTGAAACTGTTAGAAAATAGAAAGATGGCCCCGTATGCAAAGCGGGCCCGGCTTTGCCGGGCCCGCTTTGTTATGCCCATTCAGCCATTCATCTGATACAGCAGGGAGAGGCGGCGCCCCATACAAAAGTGGAAGCGGAAAGACAACGATAGACGCATTGTGCAGAGATGGATGAAAAGCAGCGCGGCGCGCCACGTTTTCCTTCCACTTTGTGCGCGGGTGTGCTATACTAAAAACGATTCTGCAAGTGGGAAAGGTGCGGGCTTTAAAATGAAGCAGTCAGCAGGCGAATTTTACAACAACCTGAAGGGCAAGCGCGTTGCGTTTATCGGCGCGGGCGTCAGCCACCGGGAATGCATTGAGGTGTTTGCCAAAAAAGGCGCCGTTGTGACGCTGTGCGATAAAAAACCGGATGTGAACGCCTTTGGCGCATACGGCGAAACGCTGAAGCAACTGGGCGTTCGCCTTTCGCTGGGTGAACATTACCTGGACGGCCTGGCCGGGCAGGACATCATTATGCGCACGCCGGGGTTTGAATATTTTACGCCGGAATTGCAGGCCGCAAAAGCGGCGGGCAGCGAAGTGACCAGCGAGATGGAACTGTTTTTTGAGCTGTGCCCCTGTGAAAAGGTGGCGGTGACAGGGTCGGACGGGAAGACCACCACCACCACGCTGATTGCCGAAATGCTGAAGGCAGCCGGGCGCACCGTGCATCTGGGCGGAAACCTGGGCCGCGCATTGCTGCCGGTGGTGGAACAGATTGCGCCCACGGATGTGGCTGTGGTGGAGCTCTCCAGCTTCCAGCTTATCAGCATGCGGGAATCGCCCGATGTGGCCGTGGTGACGAATGTGACGCCGAACCATCTGGACCATCACAAGGATATGCAGGAATATATCGACGCCAAACGCAACATCCTGCTGTATCAGGCGCCCGGGTCGCGCGCGGTGCTGGGCTATGCCAATGACATCACCCGTGCCATGGCGAAAGATGTGAAGGGAAGCTACCTGTGGTTCACGCGCTTTTCCGAGACAGACAACGGCGGCTTTTTGCGCGCCGACGGCATGCTGTGTGTGGCAAAGGACGGCGTGGTGACGCCCATTGTGCACAAAAGTGAAGTGGCCCTGCGCGGCGAGCACAACCTGGAAAACCTGCTGGCCGCATTTTGTGCCGTGTGGGGCATGGTGGATGTGGCTGTGATGGCGCAGGTTGCGCGCAGTTTTCAGGGTGTGGAACACCGCATCGAGCCGGTGCGCACGCTGAACGGCGTGCAGTGGTTTAACGATTCCATTGCCTCCAGCCCCACGCGCGTGATTGCCGGGCTGCGGGCGTTCAACCAGAAGCTCATTCTTCTGGCGGGCGGCTCAAACAAGCGCGTCAGCTTTGCGCCGCTTGCGCCAGAGCTGTTGGCGCATGTGAAAACGCTGGTGCTGATCTCAAACCCCGCCGAAAAGGCGGCCGCCGCCGCGCGGGGCGAAAGCGGCTACCAGACTTCGGCAGAGCAGATAGAGGCCGCCGTGCGTGCCGAGCCGGGCTTTGCCGAAAGCGGCATGAACATTCTGCACGCCGAAAGCATGCAGCAGGCCGTGCGCCTTGCCTACGAGGCAGCCCAGCCTGGCGATATTGTCTCGCTTTCGCCGGCGTGTGCATCGTTTGACTTTTACCCCAATTTTGAAGTGCGGGGCCGCCATTATAAGGAACTGGTGAATGCACTGTGATCGCGCAGGTGACAAAAGAAACCGAAGCGGAATATTTCCGCCGCCTGGGGCAGGCGCCGTTTTTTGCCTCTGTGATGCACACGGTGTATGCCTCCTGCGGGGGCAAAGGCGTGCAATGCTATTTGGCAGGGCGGCTTGCGGCCCTGCAGGTGTGCGGGCAAAGGGCGCTGCTTTGCGGCGAGCCGGAGGATGAAGCCGAGCTTGCCAGCTTTCTTTCGTTTTTGGGCATTGCGCGCCTGAAAACGCAGGGGTGTTGCCCCAAGGGGTTTACCCCGCATGCGCTGCCGCTGCTGTGCTTTGACGGACGGCGCGCGCCGCCTGTGCCGCCGCTGCCAGCGGGCACGCAGTTAGAGCAAGAGCCGTCTTTGCTGGAAGTTTGCCGTATGGAAGGCCTGTCGGACGGAGCTGTGCCGCCCGACCTGTTCGCGGTGGATGCCGCGGCGCGGCGCAACCGGGGGCTGGCCGATATCCGTGCCCTTTCTGCTGGCGGGGCGCTTGTGGCCACGGCGGGCGTGTATGCCCTGCAGCCATGGGAAGCCTATATCGGCGCCGTAGAGACGGTGCCCGCTTTCCGCCGCAGGGGGTGCGCCGGTTACCTGGTAAGCCTGCTGGCACACACCTATGCGCAGCGGCCTGTGCGGCTGATTTGCGCAGAGGGAATGGTGCCCTTTTATGCCAAATTGGGCTTTGCGCGCGACGGGCTTTTGTGCGATTGTGTGCGCACCGGGCAGTGAGGTACGGTATGGCGGGAAATGGTACAAATAGTATAAATTGTAAGAGGTATTACAAAAAGTGATAGAAGAGTTTTATAAACTGAGCCCGCGACTGCTGGAGCTGGACAAACAGGCGCGCGGGCTGTGCGCCGGGCAGTTTGCCGCGCTGGAAGAGATTAAAGAATATAACCAGCTGAAAATGCTGCGTGCCTTTACAGACAGCGGTGTGGGCGGCCAGCACCTGGTGGGCACCACGGGCTACGGGACGGATGACCCCGGCCGCGATAAGCTGGAACAGGTGTTTGCCAAAGCCGTGGGGGCCGAGGCATCCCTGTTCCGTCAGAGCTTTCTCTCCGGCACACACACGCTGAGCGTGGCGCTGTTTGGCGTGCTGCGCCCGGGCGACCGCATGGTGGCTGCGGCGGGCGCGCCGTACGACACTCTGTTGGGCGTTATTGGCCTGACGGGTGACAAGGGCTGGGGCAGCCTGAAAGAGTGGGGCGTGCAGTATGACGAGGTGCCGCTGCAGAACGGCAGGCCGGACCTTGCCCTGATTGCACAAAAGTGCAAGGGCGCCAAAATGTGTTATATCCAGCGCAGCAGGGGCTATTCTTCCCGCGATGCGTTGAGCCTTGCAGATATTGAGGCCATCAGCCGGGCGGCCAAAGACGCCCAGCCGGACATTCTTGTGATGGTGGATAACTGCTATGGCGAGTTCACCCAAAAGAAAGAACCCACGCAGTGCGGGGCAGACCTGATGGCAGGCAGCCTTATCAAAAACCCCGGCGGCGGCATTGCGCCTACGGGCGGGTACATTGCGGGCCGGGCAGACCTTGTAGAGAAATGTGCGCACCGGCTTTCGGCCCCCGGTGTGGGCGGCGAGATAGGCTGCACCTTAAATGTGCTGCGCGAGTTGTACCTGGGCCTTTACTATGCCCCGGGCGTGGTGTGCGAGGCGCTGAAAACAAGTGTATACACAAGCTGCCTGTTTGAGCTGCTGGGTTATGAAGTGATGCCGCGCTATACCGCCCCGCGCAACGATATCATCACCAGCGTCAACACCGGCAGCCCGCAGGGCATGGTGGCGCTGTGCGGCGGCGTACAGGCGGGCAGCCCGGTCGATTCCTTTGCCGCGCCGGAACCCTGCCCCATGCCGGGCTATGAGGATGACGTGATTATGGCGGCGGGCGCGTTTACGCTGGGCTCGTCCATCGAACTGTCGGCCGACGGCCCGCTGCGCGAACCGTATACGGTGTATGTGCAGGGCGGGCTGAATTTTGCGGCAGCCCGCGCGGGCGTTCTGCTGGGCGCCCAGCGCATGCTGGAACTGTGAGAAAGGGGATAAACGATGCAGGTATTCAACACACTGACAAGGCAAAAAGAAGAATTGAAGCCCATCATGCCGGGCAATTTCCGCATCTATGTGTGCGGCCCCACGGTATACAACTATATCCACATTGGCAACGCGCGGCCCGTGGTGGTGTTCGACACCCTGCGCCGCTATCTGGAATACCGCGGCAACAAGGTGCGCTTTGTCTCGAATATCACAGATATTGACGATAAACTCATCACCAAGGCGAACGAAGAGGGCGTGTCCATGCAGGAGGTGGCCCGCCGCTATGAGGCGGAGTTTCTGAAAGACTGCGAGGGCCTGAACGTGCTGCCGCCCACGGTGCGTCCGCGCGCCACCGAGCATATTGACGAAATCCTCTCGATTGTGGCGGACATTATCGAGAAAGGCTATGGCTATGTGGCCAAAAACGGCGACGTGTATTTTCGCGCGCGCAAGTTTAAAGAGTATGGCAAGCTTTCTCACCTGAACCTGGATGAGCTGGAAAGCGGCAACCGCAGCCTGCGCCATACCATGGAGGACGATTTGAAGGAGGACCCGGCGGATTTCGCCGTGTGGAAAGCGGCCAAGCCCGGCGAGCCCTATTGGGATAGCCCCTATGGCCCCGGCCGCCCCGGCTGGCACATCGAGTGCAGCGCCATGGCGCGCAAGCACCTGGGCGAGACCATTGACATCCACGCGGGCGGGGAGGACCTCATTTTCCCGCACCATGAAAACGAAATTGCGCAAAGCGAATGCGCCAATGGCTGCGAATTCGCGCATTACTGGATGCACAACGCGTTTTTGAACATCGACAACCGGAAAATGAGCAAAAGCGCCGGCAACTTTTTCACCGTGCGCGAGATTGCGCAGAAATACGGTTACGAGCCCATCCGCTATTTCATGCTCACGGCACAGTACCGCAGCCCGCTGAATTACACGGTGGAGCTGATTGAGGCCTGCCGGTCTGCCCTGGAGCGCCTGTACACCTGCCGCGAAAACCTGGATTTTGCCCTGCAGAATGCAAAGGGCGAAAGCGAAGCCCTGACGGTGAAAGCGCGCTTCGCCCGCGAGAAGTTCTGCGAGGCCATGGACGATGATTTGAACACGCCGGATGCGCTGGCCGCGATTTTCGACTTTGTGCGCGATGCGAACACGCTTGCTTCGGACGCCTCGAAGGGTGCGCTGGAAGAGGCCGCGGCGGTGTTTGACGAGCTGACGGGCGTGCTGGGCATTGTGCAGCACCGTGAAAAAGAAGCCGTGCCTGCCGATGTGATGGCGCTGGTGGCCGCCCGCGCAGAGGCGAAGAAAGCGAAAGACTGGGCCCGTGCCGATGCCCTGCGGGCCGAGATTGGTGAGAAAGGCTATGCGGTGGAGGATACCCCGCAGGGCCCGAAGGTGCTGAAAAAGTAAAAACGAAAACGAAAATGATAAAACGCCCCGCCTCTTTATGTAAAGAGGCGGGGCGTTCTAAAATGGTTGAGGTTGAGCGGAGACAAAGGCTAAAAATATGGTGAGCTCTTTTATCTGGATGGATGGTCGGCAGGCAAAAGAATAAAAGGAGAGTGAATGAGTCGAGATAGTGCGCATAGCATGGGAAGAGATTGAGTTTGAATTTGTTTTTCATTATAATAGTGCTATGAATTTTGAATTTCCGAAAAGGGGAGCGAATGATGCAGAATTGGTTTGATTATACCAGTCAGCCAGGAAGAACTCTGGAGAGAAATGAGATGGCAGGCACCCAGCAGCCGTTAGTTAGTGTGATTACCCCTTATTACAATGTGGGAGAAGTGTTTGAGCAAACATACCGCTGCGTAATGAATCAGACATTTCCATGGTTTGAATGGATCATTGTGGACGATGGAAGTACAAATGAAGATTCTATTAGACGCTTGCATCATTTGGCCGAGACGGATACACGGATACGAGTATACACGAAAGAAAATGAAGGTGCGGCGGCTGCGCGGAATTATGCTGTCAAACAAGCACAAACAGAATATCTGGCAATGTACGATGCGGATGACCTGATTGAGCCAACTTTTTTGGAAACACTGTATTTGGCGTTGCTTCATACGCCGCAAGCAGCATGGGCTTATACGGATATTGTGACATTTGGTGCAGAAGAGTTTTTATGGAGAAGAGAGTTTTCTTCGCAAATTATGCGAGAGGATAATGTAGTTCCCATTACCTCTATGGTGAGAAAATCTGCATTTGATGCAGTGGGCGGTTTTGATGTGGAAAAATTTCCATTTCATGAGGATTGGCATTTCTGGCTGAAATTGCTTTCCCGAAAAATGCGGCCTGTTCATGTAAAGGATTATTTGTTTTGGTATCGAAATGAAAAAAAAGGAATGTTAATGGCGGTATCCGCTACAGCGGAAAGCCAAAAAAGAAATGATGAAAAAATTGCAGAGATTGCGAAAGAGGTGCCAGATGGCATTTTGGCTTTTGAGCCGGAAAAGGAAGGAAAGAAATTTGAGTTAGAAGAGTTTTGGCAAGATATTCGGCTCCGGCCGTGGACCGATAAAAAAGCAAATATTCTTTTTGTTTTTCCCCATATGGTCATGGGCGGGGCAGATAAGTTCAATTTGCAGGTGATACAGCATTTTAGTAAGGAATATCATATCAGCATTGTAACTACGTTGCGGGAAGAAAATGAATGGAAGCAAAAATTTTCGAGCTGGACCAGCGACATTTTCTCCTTGCCGGCTTTTTTGCCAAACGAAAAATGGGCCGCATTTTTGGATTATATTATAGTGTCCCGGCAGATAGATGTTGTTTTTATCTCCAACAGCTATTATATGTATTATGCAGTGCCCTTATTGCGTCACAAGCATCCAGCGGTTACTTTTGTTGATTATATTCATGCTGAAGATTGGTCGCACCGCAATGGCGGATTCCCCAGGCCTTCCAGTGCAGTTCAGATGTTTTTGGATAAAACCTATGTCTGCAATGAACATTTGCGGCAGGTAATGCTGGAACAGTTTGGCAGAAGCCCTGCAGATGTGAAAACGGTTTATATTGGTGTAGATCACAAGTGGTTTGACCCTGAGAAGGTAGAATGCGAGGATGCTAAGAGAGAACTCCCCGAACATTTGAGAGAACAGCCAGTTGTTTTATTCCCTTGCAGGGTATGTGAGCATAAACGCCCCATTTTGGCCGCTGAAATTGCACGCAGGCTTCCGCGATATACGTTTGTGGTGGTGGGCGACGGCGTACAAGAGGAGGCGCTTAGGGGATATATTCGCCATCATAAAATTGAAAATATGCTGTTGGTCGGACGGAAGGAGGATATGCGCCCCTGGTACAAATTAGCAAAAATAACCCTGATATGTTCTTTAATGGAAGGTTTAGCGCTAACGGTGTTTGAATCTTTGGCGATGGGAACACCGGTGGTTTCAGCAGATGTAGGCGGTCATCGGGAAGCAATTGACAGCCAGGTGGGCCGC